>Ga0207952_1000013_pt1 | contig 316070 bp, 356 predicted proteins | sample SubbioR12Aug_8Ca_FD_184831 | JGI IMG/M metagenome (GOLD analysis project Ga0207952, IMG submission 184831) | Serpentinite rock and fluid subsurface biosphere microbial communities from McLaughlin Reserve, California, USA - CR12Aug_8Ca (SPAdes) | ecosystem: Environmental > Terrestrial > Deep...
CTACGGACCAATTTTCGTAACAAACCCAAACACCAAAGAGCTCGCTATGGCGAAATGGACTTTCAATGCGTGGGGCAATAAATACAAAATACTCCTGAAAGATAATGAGATTCCCTACGCCATGAACACTGAAATGAAACTGCCGATGTTCGAAGCTGGCATTGTGATGGAGGGCGGTTCCATCGAGGTGAATGGTAAAGGAACTTTGATAACCACCGAGCAGTGCCTATTGAATAAAAACAGAAACCCAAACTTAAGCCGTGAAGAAATAGAAAAATACCTGAGCGATTACCTCGGTGTTCAGCACTTCATTTGGCTCAAAGAAGGTATTGAGGGCGATGATACTGACGGACACATTGACGACATTGCTCGGTTTGTAAACCCAACAACGGTGCTGTGCGCATACGAAGAAGATGAATCGCACCCTGACCGCAAGGCACTCAAAGAAAACTTTGAAATTCTAGAAAACGCTACTGATCAAGATGGTACAAAACTAACCGCCATAAAACTTCCTATGCCAGGGAAAATCCCTGCCCATCAAAAACCACTTCCAGCGAGCTATACAAATTTCTATATTGGAAATACAAAAGTATTGGTACCAATATTTGGCACCGAGAACGATAAAAAAGCACTCGATATAATTCAATCAGTTTTTCCTGACAGAAAAGTAGTTGGCATTGATGCAGCCTATTTAGTGTACGGCTTTGGTACCTTCCACTGCATGAGCCAGCAGCAGCCTGAAGTTTAGAGGAATTGAAAATAAACGGTGCCGAGGAGAGGACTTGAACCTCCATGCCCTTGCGAGCACTGCGCTCTGAACGCAGCGTGTATACCAGTTTCACCACCTCGGCTTATGTAATATGACCAAAAGCTTCTTGAATCTTTTGGTATTTCCGCTCCAAACGTGGAAGTCTCTTATCATAATACATCGCCTTACTAATGAGAATCGCTTCCTTTTTGGAGTACTTTAATTGAACATATGCATTATTACGATTGTGACTAAGATAGCCTTTCACCTGTAGAATTGAATGTATTTTGTCTCGTAACCACGTAATGAACTTCGGACTTGCCGAAGTAAAGGAGATATAGAATCGAAAGCTATTCTTGAATACTGAATCATAATAAGAATAACTTGAACCATCACCGTCAAAATATCCTCTCAAGAAGTCAATAAAATATTTATCTGGAATATCAATCTCGGCGATCGTTTTAGATTTAGCTGATGTTATCCCAATACCAACAAGAAACGTATAAAATAAAACATCACCAAATTGGATACGGAATGCGGGATTGCCACTACCCGACAACTTTGTACTGACTTTTGTATCAAGCCCAAGACACTCACTAAAAACAACGATCTGGGCCTTATCTTTGGAAGTTAAGTCTATATGTCGCCCATCTTTTGAAAGACATCCGTCAGCAACGATCAAACCAATCGCATATGCAAATCGTGGCGACCATTGTATAAGAACTTTTCCTTTAGGTTTCGGTCCCCTCTTCATTAAAATAATTATAACATTACTGAGGTAGAAAGCGTATACCAATTTATTCACACATCTAATTAAAAATAATATCGACCACTTAATCTACGCCAACGAAAGAGAGTTAAACCATTACCCTCCACATATGTCCTTCTGGGCAACGTATAATAACCTCCCTCTTTGTTACATATCTTCGAAGTGACCTTGTGACTTTTTTAAAGCACTTAGGGCAAAGGAAAGTCATTGACTCCTTGAGTGTGTGAGGTTTTTCTGTACGGTGAAGATTCATAACGTTGGATTTAGGGTTCAGTCAGGAGTCACCAGGTAGTCTACTCCTAAGGCTCACAAAATACTAAAGGGGTTCTATTTGTGTAATTACAGCTCTCGCTCTAGGGTTCGGTCACGAGTCACTAAGCAATTTTTATGTTGTGTGGTCACAGATAATTCCTCGCCGTCGCTCGGAATTTCCGCGAAGCCTCTCGGCACGATTCTCTAATCGCCCCTCTCGCGGTTCCTCGAAGCTCGTAACATCGCTCCGCTTTTCGAATCCTAGACGCAAGGCAAGCAGATGCCTTGCTAGCGCACACCAGTAATAAAAACGCCCGCCTTGGGGCGGGGTTTATTACTGGTGCGCGCTCTAGGATTCGAACCTAGGACCCTCCGAGTATCAGTCGAATGCTCTACCAACTGAGCTAAGCGCGCAAATGCCTACTATGTGTACCAAGAAACACTCGCTAAAACAAATGAATCCTCCGAGTATCAGTCGCATGCTCTACTCAGACAAATGAGGGAGAAAATGAAAGATCTCTTTTCATTTTTCCCGAACGCCGTCTGAGAAAGCCACTCGGTGGCTTACCAACTGAGCTAAGCGCGCAAATGTCTGCTTATGTACCTTTGAGCTAACTGCTCGCGAGTATCGGAAATACTAGCAAAAATAAGGCTCTCTAACAACGCTATCAAGCCCCTTGCTCGCGCTCAAGGTGTCCTACAAATCGCCTATCTGAAGGACGCCCTTCAGATGCGGCATGTACCGCTGCACGAAGAGCTCGACCATCATCACCTTTGCGTTTTGGTTTGAATCTGTCTAAATTTTCTTTCGCCATAAACCGCATACTATGACTTCCCCTCACTCATGTCAAAAAGCCACCCAGTTAGGGTAGCTTTTTAAAAACCAAAGCAGTCAATCAAGTTCCTCTCTTTCTTCTGTTCCGCATATCCCCGTTTCGACAATCGGGGTGCCGGATACCATTTAGAGTTGTGTATCAATACTCTGTACCTGACAATCGACCGGATTAATTTTGAACACAATAAATTGTGAGCAAAACATTTTCCGCATGGAATTGTTCCACGACCAGCTTCCGCTAGCCGTGCCTTGTTACAACTTACTCCCTGTTACCGAGCTTACCGTAGACCGTGATAAACACGGGCGTCGGGTCCTCCCGGCTCCCTTGAGTTGATGGGCGGTGAGTACAAAATTCGAGAACGTATTCACCGTAGTATAGCTGACCTACGATTACTAGCGATTCCAGCTTCAAGAGGTCGAGTTGCAGACCTCTATCCGTACTGAGGACGCGTTTTGGGATTTGCTCCACCTTACGGTATTGCTTCCTTTTGTCGCGCCCATTGTATCACGTGTGCAGCCCAGGGCATCAGAGGGACATGCTGATCTGGCGTCATCCCCTCCTTCCTCTCCCGTGAGGGAGCAGTCTCGTCTGACATATAAAACAGACAACGGGGGTTGCGTTCGTTTCCCCACTTAAGGGAACAGCTCAAGCCACGAACTGACGACGACCATGCATCACCTGCCATACACCCTCGAAGGCTCCCAATGTTTCTACTGGGATGCAGTATGGTTTCAAGCCCTGGTAAGGTTCTTCGTTTACCGACGAATTAAGCCACATGATCCACCGCTTGTGCGAATTCCCGTCTATTCCTTTGAGTTTTAGTCTTGCGACCGTACTACCCAGGCGGTTCCCTTAACGCGTTAGCTACGCCACGAAGAGGGTCGATACTCCTCATAGCTAGGGAACATGGTTTAGGGCGTGGACTACAAGGGTATCTAATCCTTTTCGCTACCCACGCTTTCGTGCCTCAGTGTCAGGAATGTCCTAGTATGCTGCCTTCGCATTCGGTGTTCCCCATGATATCAACGGATTTCACCCCTACACCATGAGTTCCACATACCTCTTACATCCTCTAGTTTTACCGTTTCCCCCCGAGCCTCGGAGTTGAGCTCCGAGAATTTAAAGGAGGACTAATAAAACCACCTACGCACCCTTTACGCCCAGTAATTCCGGATAATGCTTGGGGCCTCTGTATTACCGCTCCTGCTGGCACAGAGTTAGGAGCCCCTTATTCATGAGGTACTGTCAAAACTTCATCCCTCATAAAAGGTGTTTACGTCCCGAAGGACTTCATCCACCACGCGGCGTCGCTCCGTCAGACTTTCGTCCATTGCGGAAGATTCTCGACTGCGGCCTCCCGTAGGAGTAAGGACCGTATCTCAGTTCCATCGGTGGGGGTCAGCCTCTCAGCTCCCCTAAACGTCATAGCCTTGGTGAGCCATTACCTCACCAACTAGCTGATATTACGCAGGCTCCTCCTAGAGCGAATTGCTCCTTTACACCTTAGTGACTATCGAGAATTGCGCCATCTTTCGATGGAATATGCTCGACTCTAGGGTAGATTCCTACGTGTTACTACCTCGTCTGCCGTGGGTCTAAACCCACTCGACTTGCATGCCTTATCCACGCCGCCAGCATTCATCCTGAGCTAGGATCAAACTCTAATTTAAGATCTCATGCCTCCAATTGAAGGGCACGAAATCAATACACGGAACAGAAGAAAAAGAAGAAAATCTTTTATCTTCGGATCTTTTGATTTCTTGGCTCTTGATTACTACTTACTCCGTCGAGTGAGGAGCGAAGCGAATGCTTGCACTCATTTCGTCCGAACGACGACGGAGCAAAGAAACCTTGAATTTGGTTTCTTTACTTTTTTGTGTTTTACGATCGGCTCCTATGCTAATCGCAAAACTTACTGGTCTTCGTACTTTTACGTACGTATTCAATTTTCAAAGATCTCTGTGGACAAAAAAAGCCGAAGCTTTTTCTTTACTCCGGCATACGGGTGAATCGTCTTTCGTTGAATCAGTTTGTTCCCATATGACAAATATAACCGCATGCCACAGCAAGCGTTTGTCTATACTACTCCCCCGCCCCAAAGCCGTCAAGGAGGGTCCGAGCAGGGGGTTAGTGGTCAGGGTTTAGCGTTTAGGGGAAGGATTTTATGGCTTAAAATAAACCCTATACGCTATACCTTCTCGTATGTATAATGAGACAAATGCAAAACACTAAGAAAAAGATAGTTAAAACTTCCAAGCAGAGCAATATAACGGTCATTTCCCTCGGTGGCTCGATGGTAATACCCGACTTGCCAGACCCAGTCTTTGTAAAGGCCTTTATTAAAACAATTACGGAGCGGACAAAAAAAGGTCGGCGATTTATCATCGTTGTCGGAGGAGGAAAAACCTGCCGTAACTACCAGAACGCCCTCGCCGAGGTACGTCCTGTGTCTGACAATGAAAACGACTGGATGGGCATCTACACAACGCACTTCAATGCTGAATTCATGCGCCTTGCTTTCGCTAAGCTCGCCCATAAAGAAGTCGTTACGAAGTATGGAAAAAAGATTACATTCAAAACACCTGTTTTAATTGGTGCAGGAGAATTACCAGGACACTCAACAGACTTTGATGCTGTGCTTCTCGCAAAAATGTTTGGTGCAAAAAATGTAGTCAACATTTCAAACATCGACTTTGTGTACACTGCAGATCCTCGAAAAAATCCGGACGCCGTGCCACTACCAAAACTTTCGTGGACTGAATACTTGGCGCTCCTCCCTAAAAAATGGACACCGGGCTTCTCTTCCCCATTCGATGTTAAAGCCTCAGCTATCGCGAAAAAATCAAAATTGACTGTGTCTATCGTAAATGGAAACTCACTGACTGAAATTGCAAAAGCTCTCGACGGAAAAGACTTCCGTGGAAGCATTATTTCCGCATAACTATTTATTTTTTGGAGGTCTCGAGCTTTTGGTTTCAGTGACCTTCTCTAAATCCCTACCATTCCACACTACGCCTGAACCTACACCGTCTTCGTCAATCATATAAATACCTACATACCCATCTCTCCGCAGAGCCTTTTTGTTTATATCAGCAAGCTCCGGAAACGAGACTATCTTGAGCGGGCCTTTCAGTCTCCATTCGCTTACATTCTGTCCATACCCTTCGGAAAAACTTCTACTCAAGGATATGTGTATACCATCGCCATTCACGGGGAGCCATGCACCAGCGCGTAATTTTTTGATACCCACTTTAGGTGAGCCGTGATACCACTGTCGTCCAATGAAAGCGAGCTCCGCTGGCGGTATCTCCTTTTTTTCGTTACCCTTTCCCTCGTTGAAAAATCTGGGTGTACCGAATTTCATATATACTCTCTAGTTATAAAGACTAGCTAACCTTTTATTTTCTCAATAAGAGACCTCAATGGAAGTAGCCCGTCTCTCGGCTTCCAACCACCACACACTCCTGTTTCCAAACAATTCGTCGGACACGTACCACCCTGCACTTTTTTAATACACCTTCTGTCGCCAAAATTACGCTTACAGTTTGGAGGTTCCGGTCTATACAAACCCTCTACCAAAGGCTTAAGAGTTATGTAATCCTCGAGCGACATTTTTAAAAATTAACTTCTCCCTTTCTTCAGTACTTCTTCTTTTGGTTTCTGCATTTTTTCTAGAGTGACCAAGAGTGGTGAACCGATGAAGACTGAAGAATAGGTACCAGTAACAACACCAACAAGGAGTGCGATGACAAAAAAGTGAACTGACGCAGGACCAAGGAGGAGAAGAGCTACAAGCACCAAGACTACTGTAAGCGAGGTGTTGAGAGAGCGATTCAAAGTCTGTGCAATAGAATGCCCCACTGTCTCTTCAAATGCTTCTTTCACATTTTTCTCCTGATTCTTCCTCAAGTTTTCACGCACACGGTCAAACACAACGATGGTGTCGTGAACAGAGAAACCTAATACCACCAAGACTGCTGTGACAAAAAGCGTGTCTACCTCCGCACCAAAGAAATGTCCGAGTATTGAGAATACACCGATTGGAATGATGACATCGTGCGCTAGAGCAACGAGTGCAACGAGCCCGTATTTCCAGCTTGAGACAGGCTTCGAGACTTTTCGAAACGCAAACATAATGAAAAGGGCGATAGCCAAAAGAACGAGTGCAAGTGCGTATATCGACTTAGTCTTGAGTTCAGAGCCGATAGTGGGACCAATGGAGTCAAAACGTTTTTGGTCGTACTGCCATGTTCCTCCTTTTGTTAATCCTGTCTTCAAAGAATCATATTCTGCTGGGGTAAGAAATGGGGTGCGAATAAGATACCCAGTCTCCCCAGTAGGACGAATAGACGAACCAACAACTCCAGAGTCGAGGGTAGCTTGTCGTACTTCATCAGCGGAAGGAGCAGGTACACTAGTGTACGAAATTTCTAGCAAAGAACCTCCATTGAAATCGATGCCGAATTTCAAACCCCAAAACAACATCGAGGCAATCGAGATGACAATAATCGCTACCGAGAACGAATAAAAAAGTTTTCTGTGTTTTACGATAAACATATTATTTTCCTAAGCCATTACCGAACAAGAAATGCGCTGCCTTTGAAGTACTTTTACCAAACCCAAGGGCGAGCAGCAATGTTCTCGTTACCGTCACAGCAGTAAACATCGAGACAAGAACACCAATGATAAACACGAGGGCAAAACCTTTAATCACCGCGGTGCCACCAAGCCAGAACAAAATGACGCCCGTGATAATTGATGAAAGGTTCGAATCACGAATCGAACTCCATGCGCGTTTGAATCCTTCCCGAATTGCATCGCCCAACGCCTTGCCACTCTTCAGTTCTTCTTTGGTTCTTTCAAAAATAAGGATGTTCGCATCCACCGCCATACCAATAGACAGAATAAACGCAGCAAGTCCGGCTGTTGTTAGCGTTACAGGAATGAGCTTAAAGACAGCGAGGTTAAGTGCTACATAGAGCGACAAGGCAACGACTGCAATAACGCCAGGTAAGCGGTACCAAAGTACAAGAAAGATTGAAACTAAAAGAAATCCCCAAAGACCCGCATTTACACTCTGACCTAGTGCTTTCTCACCAAGCGATGCACCAATAGTCTGAGAAGATACGAGCTCAATTGGCACTGGCAATGCTCCGAAATTGAGATTGCGAACCAACTCACGCGCTTCATCTGGAGTAAAGGTGCCGGTGATATTTGCCTCTCCGTTTGGAATTGCTTCCTGAATAACAGGGGCTGAAATTACTACATTATCAAGAAATATGGCGAGCACTTTACCAACATTTTCCGATGTAATATCCTTGAAACGCTTAGCCCCTTCAGGGTTGAAAGTTAATACAATAATAGGCTGATTAGAAAGGGTCCCTTCGCGACCCGATGAAAAGTCGAGTGTTGCATGATCAAGGTACTGACCCGTAAGCCCCATGTCTTCATATACCAGAGCACCTGCCTCGTCAGTTTTCTGAAGACGAAAATCGAGCGTTGGAGTTTGACCTATTGCTTTCACTGCCTCTGATAAATCAGTAACGCCTGGAAGTTCAACAATCAATCTATTTTCCCCACCACCAACAACCCCTCCGCGCTCTACCTGAACTAACGGCTCAGACACTCCGAAAATATTTACTCGCTTTTCAACAACATCACGCAAACTCTGCATTGCAGAATTTACATCGCCGGAAACAACTTTTGATGTATCGGCTCTATATAAAAGGTGTGAGCCACCAGCCAAGTCGAGACCATAACGAAATGGAAATTTTTGACCCGCCTGCTCTGAATTCACAACAAACCAGCCTATACCTGCACCAATCAAAAGGAGGACAACTGCGACAATTCGTACTTTCCACATAATGTAGAGAGTATGCCACAGCTAGGGTTTAGGGGCTAGAGGCTAGGGTTTAGGCGATGCCTCATCGGTTCCGAAGGGAACATAGAAAAATAAGCACCAATAAGTGCTAAACCCGGGTTTAGCACAGATAAAATTTAACTCTTCTTTTTAAGGGCAAGGAGATTTGTGAAGATTTCAACAACAGCAATGGGGCCAACACCTCCAGGAACAGGCGTAAATACAGATGCTTTCTCAGCACACAAAGGATCAGCATCCCCTACCACCATTCCTCCTGACTCACTTGTGCCACCATCAATAATGACGACACCTTCTTTAATCATGTCGGGCTTGATGAGTGCGGCAACACCTGCGCCAGAAATTATAATGTCAGTACTCCGTGTTGCTGATGCAACATCGTCACCTTTTATGAGGGTGCGGACATTGGCACCGAGCCGTTCAAACAAAACTCCCGCAGGCTTTCCTACCAATCTTCCCCCACCAATGAGCACCATGTTTGCTCCTTTTATTTCAACATTATTTCGCTTCATGATGTACCACATGGCAGCGGGTACCGGAGGAATAGCCGGAAAATTATTTTGTGCGAAAAGTTCAAACGCAGGATCACTCAAAACATCAACATCGAGCATTGTGGGAATTGCATTTTTTGCAATATCAACATCAATACCATCGGGTAATGGAAGCTGAAGAATGACGCCGTCATGCTTCCCTGCTCGCACCGTTGCTTCCATTATTTCTTCAATGCTCGCAGATTCTGAAACCCGATATTCTTCAACATGAATGTCTAAGTCAGATGCAGCACGCTTCTTAATGCCCACGTATGATTGCGTCACCGGACTCGTTGTGGCAATAACTACCCCTAAAGAAAGCGCGCCAAATTTTTGGCGTTCGATTTTCAGTTCTTCTTTCCGTTCTGCTGCAAGTCTTCTTCCATCTACTATCATATGTAGAACATATCATAAACTTGGAGTGATCGCCTGGTACCTGCCCCCTCCTACTGCTAGGTTTCGCTCCGCTCAACATAAGCAGTTGCCTTCGGCACCGGATAAAAAACAAAGCAGTTTGTTTTTTATCCTCCTATGACCTGCCTACCGGCAACGGTCATTCCCGAAACGGGACCGGAAGAAACGAGAAGCAGTTCTCGTTTCGTTCCTCCTAAAACCTGTCTCACTTTGTGAGACAACGGCTTTTGCCGCAAAGCGGCACCAGAAGAAACGAGAAGCAGTTCTCGTTTCTTCCATCGATTATCATGATGGAATCATAACGCAAAGAGAAATGATTTTATAGCAACAAACTGACCCTATAAATTCTGTATGATATATCATACAGAAAAAATAATGACTCGATTTATCAATTCATTATAAATAAAAAATCAAACCCCAAACAGTTTCTTCAACTCAGCCACCCCCTCATCAAGAGACACCTCAGGCTCCCAATTCAAAAGCCCCTTAGCACGACGAATGTCAGCTCGTGTGTGACGAGGTTCTAGACGCGGATCAATATGCGTAACGGCTCCACCGATTAACTCGGCGATTGCATTCACCGATGTTTCCTGTCCTCGTCCTAAATTAATTATTTCTCCCTTCCCCACTTTCTCGCTTTTTGCAGCAAGTATCATTCCGCGAACAATATCTCGTACATGGGTAAAATCACGCGTTTGCTCACCATCTCCTGTAATTGTAAGAGGAATCCCTTCTTTCTTTTGTTTCAAAAACTTTCCTATCACTAATGCATAAGCACCCTCTGGATCAAGTCGGGGGCCATACACATTAAAAAATCGAGTTGATACCGTTGGAAGTCCATACACATCACTGAAAACACGGCAATACAACTCGCCAACATATTTTTGAAGCGCATAAGGACTCAGTGGTTGTGGTGGAGCATCTTCGGAGAGTGGAAGAATTTCCTGATTACCATATGCCGAACTTGAAGCTGCATACACAACACGCTTTACTCCAGCATCTTTTGCTGCCTTCAAAACTGCCAAGGTACCTCCAACATTCACTGAGTTAGTCTCTTCAGGATATTCAATTGAATACTGCACCCGAGGGAGAGCGGCAAGATGAAACACAAACTCACTTCCTGCGATAATTGGAGCTATCGCCTTGGAATCGCGCACATCTACAACATGCAATGTTGCGTCTTGATGTACATTTTCTCGCCTTCCTCCAGATAAGTCATCTATAACAGAGACGGCAAACCCCTCTTTGATAAGCGCATCAACCACATGGGATCCCACAAACCCAGCGCCGCCCGTAACAATCGCTTTTTTTATACCGTTCATAGTGCTTCAGTGTACTGTACCTATAAACCTAAAGAAAGGTTGCCAACGTCTCTTTTAGCGACTTGCCCGACCCAAAAGGATTTTTATGGTGCGCAGCACTATCTCCATATCGAGAGCAAACGAGCGATGCTTGAAATAATACAAGTCGTAAGACAGCTTTTGCTTGGTCGCTTCAACATCAAGCTTGAACTTTGGCGGAGACGCGTGTTTAATTTGTGCCCATCCAGAAATACCTGGCTGTATGAGATGTCTAGTTTCATAGTATGGGATTACCCGTGCATATTCAGTAACAAAATGAGGAATCTCAGGGCGTGGTCCGATTAATGCAATATCCCCTCGAAGCACATTCCAGAATTGCGGTATCTCATCAATTTGAGTTCGTCGCAAAAATGCACCTAAGTGTGTGACACGATTATGCTTCTTTTTTTCTGGGTCTTCACCATCATCAAAAAGCATCGTACGAAACTTAATGATTGAAATTACACGATTACCTTTCCCAATGCGTTTTTGGAAAATAAAGGGACCTCCCCCTTCTCCTAGAGCGAGCAGGAACGCGATAATTAAAATGAGTGGCAATAAAAATATGAGTGCAGATAGAGCGAGCATAGTGTCAGTCCCTCTCTTAAGAACATCGTAAAGTGCCGTTGGGGTTCGCGCACGAGCACCTAAAAACCAACGTGTATCAAGTAATGATAGGGGGACAGAATCAAATAAATCTTCGTACAGATCAGGAAGATTAATGAAAAGAACGTTGGAGAGCATGAGGGCATCCCACTCCTTTGAAAAACTTTGATCTCGAAGACGTCCAAATGGCATAACAACAATGGACACACCCGTCTCTTTTAGATGAGAAATAATAGTTTTCTGAATTTCCTCTATAGAGCGCCCACCCATGTCGACACGTGCAACAAACCGCATGGCGTAGCGTGTGTTGCCATTTACTTCACCCATAACATCTTCAGTCTCCTTTCCTTCACCCACTAACAGTGCTGGTGCGGGTTTTACTACAGATAGAAACGGGAAAAAATATAAACGCCATGAGGAAACGAATATAGTAGAAAGAACGAGGTAGATAAAAAGATTCGTTTTTGGCTGGATGCCAAAATACGGCACCAAGAAAAAGAATATCGCCGCAACTGCAATATTCGCCATTTGCGCATAAAACACCATCTCAGGAAGCTTCGATTTTACAAGAAGAGTATGCTTCTCATAGAGACCAGCGATAAGAAAAACAAGCACCGAAAAAATAAAAAGAAACGAAAAAGGCACGAAGTGAGTATATACAGTATGTGAATCTGGAAAAGCAGAATAACGTAAAAGAAGCGTTGCCCACAGGGAAAAAGCGAGAAAACATAAATCTCCAATGAGTAATATGAACGCCTCGCGACGAAGATTTAAAAACATCTGATGATGGAATAGTACATGAGAAAGAGAGAGCCACAAAACGCTCATTCCTCTGATACCCTGTACTACAGCCGTTGGTTCCAAAAAAAGCATGAAAAAAAAGATACTTTTCATCATCACAAAATCAAATTGGGGCGGAGCGGGGCGGTATGTCTACGACCTTGCCGTTTCTCTCTCGCCTTTCTATGAATGCACGGTAGCACTTGGAGGAAGCGGCTTACTCCGTGCTCGCCTTGAAGCAGCGGGAGTGACCGTAATTGCCATCCCCTCACTCGAACGGGACATTTCAATACAAAAAGAACTAGTAGCTTTCTTTTTTTTAGTGAAACTTTTAAGAAAAGAATCGTATAACATTGTGCACCTCAATAGCTCAAAGGCGGGAGGCTTGGGCGTGCTCGCTGCAAAATTAGCTAAAATTCCTCGGATAATCTTCACTGTCCATGGTTGGCCGTTTAATGAACCACGAGGACTTCTCTCCCGCGGAGCCATATACATAGCGAGCTCTATTACTGCACTCTTGAGCGATGCAGTCATCACCATATCCCACAAAGATTACGCTCAAGGAATGCGAATGCCGGGAATGCAAAAAAAGATTTTTTATATTCCGCTCGGCATCGATACACCTCTTACTGCATATCAATCTAAAGAGGAAGCGCGAGAATTCCTCCTTCAAACTCCTGCTTTTGCGCAATTTCACAATGGACAAGAAAAGAGACTCACCATGCTCGGTGCACACCGCATCATTGGCACAATAGGTGAACTCACTAAAAATAAAGGTATTGAATACGGCATACGAGCAATTGCATTATTGAATAAAAAAACACAGCAAAAAAATCACTTCTACGTCCTTATAGGAGATGGAGAAGAAAAAGAAGCTCTGGAAAGTCTCGCCAAAAATATTAATGTTGCTGATCAGATATTTTTCATTGGATTTATCCCCGACGCATGGAAATACCTCAGTGCTTTCGACTACTTCTTACTCCCCTCCCTCAAAGAAGGCCTGCCCTACGTCATCCTAGAAGCTACTCGAGTGGCGTGTCCAATTGTTGCAACCTCTGTTGGCGGTATACCTGATATCCTGGATACGTATCCTAACGGTAAACTTATTCCGACAAAAAACCCGAAAGAAATTGCTCATGCAATTCTTGCACTCAGCGCTACTAAAAATACAGATGAAATATTGAGCGAGAAAAACACCTTGGCAACAATGCTTGCTGAGACAAAGAAAGTCTACGAACCAATACCTACCACCTCGTAGCGCGCATCTTCGTGCACCTCTCGCCCATACTGTCGCATGGCGCTCACAATTCCCAAAAGTGCGTAACTCGTAATAATGTGAGAACCTCCATAGCTCATAAATGGCAAAGGTACGCCCGTCACTGGCATTATTCCTACATTCATTCCTATGTGAATTATCGCGTGTATTCCGAAGAGGGACGCAACACCAAGCATGAAGAATGTTTCAAAATTAGTTGCACCTTTCTTTGCATTATCAATGAGTCGATAGAATAAAAGCCCGAAAAGACCTAGTAAAATAAGCGTGCCAATCAAACCCCACTCCTCAGCGAAGGCTGCAAAAATAAAGTCAGTTTGATTTTCAGGAAGGAACTGGAGACGCGATTGTGTACCGTACCCTATTCCCTTTCCTAAGATGCCACCGGAACCGACGGCAACTGTCGATTGAAATGCGTTGTACCCTGCGCCAGAAATATCAGCCAAAGGGTGCACGAAGGTCATAATGCGTGCTTTCTGATACGGCGCAAACGCAAAAATCCAAAGAAGCGAAACAACGGCAATCCCTCCTCCAGCCAATAACAAAAGGTGTCGAATAGGAATACCCGCAAGTAAGACCATTGCCATCCAAAGACCGGCCACAATAACCGCCGAGCCAAAATCGGGCTGTAAAAATAACAATGCAAATATTAAAAAAGTATACGCACCAGAAACGACAATATGGCGAATTTGCGCAATTTCAATGTGCCGACGAGAAAAATATTTCGCCAAAACAAGAATGAGCGAAAACTTGGCAGGGTCAACTGGCTGTACCGCGAACGCCCCAAGGTTAAACCAACTCTGCGCACCTTTAAATACAGAACCTACAGCAAAGAGAAGTCCGAGGAAGAAAATTGCGAGTCCATAAATAAATACCACAACACCAGTACGGCGTAGGAATCGAAAATCAATTGCACTTGCGAGAAAAAAAACACATAGGCCTACACCGAGCCAAATAATCTGGTGCGATGCGTATTGATTCTCTGCACCAAATCCAAACATGCTTGTAAGTCCTGCAAGCGAAATGAGCACTGCGCTTCCGAGCAACAACCAATCAACACGACGAAAAAATGACATCATTATCTTTTTGTCTCTAAATCATTTGGTACGCGCAATAATATCGGTACGAACAACTTGACGCGGGAAAGGCTCCTGCCATGTAAAAACAGCATCGTGTGATCCTTTCGCCGGCAATGAATCAAACTTTGTTTGTGATGCTGTAATAATAATATCGTCTGCATCATAGAGAAGTGCTGTGAGTGTAGTCCCATACACAGGTAGAGCTGTTTTGTTTTCAATGTGTGCGGTGAGCGTTAAGGTGTCCTGGTTAAGTTCACGTGAAGTTATTTGGATAGGCTCTGTAGGTCTCTCCATCTGTACCCACACAGCATCGCCGAAGGTTATAAAAGTACGCGCAGGTATACGCTCTCCCGTTAGAATATTTGCTTCAAAGAGCGGAACTACTTCTCCAGGGTAGAGAAACATAACTCCACGACGCTCGGCAATCAAAATATTTTTTGCATCAAAAACTTGAAATGTGTATGGAAGCGCCTTAGTGCCAGCAGAAGATTCAGGATTACGGACTAGTGCAACCGCATGGTACACACCTGGCGCAACGGCAACCGAGCGTGCCCAAAGAGCAGATACTCGAGGAGCTTGGCACAAAGTTGCACACACCCCACCGCAATCAACCCCCCCTTCATTTTGGTTGAGAACACCGTCAGAGCATGTAGGGAGACGGAAGAAAAATAGAAACCACACACCAACAAGAATTAAAATAATCCCTAGAAATATGCTTCCCGCATATAAGGTTTGCCGTTTTTCTGCCCAACGCATAGAGGAAAGTATAGCAAAACAAAACCTGCCTTCAGGCAGGTTTTAAAAAAGACGCGTGATTCAAGGCTCTGTTCTGGCGATTAGCTACTCTCCCCTTACGAGTACCATCGCTACAACCATGCTTAACTGCCGAGTTCGGAATGGGATCGGGTGTGACCACGGCGTCAAATCACCAGAACACAAACTTGAATCACTTCACTCATCACAAAGAAAACACCGAGCACAATATTTCGTTAATAGATTTTCATGCTTCCCCGCAGAATCGGCGAATTAGTACTTCTTGGCTCAATGCATTACTGCATGTACACCTAAAGCCTATCAACGTGATCATCTCTCACGGGCCTTAACGATACCTAATCTTGGAGGAGGCTTCCCGCTTAGATGCTTTCAGCGGTTATCCCTTCCCGACATAGCTACTCTGCAATGCTCCTGGCGGAACAACAGATAGACCAGAGGTCAGTTCATCCCGGTCCTCTCGTACTAAGGACGACTCTCCTCAAGTATCAACGCTCATAGTAGATAGGAGACCAACCTGTCTCACGCAAATGTAGCCACTCGCCACTAGGGTTTAGCCACTAGTGAGGTGACGCCGCCATTACTGGCGGGATCGGACTATGTCTTCCCTTTCGGGGTTAGCGTTTAGTCTCTAAGGATCCCAGAAATTACTCCCTGGTTTCCTGCTCATTGCCCGAATTAGTATTCGGGTTTCAAGCATACAGCTAACTTCTTCGTTCCAACCCTATACCCTATTGGCTAGTGGCTAGAACGACCGCCGTGATTGGTTGACTCTTTACTCTTTTTTCTGACGAAAAACCTTTTATATATTTCGGATAACTTTCATTTTCTCGATCGGGTTCAGACTGCTCAAAGAATCGATTCAAGAATATTGATTCATGATTCAAGATGTAACTTCCGAAGACGTTATTCCTGAATCTTGTCTCGTGAATCTTGAATCCACTCACTGAACGGTCTGAACCCAGCTCGCGTACCACTTTAATTGGCGAACAGCCAAACCCTTGGAACCTTCTCCAGCTCCGGGATGTGGTGAGCCGACATCGAGGTGCCGAACTCCGCCGTCGCTATGGACGCTTAGGCGGAACTAGCCTGTTATCCCCAGAGTAACTTTTATCCGTTGGGCTTCCCCTGCATCTAATGCATAAGGTCGGATCACTATGCTCCACTTTCGTGTCTGCTCGACATGTACGTCTCGCAGTTAAGCCAGCTTGTGCCATTACACGACCGGCACGGTTTCCATTCGCGCCTAGCTGACCTTTGTAGGCTCCTCCGTTACTTTTTGGGAGGAGAGCGCCCCACTCAAACTGCCTGCCACGCACTGTCTCCCAGGTGTTTTGCCTGAGGTTAGAAATTGCAACACATAAGAACGGTATTTCACTGATGAGTCCACATCAACCAAGATCAATGCTTCAACCTCTCCCGTCTATGCTACGCATATGCATCGCAATCCCAATACGAAGCTACAGTAAAGCTTCTGGGGTCTTTTCGTCTAACTATGAGTAACCGGCATCTTCACCGGTATTGTATTTTCACCGAGCAAGTCCTCGAGACAGTTTCCAACTCGTTACACCATTCGTGCACGTCTGAACTTACCAGACAAGGAATTACGCTACCTTAGGACGATTATAGTTATCGCCGACATTGACCAGGGCTTATAAAGTCCAGCACACAGTATTGCTACCATGCACCAACCTTAGTTGACCTTCTGGCATTGGTCAGGTGTCACCCCCTATACATCCTCTTGCGAGTTCGCAGGGAGCTGTGTTTTTGATAAACAGTCGATTGGAAATCTTTCGCTGCGGCCTCCTAACTTAATAGGAGGCGGGCCTTATCCCGAAGTTACGGCCGCTGTTTTGCCGAGTTCCTTGAGGACCTCTCACTCGTTCGCCTTGGTCTACTCGACCTGATCACCTGTGTTGGTTTGCGGTACGGTCTCTCGCTGGCTATAGCTTAGAAGATTTTCTTGGAAGCGTGCTCCATGGTATTCCTCCTGACGAATCAAGAAGTTTATGCTTCGCTTGGGGTAATGTATCCCGGATTTTCCTGAAGATACGCCCTCACGCTACAAACACAAATCCAATTATGTGCACCATGTACAACCCTCCGTCTCTCCATCGCACCAGCGCGAGGTTAGGGAATATTAACCCTATGTCCATCGCGTTCGGCTTTCGCCATTTGCTTAGGCCCGACTAACCCTTGGCTGATTATCAGTGCCAAGGAAACCTCGATCTTTCGGCGTACGGGGCTCTCACCCGTATTGTGGTTACTTGTGCCGGCATTCTCACTTCCAAACGCTCCAGAATGGGTCACCCCTTATCCTTCATCGCGGTTTGGAACGCTCTCCTACCGCTCAATGCAAACGGATTCGCATTAAGCCCTCAGTTTCGGTATCGTGCTTAGCCCCGATTATCTTCGGCGCAGAAGTTCTCGATGAGTGAGCTGTTACGCTTTCTTTAAATGGTGGCTGCTTCTAAGCCAACATCCTCACTGTCTTAGAACTTCCACTTCCTTGTGATGCACTCAGCACGAATTTAGGGACCTTAACTTGAGATCTAGGCTCTTCCCTTCTCGACATATGGAGCTTAGCCCCCATCGTCTAACTGCCTGACTGCGCTCGCCGGTATTCGGAGTTTGATAGGATCAACGAGATTGCTCCCTGTTTGATCCTTCCAGTGCTCTACCCCCGGGAGAAACATCAGACGCCAGCCCAAAAGCTGTTTCGGAGAGAACCAGCTATTACCAGGTTCGATAAGCTTTTCACTCCTTGTCACAAGTCATCCCAAGACGTTATACGATCAACGGGTTCGGGCCTCCATCTGTCTTTCGACAAACTTCACCCTGCTCATGACAAGCTCACCTGGCTTCGGGTCTTACGCACGCGACTTTTCGCGCTATTCACACTCGGTTTCCCTTCGGCTCCGGGCTAACGCCCTTAGCCATGCCGTGTGCGTAAACTCGCCGGCTCATTCTTCAATAGGCACGCCGTCGAGGTGCATGCACCTCTTCGACTCCTTGTAGATGTGTGGTTTCAGAACTATTTCACTGTCCTCATCGGACTACTTTTCACCTTTCCCTCACGGTACTGGTTCACTATCGATCTCTATAGATATTTAGCCTTGCCGGTTAGTCCCGGCAGATTCATCCAAGCTATTCATGTCTCGGATTACTCAAGAACGACAACAAGAAAGTGACTTTTGTTTCGCGTACGGGACCGTTACCCTCTAGGGTTCTGCTTCCCAGCAGATTCCGCTACAAAAATCATTGATGACTTTCCTTCCATAAATGGAACGCTATCGCCTTACAACCCCCACGCATCACATGAAGCACGATGCTGCAGAATCTTGATTCAAGATTCATGATTCAGGAATAACATCTTTTGAAATTATTCTTGATTCTTGAATCCTGTTTCTTGAATCTGCACATCGCATCCCATGTGATGCGTAGGTTTGGGCTTCTCCCGTTTCGCTCGCCGCTACTCGGGGAATTCCAGAATCCCGGTCCCTCGGCAAAAATAAATTTGCAGAGAGACCGAGATATCCTGTTGGTCTCTTTTCCTCTAGGTACTGAGATGTTTCACTTCCCTAGGTGCGCTTCTCGAACACGCGCTCGAGATATCTTCCGTAAGAAGATGGGTTTCCCCATTCGGACATTTTCGGATCAATGCTTGCTCGTCAGCTCCCCGAAACTTTTCGCAGACAGGCTACGTCCTTCATCGCTCTATAGAGTCTAGGCATCCACCACACACCCTTCAAACTTCCACGAGGAAGCTTGAAAACCACATAACGATTCTGTTCAATTACGAACAGTGATTTTTATTATGCTCGGTGTTCTCTTTGTGATGAGTTGTCAATGAACTGATTTTCTGAGGGAACAAAAAAGGCCGCTTTTCGCGACCTCTGGTACAGGAGCTTAAAAGCTACTGTCTAGCGTCGCATTTCGCCTCTAGTGTTAGTACTCATAAACCTTTGAGTAGAATACGCTTGCGTAGGGCTTATGTCAAGGAAATGCAGGCTCGTTTGGCAAAATGGGACCGTAAAAAGAGCCCTAAATAAAAAACCCTTTATTTAAAGGGTTTTACAGGAGAGGTTCTTTGGGCTAATTCCCCTATCCACAGGATTTCCACTCCTAATCAGGTGTTAGGTTTCAGGTGACAGGTTTCAGCTTTTGATACAAAAACATCCCGAGGTTGTGCCTCGAGACGTTTTTGTAATCTCCTAAGAATGTCTATGATCTACATTAGTCTCTAGGTTTTTTTGAATTCCAGTCACGCAGTAAACTGAACAGATTAAACTCGGCTGGCGTTGGCCACCTATTGCCAGCCCTAGTGCGATTGGTTCGCTTAACAACAAGGTCCATGTCTCGTTCACGTAGATGCAAAAGTGACGAATGTTTTGGTCGCCACATTCCTTCAATTTTTACAGGTGACATACTTGTGATTTAAAAGGGTTATAAATAATTTAAAAATCTAAGGCTGTGAGGGTTGCGAAATACCTAACAACATTCCAACTTCTGTTTCTACACGATTCTTGTCATCGGGTGTAAGCGGTGAAAACATTACCATCATCTGCTCAACGAGTGCACGCAATGTTTCTGGTTGTGACTGTCGGTCATTACGAGCCGTACGTATTTTTCGCGTAAGTTGTGCGACTGGTTTTGAAAGCGGGTGCAGTCCTCGTTCCATACATCAATGCTACTTTCCCACTGCCAATGAGTCAAGAACAAAAAACACCCGCTCAGAAACGGACGGGTGTTTTAAAAAGATTTTGTCACTTACGTACTATTAGTAGTTTTTCAATCCCCTCTATCCATTGGATCAGGGCTAGGACAAGAAAATGGCGAGGCACCATAGGCATCGTCATCGTCAGGGTCTGCAAACCCGCGAAAAATCTTTCGAGCCGCACGACGTGTGAGTACTAATTTACGTTTTTCTGCAAAAGTAAGAGGTGGTCTTACTTGTCTAGGTTTCGATTCTCCAGCCATAATACTTTGAGTAATCTAACTCCCTCTCTCTGGATTGTCAAAGAAAAACACCCACTCATTTCTGAGTGGGTGTTTTAAGCTGAAAGCTAGAAGCTCTAAGCTGACAGCTTTCGCACTTTGTGCGAACTAGTTTTTGTGTCCAACTTCTGAACGAATTTTTTCGATGTAGCGAGCTGCTGCATCTTGACCACCGAGACCAAACGCAAGTCCGACTGCGAGTGATACCGCAATCACAATTCCTGTGAAGAGTGTCTGCACAAAAGGAGTTGCAACTTGGAGCTGCGAGAGAACAGCGAGGATTGTGAAAACCCAAATTGCCCACTTCGCAATATGTCCCGCAAGAGAAGCTGAGCGAACGCCTGCTGCCTTTGCTGAACCAGTAACAATGTCTTTCGCAAACTGTGCGAGCATTGCACCAACAAGCACCATGAGTGATGCAACAATTACCTGTGGCAAGTATGCGAGGACTACTGTCTGCAAGAAGACACTCACTTGTGTAAGTCCGAGAACTTCAAGTGCTGCCATCAAGAAGACGATAACGAAAAACCACTTCACTAAAGCACCGAGGAATGCCCCGGTGTTCAATGTAAAACCAGCACGCTCGACGAGGTCGTTCAAGCCAGTCTTTTTAAGTGCCCCGTCAATTTTGAGCGTACCCAAAACTTGCGAAATAACACTACCAAGTGCAGCACCAACGATCCATCCAAAAGCAAGAATAATAATCGCAACGAGTACATTTGGAACAAAGCTAACGAGCGTAAGCCAGAGATTCTGGAATGACTGCGTTAACACTTCTGCCCATGTTTGAATAATCATAAAGGTAACGTTATACAATAAATAAAATTAATAAACGGCCCTATTGCCTACCTAAAATGGTAGCACATTGTAGAGGTGCTGGAGGGTGGATGTGGATAGCAGAATAGCCACTAGCCAATAGGGTTTAGCCACTAGGGAACATCGTAAACCGCCCTAAACCCTACACCCTACACCCTAGTGGCTAAACCCTCGCTTACCGGCGGCCAATGATGGTACGGTGTTTGAATTCCAAGACATCGCGAAGCATTCGGTCGCGCGCTTCAAGACGCTCAGCATATTCCCCTCTCTCTAGTACGGCATAGCGAAGTGGTAGTGCAGACATGCGCTCAACCGCACGCACCGATGTAGCGATTCGTGGATCGTTTGGTTTTTTAGTTACAATCAAAATATCAATAAGCCCCCTCTCTTCCCCAGTAAGTACCCCTGCAACAACAAGGAGTGTAATACCAGAGACACCACGGAACGCTGATGCAACAGAAGAATCGTCAGGAAGTGTTACCGACTCAAGGAACAGACGGAAAGGAATAGCGAGTGGATGAGACGTGTTTAAACTCCACAGTATATTTTTGCCCTGTGTTCGTGAAGTGAGGATGCCATAATTTTTAAGTGCTCGAAGTTCACGCACCGCAATTGCCTTAGGAATGCCCGTAGTGTTTGAAGTAACGAGAGTGGACATACGAACATCTGGCTGGAATAAGAAAAACTTCAAAAGCTTCAGGCGCGGAATCGAGGAGCAGAGTTGAATGATATCTTTGAACATGCAGAGTATTGTACCTGCACCTTTCTGAAAAACCAAAAGTTGCAGAAATGACAAAAAATAGCGAAAAACACTGTATAGTATAATTTAACGGTCGTTAAATTATACTATACAGTCAGAAAAATCAGCCCAGACGAGTTATGGAGAGAGTCGGTTGAATGGCAAAAAGGAATGGGGTGGTGCGTAAGAGAAATTAGTGTGTGCAATAAAAAACGCCCTTACGGGCGTTTTTTTGTTTGTATCATTTTCCACCGTTGTCCCGCGTCCCTGACGACGGGCACAGCTGGGAAAGTTGAGTACTCGCGTTCCTACGAAGCGAAGCGAGGAAAATAAATTTCAGGCTTATTTTCGAGCCAGCGCAGGGAGCAAGCGTTTCGCTTAGGCGAGTTCGACTCCTTATTCACCTTTGGCCGATGTGCTCCCACATCGACACAGCCGAAAAGGCGAAGTCTCGCACTATGCGAGTTCGACCTTTCCGCCTGCTTCCTCAATTTTCTTCTTGAGAGCTTCAGCGTCTTCTTTCTTCACACCTTCCTTCAAGACTGAAGGAGCGGCATCAATAAGATCTTTCGCTTCTTTAAGTCCGAGAGCAAGAGCTTCCTTAACTACTTTGATGACGGCAATCTTTGTTGCACCTGCATCAGTAAGTTTAATGGTGAACATTGATTTCTCTTCAGCTGCTTCACCTGATACTGCAGGACCTGCCGCTGCAACTGCTGTTGCAGAAACGCCCCACTTCTCTTCTATTGCCTTGACGAGTGTATTCAATTCAAGGACGGTCATTTTCTCTACTGCTTCAATAACTTGTTCTTGTGTCATTTTAGTTAGCGTTTAGGGTTTAGCGTTTAGGGGGGATTTCTATTCCACTCTGAAAGCTAAAAGCTTCTTTGTAATTTATGCTTTCAACTTCCCTACTTCAGCAAGTGCTATCGCAAAACGCTGAATAGGAGAATTAATAACATTGACGAACATACCTCGAAGTACCGAGACTGGAGGAATAGTAGCGACAGCAACAATCTCTGTTCCTGAGAGATACTTCCCTTCCAAGGCACCGCCGAGGAATACAAGCTTGCCCTTCAATTTCTTGACGAACGCTTGCAAACTTCTCGCTGGCGCTGTGATGTCGGATTCCACACCCTCTACTTCAGAGAGATAGGCAAAGGCGACTTCACCAGTTAATTCTGGCATCTCACCAGAAAAACCTTTCGCATCGAGTGCCTTCTTCAAGAGCGTCTTCTTAACGACAGTGTATTTCACACCCTCTTGCTTCAGGGCATCTCGAAGTTCGTTTACTTCATGAACTGTCACTCCTCTAAAAGAAACAAAGACAATAGACACTGCTTTCGCAAGCGCATCAGTTGTTCCCTTTAAGAGTGACTCTTTTTTTGCTCGAGTAATGGCCATATAACTAGGTATTAGGTTCTAGGTTCTAGGTTCTAGTCTTGGAAACTCCAAAGAAAGAAACTAAAAACAACAACCAGATTAATTGCACACGCTTTTAGTAGGAGTTTCGAGGCGGATCGACCGCACCCTCGACTTCGGTAGGTGGCTTGTGGCCATTGACCCTTTCGGGACCCACTGTCTCCAGTCGTGCTACGAGGTACAGTATCACGAACCTGCCAATATACGCAAACTCAGGCTCTCCAGATACCCAGACTTAGGCAGATTTCGCTGCAACTCCAAACACAGTCAAAAATAAGAAACTAATAAGAATGATGACTGAAAAAGCGAGGAGAAACCGAAAAAATCCCGGTGTAAAAAACTTTTTCATATAATTTTTACTTTATTGTGGAAGTCGTGCGATCTCTGCTCCGATCGACTCTACATGCGCAACATCATTTTGCTCTCGAGCTATTGCCAGAGCTTTTGTAAATGCATCACGAGCTTTTACGGTGTCTCCAGTATCACGGTAGTACCCACCAAGCATTACTAATGGATCAGGGTTTGCAGGAAATTTCTTTGATGCTGATACTAGAATATCTACAGCTGAGGTTGTGTTTTGCTTGTAGAGATAACGATACAATTCATGAAGTTCGAAGTATGCAGTGATTGAATTTGGGTTTGCTTGAATGGATTGTTTAAAATAACTCTCTGACTTTGGGAAATCCTTCAAATCAAACTTGTAGAGTTTGCCGAGATTGTCGTATGCCGTAGAAACTCCTGGGGCTGGTACTACCTTCAAAAGAAATTCCCATACACCTTTTGCACCCTCATAGTCGTTTGCACTATGGTACAAAACGCCGAGCGTAAACCAATCATCCGCCCGATTCATATCTTTCTTTAAACGAGCCATCACGCTGTCAGCATTCTTTTGAATTGCAGTTCGAGCTACGGGTGGAACTGAGGCACCAAATTGAATCCCCCGTTCAAGGCTTGGTGCTAAGTCTTTTATATTCACCGATGACTCAAGCTCGATAGTGTAATTTGGTGTCGTCGTTGCTCCGTCGAAAGTTATTGTGTCGCCACCTGCTTCCAGTTTTTTTTGTGTAGAGACAACATATGCAATACCGCCAAGGATACCAATAACAACAAGAACGCCTCCGACAAATAATAGTGTTTTTGATTTCATGTATTCATTCTAAACCAAGGAATCTACGAACACAAAGGAGCGGAGACTTTGATCACGTTACTCAGATACGCAAAAACCCACCCCGTGAGGGGTGGGTTTTTGTTGCTAACCCAAATGTTAGCTGGATTCCGAAGATTTCGGAATAAGGCTTAGTGCGAGCGAGTCGCAAACAAGCCACCTGCTGGAAGACCTGAGACACCGTAACCGTTTGTCCAGTCCTGATCTGCACGAACCGCTGTGGTTGTGGAGTTAGGAGACCAAACGAATACGTTATCCGATGAACTCACACCTGAAGCCGAAGCAATGAGGAGTGGGTTTGCGCCAACTGCAGCTGCAGTTGATGGGAACGCTGAAGATCCGAGGAGCTTCGTCGTTACCGATGCGCCTGTAGCACTACCCGAGATCGAGCCACGGACCTCGAAGTATCGAGTACCGCCTGCAGGAATCTGGATAGATGTTGCTGTACCAGCTGATGTTGTAACACCAACTACTACATTGCCCGTACCTGGAACGGTTGCATCGTCAGTTGCCTGGAGGTCACCGCTCGTGCTGATACCCGAAATTGCTTGCGAGTATGCAGAGTCGCTGAATCCGTAGATCGTGACGTTTGTAACCGAAGCAGTTGTTGTTGCGAGGTTAAGCGCAAACTGTGTGATGCCAAGGGGACCCTTTGCATCAGCAGTTACCTTGAATCGCATAAGGCGACCATCGGTAAGACCCGTTGTGCCGTTGATTGTTGAATCAAGAGCGAACGTTGGGAACGACTTCATGATGCGAACACCTGATGAAGCCGATGAACCTGATGGGTAGATAGTACTGCCTGAAGAAGCGCCAGTACCTTCTGAGTTCAAGTAATCAACTGCCAAAAGGTGACCAGAGAATGCAACAGCTTCACCAGTGCCGACATTGTTGAGGTCAGCCTTGATGGTAAGAGTTACATCTGTGTTCTTTTGAAGTGAGACTATTGAAGTCAATGTTGAAGTTGCCGAAGCGTTCGAACCTGAGAAGTATGCCTCGCCTACCTTTGTTGCACCATTCCAAATCGTTGCCTTCACGAGGTCAGACGATGAAGATGAAGCTGTGTTGGTAAGAGTAAGGCCGACTTTCGTCAAGTTGACTGCTTCGTTTGAAGCACGGAACTTAAGTGCGCCGACAACTACATCAGTTGAGCCAGCTGAAACGAGCGCGAAGCTTGGGCTTGACGCATCGAGAGCAACTGTAGCAGAACCGGCAGCGACGGTCATCGTGACTCCAGAGTCAGATGTGTCAGTGCCTGTGATTGTTGTACCTGAAGTTGCACCTGTGAAGGTGTAGGCAGAAGCTGCACCTGCATCCCATGCCCATGTACCATTGTTCGTTGCCGAACCAGAGACATTACATTTGATACCGATAGTCTTAACTGTACCCTTTGCAACAGTAACAGGGTTATCAAGTGTGAATGTCTGAGTTGCACCTGTTGAACCTGAAGGATTTACAACATTCGAACCTGTCGAAAGCTGTGTTGTACCATCGTACGCTGCACAAGCTGTGAGTTCAGTCACTGCTGCGCTACCACCGAAGGTGAGCGTAGTAGGAATTGAAGAGAATCGTACATCTTCACCTGACTGCGTTGCATCGTACTGGAAGTTTACAAACAAAGTTTGTGAGCCGCCAGCAGTGATGTTCTGCGAAGCAGGAGATGTAGCGAGACCAACTGCAACTGCACCTGCCTTCACGGTCATGGTGTTCATAGTGAACGTACCATTTGATGAAAGCGAGATTGTGTTGCCAGTTGTTTCACCCTTGACGTTGGTCCATCCAGACGAAGGAACTGTGGTGACAATGTATGTACCACCATTTCCGATGTTTGAAGCAACCTTGCCTCGGAGTGTGTAGACACCTCTTCCAACCTTGTAGGTGATTGAGTCAGTGAAGGTAGCTGTTTGAGTCGTTGCTGATGCGTAAACGCCATCAACAGGACCTGCAACTACCGCACCGTTCTGATCAACAATCGTAAGATTGGTGAGGAGGCCAGTACCTGAACCAGTTGTTGAAGCGATAGTGAAGACAGTTGACTGAACAGTCATTGCCTCACCCTTCAAATCAACTACGTAACCGCCGAGAGGCTGGTTAGGAAGGTTGATTGCAATATTCTGCGCAGGAACTTCGTTTGCCTTGCCGATCGATGTAATCGATGCGCCAGACACAGTTACCTGAGTAGAGTATACGAACGGAGTTCCGCTCGTAATGGTGATCGTACCGCGAGATGAAGGGACAGCAGATGAACCTACTGCTGGCGAAACGCCGTAGCCGTAAGTCTCACCTGTTGCGTAGATATCTGTAGTCTTGTCAACATCGAAGACAACAGTGCGGTTAGCCGCACCTGCGCCAATGATGTCGTACTGGACGTAGAGATCAACCTGATTTCCCTTTGGAATAACTACACCTGAACCGAGGTTCGTGTCGTAGTATTTTCCGTCTGCAGAAACAGTAGCTGGATACGCTGTTCCGTTTACGACTGTCATTACATTTGCAATGTCAGTAGATGATACGGAGCCAGTTTGATTCCAACGAACGCTCTTGAGGCGGAGATCCTCAGCAGATCCCGCTGTAAGGCGGAGACCTGTTGACTTGTAGGCTGTTGTACCAATTTCCTTCGTTTGGTTCGAGTTTGAAGCGAACGCATTTGAAGTATTCAAGGTAATTGAACCGACAGTCAAAGTATTGTTGTTGACGTTGTGAGCACCGACGATTGGGAGTGAACCAGAAACGGTTGCTGAAGTGTTAACTGCAACAAGCGCGATACCTGGAGCTTCACCGACGTACGAAGTGAGTGACGAATTCATGTTTCCTGCGAGCAAGAAAGTCTTCGTCGTTCCCTTTGCAACAGTGAAGGTACCACCGACAGTCGTCTGGTGATTTGAGTTCAATGTCTTTGCGATACCAAGCTGCAAGCCAGTTGACTCATCGATAAGGACGATACCAGCAAAAGCTGCGTCCTGACCGAGTCCGTCTTTCTGGACCGTAACTCCGTTCACCACTACATCGCCATCAGCGCCTGCAGTGAGTGTGAAGCGAGTAAACGGAACGCGCGATGCACCTTGTGGTGAAAGCGAGTTTGCTGGTTGTGTACCTGCTGCGACAGCAAGGCCAGTACCTGTTGGTGTTGTCACTACTGGAGTGGAACCACCTGAAGTCTTGCCAAATGCTGCGCGAGAGATTGCACCGAAGTAGCCAGCTGCAGGAGAAACTCCCGCTGCTTTCTGCCATGCTACAACCGCAGCGACAGTCTGGGAACCGAAGTAACCAGTTGCGCCTGCAGGAAGAGAATAGCCAGCTGCGACGAGTGCCTTCTGAAGACAAGTTACATCTTCACCTTTTGAGCCAACCGTGAGGTTTCTCGTGAAGGTACAACCTCCTGTCATTGAGCCGCCAGTCGAGCCCCCTGTTGGAGCTGTCCCATTAAGAGACGCACTAACGTTCGCAATAGTCGAAGCGTCAGCACCGAATGACTGCAAGAGAGAAACGATAGCTGAGATTTGCGAACTTGTGAGCGTTGCGGCTTCTGCCTTAGACGCTGTGAAAGTGAATGCAAATCCAGCTACCAACGAAACTGCAACGACGATCGCCGCAACTTTCGTGAGAGAACTGTTTACAATTGAAGTCATAGATACAATAATAATTTTCTAATTTTTGACGCCACACTCATTCACGCTTGAATTAAATAAAACGCGAGAATCAGTGGTGCGGGTGCGTGGACGCAAATCATTCGTTCGACCGAATAATCTACGACCCGCCGCATACCTGTTAATAAGTACGACTAAGAGTCGTCCTTTCTACCGTCGCTCGCTCGGAAAAGAAATAGAATTTCTTTTCCCTCACTCGCTAGGTAGTAAGCATAACGAGATGTCACACTTTCTGTCATTTCTTGTTCGCGAAAGAAATAGAATTTCTTTCTACTCACTCGAACGACAGCAAAGAACAACTAATTTTCTGCCTTTACGAACTTCATCTAGAAAAATAATTCTCTAGGTTTGGTTCGGAAGACAGCACAACTAAAGTCCATCAACCCGTTCGCATTATTTCTAATGCGAACGGGACCAATGGTAAGAAGAAAAATGGTCGTGCGGGATATAGCCGTGGTGGAATAGTGCTTCCTTACAGTAGTATGCGCGCGCTTCATGAAGATGAAGCCGAGGCGCATGCTCGAGCATTTCTGCTTTGTGTATTCCGGATATGAAAGATGTCAAAGTTCTGTTCGACCGGAAGCGCGCCACAACAACACGCAACCGAACACCCAGTATGGGAGTTCACCTATTATACGCGCCCATTCCGCTCTACATATTAGAACAGAGGGTTTATATATGTGGACAACATAGACGACAAAAATCCCGTTTCCGGGTTTATTGCTGTCTATAGGATCATGCCATCCACATGAGAGATACTATCTGAAATAAGGCTTAAAAGCAAGGGAGGAGTGGTTAGCGTTTAGTGGTTTATATTTAGTGATTAGAATAACAGTGATCCCTTCGGATCCGACGAAGCGTCGCCTAAACGCTGATCACTAACCCCTAAACACTCCCTTAGGCTTTCCTGTACGTACTCCATCTACGCTCCCCTTCCTTTATAAGGGCGCCAGACTGAACAAGAGACAGAAGCTCTCGTTGCACTGTCTTTTCACTACAATCAACAACTGATGCGGTAATGTCCTTTATAGAAAGTTTTTCTTTATTTTTGAAAACAGCCAGAACCAATTCCCTTCTATCGGACTGTCTTTTTTGAGGGGCGATTCTCAAAGTATTGTTTTTTATTCTGAGAGAATCTAAAGGACTTTTTGCAACATGTCCTATAGAAAAACTATTCGGAGTCTCTAGGCCAGAGAGAGCTTCTTCTATCCGACCAACATGTTCAGAAATCTTCTCTTGATTGTCTCGGACAAAAGAAGCGAGCGAGGCATATTCATCTCCTATAAGTTTTGCATTCATCCCCGATATCAACCCCCCAGCTTTTGCAGTCTCAAGTATTGCACCTATCTCCATGCAACGGGCACCAAAAGACTCTATGCTAGCTCCGTGAAGTTTTGCCTGATCTGTTGATCGATTAAGAAGGTCAAGTGCACATGAACGGAGACGCCCTCGTGCAGGTTCATCGGGAGACAAAAAACCAGTAATTACATATAGGGCCGAAGCAAGTCTCTCTGACTTTTTAACAACAAAAGCATGATGTCCGTTAGACAAAAGATGTCCCAAATGGAAAGAAGCGCTCACACTGAGAGGTTTCTTGTTTGTCTGATTACCTTGGTTGTCTTTTATACTATCGGACATATATAAAACGCTATCGGTCTTTAATTTCAAGGTCAGTTTACCTCTAAGGACTTGTCCTTTGCAAGCTACCGACCGCTCCGCCTTTGAGGGCGGAGCGGTCGGAGATTCAAGATGTAGGATTCAAGATTCAAGATTTTTCGATCTTTAAGAAAGAGGTCATACTAAACGACTATTTAGATTGAGGAGTTATTCCTGAATCTTGCTTCATGAAGCATGAATCTATTTTTTTGCTCGTGCTAAAATCCATCAATGGCAAAGAAAAAAAGAGAGAAGAATGGTAAGAAAAAATCTGGTATTCCTACCCCCTCTCTTTCGCTCAATCTGAAACCGGAAACCACGAAGAGTATCTACGGTATTCTTGCCATGGTTGCGGCGGCACTCTTTCTGTTAGGCCCTCTTGGTAAAGGGGGGCCTGCTGGCAATTTTATCTACGAAGCTTTGAGTTCTTTTTTTGGCATCGGATATTTCCTTATTCCGGTGTCATTACTTTTGTTAGGTATCGGATTATTTCGACAACGAGAACATCCAGGCTTCGGTGGTACACGGGTCTTCGGCGCATCGATTCTTTTTCTTTCTGGCATTGCCATACTCTCACTTATTGATAACCATGGCGGGCTTGCAGGACATTGGATTGCCCTCCCTTTCACTTCACTTTTTGATATCACTCTCGCCTCTATTATTCTTGGAGGTATCGCCGTTGTAGGGACTCTTCTTGCTCTTGATACACCACTTGGTATCCCGCACTTTGCGATGCCACAATTTCAATTTCCTTGGTCAAAGAAAGTGCTTGGAGATACATCAGAAAATACGGATGGTAGCGATGACGAAATAAAGATAGCAACCCCTGAAAATGAAGTGGAGGACGAGAAACCAATTCGAAAGGAAAAAATAAAAGAAAAGAAAATAGAAGCCGAGCCAGAGGCAAGCTTTGCCTTTGCTCCTATTGGGCAGGCATATAACCCTCCCCCACTTTCACTATTGGAGCGCGATAAAGGAAAGCCTGACAATGGCGACATTAAAGCAAATGCCAATCTTATCAAACGAACGCTCCAAAACTTCGGCATCACCGTAGAGATGGATGAGGTGTCTATTGGTCCTACCGTGACCCGCTATGCACTCAAACCTGCGGAGGGAGTACGTCTTCAAAAAATACTCGCTCTTCAAAATAACCTCGAACTTGCACTCGCTGCACACCCTGTCCGTATTGAAGCCCCAATCCCAGGGAAGTCTCTCGTGGGTATTGAAGTGCCTAACACTAAAAAATCAACAGTGGGCTTGGGGTCACTCCTTGGGGACTCTAAGTTTGAAAGCGATAAACGACCTCTTATGGTTGCTCTTGGGCGTGACATCGCGGGGGCATCACATTTTGCGAACATCGGTAAGATGCCTCACCTCCTCATTGCAGGTGCAACAGGTGCAGGAAAATCAGTGTCAATTCATGCACTCATTACTTCCCTACTCTACAGAAATGGCCCTTCGGCACTTCGCTTCATCATGATTGATCCAAAGCGCGTGGAGCTCACTCTCTACAACCCTATCCCCCATCTTCTTACGCCGGTCATTACCGATCCAAAGAAAGCAATCCTCTCTTTGAAGTGGGCAGCGAAAGAAATGGAACGACGCTACACGATTCTTGAGACGCACGCAGTCCGCGATGTGCAGTCGTACCACGAAAACATCGCATCTAAATGGAAACCTTCAGCGGGTTCGACAACCTCACCGCAGGCAGGAAACGAGATGCCGGATCAAATGCCCTACATCGTGATTGTTGTCGACGAGCTTGCTGACATCATGCAAACATACCCACGAGAGCTCGAAGCTGCTATTGTGCGCCTCGCTCAAATGAGCCGTGCTGTTGGTATCCACCTGATTCTTTCAACGCAACGCCCCTCAGTGAATGTCATCACAGGGCTCATTAAGGCAAACGTACCCGCGCGTATCGCCTTGCAGGTGGCATCACAAATCGACTCACGCACCATTCTTGATGCGGCGGGTGCAGAAAAACTCCTTGGTGCTGGCGACATGCTCTTCCAATCTGCCGATATGTCAAAGCCACACCGTATTCAAACTGCATTCATTTCTGAAAGCGAAGTAAAGACCGTTGTGGAATACATCAGGAAACACAATGAACCATCGCTCGACTCCATTACTCTCTCGAGCAATACACCAGATTCTCCGAATGCAATATTCTCAGCATCTTTGGAGGACGACGATGTTGATGACGATTTATTTGCTGAAGCAAAACAAATTGTAGAAGAAGCTGGGAAAGCTTCGACCTCATACCTGCAACGAAAACTCCGCATCGGCTATGCTCGCGCTGCGAGACTTATGGATATTCTTGAAGATAAAGGAATTATAGGAGCGGCAGATGGCGCAAGACCTCGCGATGTCCTCACTACATCGGAAGGAGAAACGACCATGACTGAAGAAAACAATGGCACCGCGTAAATTTATTGCATTCACTCCTAGACGCACCGTCCTCTTTATTGGCGGGGTCGCCCTAGTAATAATTCTGGGTTATAGCGCGTACGCAGCACTTCCCCTCATTCAAGGACCCTCACTCACCGCTACGGCGACCGTAGATACCACCACAGTCTTAGTAAGTGGCATGACACGCCGTGTTGCATTTTTAGAGGTAAACGGTGCGCCAGTTCCTTTACAGGAAAACGGGAGTTTTTTGGCAAAGCGCACATACCCTCCGGGGTATACTGCCATCACCGTAACGGCACGAGACCGTTTCGGGAAAGGTGTTACAAAAAAACTCTCGTTACTTAGTCCAAAGCAAGAGCGTCCCCCCACTACAAAAGTAGAAACGCCTATTAATTAGAATCAATAATCTGGTCACCATGGCAATAAAAAAGAAAGCAGAGAAAGTATCAAAGCCTCCCGTAACTTCCAATCAAACAGGCGGACAAACTATTTCTGATAGAAAAGCTGCGATCAGTGAAGCAATCGCGAGCATAAAAACAAAATTCGGCGATGAATCAATTACAACTCTCGGTGCAAAACCAAAAGTTGGTGTTGATGCTATTCCCACAGGCTCCATTGGACTCGACTGGGCGCTCGGCATCGGCGGAGTCCCCCGAGGTCGCATCATAGAAATTTTTGGACCTGAATCATCTGGAAAGACAACTCTGTCTTTACACATCATTGCAGAAGCTCAAAAAAAGGGCGGTATCTGCGCATTCATTGATGCAGAACATGCGCTCGACCCAGAGTATGCGAAAGTTCTTGGCGTTAAGATTGAAGACCTTCTCGTGTCGCAACCTGACACTGGTGAGCAATCACTTGAAATTACCGAGAGCTTGGTACGCTCAGGAAAGATAGATGTGGTGGTCGTTGACTCTGTTGCAGCACTCACACCAAAAGATGAAATTGAAGGCGAGATGGGTCAACAACACATGGGCAAACAAGCACGACTTATGTCGCAGGCACTTCGTAAACTCACCGCCATAGTTGCTAAATCAAAAACGACTGTCATTTTCATCAACCAGATACGCATGCAAATTGGCGTTATGTTCGGCAACCCAGAAACAACCCCAGGAGGAAAGGCACTCAAGTTCTACACATCCGTACGCCTCGATATCCGCCGCATCGCGCAAATAAAGAAAGGAGAAGAGATAGTAGGCGGACGCGTGCGGGTGAAAGTAGTGAAAAATAAAATTGCTGCACCATTCAAAGTTACAGAATTCGACCTCATGTACAACGAGGGCATCTCTCGCGAAGGAGAACTTATCGCTTTGGGTGAGAAGTTTGGCTTAGTTACAAAATCAGGCGCATCCTACAAGTATGGGGAAGAATCGCTAGGGCGTGGGTATGACGCAACACGCACCTATCTCAAAGAAAATCCTAAAGTAGCGGGAGAAATCCTTAAAGCAATTCGAGCGAAGTTCCTGGAAGCGTAATGTTCCAAAGATTGACGGAAAAGTTACTGCAGTGATCCCTCCAAAAACGACGAACCCTTTTCCCTGCGGAACCGATGAAGCGTCGCCTACTACTGCATTGAGAGCTGCGTGTGTCCTACGCGCCGTACTACATCAATTCCAATCCATGCTGTGAGCAAAACGGCAACGAGAACGCATAGTTGCACAACAAGCGTTGTTCCAACAATGGCAACAACTGCAAAGTTTATAAGTCCAGAAATACCCTCTACATTGAGAGCATTTTGTACGACATGCGGCAAAGATACCGATGAGGCAAGGGCAAAAAAGACAGTGGCGAGGGCAGCAAAGCGCACCATTGGGCTCGTAAGTTGACGCACTATATACACGCCATACACACGGCGCATAATTCTTTTTCTCAATTCTTGATCTCTATCCATATATAAAAATAGTTACTAAATTATTCTACCGAACCCATACTTTCTCGCAACACTGCTTTTGCACGATGCACCCTCGTTTTTACTGCAGGAACACTCGTGCCCAATTTCTCTGCTATCTCCGCATATGGCAATCCTTCAATAAAAGCGAGTTTGAGTATTTCAGCAACATGCTCTGGAACTTTAGAAAGCCCCTTCTCTATTACTTCCCTTGCGTACTCTTGGTGACCCTCTTTCGCATGAATTGATGGATCGGCAAGAGATTCATAGTGTTCGGAAGTTAATTCGGCAAAACTTTCCCTACCGCGGGCAATTTTACGATAGTGAGTTCGGGCAACATTCATGAGGATGGTAAGAGACCATGCACGAAATGATCCTGACTCCCCCTTGAAACGAGGGGCAAAGCGGTACACACGAATAAATGCTTCCTGCACTACATCCTCAGCGGCATCTCGACTCCCAACGATTCCTTGAACTCGGCTCAAAAACTGCGACTGGTAGCGAGCAACAAGAATCTCAAACGCGCTTGGGTTCGACAAGGAGCGTGCGAGAAGCGCCTCATCGGGCATACTCATAAGTTCATCCATACTGCGTATACTAAACCCTACGGGAGCAGTTTGAGCAATAGCTGTTGCTTTTGGTATAGTACTCATGCAAGGACGCCTTAGCGTCCTTATTAATACTCATTAATCCGGTATCTGGTTTCAGCCGTCAGCTTTGAGGTTTTCAGAACCCTAGACGCTAACCCCTAAACGCTATACCCTCATTAAAATGTCTGTACTTTCATACAACGAAATCATTCCTAAGAAAATAATTGTCCACGAAGGACAGCCTTTTGAAGTACTTTCTTCGCATGTATTTCGTAAACAACAACGAAAGCCTGTAAACCAAACGAAACTCAGAAACTTAAAAACGGGGAAAGTGCTTGAAATATCATTTCACCAAGCGGAAACCGTATTGGAAGCGGACATGGAAAAGCGCTCAGCAAAATTCATCTATAAAAATCGTGGTGAAGCGTGGTTTACCGATCCGGAAAATCCAAAAGATCGTTTTGTGGTAAGCGAGGGGATCCTTGGAGAAAACGGACAGTATCTGAAGCCTGATTTGCTCGTGGAGCTATTGGTATGGAATGAAGAAATCATTGGTGCGAGGTTACCAATAAAAATGGAATTCAAAGTGGTTGAGGCTCCCCCATCAGTCAAAGGCAATACTGCGCAAGGCGGTACAAAACTAGTAACACTCGAAGGTGGAGCAACGGTAAATGTGCCTATGTTCATCAACGAGGGTGACATTGTACGCATCAATACCGAGACTGGAGAATACAACGAAAGAGTTGAGAAAGCGTAGAACTAGAGTTTAGTGGCTAGCGTTTAGGTTTTAGAAACAACAACAGAGCTACGAAAAAAAAAATCCCTCACACGAGGGATTTTTTATTTAATACGCAATGTAAATACCTCAGTTTTTCTACAAAGACTTACATAGTGTCGCCGCGTTTCTTCCTTGCTTATTTACCTCTACGCTTACTGAAACTAAAAAGTGCCTCCCTTTCGACATCCGAAAGTTGTGCGCCAATAAAATCAAGTAGATTGCCACCGAGACTTTTACTCTGTAGAGAAAGTCCTTCTGGCGAGAAAATCCTCTTCTCAAGTAACTTTACTACCGCAATCCCGCGCTGTAGAGCTTCTACAGACATGTTTATTGTGAAATGTATGGGAGAAGTCCCATGAACCTTGCGTGTTTGATAGCTTTCTCAATCTTTCGCTGATGGCTTGCTGGCATGCTGGTTCGGCGAGCGCCTTGAATACGAGCATGTGGCGTAATAAACCCTTTAAGGTATTGGGTGTTCTTGTAATCAACGTATTTTGGAAGTGAACTCATATTTTTATATTTTGGATTTAAAGCTGAAAGCTGGAACCTGACACCTGAAAGCTATTAATTAAAATGGAATATCGTCAGGGCTTATTTCTTCGGCAGGATACTCGATATCGGGACCTTTGTCACTCCCTGCCTTACCAGGCTTCATTGGAGCACCGTCACCGCGCACCTCCTCATAGCCTCCAGCCTGCGGTGAGCCTGTCGAACCCGTCTTTGAGCCAAACTGAACGCGCTCTGCAACGATTTCTGTTCGATACTGCTTTGCACCATCCTTATCCCAAGAGCGAGTTTGAAGACGGCCCTCAACGAGAACTTGCTGACCTTTTTTCAAGTACTGAGCACAGGTCTCTGCCTGACGACCGAAAACAACGATGTTATGAAATTCTGTCGCCTCTTTCTTTTCACCATTCTGATCTTTCCATGTACGATTTGTTGCAACACCGAATGAAGAAACATTCGCACCAGAGGGGAGCGCCTTTAACTCTGGATCACGAGTGAGGTTTCCTGCGATGAAAACTTTATTGAGATACATGTGAATTAGGGTAGAGGGTTTAGTGGTTAGCGTTTAGGGAAGAAATTCCTCGATGTAATGATGTTTATCTACTCACTATACACTGACCGCTATTCACTAACCTTAGCGTCTTCTGTAGCAATACTTTCAAGAGCTTGATCGAGGGCAACCTCAGACATTTCGCCTCCTACCTCAGCCTCTCGTTTTGGCTTATCAATAGAGCCTGATGGACCTGCAACTGCACCACTCAAAGCTGCTGCTACTGCCTCTCTATCAGTTACTACGATGAGTGAGCGGAGGATTGATGGGTTTGCATCCAATGCTATTTTTACGCGAGCAATTGCGCCGCGAGGAGCCTCAAAGGCCATCCAGCCAAAGTATGCCCCGTTAAAATTCGTCAATTTACCATTTACACGCTTTGCGATGGTGTATGCGAGAGCAATGTTTGAAGGAAACCTGTCCCCGACAAAAGTAACACCCTCTCCCTTGAGAGTTTCCATAATTCCCTGAACCGCTACCGTAACTTCCTCCTCAGAGAGCGTTGGCAACAGGTGGTAGCCTACTTCATAGACATTTGTGCGGACATCATCTCCTTCATCTGAAAGAGCTGGGACTCCAGCCAAATCTTCTTCCAATATCTTTGTTTCCATTGTCCGAAGAGCGTACCATGGCTCGCCCATTGAGGCAACGGGCGGGGCAGGCGACGCTCCGTCGGATCCGCAGGGATCAAAGAGGGGCTAGCGTTTAGGGTCTAGGGAAGGGACAAACATCTTGAGGGCGTTTTGAACGGTAGCTTCCCTCACGGTCTCCTCAGGAATACCCCGAATACCTGCTATTGCCCCTACGATGTACTTCACATATAACGGCTCGTTTCTTCTGCCCCTAAAAGGGTTCGGGGTGGCGTAGGGAGCGTCAGTCTCGGTCATGAGCATATCGAGTGGTGCAAATTTCACTACATCGTCGTATTCACGAGCAAAAGTGACAACTCCGGTGAACGATGTCGTGAAGCCAATGGTGTAAAAACGCCTCGCTATATCAACAGTGCCCACAAAAAAATGAATATTTCCTCGGAGCTTTTCGCCTACTTCTCTTTTTTTTGACTCCAACATCGCAAGCATGTCGATATAGGTATCAACAGTACCTCGCGAAGGCCTACCATGAATCATTAATGGTTTGTCGTATTTAATTGCAAAATCAATGTGCTTTTCAAATTCCCGTGCCTGCCTCTTCTTCCCCACCTCACCATCTTTGAGATGGTAGTAGTCCAAACCACATTCCCCTACCCCAACAACTTTCGGATTCACAATCAACGACTTATATTCAGTCTCTGAAAAAGTTTCTTTCTCTGTGTCATTTGGGTGAAGTCCAACCGTTGAAAAAAAGCCTTCTTTCCCTTCTCCAAACTTCACCGCATCTTCTGACGTCGCTTTATTTACCCCTACAGTAATAGTCCAGACCAATTCGTCACGCATTCGCTGAAGTACTTCTTCAAGATCTTGATCGTAGCCCTTGAAGGTTACGTGGGAATGAATATCAAAATATCGCGGCATACCGTGCATTATAGACACTCTCGAGATTTTTGATATAACAAATCGACATGGCAGGAGAAAAAGCACCCATCACATGCGATAGCTGTACGAGCGCCTGTTGCCGTGCTGACATACGCATGACTCTTACGGATTCTGACGCACGCTTCTTGCGAGCTGGTGGAACAACCCTCGCTGTTAATTTACACCCCAAGTGGATCCAACAAATAATTGGGCAAGGAGAACCTCGAAAATCTGCATTCGCGTTTACAAAGAAAGACGGGAGACAAAAACGTCGTCACGATCTGGTGCAATGGCTAAAGAGCATTGATCCGAGTGGGGATACTGGCTTATTCACGCTTACGAGCGATTGTGGTTATTTAAAGAAGAAGAACGATGGAACGACCGTCTGCGGAGTATACGATGACCCTCGGAGACCAGCTACCTGTAGAAAATTTAAACCTGGAGAATATAACTGCAAAAAAATTAGAGCTGATGCAAGAGTTGGTGGCGCAAATTAACTAACTTAGGCGACGGCAAGTCGCGGGAATAGATTTTCAGGTTTCTTATTTTCGCGAACCGCTTGCTTAATTTTTTCTGCGGTCTCCGGCATAGAGAGTTGAAGACTGTATGATATATCATGCAAGTCGTTCACGAGGAGCCGTATGGCTTCTTTCCCTCTTTCAGGGTCAATCTTCACAAGCTTGAAGGGTTCCTCTGCTGTGATGCGCGCATCAAGCGCAGCAATTTTCTCCCAAATCAGATCCATCACACGATTGAATTCGAACTGCTCCAAAACATTCCAACATTCTTGAGAATGTTGGAATGTTTCTATAGGCAGAGCATCAAGATTATCTTCCGCAAGCTTCATCACCCGCGCCACAAGGTTTCCGATGCCGTTAGTAAGCCCTGCTGTGTACCATTCATCTAGCCTTTCCCACGTAACATCAGTGTCTTCAGTTGAATGCACATGGCGAAGCAGCAGATAGCGAGTTGCCTCGGTTCCATATTTTTGAACTAGTTCATACGGACTAATGACATTGCCGATAGACTTCGACATTTTTTGACCACCAGAATTTATAAAGCCATGGTAAAAAACTTGATCAGTGTTTTTAATATCGGCAGACATGAGCATTGCTTGCCACATCAGCGATTGAAAACGCACCTGGTCTTTCCCTGCCATCTGGAGTGTGGGTCCTTCTTCCCAGAATTTTTTAAAATCTCCATTTTCATCTTTAGGCCAACCAAGCGTTGAAATATAATTAATGAGTGCTTCAAACCAGACATACATCACTTGAGTATCGTCGCCAGGAACTGGGATACCCCACGTGAGTTTGCTCTTCTCTCGAGAAATACTAAAATCTTCTAAACCTTCCTTCATGAAATTAATGGCTTCAATCCTACGCCATTCAGGAACTATGACATCAGAGCGATTCAAATACTCGAGGAGTTTCTCGTGGTATTTGGAGAATTTAAAAAAATAATTTTCTTCTTTTAAAAGTTGTGGGGCTGTTTTATGAATGTGACAAAGATCATTAATGATTTCTTTTTTAGTTAAAAACTTTTCACACCCTACGCAGTACAAACCCTCAAACGGTTTCTTATAAATGTCACCCTTTGCCATACATCGCTTCCACATCTCCTCAGCTGCGAACTTATGCTGTGGGCTTGTGGTACGAATAAAATGCAAATCATTAGAGAGACCTAGGATTCCTTTGAGTTTTTGAAATTCATTTGCGTAGTAATCAACATATTCTTGAGTGCTCTTCCCCGCCTTTTGTGCAGCTTCGTATATTTTTTGTCCGTGCTCATCCGTGCCTGTACTAAAAAATACTTCTTCACCACGAGAGCGCCTAAAACGAACGAGGGCATCTGCTTGCACGAGCTCTAACGCAAACCCGATGTGTGGGTCGGAATTCACATAAGGAAGCGTGGTGGTGAGATAAAAGGTGCGCATCGGACTATCAATCATTTCAACTCAGCAAGTTCACGGGTTTTTGACTTTTCTATATCAGTCACAAACTCTTGAAGTGCGGCCGCTAGCGGAACGGCGAGAAGTACACCATAGAAGCCTGCAAGCTGTCCCCCTGCAATCATTGCCAAAATAACCATGAGCGGAGGTACTCCCACTACTCGCTTCACTACCAAAGGATAAATAAGATTTGACTGAAGGAGGTTAATAACAAGAAAGCCTCCCGCAACAAAGAGTGCGAGCTGGGTTCCTCCTGTCGTTGCTCCTATGATAACCGCCAGTGTTCCTGAGACGAGCGAACCAAACATAGGAATAATTTCTACACAGGCTGCAAAAATAGCAATAAGAAATGCGTACGGAACTTGAAGAATAGAAAGCCAGAGGTAGCCTAGTACACCAATGATGAGGGAAAGGATGAGTTGTCCTTGCATCCAAAGACCAATCTTGTGACGGGATCGCTTCCATAAATCAAGTGCGTAGTGCTGATGCTTCACTGGTATGACAACCTTGAGAAAATCATCCACACCTGTTTCTTGAAATGCAAAGTAGATCGATAAAATGATTATCAAAATAAAAGAGATGATACCGCCAAAGATACTGTACACAGCTTGGAGGGCTCCTTGTCCAGTTGGGACAATGAAACTTTGCAATTGTGTCAGGAGTGCTGCAGAAAATTCGTGAGGAATAAATGGTTGGAGTGCACTCACCGTAGAGCCTCCGAAAATACTATCAATACGGAGGGAGCTCAAAAACTGCGGAAGATCGACAATAAACCCTCGTGCCTCTTCAACAAGGGGTGGTAATAAAAGATAAATGATTCCTAAAAATACACCAACAATGAGAGCGTAGATTGATAGTACCGCAAAAGCTCGTGGGAGCTTCTTTTTCACAAACCAATGCACACCGGGCTCTACGGCTGAAGAGAGAACAATCGCTGTGAGGACAATAAGAACAAGGTCTCTGAGAAAGAAGAGCAACCACAAAAGTAGACCAATCCACACCACTGTCCAAAAAGAACCTGGGGTGATGTTAATAGTGAGAGGCCGAGTGTCCATGTGGCTATTCTAGCACCACTCTATTGTAGATACAGGGATACACCTCCTGCCACCATTTCTATTGCCGTATCGATAGGCATTCGCTCTTGTGAGCCAGTATCTCTATTTCGCACCGTAACGGTATCTTTTTGTTCAGGGTTTTCGCCGAGAGTATCGAAATCAATAGTAATACACCACGGTGTACCTATCTCATCTTGTCTACGATACCGCTTGCCAATGTTGCCGTTATCGTCCCACATAACCTGAGGTACCTTCTTTTTAAGTGCCATGTATACTTCTCGCGCTTTCTCTACAAGCTCTGGCTTATTCTTCAAAAGAGGAAACACCGCAGCTTTAATAGGAGCTATGTGAGATGGAAACGCGAGGTACACACGCGTATCATCCCCCGTCACATCTTCCTTATACGCACTCGCGAGAATTGCGAGCACGGTACGGTCAACACCAAGCGATGGCTCAATTACATGAGGAGTAATTTTTGCGCCTTCTCCATCAGAATATTTCAACTCAACTGTTGAACCTTTTTCGTGCGCAGAAAGATCAAAGTCACCACGATACGCCAACCCCCAAAGCTCACCTCGTCCGAAAGGAAAATCAAATTCAAAATCGATTGTCTTTTTGCTGTAGTGCGCCAAATCCCCTGCTTCTATATCTTTAGAATGAAATGAATCCATTGATAAACCGCACGCTTCTGCAAAGTGCACCATGCCTTTTCTCCATTCTTCAAAAGCACCCTCCCATGAATTTTTATTAACAAAGTATTCAAGTTCCATCTGCTCAAACTCTCTTGAACGAAATACAAAGTCGCGTGGTGCAATTTCATTCCTAAATGCCTTCCCAATTTGCGCTATACCAAACGGTAGCTTTGGGTGAAATGTATCAATGATATTTTTAAAATTAACAAAAATTCCTCCCGCTGTTTCAGGGCGAAGATACACCACTGACGATTCATCTTCAGTGGCACCTGCGTGCGTCTTGAACATCATGTTGAACTGGCGCGCTTCGCCGAGCTCACCCCCACACTCAGGACACTTCTTCCCATCTTCAAGATGATCGGCTCGAAAACGTCGTTTACATTTTTTACATTCAACTAACGGATCAGAGAAACCAGAAACATGTCCTGATGCTTCCCACGCCTTTGAATTCATTAAAATTGCAGCATCAACGCCGTACACATCATCACGACTATCAACAAACATCCTCCACCAAAGATTCTTTATATTGTTCTTGAGTGCCACACCTAACGGGCCGTAGTCATAGGTACCTGAAAGACCTCCATATATCTCCGAGCCCGGAAAAATAAAACCTCGTCGCTTTGCAAGCGATGTAATCTTCTCCATCAGTCCTTCTTCTTTTTGCATTGAATGATTGTATCCTCCCTGAAAGCTGAAAGCTATATCTACGGCACCACAACGCCTCCGCTCGGTACGCCTGAAGCTGAACCTGTTGTGAGAGGTCCTGCCGTAGCTTCAATCTGACCTCTTACAAATCGGTCATAGGCAGACACTCGCTGACTACCGACTATCGTTGGTACATTTCCTACTTGAGTGAGAGACGGGGTCATTCCTACTTTGAATGAAGCATTTTTTGTTTGCCCTCCTGCCACATCTCCAATAGTCCAAGTGACAATACGGCCAGAGGCATTGAAAGAGATATTTGACCCAGCTTCGGGCGCAATGAAACGCACATAACTTGGCAATATCGCGCTCACGGAAGTATTGGCTAATGCATTTGCTGAATTCAAAACGATCCAAGTGACGGTGTAGGTTGTCTCCTTATCGGCCTTTGGTGATACAGGTCCCGCCATATTCGTTATTGACGGAGAAAGCTTCACATCCGTTGCAACAACGGCATTTGTTGTAGCAGATGACTTAACGATAACGGGAACATTTGATTCACTTTGTCGCTCTGCCTCCACGTTGACCGACAGACGCACAGTCGAATTTTTAAAGTCGCCCTTATCTAAAGGAAGTGTCTTGAATGAAAATGAAAGTGTCTCCGAGTCCCCTGGAGCAACATTTGAAAGATTTGGATTAGTTGCCTTACTCCACAGTATTGAGGAATTATTTGAACTATAGAATCCTTTTTCTGCTTGCACCGTACTTCGATCTAAGATAACTCCATCTAAGGTAAGTGTGATAGCGACATTTTGAACTTTCACTGGAAGGTTGTTTGTCCATGTCACCTGCCCTCGCACTTCTCGTCCACGAATAATCGTGTGCGTGTCAGAAGTGGAACCTTCAAGCGAAAGCGCAACGGAAACAAAAGGCTTTGTTACAGTAAGTGAAAGTTCAGATGCCGCGAGCGGAGCTATGATTGCGTCACTATTATCTATCTTCTGAGTTCCCGTGTTAAAACGAAGCACCCTGCTCTCGCCATCTTCACCAACAAAAACACCCTTCACGTCCACAGTGCGTGTACCGCCTGCTTCTATGTCTCCAAGTGCCCACGATGCAGTGCCTACCGTAGGCGCTGGCTTTGAAGATTCAAAAGAAAATCCCGGAGGATAATTTGCGACAAGAAGCATGTCTTTCAAAACCCCTGGAGCATTCGATACTACCGACACGGAGAATGTGACAGGTTGTCCTGATACCGCCTCCTTGAGGGCATCAATAGTAATAGATGCCGGTGACTGATTAACTTTTGTCACATACGTAGTTTCGCTAACGAAAATAGCATTCGAAGAAGGTACACGATATTCCGCCGAAGCTTTGATGGAGAGATCCTGTCCTGACTCACCAAAAACAACAGCACGGATTGTACGATTAATACTCTCACCGGATTTAATAGTCCCTAGCGACTCTCGAATGCGTGGAAGTTCACGAGAAATATCTGTATCTGACCGCGTACCTGCGGGGAACTCTATAATTAAGTCAGTGAGTTCCATCGGCACAGCGTTTCTGTTTGTTATAACAACCTGCAAAGAAAGTGTGCTCCCGGCACCAATTTCTGTCGGACCAGTCACCTGAACATCAACGTTCTTAGTTGAGATTGTGTTATTGCCAGCAAACAAAATTACTCCTGCGACTGCAACAGCGAGAAAGAAAAAGATAACCGAACCCCCAAAAAGTATTTCAGGGATCTTCATACGTCGCCCCTTTGGCCTAGTCGATGCATCACCTCCTTCCTGTTTCTGCCAACCCTTAGGAGCACGCGAACTGCGTGAGAAAAGAGTTGAGCGATGAATGCTTCCATCGACTAACCCGCTGTCTAATTTTTTTGAAAGATTTTCGAGTGCACCATTGTCAGACATCTAATCAGGGTATAGCGTTTAGTGCTCAGCGTCTAGGGTTTTAAAGAAAAGAAAAAGGAACTTTCTTGTCATATCATCCCTGCGGATCCGATGAAGCATCGTCTATACGCTAAACGCTACCCACTAACCACTGCTCACAGTCCACTCTCAGAAATAGCTTCGTTAATAAGGCGAACAAGTGTATTGCGAGATTCACGCACTGCTTTCAAAGTCGGCACATCGTACGAAATATCTAAAAATAACTTCATTATGGGATCCTCCCGCACATACCCTAACGCTGCGAGCACTCGAAGCACCACAACGCATTCCGCTTCAAGTACATACTCCTCATCGATGTTCGGAAGAATGCGAAAGAATCCAAACAGCGCACTAAAAAGATATGGATCACTACCTTCTCCCCGAATAAACTGCCTAACTATTGTGATAACACGGGCCGTAACTTCTTGAGCTTTTGTATTACCTGAAAGCGCAAAGTGAGAATTCTCAGTTTTTGTAGCGCCGATAATACGCCACACATCACGACCTTTCACCAAAACAAAAACGCCTGTTGTACCAACTTGTAAATGCGGGCGAAGCTTTGATCGCTCTTCACGAGCACTTTTAGCGAGAGCAGAAACAAGTCCTAATGAGTCCGTATATATAGAAATACGCACACTACCCTCTCCGGCTGAGCGCCTAGCAACTATAATCCCTCGAGCTGTTACTTCACGAACGGACATTGAACCTAAATGTCATTCCATCAAACACCAATTCACTAGTGCCACTGCCAATCTCATATGCTGACAACTTAGCGGTAGCGCTGAGCACCTCCCAGTGTTTCTCCAAAAAACTTTCAACTTCTGCATCAGAGGAAACAACGAGTATTGCGGGGTCGTGCGGTGTAAGACCCGCGCCCTTACGAAGTTCTTGTATAAAGCGTAGAACCTCTCGTACGTTTCCCTCTTCCTTCAGAGCATCCGAAATACTTGTGTCGAGAAGCACCTCCCCTTTCGCCACAGATTCATCAATCACCACCTCCTTCACATTTAACTCATCTTTTATAAGTTCTAAAAGCTCTCCCTTTCCTGAAAGCTCCGAGCTGAAAGCTGAAAGTTTCTGAAGTGGTTGTCTCACCTTTATATCCGCCCTCTGCCGAGCCTCTAATCCCAATGAAACAATGCGTCGCACCTCCTCCATGTTGTGAAGCAGTTTCTCATCAATCGAATCTATATGAGGCCAAACACACAAGTGCACACTTAGAGGTGCGCCACTCTTTTTAACTTTTTGATATGCGTACTCAGCAGTAAATGGAATGAATGGCGCCGACACTTTTGTAAACTCTTCGATAATCGTTCGGAATGTTCGAAGTGCGTCCCCTGTATTTGAACCACCTTCTTTTAAACGATCCCGCGAACGCCTCAGATACCATGTTGAAAAATCTTCAACAAACGAAAGTAAGGGGCGTGTCGCCTTATCAAGCTCATACGATTCCATCCCTGCGGTGACCTCTACAACCGTTTGATTCAAGCGCGCAACTATCCACCTATCAAGCACATGCTCAGATGAACGAGCCTTCAGGTCATTCACAGCGGGTTCAGCGTAGAGCTCGTAGAAAGAAAGCACATTGAGGAATCTGCCAATAAGTTTTGAGGCAATTTCCCCCACCCCTTTTTCAGAGAAGTTCAAATCTTCCGCACGCATCAACGGCGAAGCTAGGAGATAATAGCGGATAGCATCAGCTCCATATTTCTCTAATACGGTGACTGGATCAGGGTAATTTTTCAAACGTTTCGACATCTTTTGCCCATCTTCTGCCAAAACAATACCGTTCACAATTACATTCTTATAGGTTGCTCTGCCAAAAAGTCCGACACCTAAAACAAGGAGCGAATAAAACCAACCCCTTGTTTGGTCTAATCCCTCAGCAATAAAATCCGCTGGATAGCCACGAGATTTCTTGAGCCACCCCGGCTTCGGGTCGAACCTGTCTTTGTTTTCGAATGGATAATGATTCTGAGCATACGACATTGAGCCCGACTCAAACCAACAGTCAAAAACATCATGCACACGCTCCAACCTAGTTCCGTCGGTGTCTATAAGCACCACGTCATCGATGTATGGGCGGTGATAATCGAGTTCGTAATTTTCGTTGTGAGGAAGAGGCACGAAGGGAAGTTCACGAATTTCTCCTGGTCGAATGTGGTCTTCGATTTTATCGAGAATGCGAACTGTTTTTTCTTTAGAACACCCTCGCGCTAGGGCAGAAAGAGCGAGCAGTGGCCACTCATGCGAAACAATAAGAATATTTTCTCCGTGATATTTTTGTTCAAGCTCATACAAAACTTCACCCATTCGCGCACCCATCTCCCGTGCACTTTCTCCACCCTCTGGACCCACATCGTATGCATTTACAGATGTTATGTAATGCTCCCAAAATGATTGCTCTGGCTTCCTATCAAAGGTGCCATGCTTATACTCAATAAGTCGCTCATCATATGATACTGATGTCGCAGAAAGACCAAGAACCTCCCGAGTAATTTCAGCTGTTTCTTTCGCACGAAGAAAAGGAGAAACTACGATGCGATTTATCCCCGAATGTTTGAATGTGTTCGCAGAAGTCTGCGCCTCTGCTCTGCCTTTCTCAGTAAGATGTACATCGTCGTCTTCCAAGCGAGACCGAATAATGCCCGCAACATTCTTTGTGCTCTCCCCATGACGCATTACAAAATACTTATTCCCTGATTTTTTGGTACGTGCTTTTAGCTCATCAAGTGAGCCAATGAAAATATTTTCTTTAGTTTTGTGATTGCGCCACACGGGAATTGGTGCACCCCAGTACCGAGCACGTGAAATTGCCCAATCCCGTGCATTCAAAAGCCAGTTTCCAAACCTCTTATCCCCCACCTCTTTCGGCACCCAATTTATTTTTTTATTTTCGGCAACAAGCTTGTCTTTGAATTTCGTTACCTCAACAAACCATGATGACGAAGCGTAATTTAAAAGTGGAGTGTCACATCGCCAACAGTGTGGGTATGAGTGTATTATTTTTTCCTTTGCAAAAAGCAATCCCTTTCCTGCAAGATATTTAATAACCGCAACATCAGTGGACTGATGGGCCTGCCCTGAGGAATTCGAAGGGTCGTCTTTTGGCTTTGCCTGAAGTCCTTTAAAATCTGAAACAGCATCAACAAAAAAACCGTCCTTATCGACATGGTGCACTATTGGAATCCCCTCTTTTTGTGCGAGCTCCAAGTCTTCGGCACCAAATGCAGGAGCAAGATGCACTAACCCTGTTCCGCTGTCCATCGTTACATACGGGGCGTGATACACCTTCCATGCTTTTTCTTTTCCTTTTATATTGTGATCAGCAAAATATGAAAATGGTGGCTTGTATGATTTGCCAACAAGTTCACTACCAAGAAATTCTTTTTCTACTTCGTAGTCAATTTTAATTACTTCCAATCTGTCTTTTGCAAGAATATATTTTTCATTTCCTGAGACAATTTTTACATAGGTCATGTCTTTATGAACTGCGGCAGCCATGTTGCCTGGCAAAGTCCACGGCGTGGTTGTCCATGCAAGCAGGAATGTTCCAGGTTCATCAACAAGCTCAAGTTTTACGGTGACAGAAATATCCGTGATGTCTTTGTATCCTTGTGCCACTTCAAAATTCGAAAGTGTGGTGCCACAGCGAGGACACAAATGCATTGCTTTGAATCCCTCGTACACCAAACCTTTCTTATGAAGATCATTGAATGCCCACCATACGGACTCCGTGTATGTGGCATCCATCGTCCTATAGTCATTCTCCATGTCTACCCACCTACCAAACCTTGGGATGATTGCCTTCCAATCGTCCGAGTACCGAAGCACAGCTTTACGAGCTGCTTCATTGAATGTCGCAACCCCTAGAGTTTCAATATCTCGCTTCGTCGCAAGACCCAGTTCCTTCTCTATTTGATTTTCTAAGGGCAAACCATGGCAGTCCCAACCCCATCGTCTCGGCACATGATAGCCCTGCATCGTTTTGTAGCGAGGAATAGCATCTTTAATGGTGCCCGCGAGGATGTGACCGTAATGTGGCAGGCCCGTAGCGAATGGAGGACCATCATAAAAAACAAACTCCCCTTTTGGAGCATCTTTGGAAAGAGTTTTTTCAAAAATCTCGTTTTTTTGCCAAAAAGCTAGAATTTCTTCCTCACGCTTGGCAGGCTCGCTTTTAGTATCTCCATCCATAAACTTCATCACATACTAACATTGTCACCCAACGGTAATTCAATGGGAGAATATTTAGCCCTGTCTCACTCTCCCACTACCGTCACACCGTATGCAAGATTTTTCTTCAAAAACATTGCGTAACCCAAGTGCAGCAAGGAGTTTTTTACCCATTCCACTACAAGAAGGACACGGCTGAGTTGTTTCACTATAATCTCTATAATTAAATGGTGTTGTTGGTTGACCTTCGGACATATATTTTAGTTAAAAGAAAACCCCTTCTTTCGAAGGGGTTTTGTATGTTTTTGTAATTTGTTCTTATGCGTTCACTACAAAACCCCTTCGCTTGGAAAAGCGCTTTGTAATCTTAATGATGGTCATGCCTCGTGCCATATGTTTAAGAATATTCTAAAAATGAATACTGTCAAGCTGAAAATGGAATCTCTATGCCTGACTCTTTTAATCGAGCTTTTGCACCAGCTACTATTTTCCCCAAATTATTTTTAAGAACCTCAGATGAGCGATTTAAATTTATTCTTGTACCGGGGTACCCGCGCCTCCCTAATCCATCTTCTCTTAACCCTTCGTTGTATGTCATACCAATACATACTACTGAGATTACAAAAAGGTTTCGTTACATCGCCTCAGGGGCACGGATACCTAAAATAGTGAGGCCATTTTGCATCGTTAATGCAAAGACTCGCGTTAATGCGACCCTGTAAGGAGACAAGGTATCTGTAGAATCAACAATTTTCCCCGTTGCATACCAACTATTGAATGCGGAAGCCATCTCTGTCAAAAATGTAGTTATGTGATGCGGTTCACGCTCCATTTGTGCTCGCTCTACTACTTCAGGAAACCGATAGAGTGTTCGCTCTAGCTCGCTAACCTCAGGAATGAGTTCGCTGATTTGATATATCAAATCACTTGCAAGCGCGGGTATTTTTTCTGCTCTCGCTTTTCGAAGGACTGCCCGCGCTCGCACATAGGAATATTGTAAATACGGGCCTGAATCACCTTCAAATGAAAGCGAGGCCTCTGGATCAAAGATGATATTTTTTCCTGTGGACTGCTTTAGAATGGAATATTTAATTCCAGCAATAGCAACTGCATCAGCAACATCTTGTTTTATTTCTTCAGACTCAAATACACGCCCCTCCATTTTTGCCAGTGCCTTAGCGCGCATGTCTTCTATTAATGACTCGCCCGTTATGATGTTGCCCTTTCTTGATGACATCTTTCCGCTCGAGAGCTGCATCATGCCGAATGCCGTGTGCGTGTACTTCCCTGCCATATCAGGCCACAATTCTGCCATAGCAGCCTCCACCACTTTGAAATAACCATCCTGCTCCACTGCGATTGTCGTCACGTTGAGATCGAACGGAAATAAATCTTTTTTCATTTTCACGAGACCAAGTTCTTTTGCCTCATACGTCGGTGTTCCTTTGGACGTGACAAATACACGGGTATGAAGTCCCACCTTTTCTCCCTTAAATACTATTGCTCCATCGCTCTCTTCAAAAATTCCACGAGACTTTCCCTCTTCTACAATTTTGAGACCTACACGCCACGCATTACTTTCAAAGAAATATTCATCGAACTTCGTTCCAAGAACTCTGTACAAATCCTCAAAATGCGCGAGCGATGCTTTGCGACCTTTGTCATATATATCTTGAAGCGACGCATCGCCTTCGTAGAGTCTTTTGTTAATTGAATCAATCTCAGCTTTCGAAGCGGGATCATCTTCATAGGCGGTATTTCCAACAACATATGCGTCACCGAGGTCCTGAATATTTGAGGGATTAAGATTATTTTTCTGCAATCCCCAAATTCCTTTCGCCACATGCGGACCAATGTCTCCCTGATAGTTGGCTCGATATATGTCAGCGCCTGACCATTCAACAAGACGAGAGATGGCTTCTCCAACGGTAGTCGACATTAAGTGCCCAATGTGGAATGGCTTAAAGGGATTTGGCTGTGAGTACTCAACAATTACCTTCTTTCCTTTCAGGGTTGCATTACTACCCCACGACTCCCCACTCTCATTAATTACTAAGACACTTTCAGAAAAGAACGAGCGTGTGAGATGAAAGTTAATGAATCCAGCCCCCGCTGTTTCTATTTTCTGAACTCCATCTATAGAACCAAGACTTTGCACAATCTCCTCGGCAAGCACACGGGGGTTCTTCCCAGCTTTTTTTGCAACAGCAAGCGCAATGTTCGTTGAATAATCCCCGTGAGATAAATCCCCTGGGTGCTCCAAAACAACCACACCTTCAAGACCGAGGGTTGTGAGTGCTCCCTGTATTGCTTCAATAATTCGCTCAGAAATCATACTTTCGTCATCATATCCCACCCTCATCTCTGAAACCAACTAAGAACACATGGGGGCTTGTCATGACTTACAACTCCGGCAATATTTATTTTTGACTGATCCGGCAATAGTGGTTCCCCACACCCCCTACATACGGGATATTGCTCAACACGAACGCCTGTTGATTTTTCTTCTGAGGACCCAATCATTCCTAGGAGCATACTGAGATTCAATTTGGTAAGTGGCCACTCTACAATGACGGGGACCTGCCCAGGATTTTTTTCTTTCATATTTTTTTATTCTTGTACGTAATAAGTTTGGAGATGTTTTATCTCACATCGAATTTCTCAACAGTTTCTTTAACCATCTTCTGCAATTTTTCAATTACCCCTTCTTTACCTATTTCCCTAATAAGCTTAGCTATTTCAACAGCATAGAAGGTGATTTCAAGTGGAGGATTTTCTTTGTTTTGTTGTTCCATAGTTTTAGATTGAATGTGTACATAAGAAAAAACAGCCTCGTTTGAGACTGTTTGGGAAATTTCGTTATGTACAAAAACTCGCAGACAATCTCAAACAGAATGTCTACGGCGACGCACCTGAATTAATACAACGTGTGTATTCATAGAATTAATACTAACCGCCATTTTAGTTAAGTCAATAGCCGTAGATACCACACACACCTAATTCGCACGAATTAGGTGTGTGGGCGAGAAAAAATTAAAGGATTTTTAGGAGAGCAAACTTTTCATTGTTGAATGTTCCGAAGCCATGTTTATCAAACAAAGCAGGAACACCAGTAACACTCAAAAGTTCATAAATATCTTTTTTCTTCGCGAAGGTTATGCATGCATCAATCAATGCCGTTGCAATACCTTGTCGCTGAAAATCTTTAGAAACTGCAAGACTTCTAATTTCACCAAGACGCTTTGAATAAATCACCAGTGCACAACACCCAACTATCTTCCCGTGCTCTATGGCAACAAAAAATTCGCTCGCTTTTGGCAAATGCTTTTGCAAAAGTGTATCGGGATATTCTTTGATAAGTTTCTTGATGCCAAGAAAATCCCTCAGTGATGCCCTTCTTATTTTCACGATAGTACCAACGCTTACACAAAGGACTCAGGAATGGGGAACTGCCCCGCAAGCTCTTTGACTTCTTCATGCACCGCACGCTTTGTATCCGCATTATCTTTATTTTTCAGTGTTTGAATCATAAGCTCAGCAACGCGCGCGCACTCCACCTCTTTAAATCCACGAGTTGTTATTGCGGGAGAACCAAAGCGTATACCAGATGGATCGAGAGGTTTCCGTGTATCCCCTGCAATCGAGTTCATGTTGAGTGTAATACCAACTTCATCCAAGACCGTCTGTGATTCTTTTCCTGTCACCCCTAAAGAGCCGAATACATCCGCCAAAATTAAATGGTTGTCCGTGCCCCCTCCAATCATACGCACCCCTTCACGCCGAAGCACATGCTCCATTGCTTTAGCATTTTTCAAAATTTGCTCTGCATACTCTTGAAACGCAGGGGTTGATGCTTCGCCAAACGCAACTGCCTTCGCGGCGATAGTGTGCATGTGAGGTCCTCCTTGAATGCCTGGGAAAATTGCTTTATCTATCTTAGTTGCGATTTCCTCGCTTTCACGCGTGAGAATAATGCCACCACGAGGCCCTCGAAGTGTTTTGTGTGTAGTAGACGTAATAATATCGAACCCATCATCAAAAGGATTTCTGAGTGCCTTGCCAGCAATAAGGCCGGCAATGTGTGCCATGTCTGCCATCGTTATTGCCCCCACTTCATGTGCAATATCAACAAACTTTTTGTAGTCGAGTGTGCGTGAATATGCACTGAAGCCTGCAAGAATAATTTTAGGTTTCGTTTCAATTGCAACACGGCGGAGCTCATCGTAATCTATCTCCCCCGTTTCCGGGTCTTTCATTTTGTAGGTAACAAACTTATACACTTTCGCAGGCAATGTCATTGGGTGTCCATGCGTAAGATGTCCGCCGTGTGACAAATCCATACCAAGAACTGTGTCACCAGGATTCAAAAGTGCTGCGTACACCGCTAAATTTGCAGGTGCTCCCGAGTGAGGCTGTACATTCGCAAATTTACAATTAAAAAGCGCCTTCACGCGCTCAATGGCGAGACGCTCCACAATATCCGTATACATCTGCCCTCCGTAGTAACGCTTACCTGGATACCCTTCTGAATATTTGTTTGTAAATACTGAGCCATTCGCTTCAAGAACCGCACGGGATACATAATTTTCAGAAGGAATAAGTTCTAATCCCTCTTCCTCTCGCTTTTGCTCGCCCGCAATCGCTGCCGCTACTTCTACATCCTGTTTTTCTATGTATGCCATTGTGTTATTTCTTACCCTTAATAACTTTTAAAACAGTGCCATAAATTTGTTCGTGTATCTCTTCTCTCGGAAGAATACCATTTTTGTTTCCGCACTCAATCTTCTTCCAATTTCCTTTTTGGCTAATAAGTTTTAAGGCGCTTTTCTGTGCTGCCTCAAGATACTTCGCATCCCCTTCCACAATATCCTTTCCTCTGTGGGCATAGCGTTTTTTATCCTCCCGATCCTTATTCTTCAAAAGTCTCAACACCTCTTTCATGGGGAGATGGAGGTACACAATCAAATCAGGGCGCGGCAATCCAAAAACACCGTGCTCCATGGTGTCGAGCCACTTTAAAAATGCACGACGCTTCTTCGCATCATTTATTTTTCCTCCCTGATGGAGCTGGTTAGCAGAGACATATCGATCAAGAACAACGGTTTTCCCTTCTTTTAGCCAATCATCCAATTTTTCTTTGGATTCAAAACGGTCAGCTGCATACATAACTGAGGCGATGTAGGGGTCAATATGCAAAAAATCACCATATTCTCCCGTGAGCATGGCGCCTATGAAATGACCGAAGAAATTCTTGTAGTATTGAGGGAAATCGAGCGTCTCCACCTTCATTCCTTCTCGCCTTAACCGTGCAACTAAGAGCTTTGTTTGCGTTGCCTTACCTACCCCGTCGGTACCATCGATGACTATTAACTTGCCTTTTTTACTCTTCATTATCCCCAGTATATCGCGAGCTTTCATTTTTCCCCTAAACGCTATACGCTATACGCTATACGCCCTCATATGAAGCAATACAACAATCTCCTCAAGAAAGTTTTAGAAGAAGGGGCAGACCGAGAAACCCGCAACGGGAAAACCCGTGCACTATTTGGACTCCAAATGCGCTTCAATATGGCGGACGGATTTCCTGCAGTCACGACAAAAAAACTTGCATTCAAAGCAGTGAAGAGTGAACTCTTGTGGTTCATTGAAGGATCGAATGACGACAACCGTTTGAAAGAACTGAATAGTAGCGAGCGCACCATCTGGACCGACAATGCTGAAGCACCCTACTGGGCACCAAAAGCAAAATTTCCCGGTGACCTAGGGCGCGTCTACGGAGTGCAGTGGAGAAAGTGGCAAGGGCCGAACGGAAAGGTCGTCGATCAGATTGCAGAAGTCATCGAGAAAATAAAAACTGACCCAACTAACCGCAGACTCATAGTTTCAGCATGGAATCCAGGAGAGCTCGATCAAATGGCATTGCCTCCGTGCCACATGTTCTTTCAGTTTTTTGTTGCAAATGGAAAGCTCTCACTTCTTATGCACCAACGTTCATGCGATATGTTTCTTGGTGTGCCATTCAACATCGCTTCGTATTCACTGTTGCTTGCAATGGTGGCTCAAGTTACAAATCTCGTCCCTCACGAATTTGTACACTCTCTTGGTGACGCACACATCTATCACGACCATCTTGATGCAGTGAAAGAACAGCTCTCTCGTGAGCCATTAACTCTCTGCTCTTTGAAATTAAATCCGTCTGTGAAAAATATTAACGACTTCAAAATGGAGGATATAGAATTAGAAAATTACCAAAGCCATCCTCCCATTCGGGCTCGAATGGCAGTTTAGAAAAATAACGAGCGAAGCGCGTACATTTTTGTTAACCCTGTTAAATCCTTGCAAGCGTATGTTTCAGTACGTATATGTACTCCTATCAGAGAAAGATGGAAAATTCTACACCGGATATACCGAGAACTTGCAAGGACGACTTGAGGCGCATAAGAAAGGTACAGTGACTTCGACAAAACCACGTCGACCATTCAAACTTATATACTCAGAAGCATGTTTAGACCGCAAAGATGCTATTCGGCGCGAAAAGTATTTAAAAACGCATCATGGTAAAATGTTTCTACATACACGCCTCAAGTCGTATTTAACAGGGTGTAAGATTTTCTAACTCATCTGATTCGTAACAAAATCTAACATGGCACTTTCTGACAAAAAAATCCTCGAGCACATGAAAGCGGGCACGGTGATTATTGAACCGTTTCAGCGTGAAAACCTCGCAACATCAAGCTACGACGTAACTTTGGGCGAGTGGTATTTCAAAGAACAACCACCTCAAGGCCACAAGAAAATCTACAATGTATACAGCAAATCAGATACTGAAATAGTCTGGGACACCACACCTCGCCGTGCAAAAACAGCCAAAGAGGAGCTTAAAAACTTCAACTTTTCTTTTGATGGCATTAGACCTGACGATAAAGTTATTTTAATGGAACCTGGCGAAACTATTCTTGCACACACACAAGAGTTCATTGGTGGCAGAGAGTCCGTGACAACAATGATGAAGGCTCGATCTTCCATGGGACGCAACTTCATCAATGTCTGTAAATGTGCCGGCTGGGGAGATGTGGGATACACCAATCGTTGGGTCATGGAAATTTCAAACGCATCACAGCACTACATCATCCCCCTCGTCGTGGGACGTCGCATTGCACAGATAGTATTTTTTGAAACGGGACCTATTCTTGCAGGTGACTATACAAAAACTGGTAAGTACCAAACAACTACCGATGTCGCGAAGCTAAAGAAAACATGGAAACCTGAAACAATGTTGCCAAAACTTTGGGCTGACAGAGACATCAAAAAGCACCACCCATGGCACAAAAGTTAGAGTGTAGGGTATAGCCAATAGGGTCTAGGGGGAAAAGAAAATGCAAAAACAACCTCAAATAATAGCTATTGCCGCAATTGGCAAAAATAGGGGGTTGGGTAAGGACAATAATCTTATCTACAAAATTCCCGAGGACATGAAGCATTTCCGTGATGCGACACTTGGTCACCCAATAATTACTGGCCGAAAGAATTTTGAATCAATGGGTAGGGCACTCCCAGGGCGACCAACTATTGTAGTAACGCGAGATACTTCTTACACATTCGAAGGCGTCACCGTAGTACACACAATCGAAGACGCTATAGCTAAGGCACAGGAGCTAGACCAAGAGAAAATTTTTATTATTGGCGGAGGTGAAATATACAAAGCGGCACTCCCCTACACTGACACTCTCGACCTCACGCTCATTGATGACGAGAAGCCTGCTGATGTTTTTTTCCCAGACTATTCAGAATTTACAAAAGTTATTTCGGAAGAAAAAAAAGAGCACGAGGGAACCTCGTACTCTTTTGTCACTCTCACGCGCTGAACAGCCTAAATTTTAGGACACCGGTGTATAGGTTAATTTCTTACACTTTCGATGTCTACAAACATTGGTGATTGCGTGCCCCCCTCCTTCAACGTCAACTGTCGCAGTGGCCTTCCAATAATGATTTCCACCATCTACACACTGCCCACGATATTCAATTAACCCAACATCTACCTGCTCCAAAGGAACCATTTTCCTAAGTATGCGTACTTCTTTATTCATTTGTTAAGAATATAACACAAAAATATATAAGTCAAGCGCGGTAAAAAATCTCCTCATGCGGGGTTTACGAAACCCCGCATTTTAATTGTTTGTTAAGTACTAGTGTACTATCACGTTTTCATCTAAAATGCGTCGACTACAATGCGGGCATCCGTAGCTGGGATGGAATATTCCCAATTCATGAAATACACCAAAAAACTTAGCTTCTTCTTGAGTGTGTTTTTTCCCGGGAACACACTGAACATCTTCGCCTCGAGGATATTGTTTTACTAATGATATTCGTTCTATAGGCATATAGATATCTTAAGTGAACACCTTTCTTATAAAAAATAGCCTATTCCAAAGCATAAAGTATTCATGCTGTTATATAGATATACTCCTTACGTACAGTGACGTCAATTTTTAGCCGTTCCACCTTTCTGCCACCCCACATTTTTCAAAAAAGGCTCAAAAAGGTCTTCTTCTATAGTCGAAGAAAAAGAGTCAGTGCTTATATGCTCCTTGTTACCAATGAAAGGCGCATTCCGGATACGTACAATAGGGGTCTGCTCATTCGCCTCCCCCATCACGAACGAAGCGGCAGCAGCGAGAGAGTCCGGTATATTCGTCTGACTTCCACCTGAAGGAGTACCTAAAATATCAATACGATTTTTATTGCTGAATAGTGGTTCAAACCCCGCCCATGCGAGCGCGATGCCAACGACGCCTTTTCGAAGAAATACACTCCGCGAATCGGTCATAATGAGATACAAATTTTTAACACTGTATTCTTTCTTAAACCAAGCCAAAAGTTCGTCGGCAGATTTCTGTGGGTTTTCAGGCCAGAGAACATAGTACTGGCCTAATGGGTCAATACCCGCTGAAGGAATAAGAATCCCATTCGTTATCGTGTGCACTACTGCGCCATCTCGCATGTCTTCACGAGGGAGATACCAATCGGCCTCTTGCTTTACGAGTTCGTCTTTCTTCCCGAAATCGCGCGGAACGCACCGCCCCTCATGAATAGAAACGACCTTCGAGGAGATTGCGACGACATCACCCTCTTGGAGCGAAAGCGAAGACGCTTTAACTTTTAAAAATAAGTCGTCTTTCGGCGGCTTCAGAATATCAATAAAAAATGCGGTGACGTCCATCACCGCATTGTGCCCTGAAAATAGGAGTCAAGAAAGCGGGTAGTTTATATTCCGCGTTTAGCTCGAGTCACGGCATCACGTCTGATTGCGCGAACTTCGTGAGCCGCTCTCAGGATAGTACTATTACCACCTAGCCACATCAGCACAGGACGCCTTTCGGCTTCTGCCCTAAATTCAGCCAATACTGCTTTCGCTGCGGCATTTGCCAGTGCAATTCTTTTACCAACAACCTCCTGATTCATAGTGAAAATTTATTTCACGTCGATCCCCATGGAGCGAGCGGTACCGGCAATGATTTTCATTGCTTGCTCAGTGTCTTTAGTATTGAGGTCAGGCATCTTCTTCTCAGCAATCTCTTTGAGTTGCGCTTTTGTGATTGAACCTGCTTTTACTGTTGGAACCTTTCCAGAACCCTTCTCCAAACCTGCCCATTTCAAAAGGAGACGTGATGCTGGAGACACCTTAACAATAAAAGTGAACGAACGGTCGTCCATGACCGAAATCTCAACAGGGAGAATGTCGCCCATTCTGTCTTGGGTTGCAGCATTGAACTGCTGAACAAACTGGCCAATGTTTACACCGGCTGGACCAAGAGCTGTTCCCACTGGAGGCGCAGGAGTTGCCTTACCACCTGGAACCTGAAGCTTAATTTTCTTTACTACTTTTGCCATATGCGTTGATGATACTTATATTTTCTTAACTTGCAAAAAATCGAGCTCAACTGGTGTCTCACGACCGAACATAGACACTAACACCTTTACCTTACCCTTCTCCTCGTCAATCTCGCCAATGCGACCCTCCAAATCTTTGAAAGGACCGTCCGCAACAATAACAGGCTCCCCGACAGCGAAGTCAATCTTATGCTTTGCAATATCGGTCGACATACGCTTAAAGAGAATATTCATTTCCTCTTCTGTCAAAGGCACGGGGGTCACACCAGAACCCACGAAGCCTGTCACACGAGGAGTGTTGCGGACAATATACCAACTCTCATCGTCAACAATCATGTCGACCAAGATATATCCAGGGTAAATTTTTTCTTCAACGGTGTTTCTCTTTCCTCCCACTACTTTGATTTTCTTTTCAGTAGGAATAACCACATTGAAAATCTTGTCCTGCATGTTCAAGGAATCAATACGTTGCCTTAAATTACGAAGAACAGCATTCTCATATCCTGAGTATGTGTGCACCGCGTACCAACCTCGTGTTCCTTCTGTTTGTTTTGCCATACAGATTATTTCTTAAGAAGGATAAGTTTTTCTAGTCCTAGTGTGAACAAAAAATCAAAGGCGCCAAGCATAAGGGCGACCACGATAGAAATAACAATAACGAGCAACGTATAAAGTATTGCTTGATTTCGAGTTGGCCACGACACATGCGTGAGCTCATTTCGTACTGCCTTGATGTATTCAATGAATTTTTTCATAAAAAAAGCCCTGCTGGGGCTTTGATTAAGGTATCAAATTGAGACTGCTTGGTCAAGAGCGACCCAACAACCTACCATTGCCGACGTCTACAGCTCTGTACCCGCTCATCAGCAATTCGGCGTGCCGTCGTAAAACGAGATTGAGCAAAAGACAAAGAACGAGTTCTGTTTGTTTCTATTCTGCGTCGTTCAATTGCCTGAGCTGCGGGCGTAAGGTCAGTACGACGACTAAGCGACTCGAGGGCACTGTCAGCATCCTCGTTTGCCCTCTCAGTGTCATAACGAAAATCATCCCTCGCATTGATTAGAAGCTCATTAGCCGAATCTATTTGCGTTCGAAGACATCGTTGTTCGTCTTCTCGTTCGCGCTGACCTCGGGCATAACCGTTTACTGCGCCTTGAGCAAATTGACCCCAGTTAAAATCTTGCCCTGCTTCTGCGGGAGTAGGTGTTGTTCCTGCCAATGCGCCAGCAATACCGAGCGCAAGCCAACCCTTTTTTTTAGGCTTTCTGGAAACAGACTCTGCCACAGGTTGTGATAATCTTTCTCCCATAGTCTCTATATGGTAACACTTCCGAGCTATCCTGTCAATAGCACAAAAATATATACGATATATCGTATATATTTGGAAAATCCCGGCAAATGCCGGGATTTTCCTCTAAAACCTAGAACCTAGAACCTAGAACCTAACCTTATCGTATCTCGTACGTCACCGAAACATTGACGATAATTTCATTCTGCCCTGTTGGTACAGAAACTTCTGGCCGTGCAGATACTGACGATGCGCCCATCGCCATGTCTTTTGAATAGTACATAGGAGGGTATCCACCTCCTTCAGAATAATTTACTACTCGAACCAAACGAACACCAAGATCTCCCGCAAGTCCTTTTGCCTGCGCGCGAGCCTTCTCTATTGCCTCTTTCCGAGCCTCTGCCTTCAAAGCATCTGGATCATCAACGGAAAAGTTAGGCCCATAAAGATTGGTAACTCCTGCTTCTCCAAGAGCCGAAAGCACTTTGCCTGTGTCATCAATCTTGCGTACTTTTACTTCAACAGTCTCTGAGACGGTAAAGCCGATAATTTTTTGCTCCTGATTATAGACACAAGGAACTGCTCCGTAACATGGAGAAGGCTCCGAATAACGAGGTGAAATGTTGTATGAACTCGTCTTAATGTCCTTCTCGTTAATTTTTAGGTCTTTCAGTAGCGCGAGGGCAACATTGATTTTCTTTGCGGCAGCATCTTGTGCGTGCGCAGAAGTATCAGCGTCTTCAGAGATACCAAAAGAAATTGTGGCAATGTCTGGTGACGCAGAAACCTTTCCTTCCCCAGTGACAGTTATGACATTGGTCGGAGGTTGTGTGAGAGTGTCAAAATTAACAATGGCATTAATTGCCTTTGCTCCAACAAAAATCGTTGCAACAACAAGGAACGCTGCAAATAATTTCATAACCAAATGGCTTTTCAAAAGTCCGTGGTGGTGTGAGTGATCGTGAATATCTTTAAGTTCATCCATAGAGAAAAAATTAGCTTTTATTGAGTATGCACCCAGTATACCACTCTGGGTTTTTGATAAAAAAGAGCGAGTTTCAGTCAACCAAAACCACCCTTCTGGCTAGGAAGACGAATGCCCGCCTTCATCTTTACGCACTCTAGTAACGAGTACATAGGTTGCAATTGCTGTAGTTATAGGCACCGCAAGGACAATGCCGATACCTCCAACCATTGCACGAACTATTTCTGTTGCAAAAATCTCTCTGTTCAAAGTAGTTAAGAAAGAAATGTCAGGCGACAAGCTGTAAAATAACAACAGAAGTGGAAGAGAGACACCAACATATGCGATAGCGAGGGTGTTAACGAGAGCGCCGATATGCTCCCGACCTATACGGAGCGCTCGACGATAGATTTCTAGTCGTGAAGCATGAGGTGCGGCACGACTAAGCTCGTCCACTGACACCGCCTGCCCTATAGCTGCGTCATAGAGAACACCGAGAAGTCCAATCAAGACCGCTCCTAAGAGTAATCCTGCAAAATCAATAGTGCCCCCAGTATCAAAATTTAGATACACCGACTCCTCAGAAGCAAAGCCCGAAAGACGCGTAAAGGCGATTGCAAAAAACGCCAGTGCTCCTGTGATCGTAATAGTTCCAATCATACCGACGACCGCGCTCGTCGTTACCCTATTGAAACCATGCGTGATGTACGAGCCAAGAATAATTATCAAAGATGCGACGCCAATGCTTACAAGAATTGGAGAGTAATTATGCAAAATTCCGGGAAGCAACAGATACGCAATAAAAAAGAAGCTGAGTGCGAGTGCCATAAGTCCACGTATACCTTGTATCCCTCCGAAAAAAACTACAGCAAGAATGAAGAGGCCCACGAGCAACAAGAGTTGAGGCACACGATATGGTTCGAACACAGCGTACGCGTCAATACTTTCGGCTACATCAACCGTGTGAAGGGTATAAAATTTCTCACCAACCTTGAGTGCAAGATAATCGTTTTGAACGATGACCAATTCACCTTTCCTATCCCCTTCCAAAATCTCTGCGCGAAGAGTCTGAAATGTGCCCGAGATCGGAGTACCTGGAACTGGGCGCTCTTCTTGTAATGTTATTGCGACAACCTTCGCAAGCTCAGTGGTTACATTACTCTGCGGTTCTTGTGCGTGTACAGGAACCACAGACACCAGAAACAAAATGCCAACAAAGAAAACCTTCCTCATGGACACAGTGTATCTCACCATCAAAAGAAACGCTTAAGAAGTACGAGTCCGCTAAAAATAACGAGAGTAATGAGAACAATAGTGCCCCCCGTTGCCAAGTTGAGGTAATACGAAATGAATATGCCAGAGATAACTGAAGCTAGGGAAATGCTTTCGGCAACTAAAATAGTCTGAAGAAATCCTAGCTTTAATTGCAATGCCCCCAAAACGGGAATGATCATGAGCGCGCCTATCAGCAAGACCCCTACAACGGGAATAGAAAGTGAGACTGTGGTTGCAGCGAGAATAATGAAAAGTGTATTCACGAAACGAACGGGGATACCCGCTACTTGTGCAGCCGATTCATCGAAGCTCACGAATACGAGTTCCTTGTATAAGAAAAGTACCGCCAAGAAAACAACTACGCCGAGCGCGAGCATGGTATAGATATCCTCATTGGTAACCGTTACGATAGAACCAAAAAGATAGTTTAGGAGGCTGGTATTAAACCTGTGCGAGAGGGAAATAAGTATCGTAGCGAGCGCAAGACTTCCTGAAAGAAACAGTGCGAGCGCGGACTCGCCGAATGCGTGCTTTGCGGTGCGTAGACGATCAATGCCAACCGAAGACGCCACCGTAACTAAGAGCGCCGTTATAATAGGACTCCAACCAAAAAGGAATGCGAGCGCAATACCTGCCAAAGAGACATGGGCTAGAGTATCGGTAATTAGAGAATATCCTCGGAGCACGAGGAATATGCCTACCAGTGGAGCAATTAACCCAACAATGATTCCCGCCTCAAGTCCACGAACAATAAATCCGTACTGAAAAATTTCAAACATACATTTAGTCGTGAGGATGCACTAACTCTGTTTTTCCTTGTATAAACTGCTCTGCGGAATCATGAAAAAAAAGCGCTGTATCTATACACGCAATATGCATGGCTTCATGCGCTACACTCTCAACATCGTGAGTAACCAAAACAACCGTCAAATCAAGGTCCTCATTTAACTTTCGAATTAATCTGTAAAATTCTTCCCGAACCTCCTTCTCAACCCCAACCGTTGGCTCATCAAGCAAAATGAGCTCTGGTTTCCCTGCAAGCGCGCGTGCAATAAACACTCGCTGTTGTTGTCCGCCCGAAAGACCTCCAACCAGCCGATCTCTATACTCCCACATATCAACCTGCCGGAGTGCTTTCTCTACTTCTTGCATATCTTCTTCTTTAGGAGATCGGAAGAGTCCTCGTCGTCCAAATCTTCCCATCTCAACTACCTGACGCACTGTGACTGGAAAATTTGCTTGAAAGTTAGTGGCGTTTTGTGGAACATAGCCTATTTTCCACCAGTCACTAAATGTTTTCAACGATTCCCCAAATAGAAACACCGTCCCCGAGTCTGCCTCAAGAAGGTGGAGTATTATTTTAATGAGAGTCGACTTCCCTGACCCGTTCCCACCGATGAGTGCTAGATAATCACCTCGATGAATCGTGAGATTAATATTTTCAAGCACACGTCGCTCGCCATACGAAAACGAGACATTACGAACTTCAATTATATTTTCTGAGTGGTTTACTACTGACATAGAGTGATGAAACTCCCAACTATACGTTTACACGCTTCCGAGCCGGAAAAACAAAAACGTCTTCTCCACTATCGGCACGAGAGTGCCACCTTCAGATTAGCAAGATTATTGCGCATCTCCGAGAGATACGTCTTACCCGCAGTTAACTCCTCAGGAGTCAAACCTTCAATGGGGTTTAAAACCAAGGTTCCCGCTCCCGCTTCACGTGCAATAGTTTCCGCCAGTTTCGGAGAAACTAAGGTTTCAAAAAATATGTATTCGACATTATTTTCTCTCGCAAATACACTAATCTCCGCAAGTGTTTTTGCTGACGGTTCCGCTTCTGGTGAAAGACCAGCAATCGATAGCTGATGCAGGTTGTAGTCATGCGCAATGTAGCCAAATGCGGCGTGTGAGGTAATGAAGTCATCCTTTGCGCACTGTGAAAGACCGCTACGGAATTCTTCGGCAAGCGCACCTAGCTCTTGTTTCAAGATGACAGCGCGAGATTCATACTGCGGGGCATGATCTGGATCCGTCTTCACAAAACCAGCAAGAATGGTATCAACCATGCGAGATGCGAGCACGGGGGAAAGCCACACATGCGGATCATAGAGCCCGTGCTCATCGCCTTCTCCATCGTGACTTACCTCTTCCCCAATTTCTCCAGAGAGAGTCGCGAGCCCTTCCCCCGCCTCAATAACTAGAACGGTTTCTGGCAACTCCGAAGCAATGCGCTCGCCCCATGCCTCCAACCCAGCGCCGTTCATTATAAAAAGTGAGCTGTCATAGAGTGCTCGAATCTGCGATGGCGTGGGTTCGTAATCGTGAGGCTCCGCACCAGCAGGCGTCACATTTATGACCTCCGCATGCTCGCCTCCAATTTCCGAAGCTAAAAACCAGACAGGATAGAAACTGGTAACGACACGCAGTTTTGAATTTGGCTCGGCAGGTTTCTGACCGAGAAAAAAAACTGCGAGGGCGCCAATGACTACTATCCCGGCAATACTACCGAAGAGATATTTTTTGTTCATACTGTTACAGCATTATTCTTTTTAATACACGAGTTACAGAGACCAAAAAACTCTAACGAGTGGTCCATAATCTTTGCGAATCCATGCGTTTGTTTCAACGCCTTGTTTGCAAGATTTTCATAGTTACAGCCAACAAAGTCTTCCACCTTCTCGCAACTCACACACACGACATGATGATGGTCGTGTGCCCTGTCTTTGAATTCGTAGTGCGCATGTCCGTGCTGAAAATCAACCTGCGTTACTATTCCTGCTTTTTTGAAAGCTTCGAGAGTGCGATACGCGGTAACTTGGTCAATGTTTTTTTCACCCACTCCGTAAATGATTTCCTGTATGGTCAGTGGGTATTTCGCGCCTGTAAGGAAAGAAAGAATCGATACTCGGGGAGTTGTGGCTCGAAAGCCGGCGTTTCTAATAATTTCAGCGAGCTCACTTTCTGAAAGTTTTTTCATATAGGCATAGAATACCCTACTTGCAAATTATTTGCAAGTACTTGACGAGTGGCAGGTGGATACCGTAGCATAGCAATTGCAAGTAATTTGCAATTATAAATTATACCTACACAAGAATGAAATCGTTACTATCTGGAATCTTATTCGCGGGATGTGCGTTACTCCTTGGAGGAGTTACTGTATACGCACAAACAGGAGCGAGCGAATGCTCGTTTATAGGGAATCGCAACTTACAAATTGGTAGCAACGGTGTTGATGTATTTGCGCTTCAGCAATTTTTAAATACTGACCCTACCACCGCTCTAGCTACCACAGGCGTCGGGTCGTCTGGGAACGAAAGCAGGGCGTACGGAATGTACACAAAACAAGCAGTAGCAAAATTTCAAGAAAAGTACGCCAGCGACATTTTATCTCCGATAGGTCTTACAAAAGGAACTGGAGTGGTAGGATCGTTGACACGCGCAAAGTTACACACGCTCTGCACTGCTTCTGTCTCAACTGCCTTGTTTCCTATCCCAACTGAGAGCCCCACCGATTCGTTAACCATTTCTTCACCTGCGCAACCAAAACACCTGTTGGCACCAGCTGGTGCTGGCGGGGTACCCTTCACTTCAATAACTCTTACTGCAGGGAGAAAAGATGTCACGGTGGACAGCATCACCGTCGAGCGAACTGGACCAGGTGTCGATGCTGTATTTGAGAGCATCACACTGACCGATGAAAATGGGGAGAGTATTGGTGATGACAAGTCCTTCAACTCGAATCATCGAGCGCTATTCAAAGAGACTTTCACCATACCCGCGCATACCTCAAAAACTCTGACTATTCTTGGCAATATGACTGATGACTTAACAGACTATGCTGGGCAAACTCCCATCATTCAAATTAATGCGATAGATGCTTCATCAAGTATCGTAGGAACACTTCCTGTTAAAGGAACCTCAAAGACAATGAACAACACGCTGGTTATTGGTGGCGCAATGGCGACACTCTCTCAGTATGATCCAAACACATCAAGTAACCGGTATATAAACGATACTGGAATTCGCTTCTCAGGAATCCGAATTACTGCAAATTCACAGGAAGATCTCTCGCTCTCGTCCATTACATGGGACCAAGGAGGAACTGCTGGAGACAGTGACATTGCAGAGATAGTGACTGTTGTGAGCGGAATACCCTATCCGACCGAAATTGATAACCGCTCGTATACTTCAAGCTTTTCTCCAGCAATCCTAATTCGTAAAGGAGAGTCGGTAGACTTGTATGTGCAGGGCAATCTTACAACCACAGGGGCAAATCGTACCGTCGTGTTCGATATTGATAGTTCAGACGATATTTCACTTACCGGAAATACCTATAGGTATGGCGTAGGAGTGGTTGCTGACGGAAATACAGCAACGAGTGGAACGTCGGTCTTTATTACGAGCGATGGCACCTCCGAAGGAGACGAAGGTACACCATTTTTCGCTGGATCGGTAGCAACAATTAACGGCGGAACCGTAACCTCTATCGGCAAGAACTAAGAGCGCACACAGTAAAAGTCCGACATGGAACCGTTGAGATGAAAACTCTCGTCTGAAAAATTCAAAGGTATACATGAGTGCACCTTCCATACCCTCTCTTCTTTTTTCAGGATTACTATAGTATCGAGAGTCGATTCGAAACGAGGACGTAGCACTCGAAGTTCGCGCCATATTCTGCGAAATTGTTTACGATTTAAAAAACGCGCCACCGATGCATGAAGTTTATTCCCTTCAAGTGGATACGCTGGCATCCATGCAATGTTTGTGTTCAGTGTATGAATGAGACGGCGCACTAAGGACACTGCTTCCGCACCCTTATATACATCCATATACACAGTACGAAAACCGAAGCGCCCAAATCCATCTATAACCAAAGGAATGGATCGCTCATTCACTGCAAACGATCGCAATACCCGCTCAACTTCCTTAATGCCTGATTCATCAGTCTCAAAAGGAGGTTTGATGGTGATATGCGGTGGAATCCTGTCGTGGAGAGGAATAGCGCGATACTTCAATGCAAGCTCGCGAGTTAATCCCGAATGATACTGTCTTGCATCCCCCGAAAGGAGGTGGGCAATGAAGTACTTCACTAACGACAGTATAGCAAATGCGAGACCGAGTCAGTTCTACCTCGGGGAATAAATTTAAGACTTCGCTTTATTGAAACGGAGTGAGGAATAGTATGCAGCGAGAACAAACGCAAGACCAATGGTTCCAGTGATTATTTCCGGTACATCAGTAAGTAGGCTAACCCACATACTCACCGCAAGTCCAAATATTGCCCAATGGGCGCCGTGCTCCAAAAACACGAGAGTATCGAGAGTACGTTCTCTCACCATAAAAATGGTCAGGGATCGTACAAAATAAGCGCCGATACCCAAACCTACCGCAATTACCGGCAACGCTGAAGTAAGCGCAAACGCACCAACAACACCATCGAGTGAGAATGCGGTATCCAAAACTTCAAGATATAGAAACAGTGCAACACTGCCAGATGCCCCCACTTTTGTCTCGACAGAAAAAGCGCTCGTGATTCCTTCCATCACAATAAATACAATGACTCCAAAAACACCGGCCAATAGCACAGAGGTCTGTTCTGCGGCCGGAACAAAAAATGAAACGGTAGCGACAGCGACGAGTGCAAGAAATATTTCTAATGCCTCAATTCTGCCCCAGCTCACCAAGTGTCTCTCAATAAACTGAATCCAGTGTTTTGTTTTATTGCTATCAAGAAAATATTTGAGAGCAACCAACATAAGAAACACTGCGCCGAACGAATGAATTGCAGGAGCAACACTTTCTAGCAACTCCCCATAGTGGGTAGGGTCAAACAAGGCCATGTGACCGATTAGCCATGGAGACATGCCTGCAATCGCTGAAACAATAATGACGGGGAGGAGGATACGCGTACCAAATACTGCAATAAATATTCCCCATGTAAGGAAGCGTTTCTGCCACCTCTCATTCATCTTCGCAAGTACTCGCGCATTCACAACGGCATTATCAAAAGAAAGAGTTACTTCAAGAAGTACCAACAACACTGCGGTTATAAAAGCTGCAAGGCCGAGATAGTAATACACGAGGCCAAGGCCAATGAGAGAAATAAGAACTGAGACTCCAAAAAATTTGACTATACTGTTCATGTATTAAAGATTTTTTACTAAATCGCTTCTCTGCTTTCAGAAAAATAAACCTGTCGGGGAGGAATACCTAACATCTTTAGTCGTGTAGTGAGAAAATGCTTCATTTCTTTTTCTCCTTTGAATGCTCGAGCTTTCCCTCCGATGAGCACAGCCCACTCACCAACGTCTCGCATTACATCTGTTTTATTAAAAACGAGATGCGTGACGCCATTCACACGAACTGCTTGCTCTATCAAATCAACATTCATCCAATTACACTGGCGTGGTCTCCCTGTCGTAGAACCATACTCTTCACCTACTCGCCGAAGCTCTTCGAATACAGGATTTTTTGGTTCAAACTTCTTGGTACCGACATAGGTCTCATACATTTTTGCGACACCCCATACGTGGCGAACTGATTGTGGTGGTACACCGTTCAAGAGGGCCCCAGCAGTGGTGCAGTGACTCGAAGTAACAAACGGGTAATCTCCCCAATCGATGTCGAGCCCGAAGCCTTGTGCTCCTTCACCTAATATGACGACCTTTTTTTTATTTTTATGAAACTCTTCGTAGAGATCGATGAGGTACGGCTTTAATACCTTTACATGCTCCGCACGCACACCAATGCGGGCGTACTTATCGCGATAGGCTGGACCGTTTCCTCGCTTTGTCGTGCCAATTGCCACATCAACAGAATCTTCATTTCTATGTGATGTAGTTATGACATGGGTGTTTTTTGCAATAAAAATTTTACCCTTAGTCTTGATACCTCCATCCTCAAGCATCTTAATTTCTTTCAGAAACTGAATAGGATCAACAACACATCCTGGCCCTATTATGGATTTAATGCCCCAAAAAACTCCCGCAGGGATGTGGTGTGTTACAAACTTCTTACCTTTATGAAAAATAGTATGCCCAGCGTTACATCCTCCGTTATACCGAAGCACGTGTGTGTACTTCTTTGTCTTACACAAAAAATGAGCTACTTTGCCCTTTCCTGAATCTCCGTATTGTAAGTCAACAATTATATCAGTCTCCACTTTTGAAAATGATATCACCATTTCCTAAATGATGCGATGTTATTCAAGAATTTTCGGAGCAGTCACCGGTGGGGTTTTGACTTGCTCCACAATAAGAGACATCCGTGAAATAACAGCCCCATCGGGGGTCTTAATAGAAATTCGCCAACGGCCGGAGGTAGGGTTATCCATAAATGAGTACCCTCGATACCCTTCTGGTCGTCCCCCAAGAATTGGGAAGCTCACTCTATTTTTAATCACCCACTTTCCGAGCTCTGGCTCAAATAATTCCCATTGATGTACAACTCCCGCACCAAAATGCGCAGGGGCAAAAATAGAACTGAACACGTATGCCGACTCCCCTGGTGAAAGATGCAGTGTCACTCCTTGGATATCAAAAAAGCGTTCGTACCACGAACGGACTTCGTCTGTTGCTACATATGTATCAGCTACCTTTACCACCGAATGGTACGCATCAATACTTTTTGCAGAAAGTGGAATTGGAGGGATAAGGTGCGTTACATAGAGGAGTACTACAACGACGACGACACAAAGGACGCCTCCTGCTATCCGTGATGCGTTATGTAAAAACGCGCTCGGAGCAAAAAATCTGCCGAGGAGAAAAAACAAAATAAAAAATGCAATAGCAACCCCGACACTAGAGAGAAAAGTGAGAAGACCAAGGGAGCCAAGAGCGATGGGCGTTGCGAGCGCAAAGAACAGCACGAGATTCAAGAAAAAAAGTGTTGTTTGAAATGGGAGACGGTATTTCTCAATAAAAAATGTCTCGTTACTAAACGCAGCAAGCGCTACGACAATAAGAAACGGCCAACTCTGGGAGAGCGAACCGCTTGAGAAGTACAGAACGAGGAAAGCAGACAATAAATTACCAGCAACATATTGATGGATAATAGGAAGCCACGCGCGCATTGATGTATCTATTTTTGAGGCTCCTACATGTAGAGGGCTCGCGAGCACAAGTATCGAACCTCCAACGATAAGAAGGTACCCTGTAAGAATTATTTGACTGACATCAAGATTGATAGTCCTAAAGGTAATAATGTCTACAAAAAATCCTACGACAAAGGCGCCCGTGGCGAGATGATGCTTGTGATGAGTAAGGAATTCAGTTAGTTTTTTCATATCAAGAAATAACAAGGCCTCTTTGCACAATATCAAAAAATTGACAACTTTTTCTATGTATTTCTCCCATACATTGCACTATTCGAATACTGTAAGTACCGTCGAGTTGATACGGCTACTGAGTGATGGCTGTAGCTGAATCTATTCACTTTATTATGAAGGTAGATTCTGGGTCGCCTCGTCATCATTTGTGTTACACAAAAGTTACTATAAAAAATAAATATATGTCAAAAACATTAACGAGACTTGAACGTAATATTCTTGCATTGTCTGTGCTTTTTGTGCTTTCGCTCATTGGAATACTCCTCATGCTTCCTGCATCAGTTCATGCAGCATCCCTCGATAGCCAACTCTCCCCTGGAGACAACAATGCGAACGTAACAATTCTTCAAACATACCTTGCACAGGACACCAGCATCTATCCAGAAGGATTGGTTACAGGGTTCTATGGAACTCTTACCACAGCTGCAGTGCAACGCTTTCAGTGTGCATTCAGCATCATCTGCACAGGAAGTGTTGCAACGACTGGGTACGGACGAGTGGGGCCTATAACCTTGGCTTCAATTAATTCAAAAATGAATGGTGTGCCATCTGCGGATACGCAGGTGCCACTTATTTCATCTATAGGAGTAAGTACGGGGATTAACACTGCAAACATCTCGTGGAATACAAACCAGATGACGCAAGGTGTTGTGCGTTACAGCACCTCCCCTATCGTCTTGAGTGAGGAAAATGGGATTTCAGGCAGTGTGGGTGTGAGTGGTGATACAGCATCTACTGACTCATCGTTTCGGACATCGCAAAATGTTCTCATCGCAAACTTACAGAGAAACACGCAGTACTACTATGTGATATACACCACAAACGTAGCAGGGCATGTGAGCATAACCTGGCCAGCAACATTCACTACACAACCATAAGTAAAAGAGTTACTAAAGCAAACTAGTGAAAATAAAAATCCACCCATATGGGTGGATTTTTATTTTTGGGTGGCTACAGGGAATCGGTCACGAGTCACTAAATATTTTGCTTCAAGTTTTCGCAAAATACTAAGTGCTCTCGACCCCACCTCAGGACTCTTCCCTGCCCCGCAGGCGCGCTTCCGGCTTTCGATTCCCTGTAGCCACTACAAAATATAATCACAAAACGCATCCGCGTTTTCTTCATTATTTTTGGGTGGCTACAGGGAATCGAACCCTGATCGAGAGCTCCACAAGCTCCAGTGTTAACCGTTACACCATAGCCACCACGCTCGAATCGACCGAAACCGATTCTGATTTCGCAGTGTATCTCGAAATCAGCTGTAATTTCAATGTGTGGCCACAAGTAAATTTCCTGACGGAAATTTCTCGCGACCCCGGCTCGCGGTTTTTGCCTTTCGCTTCGCTCAAACAAAAACATCGCTCCGCCTCGCACAAAACCAGAAAATCCTGCGTAGGCAGGATATTTCTATGTTTTGTGCGCAGGAGAGGACTTGAACCTCCACGCCCGAAAGGGCACATCCACCTCAAGGATGCTTGGCTACCAATTACAACACCTGCGCAAATTGTCAAGTTCCCTTTTTAAGTACGCAAGAAATTTTATTCCTCTTTCGACCTAAACAGAGCACTGAAGAGTCATAATACATTCTTTCTATAATTTTTAAAGAGTCACTCTTTGCATACTTCAATTGATGGCGGGTGCTCAACTTTTGGTGAGTAACATGTCCGCGTATCGAAAGCCGAGTCTCTATCTCGTTTCGCAACCAATCTATGAATTCAATGCTTGCTGATGTAAAAGAAATATAAAACATAAAACTAGACTTCCATCGTGGATCCCAGTAGGAATAAAAAGACCCATCCCCATCGAACACCCCACGAAGGAAGTCGAAAAAATACTGAGGTGGAATCTTCAGGGTACCGACTGTTTTTGATTTTCTTGGAGTAATTCCTATCGAAACGAGCCATGCGTAAAAATGCACGTCACCAATTTGAACCCGAAAACAATTCTTGTCTTTATTTTTTGAGTTGCTCTTCTTCCCGATCTTTAAGTGAGTAATCTTTAAGGCATGCATAAAATTTTTAATCTGCTCAATATCTTTCGAAGTGAAGTCAATGTGCCGACCATTTGTTGAGAGAACCATCTGTTACAAGGAGCCCGACGGCATACGCAAATTCAGTCGACCACACTATTTCGATACTCTTTTTTGGCTTTGGTCCACGCTTTCCCATCCCTCAAGTATATAGTGTCTACCAATTTATTTTAAAGAAAAACTGTGCATTTTGCACAGTTTTTCTAACTTCTTGTCGTTAAAATTTATGAAGCCTCTTTTGCTGCTTCTATTTCTTCAGGAGTAACGGGTTCAGAAACTTCTATAGGAGCCTCATCAACTACTTCAGATGCTTTCGCTTGTTCTGCTCGGAGTGCCTCTTCTGCGGCAGCATCTTCAACCGCCTTTGCTTCAGCGAGAGATGCTGCCTCAGCCATTTCGCGATCGCTTCCTGTTGTCAAAGACACAAGACTCATCTTACGAAGCTGGCGACGCATTTCACGAGAGACTTTATCGCGGATGTAATAGAGTTTTGCGCGTCGCACTTTTGAACGACGAACAATGTCTATTTTGTCGATCATCGGAGAATAGAGGGGGAAGATTTTTTCAACACCAATGCCAGAAAGAGTAGCGCGGACAGTGAATGTCGCACCAGCTTCAGTGCCGTGTTTTCGTGCAAGCACAAGCCCTTCGTACATCTGAATACGGGTTTTGCCTTTTTCCTGAATTTTCTGATGAACACGAACAACATCTCCAGCTCGAATATCAAGCTTTTTACGCTCATCCACGTTCACTGAAGAAATAGTTTTGAGGTCAATTGCTACTACCATAGTGACGAAAAATAACACGCTTTCCGCACCGAAGCAACTAGGGGCTAGGTTTTAGCTTCTAGGCGCTAGCTTTAATTTCAGAAAGGCTATATGGTCCCTTCGGACCCGACGAAGCCTCGCCTAGCACCTAGAACCTTTTCTGCTCTAAGAAAGTCTTCCGGTAGTGTAGCCTCGAAAGTACGCAGTTCCCCACTTGGAAGCGTAAGAGTTAGGGAGAGTGCGTGCAGTGCCAACCTTTCAAAACCAAGTGCTTTTTTTCGCCTAGGAGCATAGAGGGGGTCAGATACGATTGGATACTGAACTGCTTTAAAATGAACACGAATTTGATGCATCCTTCCTGTTTTTGGCTTTACCTCAACATAGGTAAATCCCCCACCCACCCTTAACCGTGTCCATGCGGTGACTGCATCTCGAAGAGGTTCTTTAGCGCCTCGTTCAGCAGAGCGACGCCTAAAATCAGTTTTCGATCGTCCAATAGGAAGTGTAATAATCCCAGTGGGTTCTTTTAATTCTCCCCACAAAAATGCACGGTAGATCTTTTCTGTTTGTCGTTCCTTGAACTGTTCTTTCAAAAAAAGGAATGCTTCTTGATTTTTTGCAAGAATAATCACTCCTGAGGTTTCTTTATCTAACCGATGAACAATGCCCGGACGATTGACGACGGTGCCACTTGTAAGTACTAACGGCTCACCCACTTCTTTTGCACTCGGCACATGCAGGACAAACCAATCGGCGAGTGTCTCTTCTTCTCGCCTTCCATCTTTATGCACAGACATACCGGCAGGTTTGTTTACCACCAGTACATCAACATCTTCAAAAATTATTTCGGGCATCATGAATACTCAAACCCCGCGTCGCTGTTCTCTGAGAGCATATTCAACAAGAATTGAATCAAACTCAGACTTCTCAAACGCAGGCCACTTCGTATCCGTAAAGAAAAGTTCGCTATAGACAGATTGCCAGGTAAGGAAGTTAGAAAGGCGCTTATCGCCTCCCGTTCGAATAATTAAATTGGGGTCACTAAACTCACCTCCCCAGAGGGCTTGCCGAAATGAAGCTTCATCTACCTCTGTAACATTCTGTGCCAAAAGTGAATTTACTCCCGCAACAATCTCTGCACGACCTCCATAGGACAGTGCAATGATGAGCGTACCTTTTGAACCTTCTTTAGTGCGTCCTTCAACTTCGTCCATTTTTTTCTGCAAACTCACGGGCAAGCGCTCGCGTTGTCCTATAAATTTTACGCGCACGCCTTTCTGTACGATGTCATCTACATCCTTACCAAAAGTCATTTCGAAAAGGTTCATCAGGTAATTAACCTCTTCTGGACTGCGGTTCCAATTCTCTGTAGAGAATGCATATAAAATTAACTCTTTAATTCCTGCCTCCTGCACCCACGAAACTAAATCTTTCACTTTGTCTAAGCCTCGTCGATGCCCCTCAAGGCTTGGCAATCCCTGCTCTTTAGCGAAGCGACGGTTGCCATCCATGATTATGCCGACTGATTGAATTGGTTTCATAGAAAATAGTAGCAGTGGTAGCAAATAGAGAAACTCCTATGTGTGGCAGTTGGTTCCATGCACTCTACTAGAATAGTGCTGACCGGAGCAAGGAGTAAGCCTGCATTGCACATTGTATCGCGGTATCATTTTTTATCTTTAAAACGAGAGAGGTACTCGTACGAATAGGTGATAACAATAGAAGCGGCACCCCACAGGAAAGGAAGCCAGAGAGGGAGACCAAAAAAATCCGGCGATTCGTAATGCCATACTCCTTTCCCAATTGCGATAGCCTCCGTGAGAGGGCCCCACAGTGCAACAAACACATAGACCGCTGTGATTTTTTTACTCCTGAGAACCGCAAGCATCAGTGCTGAAATCACAAAAAGCGTCAGCGTGAGCATAAAAGACTCACGCCATAGCAGTACCACAGCACTTACCGATCCTATGTATCCTAGGACAACGCTCGCTGTTTTAAGGCTCAGTTTCATAACAAAACGGTATCATAAAAAAATAGAGGTGAAGAGTGTCTTGGGTGTGATTGGAATAAAAAAAACTTTTAGTGTACCCTGAGCAATTCGGGCGATTAGCTCAGTTGGTAAGCTGTCGGACAGCTTTCTACAACGGCGTTCGGGAAAAGTGAAAGAGACTTTCACTTTCTCCCTCACTTGCTGTAGTAGAGCTGGGGAGTTATTGCCAGAAAAATGCGCGGTTAGCTCAGTTGGTAGAGCAACTCATTTACACTGAGAAGGTCGGGGGTTCAAGTCCCTCACCGCGCACCAGAAGCAAACTTCTTGCTATTATGAGAACCATGCGTTTTATAAAAACACTATGATTCACAATCGCCACAAAAAAAGTTGGTCTGGGTTTAACTAAAGTCTTTCATTTGAGGCAGTTGGAATACTGCTAATTTTTATTTTTTAACTAACCACTAACAAACCATGCTCCAATTTACTGAATCATCACTTAAAAAACTTCTCTTAGCTCTTGCCATTTATCTTGCATCTCTTTTCGCCGCAAACACTCTCGGACTTAAAATCATGCCGTTTCTTTTCGGTACAGGTCTTTCTGTTGCTGTTTTCTCTTTCCCTATTGTATTTCTCATGACCGATGTCATTGGCGAAGTGTATGGAAAGCGAGTTGCAAAACTCTTCGTACTTGCAGGATTCATTGCAACAGCACTCTTCATCCTGTACTCATTCATTTCAATTGCAATGCCGTGGTCTCCAAGAGGCTTGTGGGTAAGCGAAGGATATAACCAAGTCTTCGGTATTTCCGTCAGAATGGCGATCGCATCTCTAGTCGCATTCGCTATTGCTCAATACCAGGATGTTATTTCATTCTTCTTCTTCAAAAAGATCTTAGGAAAATCTGGGTTCTGGCTTCGTTCAACACTCTCAAATATGTGGTCACAATTTCTCGACACAGTAATTTTTATGGTAATCGCATTTGCAGGCGTGTATTCAACATCAACACTTATAGGCATCATGTTTAGTTGGTGGCTCTACAAGGTTGCTATGGGCTTCCTCTATACTCCACTCTCCTACATCGCAATACGCCTACTCAAAGACAAGAATGAAATCAAAGACCCGGCCTCTGCCTAAAACACGCTTCGTTGCCTATGTAGCAACATCCATCGATGGACGCATTTCACTTGAAAAAAGGAAGCTTCCTGATTGGACTAGCAAGGAAGATTGGAAATTCTTTCAGAGCGAACTCGCGCATGCTGATGCAGTTGTTGTAGGAAGAAATACATACCTAACTGCTCAAAGTCGCCTCCAAAAACGCACAACTTTCGTGCTATCGAGTAGGATAAAAAATACGCTCAAAAAAGGTACAGTCACCTTCATCAATCCGGCATGCAACGATCTTAAGAAGCTCTTCTCAGTGTATAAAACGGTCGCCGTAGTGGGTGGTGCACGAGTCTACCAAACAATGCTCGACAGCAACCTTCTCCACGAGCTCTATGTAACCATTGAACCATTAGTCTTCGGACGAGGAGTTCCAATGTTTTCTGGTGGTTCAAAAACAAAGCAGTTCGAACTCGTCTCCGTAAAAAAACTTAATGCAACGGGCACACTTCTTCTTCACTACAAGGTAAAGAAGTAACCCTCACCCAACTATTAAATGCGTAAAATAATCGATATAGTATAATCTAACGGTCGTTATATTATACTATACAGCTATCCTTAGCCTACACAGGGCATATGCATGTGCAAGCAATCAAAACGCGAGTGTTCAAAAAAGACGAGGATCTTCCTCTGTTCATTTTTGAACATCTGAAAAAAATCCCGGAGCGTTCCGTACTTGTCATTGCCTCAAAAATTGTCGCCCTCTCTGAAGGTCGATTTGTGCAACATTCGGATGTTGCACAAATACAAAAAGGCCATTTAAGTGCGCTGATAAAAAAAGAAAGTTCGTGGGCACTTAAAGTGGGTAAAGTTTGGCTTACTGAAAAGAGCGGAATGATTATGGCGAATGCTGGCATTGATGAATCAAATGCCCAAGGAGAATTGGTACTTCTACCAAAAGACAGTTTTGCTTCAGCTGAGCATTTGCGAAAAATATTGCAAAAAAAATACCGAGTGAAAAACCTCGGCATCGTAATTACCGATAGCGCGCTCATGCCTCTCAGGGCTGGTGTAGTGGGTGCCGCGCTTGGATATACAGGCTTTAAGGGAGCGCGAGATTACCGAGGGAAGAAAGACATCTTTGGAAGAAAAATGGAGATGTCGCGTACCAATATTGCTGACAGTCTTGCTACCACCGGCACGCTCGTTATGGGCGAAGGAAGCGAACAACAACCACTGACGCTTATTACTGAAGCTCCTGTTGAGTTTGTAGAAAAAATAAATAAGAACGAATTGAAGATCGCCCCGAGAGAAGATATTTTTTGGCCGTTGTTGAAAAGAATAAAGAAGTAGATCTCGAACACCGTGAACTAAATTTGTGGCCCCGCGAGGAATCGGCGTCAGCTCACTAAGCTCGCAGACTCGCTAAGTGGCTCCTGCCCGGACTCCTTCGTTCCACTCAGTCCGTCTTTCGATTCCTCGCCCAACGCCCCCGCACCACAAAAAACCGGACATGCGTCCGGCGTTTTTTTGGTGGTGGCCCCGCGAGGAATCGAACCTCGATCAAGAGCTTAGAAGTCTCCTGTTTTATCCATTAAACTACAGGGCCGTAGTTGCTTACGAAAAGAAGCGCCGAAGCGCCTTTTGGGAAGAAGGGCTGAGCTAGAAGCTTACTTCTAGCTCAGCCCGACGACACAAAAGTTCGTAAGCATATTTTGTTAGAACGTTGGCCCTGAAAGCTTTGCTTACAGGGCCAAATGTTAAAGAACTTCGAGCGAAGGCCCTGAAAGCTTTTTGCGCAAGAAACAAAAATGCTTACAGGGCTTCTTATCTCTTCTCCTTTCGGAAGCTTACCTCTCCCTCATCCTCACTTCAAGCCCTACTGCCCTACTGGAGTAGTTTTCGATGCAATCTAACGAGTGGTACCTATAGGAATACTCGGAACTACATTTATTTCATAGCGTGCTTTCCGACTACGGTACGAATCCAATGCTGACTGAATCTCTTCTTCAGTTATCGTCTGTGCGGGGAATGAGGTAAGTGTACTGTGTACCACCAAACCCGACTGTATGCCGAAAAACAAATATGCTGCGTACCCTATAAAAAAAACAAACGGGACTAACACTACACTGAGCACAAGAAACCAATCACGCTCTGGGTTCGGATGTAAAAATGGTGCGAGGAAATTATTACCGGTAGACTGATTCATGGTTTTGAACTTTTTTCTTTTATAAAGTCTACCGTAAATGTTGCAAACCAAATATTGGCATCAGAAATCTCAAAAGAAACATTCGCAAGTCGAGATGCCTCCGGTAGTGTCTCAATCGCAGACGCAAAGCGTGTCATAGCAGCCAGGGAGCCTCGAGCAGAAAAAACAACACGCACCAATTCATGGTATGTCCACTCGGTAGGAACTACGGTAACAGACCCAATGGTTGCAGTAACACGCTCGCGCTTCGCAGTAGTCTCAATTGTATCAATAAGTCGAACTGAATCACTGTCAGAAATGATAAATGTCGCGAGCTCAGCACGATTTAGCGCTGTTTCAACAATTAATATATCAGCTCGCTTGAGTGCTTGATCGCGAGTATCTGTAGAAAATGAACCTTCTTTTGCCTTTGCAATAGTTGTCACAAATCCAGAAATACGCCCATTAATAAACACAAACAAACCTACGGTAACCACAAGGCAGATGCATCCAAGTACAAGTGGGGTAAATTTTTTCATTGTGTTTTTATGTCAAAAGAGAACGGTATTGAAAAATCGATATTGGTTTCATTTACTAGGTTCGAGATAGGAACCGAGGCTCCTTTAAACACGCGCACCACTTCAATTTGCTTTCCAAAATTAATGAGGGCAGTACGTGTTTTTGCTTTACCGGAAACTGTAACGGTGCCCACTCCAGAGCCAGTAAACACAAGAGAAATCGAATTAACCTGTACATCACTCGGAACGCGTGTTGTGAGCTCTGCTAAGACACGCGGCGTTGTTTGTGTTCCGCTATACTCCTTAAGAAGCGTAAGTCGTTCCTTAAGTAGCGATACCTGCTGAACAACCCCAGAAGACTGATATAGTTCTACGCTCTCTTGCGACGCTTCGAGAGCACGGACGGATGCCTTCGCTTCAGCCTCTGCCAAAAAATACGATGGCATAAGTAGTGCAGTCCCAAGAACACACACACCAACGAGTACAAATATAAATGAACTCAAAAGTCCCGTGTAGTAACGGGCGCGGAGTTTCATCTGATCTTTTATGGTGAGTAGATTTACCATTGCAGTGTGTTACTCCCGCGAAGCGCGAGCCCTATAGCCGTTGCATACTCTAAAGACTCCTGGAATTCCATTGGCGGTATGTAAGTGCCCAGAGGAAATGCATTCGTCCATACATTAGCAACTACAACAGGCACGGAAGTAAATGTCTCAAGATATTCAGAAAATCCTCGTATGTTGGCGTTACCTCCACACACAATTATTCTCTCTATGGGGAGTTTTGTAATACCTTCCGCAGACAGGGTGCCCCAATCAGAAAGATGCCTCATTATTTCATCCTTCAGCACTGACATCGTTATCATAAGAGCTTCTACTACATCAGTATTTTGTATACTCATAAGAAGCCCGCGCTCTTTTTTTATTTTCTCAGCTTCATCAGGAGAAATACTCAATTTTTTTGTGATGGCCTCAGTCAACACGTCACCGCCCACATCAATACTCGATGTAAAAGAAACAGCGCCACCATCAGTTATGGCAATGCGTGTTGTTTGCCTGCCAAGATCAACAATCATAACCACACCTGCCCGATCATCTGTACTTAACACAGCCCGCGCAAGTGCTTGAGACTCGACCTCAAGAGATCGAAGCACTATACCTGCATCATTAAAGGCCTTTGCGTATGCATCTACAACGCGCTTTGCATATGCAGTAACCGCAACAATTGTCCCCGCCTGAACATTCCGAACCACCTCAAAATCAAACACCATATCCTTTGCCGGCAATGGCACATGCGCTTCAAGTCCAAACTCAACGCCAGCACGAAGATCGGATTCACCCGCAGGTATCAATGTTTGGTAGAGATATGCTTTTCGTTCAGGAATACTTGCCATAGCGTAGCGTACCCCATGACGAAGTCTGTATGAGCGTAAAATATCGACAACGGCTGTATGTTTTTCAATGTCGCCGTCAATAACAACCCCTGCTGGAAGAGGGTTTTCATTAAACGATTGAACACGAAGCCCTAGAGAGTTTTTTTTCAATACGACACACTTAATAGAATTATTTGAAATATCAATACCTGCGGATGGCATTGCAACAATGGATGGTGGTGGAAGTAATGAAAGAGTTCGTGTGCGAAACGACATGCACCTTATTATAAACCCTTTGACTGGGGCGAAGTGCTAATCACGTGCTGCTGCTTGAAAACTTTTCAGCGGATATGACTTCCTGGATCAACGAATCTTGTTGGTGACAAAAGAGCAAAGGTACTTCCCTCGCCCACCGCAAGAATCATACCGTTCGAGACAAGTCCACGAATAACTCGCGGCTCTAAATTGGTTAGGAATGGAAATTGTCTTCCAATGAGATCAGCGGGATCCACATATTCAGCGATACCAGAAAGAATTTGTCGTGGGGTTTCCTCCCCAAAATCAACTTCGAGGCGTAACAATTTATCGGTATCAGGAACATGCTCGGCAGAACGGACAGTACCGATTTGAATTTCTGCACGCTTAAAATCATCAAAAGAAAAAGTCATACATTACTTTTTAGTCCGCTCTATGAAGCTATTAAGAATTATAGCCGCAGCTTTTGCATCTACAAACTTATCATCACTGTCCCTCCGAGCCTCAACAGAGCTATAAAACTCTGGCTCATAAGAAACCGGAATGGCTACCGAGCGCTCCAAGTCTGCAACAAATTGGCGTGTGTGTTTCATGACCGCATTATCCTTTCCGTCTCTATCTTTTGATTCCCCTACTACAACTTGTATGACATTCTCTTTTGCTATGAGTTTAGTAAGTGTCGGTATAAGCATGCGGTCACTCGGCAAGACTACTTTAGCAAATGCAACAGAGCCGGATTCATCGGAAACCGCAACGCCAACGCGTTTTGTGCCATAGTCTATTCCTAAAAGTTTCGACACATTATACATAGTACCTCGTTGCCGTCGGGTAGCGAACACGCTACGATATAGAGATGTTCGGCTTTAACCCAACAGGTTGGAATCTTTGGATTCTCCTCATAATTTTGTGGACACTCCCATGGAAAGGCTATGCACTATGGCTATCGGCAAGAAACAGTCATCCTCGATGGTTCATTGCACTCCTTTTACTCAACACTCTTGCAATTCTTGAAATAATCTATATCTTCGCAGTAGGCAGGAAAATTGCAAAAAACCAAACACTCAAGGAAGTAACTGAGAAGTAAAAGAATACAGCAAACAGTCGGAGTATATTCAGACTCTAAAAAATATCTGGTATACTGGATGAGTGCGTGAGTTATATAAAAGAAAACCGAACACGAAATGTTCAACCTGTGGCAAGCCAATCTACAGGCGTCCCCTTGAACTCCAACGCGGACCTGTATTCTGCACCTCCCTATGCTACGGAAAAGCGAATAGAAAAGAGAGACCATGTGTCATCTGCAACAACCCTATCTTGGCAAGGGCAAACAAAAAAACGTGCAGTAGAGTTTGCGCAAATAAGAACCGAGCCGGTATAAAATACGGTACAAAGAGACCGTATGACAAAGTAAAGAACGAAAGAACCCTCAAGCTACGCATATTAGAGCTTCGTGGAGGAAAGTGTGAACGATGCGGATACAGCAAAAAACAAATTTTGCACGTGCATCATAAGGACAGAAACCACAGCAACAACAATCCCCAGAATCTTGAATTAATTTGCCCCAATTGCCACTATGAGGAACACTATTTAGAGAAAAGCTGGCTAAATGATACAGTGGGTCACTAACGGAGAGGTGGCAGAGTGGTCTAACGCACCGCACTTGAAATGCGGCGTCCGGGGAACTGGACCGAGAGTTCGAATCTCTCCCTCTCCGCAAATACAAAAACGGCACCTAGGGTGCCGTTTTTGTATTTGCGGACTCGACGCATCTGATGCCTCATCACCCTGTCGAGGGTTCGCGCCGTCGGGTGTAAGCGAGACCTCGAGCTTAGTGATGGGAGCCGAATCTCACCTCCTCCTCCAAAGAGGTATACTTTCCTCCGTGCCCTCCCCAACTCACATCACCCTCAACACCGATGCCTTGATGCCAATCGTCGGCCTAGGTACATGGAAGTCTGCCCCTGATAAAGCAGGACAGGCAGTGGAATATGCCCTCACTGAAGGTGGGTACCGACATATCGACTGCGCAGCAATCTATCAAAACGAAAAAGAAATAGGTCAGGTATTCAAAAAAGTATTTAGTGGCAACACGGTGAAACGGGAAGATGTTTTTATCACGAGCAAATTATGGAACTCGGCTCACGGTAAAAACGACGTGCGGAAAGCGTGTGAAAAAACTTTGAGTGATTTGAATTTAGAATATTTGGATCTTTACCTCATGCACTGGGGTATTGCCACTCCATCACATTGGGCAATACCAACCAATGGTGGGCAAGAAGCTGAATACGATGAACATGGAGTCTTGGTAATGGAGAAAATTTCAATCCGTGAGACATGGGAAGCAATGGAAGAATTAGTTAGAACTGGACTGGTGAAAGCAATTGGTGTTGCAAACTTCACGGCACCAATGCTCATCGACATATTGACCTATGCAACCATTCCACCTGCCATGAATCAAATAGAGATTCATCCCTATTTTCAACAAACTCGACTTATCGAATTTTGTCAGAATAAAAAAATAGCCGTCACTGCTTATTCCCCACTTGGTTCTCCTGGTAACTTTGTTGCTAAAGGGTTACCTGCAGTACTTGAAGGTGAAGTTATAAACAAAATCGCACAAACTCATCAAAAAACTAACGCGAATATTTTAGTTCGATGGGCAATGCAAAGAGGCACCGTAGTAATTCCGAAAAGCATAACTCCAGAAAGGATTAAAGAAAATATCGACGTCTTTGATTTCGAACTATCAGAAAGCGAGATGAACGAAATAGCAACGCTTGATAGAAAGCTTCGTTTTTTGGATCCATACGTGTGGGGAAAGATTCCTTATTTTGATTAACGAGTTTAAGCACTATGCAAAAATGCTACAACGGGGTGGTGATACGAGGTGAAAGCGCGGGAACAAAGCTCGGCTTCCCTACAGCAAACATAGTGCTTGAAGATGCGAGCATCTCGGGAACATACGCAGGCACAGTTGTGGTGGATGACATTTTGTATGAGGCAGGCATCTATGCAAACCAGCGACGAAATATTCTAGAAACCCATATCCTCGACTTTTCGGGTGATCTCTATGGCAAAACAATTACTGTTACTCTCCACGAGAAAATCAGGGATGACGAAGAATTCATTAACAAAAAGACACTCTCTAAAACAATTGCGAATGACATTTTGAGGGTGCGCGAGTATTTCGACAAACCCTAGTTACGCGGTATCCTTGAATCATGAACTTCTTTAAAAAATACGCGCCATTTCTCGTTCTTTTTGCAGCAATGTTGTGGGCAACGGATGCCCCTTTTCGTCTTCACTTAACAGAAGGGCTCTCGAGTAATTTCATCGTTCTTGGAGAACACTTCATTGCAATTCTATTTGTCTTGCCGATATTGCTTCTCAACTGGAGGGAACTAAAAAAACTGAAACTAAAGGAGTGGCTCGCTGTTCTTTTCATTGCTATCGGCGGAAGCGCTCTTGCTTCAGTTGCCTTTACGCAAGCATTTCATTACCTCAACCCATCCGTAGCTATTCTTCTACAGAAACTTCAACCATTCATGGTGATAGGCTTAGCGGCAGTTGTTCTTAAAGAAACTCTTGGTCGCAGGTTTTGGCTTTTCGCCATTGTATCGATCATAGGAGCGTATCTAATCTCATTCCCAAACTTCATTCCTCAAACCTATCCGGGGGAGACATTCAACGCCAACCTGCTTGGAGTAGGACTTGCACTCATCGCTGCATTCTTTTGGGGTGCATCAACGGTGTTTGGAAAATTAGTACTCAACAAAACCAACTTCAAAGTAATGACGGGGCTGCGATTTTCCGTTGCGTTTATATTTCTTATTTTCTTGAACCTTTTTCAACAATCATTCCCCGACTGGGGCACCGTCACAGCTACTGACTACCTTTTCATCGGCATCATCGGCATCACCTCAGGTGTAGTATCTCTTTTCATTTACTACAAAGGACTGGAAAATACGACCGCATCAGTGGCGACAATGGCAGAGCTCGGATTCCCTCTTGGAGCGGTCGTGGTGAATTGGATATTTTTGGGCGCCATATTACTCCCTATGCAAATTTTTGGCATGGCAATTCTGCTCTTGGGTGTATACGGGCTCGCAAAATACAACCAAGCACCTGAAGTGGTTAGTGGTTAGTGGTTAGGGTTTAGGGTTTAGGGTTTAGGGAGCTCCTTCAAACACTAAACGCTAGCCCCTATTCCCTAGTTTCTCTATTTCCTCAATTGATTTATTGCGGTGGATTATCTCGTCGTTTTTGACTGACTTGAAAAATTCATACTGATTGGTGGGAGTTCGCCCGTACCACTTCAAATATTTACTCGTCATCGGTTTATTTTTTAATTCTTCAGCGTTTTGTTCCAAGAAAAGAGAATATTGTTCAAATGCGTGCGACTCAAAAAGATAATTGAGCTCAAATGCATCTCGTGGATTGAAAATATATAACCAGTACGCAACCCAAAAATAAAAGAAAGCGAAGAGCATCGGTATAATGGTGTGCACAAGCACATTTGCTTTTTGTTCAGCACTGGCAAGTGCTGAAATTACTACCACATGCATAGTTTCATTGTCTGCGGCTAAGCGCGCGAATCGTGAAAGCTTGGCGAGACTCATTGCCTTCTCTTCGTTCTGATAAAACATGGTGAGAAACGTGAACGCAGCAGAATCCCATGAGTGATACGGTACGCGTGCGATCACCTCAACTGCCCTGAACTTCAGATACGATGGTGTCCTGCCATATACGGTATTCCCACACCATACGAGAATGTGACCAAAAATACGCGGGAGGAGACGTGGTCGGTAATCGTCGTACGGCTTAGCGTATTCTTCGAGAACCTTGGGGTCGTTGAGCGACTGATTTAATGCTTCCATTTCCAAATCAATCTGTTCCATATGTACTACATTGTAATCTAACAAACAGCAAATAAGTAGGCAGACTCCTCGGGTCTTTAAAAATGGCGTTATACTGGGTGGGATGGAAAATAAAGTACTCGTGAGCTGGCAAGCGCGGGAATATGAATTCCGGCCTAAAGAACGACAGTGGTATTGGACTGTTGGTATCGTCGCTGTTGGTGTTGCGATAGCCTCATTTATTTTGAGTGATTATTTGTTTTCTCTCATCGCTCTCATTGGTGGCTTTACTGTTATGCTCATCGGATCAAGAAAACCCCCGCGACATAAATATAGTTTGACGGAACGGGGATTTTTGGTTGGTGCCCATCTCATTCCCTATGATCATATAAGGCGCTTCTCTATACATGAAGATGAACCAAGAAGGTTAAGCATTGAAACAAAGCGTCTCACGGGGACCATTAGTGCCCCTCTTGGAGACACAGACCACCGACTCATCCGTACAGAGCTAAAGAACAGAAATATTGAAGAGGTGGAAGCGCTCGACTCATTCATTGATGGTCTGTCGAGAGGAATGGGACTGTAAGCAGTGGTTAGCGTTTAGCAGATAGGCGATGCCTCATCGGATCCGTAGGGATCATTTAGGGGGAATACAGAGAGTGCTGTTTTTCGCTATTTTGTGCTAGATTTGTGAAACTGCTCTTGTAAGCATAGCTTTCAAGAGCTCACTCGAAGAGTATAAAAATGCTAGCATTTTTATGTTCCTTCTCGCTCGCTCTTGTCGTTCAACGGATAGGACACTCCCCTGCGAAGGGAGAAATGCAGGTTCGATTCCTGCCGAGAGCACAGGTATAGAAAAAGTCGGGATTACTCCCGACTTTTTCTATACTCTAAATGTGCTCTAGACAGGAATCGAACCGCGGGCCGCAGGGAGCGAAGAGCGACTGTAGGTTTCGAGTTGTAGCAACAACGAGAGGCGATTCCTGCTAAAATACCTCCATGCAAGAAATTCCCTCCGAACATTTTGTAGGTAAGGTGGCCGCAAAGGCGATCATCACTCGAGGCGACGAAGTTCTTATTGCTTTTTGTCACACAAGAAATGAAAACAAACTTTGGGATATTCCGGGTGGAAGAGTGCACCATGGAGAAAAACCGGAAGATGCGGTAGTGCGCGAAGTAATGGAAGAATTAGGTGTATCTATAGAGACGCGATCAATTATTTTGATGGAGCAATTTCTTCACTCTGAAGGCCCTACCCTTCTTATTGCATACGAAGCTGAACTTACAAATCCCGAAGCGCCGTTTTTGTTGCCTACCGATGAAATCGATGAGGTGCGTTGGATAACAAAAGAACAATTACATGAACAAGAAATATTCCCCGTATGCTTACAAGCAATCGCAACATACTTCAAAAGAAAAACAGCAACCTGAAGGTTGCTGTTTTAAAATCTTTATTTAACGCTTGATCTCTTGAGAAGTGCCGAGAGACGAGCTTTCTTACGAGATGCGGTGTTCTTTTTGATAACACCTCGCTTTGCTGCCTTATCGATAACGCTATAGGCCTTTGCAAGCTCTGCCATTTGCTCTTTCTTGTCCTTACCAACAAATGTGCGAGCTACTTTGACCCCCTCTGCCATAGCGCGCTTGCGTCGAATATTGAATACACGCTTCCGGAGGGATGCGCGATGTGCCTTTTTTGCTCCTTTTGTTATTGCCATTGTGTTCGCAGGCTACCACGAGTCGATACAGGATTCAAGATTCAGGTTTTAAAAGCTGACAGCTGGAACCTGACACCTAAAAGCTCCCTGCTACAATAGCCCTATGATTGGTTCTTTAGACGGCACCGTGCGAGGCATAATTCGTGACTCTATCATCCTTGAAATAAACGGGGTTGGTTATCGTGTTTCTGTACCTATAGCAACACTCACTGGAGCTAAAGAAGGTGACCATCTTTTCCTCTGGATACACATGGCAGTGCGCGAAACTGCACAAGACCTCTACGGATTTGAAACTCAAAATGAACTTTCTTGGTTTGAACTTCTTCTTTCTGTTTCAGGTGTTGGACCTAAATCAGCGCTCGGCATTATGAATGCGGTAGACACAAAATCCTTAGAGAAAGCAATCGCAAGAAACGATGCTTCCATTCTTTCAAAATCATTCGGTGTGGGGAAAAAGACAGCAGAGAAAATAGTTCTTGAGCTTCGAGAAAAAGTGGGTTCAGTCGAAGACAAAGGCGCTGAAAGCGGGTCTGATGGTGATGTTGTTGATGCACTTGTCGGCCTAGGCTATTCACTTCGGGAAGCTCGCGAGGCAGTGCATGCTGTTTCAAAAGACCTTGTAACGCCCGAGGCACGCCTCCGCGGGGCAATCCGTATTGCATCACGCTCTCGTTAAACACTATGGTACGGATACTAAAAAAAATACTAGAGAGACTCATACCGTCTTTTATTTTTTCTCGCATGATAGTTGCCTATCATTTTCTTTTATCGCTTTTCAGTGCCCTCATTGCTGGGTTTCCTTCTCGTAAACTTTTTGTCATAGGTATCACCGGCACTAAAGGCAAGTCATCCGTATCTGAAATGATGAATGCAATACTTGAAGAAGCTGGCTATCGCACGGCACTTGCAAACACCATTCGTTTTAAAATAGACAAAGATTCGAGGCGGAACCTTTTCAAAATGACCATGCCGGGGCGTGGATTTTTACAACATTTTTTAAAGGAGGCAAAGAAAAAAGATTGCACCCATGTAGTATTTGAAATTACCTCAGAAGGCGCGCGTCAGTTTAGAAATGCCTTCATAGATCTTAATGCACTGATATTCACCAATATCGCCCCTGAACATATTGAGTCGCACGGCTCATACGATGCGTACAAAAAAGCAAAAGTTTCAATTGGCATGTCTATACTTCACTCATCAAAACGACCTCGCATCATTGTGGCAAATCCAAATGACGAAGTTGGAAAAAAGTTTCTAGCAATCCCTGCTGAGAAAATCATTCCCTTCCAGCTTGACGACGCAAATCCATATCAAACCAATCCAAATAAAGTTTCAATGACTTTCAAAGGAGTCACCTTTGATGTGCCCTTCCCTGGTACCTTCACTATTGAGAACGCGCTCTCTGTTGCAACACTTGCTGACGCCATCGGCATTAGTCCTGAAGTAATAGGACGAGCACTTCAGCATATGCGACCGATTGAAGGCAGAGTTGAAAGAATTGAAATTGGGCAAAAATTCACTGCAGTTGTTGACTACGCGCACACGCCTGATTCTCTCAAAGCACTCTACGGGGCATTCCCACAGGTGCGAAAAATCTGTGTTTTAGGAAACACTGGTGGTGGCAGAGATACATGGAAGCGCGGAGAAATGGGTGCCATAGCAGATAAGGAATGTGATGTCGTCATTCTCACCAATGAGGATCCATACGATGAAGATCCAGTGAAGATAGTTGAAGCAATGCGAGCTGGCATGGCGCGCGCCCCTCTTGTAATTATGGATCGTCGTGAAGCTATACGGGAGGCACTTGGAGTCGCCACCCTTCGACAAGCAGAGGGTGATAAGAACGTAGTCGTTCTTATCACAGGCAAAGGAACAGACCCTTATATAATGGGTGCTTCAGGAGAAAAAACCCCTTGGTCCGACTCTGACGTTGTACGAGAAGAGCTTGAAAAAATACTGCACAAAAAATAACAAAGCGCATTTGAGGTAGTATTATTCAATCTATGGGCAACGCAAGAGGTGATCTTCTAATAGTCATCCTACTTTTAATAGCGCTCGGCATTGCGTGGGTTATGACTGGTGGCCCCAGGAACACCGTAGCTCACCAAAGCGGACTTTTCAGTGCACCTTGGCCTTTGGGGAATAATGGCAATGCATACAAAGTACCCTTAGTTCCATTAGGGACAGGTGATACATCTTCGAGTGACACGTCTGACACATCAAGTGCGCAAGCCCCAATCAATACAAAAACAAGTGTTTTTGATTCTTTCTTTGGATATCGCCCCGGAGTTGGGCGCGCAACAGACCCAAATCCATCGCCATATGCGGAGTTTGTTCGACTCGACCGCGGAAATGCAACAAGCCAAGACCCCAAAAATGAATATGTCACCATCCGCATTTCAGGCTCTCCAAAAAACAATCTAATTCTCACTGGCTGGACACTTCAAAGCAGTACAAATAGCATAAAAGTTGTCATTGGTCCCGCGGCACAAACTCCCTCACTCGGCAATATAAATACCGATGCATCAATATCGGTAAATTCTGGCGCCACAATTCATGTGACAACAGGGCGATCGCCGAACGGGGCATCGTTTCGAATCAACCAATGCACTGGATATTTTGAACAGTTCCAAGATTTTTCTCCTGCACTTCCACAAGATTGCCCTCGACCACGAGATGAGATGTACTTATTCCCTGAGAAAACCGCAGGAAATGCCGAGTGTGAAGCCTTCATTAATACACTCCGTCAATGCACGCTTACCGTAACAGAAATCCCTGGGAAAATTGGCAATAACTGCCAAGACTTTGTTCTCAATAATCTCTCGTATAACGGGTGTGTAATCAAACACAGAAATGATGCTGACTTCTATAAGAATGAGTGGCGGGTATTTTTAGGACGTGATCAAGAACTCTGGGGCAATAGCCATGACCGAGTTCTTCTCCTTGATGAAAATGGAAAACTGGTAGCATCAACAAGCTATTAGGTTTGCTGTTCCAGCACTCGGTGTTAAATTTTTTAGCTTCTATTGCTCTTTAGTCAAACTCATAGTGTCGCTTTCCATAAATGTAACTTTCCCTCCTGGCCGACGAATTCCTATTGAATATCGGAGAATTTCAACAACATCAAACAAGATGCCGCCACGACGAACTTGGTCTCCAACGCCCACCTCACCACCTTTCACTCTCGCTCGTTCGCGTTCAGGTTGTCGGTCATGTCGTCCCATCGCGCGATACTAATACTGCGCGAACTCTATGTCAAAGATTCTGATGCCTTGAATAGGAGGATGCCCGCTGCCACTGACACATTCAAAGACTCCTTAGCTCCTCGCATAGGAATCTCAACTACTTCATCGCACACACGAAGAATCGCGGATGACACTCCGAGCACCTCGTTGCCTAAAATAATCGCGAGAGGAAATTTTGGCTTCCATATCGTGCAAGAAACTGCATTTGGTGACTGCTCCCCTGCAACAATATGCACGCCACTCTTTTTTAATCTTTTTATAAGTGACCCAACACTTTTACAGGACTCCCATGAAACTGACTTCTCAGCTCCAAGTGCAGTCTTTGCTATTTTACTGTCGGTGCGTCCAAAGCGATCAAGTGGGGCAGGCGTGTAACCAGTGAGGTAGATTTTTTCAACACCAACGGCGTCAGCGGTGCGAAATATCGCACCAACATTTTGTGCACTCCGAATGTTATGGAGGATAAGAAAAAATTGTGCAGAGTTTAAATTCACAATGCATACCGTAGCATTTTGAAGCCAAATGCTCCATGTGCTACCATTTGTTGTATGGAAAGTTTATTCCCCAGCCTCTTCACCTTCTCGTATTTCGCACCACTTATATTACGTATCGCTATTGCAGTGGTCCTCTTTGAAGCTGCTCGTGGTACTTGGAAACAACAAAAAAAGGGCAAGGTGGCATCTTTTACTTCCGCAATATTAGGTATTGCTCTCGTCTTTGGCGCATTTACACAACTTACTGCCATATTAGGAATTATAGAGATCGGCATTCTTACTGCACAACGCGGTGTTCCTTCAATCTTCCACAGAAGAGCTTTCGCGCTTCTCGTCATAGCCATTCTGTTTTCACTCTTGATCACCGGCCCTGGAGCACTGGCGATAGATTTGCCGTACTAGTAAGTAAAATATTGGGAATACAAAAAACAGCACCGAAGTGTTGTTTTTTGTATTGTGGTCACCCGTCACTAAGTATTTTTCTTCGGAAACTTGAAAAATACTAAGTGCGCTCGAAGTCTCTCGGCATGATTTTCTAATCGCCCGCCTCGCCGTCGCAAAGCGACATGGCTCCGGCACGCAGAGAGCTTTTTCTGTGCGGACACAAATAAATTTCCTGACGGAAATTTTTCGCGATCCCCGGCTCGGTATTTTTGCCTTGCGAAACGCAAACAAAAATATACCTGCGCCCGCGCACAAAGTAGAAAACCTCCCGCGAGGGAGGTGTTTCTGCTTTGTGCGCCCGCCTGGGCTCGAACCAGGGACCCATTCCTTAAAAGGGAATTGCTCTACCAACTGAGCTACGGGCGCGAACGAGAAGGAAAGTGTCTGCGAAGCAGTGTTTTTGAAGCGGAGAGACAGAGGAAAGTCTTACTTTCATTCTGGCTCGAAGAATCAAAAACAAGAGCGTCAGCGAACTTTCTTCGAGAGAGCGGCCCGAAAGCTTTGCTTACGGGCAGGTGCTTCTTCTCTTGGTATTCCGCCCAAAAGCTATTCTTTCGGACAGGAACAATGAGTATGCCGTATTTTCAGCTCTTCTTCAACAAGAACGCCTCAAGCAAGTCTCCTAAGTTTCCTCCGCCCATACGAGAGCGGTGCACCATACGCACCAACTCCCGAGAAACTTCTTCACATCCCGCCTCCCCTAATCGCGCCCCTGCTCGCTTAGCTTTTGAATACACAAAGGGTTTTAATCCTGCCTCTTCTGCAGTTTTTGCTTTCGAAGCAACAACCATCGCACGAGCCTGCCACATAAGGATGCCGTGAATTTCCTCGGGTTGTGATCCTAAATCAATAAGTCTGCGATACGTTATCCATGAATTTTTCCTGTCCCCTGTCGCAAACGAATCAGTTAATGCAAACGCACTTAAAGGTGGTGCTTCACTTTTTTCCTTTACATCAAAATGTTCTATCTTTGCACTCTTCGGTATTGTCTTAAGAATTGGGGCTCCGAGCGCCATCTCAATAACAATAACGAGAGCCTCTCCTTCCGCTAAGTCTTTCGCGTGTTCAGTCAGCAACATTTTACCGTCAGCATCCTCAAGAGGTCTATCAAGAAGTAATGTTGTTTTTGGAGCAAAAAGTCCACGAGCACTAAGATAGCCGAGCACACCAGCGAATGACTCCCCTCCCTCACCAAAACGTACAAGCTCAGAACCTTCCGCGAGCTTCATCGCTCGCATTTTTGCTTTTACTACATCGGAACCAAGAAGTACGTAGAGCATTTTAATAGAGTACAGGTTTCAGGTTTCAGGTGCCAGCTTTTTCTGTTTTCACCTGTATAGTATAATTTAACGATCGTTAAATTATACTATACAGGTGTTTTTTGCTTTTGTTTGATTTAAGAAATTGAAAGTCTAAAAATTAGCTGCCGTCTGTGGACCCAAAGAAGTGTCGCCTATACCCCTAGCTCTATCATCTCTCCCCAATTAGGGCCTGCCTCTCCAGAAACGAGAATGGGTATGCCTTTCATTTCAGATGCAGGAATGACATTCTCCATTGCATGCCGTATTTCTTTTGCGACATCAGTAAGGATTGATTCTTTAACTTCAAAAATCAGTTCGTCATGAATCTGCAACACAATAGCTGCGTCCGTGGCAAATTTTTCTTTGAGGACTTTAGCAATGCGCGCCATTGCAATCTTAATAATGTCTGACTGCGTTCCCTGTAGTGGTGCGTTAATGGCCATGCGTTCTGCCATGGCGCGTACATACGGAATTTTTGAGCGGATGCCAGGGAAAAACCTACGGCGACCAAAATGAGTTGTGGTGTAGCCAAGTCGTGCAGCTGTTGCCCGTGTTTGCGTTAGGTATTCTGCAAGACCTGAAAATGTTTCGAAATAGCGATTATAAAATTCTTGCGCTTGCGCTCTGTCTCCACCTAAATTTTCTCGAAGAGCGTTCACCCCCATACCGTAGAGAATGCCGAAGTTAATAACTTTGGCACTTCGCCTCATATCATACGTAACCTCTTTTTGCGGAACACCGTACACTTCTGCCGCTACCGCAGAATGTACATCTTCACCTCGTTTAAAAATATCGATTAATTTTTCATCTCCTGAAAGAAACGCAGCGAGTCGAAGTTCTATTTGTGAGTAGTCGAACGCAGCAAGCACAAAACCCTTTGGCGCAATAAACCCCCGTCGAATGCGACGACCGAGTTCGCTCTTAACGGGGATATTTTGAAGGTTTGGATTATGCGATGAAATGCGCCCCGTTGTTGTTCCGGTTTGTATAAACGAAGTGTGGAGTCTATTGTCGCTGGCCAGAAGAGGTGGAATTGCATCAATGTAGGTTGAAAGAAGTTTTTGGAGTTCTCGATGGGACAGTATGTGTTCAATGATTGGGTGCTCCCCTTTTAACTTCACAAGTTCGGACTCGCGTGTTGAGAGTTGTCCTGTGGCAGTTTTCTTTTGTCGTTTCCCAGCAATACCAATACCTAATTTTGTAAATAAAATTTCTCCGAGTTGCTTTGGAGAATTAATATTAAATTCTTCTCCTGCTGCATCACAAATTTTCTTAGCGAGCATATCTAATTCTTTGTGATATTCCTTTGAGAGATTCGCTAGATACTCCTTATCCACCAAAACACCGTGCGCATTAATCGCTTCAATAACAGGAATGAGCGGTTTCTCAATATTTTCAAAAACCTCTTTCAGTTCTTCTTTTTCTATCAGAGTAGTAAGTTTCGCGTGCGCCTCTGGTACTGTTTTTGATTTGGTGTTTGCAAGTACATCATCGAGCGTCGGATTCGTAATATCTGACTGCGTAAGCCACAGCATTATCTTCGCTTCCGCAAACAACTTCTTTTCTGCATCAGGCACTGTTTCTATTGAGGATAGCGACTGTTGTCGTGGAGCATCACCTTCTTCCCCCGCATCAGTTTTTGTATTTTTTTGTGGCTTTGATGAAAGAGCGCTCATTCTCGGCACCAAGGAACGAAATCCAAGGTCAGTGAAAAGGCTGGTGGCATGGGCAACATCGAGTGTATCTGCAAATGATTTTTCCGGTTCCTTGAAAGCGACCGGCGCATCAGTGCGTATAGTCGCCAAAACTTTAGAAAATTCGGCTTCATCTTCATGGTCACGGAGCAAATTAAGGTTACGGAGAGATATTCCAACTTCTTTCCATTTCTCCTCTGTCCATTTTTTATTATGTACCGCCTTATACACACCTTCCATGGAATCAAATTCTTGTAGAAGCTTCGTTGCAGTCTTTTCGCCAATCCCAGGAATACCAATGATGTTGTCTGAGGGGTCACCGGCGAATCCTTTGTAATCGGGAATACGTATCGGCAGAAATCCGTATCGAGCCAGCACTGCTTTCTCGTCATAAAGAATGGTGTCTTGAATACCTTTACGAAGTGTAAAAACCCGAACACGCTCATCGTCCACTAACTGTAAGGTATCCATATCTCCCGAAGCAATGATGACATCGAAATTTTTCTTAGCACTTACAGCAATCGTGCCAATAACATCATCAGCTTCAAACCCTGGCATTTCGTAAATAGGAATACTAAAAGCTGACAAAATATCTCGTGAGCGATTAATCTGTGTTATTAACGAATCATCAATCTGTGGGCGCTTGGCCTTGTATTCTTTGTACACTTCATGTCGGTGCGTTGGCCCCGGCAAATCGTATGCTGCGACAACATGGTCGGGCTTGAGATCCTTAATAATTTTCATGAGCATTGTGGCCAACCCATACACAGCATTCACGGGCTCACCCGATGGAGAGGTCATCTCAGGTAGTGCGTGGTACGCGCGGTGAATAATCGCGTGAGTATCGAGAAGAATGAGCGTTTCTTTTTTCTTTTTTTGACTCATATCTTTTTTTCTTCAATATTTCTGACATTTTCACCCACCACAGTAAAATCTAGTATGTGTGTTTCTGTAGGCATCCCCCCTGGAGCCCTATCCGCCCACTCGACAAGAATCAGATTTTTAGGATCATTTAAAAAATCTTTCCATCCGATGGTGTCGGATTCCCCACTATCAAGGCGGTATGCATCGATATGCACAAGACGCTCAAAAGCTTGATGGTTGATTGTATATGTTTGAGCAATAACAAAAGTCGGGCTCGTTACGCTCCGAGCGATACCGAGTAGTTTGGCAACTTCTTGCACAAACGCAGTTTTGCCTGCACCAAGTTCTCCCAAAAGCCCTACAACATAAGCCTTTGTTCCGAGCTCTTTTGGCAAACTCTCTACAAATCCCTTTGCATAGGCCGGCAACTCTTCCAATGTTACTTTCATATTTCCTATAGCAGTATAGTGTGGTTTCTGGGATGTTCCCAAACTAACCCCTAGCACCTAGAACCTAAAACCTAGCTTTAAGGTACTATTGCTCTATGACACAAACTGACGACACGGACAATCGACTTAAGGAACTCCAGCTACGGGAAGAGGAGGAGCTCGCCCTCATGCTCTCGCACAGGTATGACATTCGATATCTCGACTTAACGCGTGTCTCAATTAATTCTGACGCACTCCGACTCATAGAAGAGTCTGTAGCCCGTCTCGCTGAAATCGCAGGCTTTGACATTGTGGGTAAAAAATTAACCATTGCCGTCCGCTCACCACAACATCCTAAATTGCCTGCAATTCTTGAAGACTTAGAGAAGCGCGGATACACGGTAGAGCAAGTATTGGTATCGCGTGCATCCTTAGCAAGAGCTTGGGAACACTACAAAGATCTTTCATTTGCCGTTGAATCAAAGCAGGGTGTTTTAGATGTCTCCCCAACTGAGTTGAAAAAGGTGCTCGAAAGTATTCATACGATTGAGGATATCCAAAAAGCAGTCGCCAGTGTTACCGAAATGAAACGAGCGTACCGTGTTTCAAAAATTCTCGAAGTAGTACTCGCTGGAGCATTTGCAGTTGACGCATCGGATATTCACATCGAGCCCGAACAAAATCAGGTGCGCTTGCGCTATCGTCTTGACGGGGTGTTGCATGACGTCATTAACTTTGACCTCGATACAGCCAATCTCCTCTTGTCACGACTAAAACTTCTTTCTGGACTTAAACTGAATTTAAAAAACCGTCCACAGGATGGCAGATTCAGCCTTGTTATGGACGCAAAAGAGATTGAGATTCGTGCTTCCGTTATTCCCGGTGCGTACGGTGAAACTGTCGTGATGCGCCTCTTAAATCCCGACACTATCTCCGTTCCATTTGAAGCTTTAGGTATGGAGCCAAAATTACGCGCACTCATTGAGCGCGAAATCGGTAATCCAAATGGCATGCTTTTAAATACAGGGCCTACAGGAAGCGGAAAAACAACCACGCTCTATGCGTGCATGAAAAAAATTAATTCTTCAGAAATTAAAATTATTACCATTGAAGACCCTGTGGAATATCATGTTGCTGGATTGGTGCAAACACAGGTAGATGAAAAAAACTACACATTCCTCCAGGGACTGCGCTCCGCACTCCGCCAGGACCCTGATGTCATCATGATCGGAGAAATCCGCGATGAAGAAGTCGCAAAAACGGCAATCGACGCAGCACTCACGGGACACTTCGTATTTTCAACACTCCATACCAACGATGCCGCAGGGTCTTTCCCTCGACTTGTTGATCTTGGTGTGGATCCAAAAGTATTTGGTTCCGCCATCAATATCGCCATGGCACAACGCTTAGTAAGAGTCTTATGTAAGCAGTGCAAAAAAGAAGTCCCTCTTGAAGGTAAGAACAAAGAGCGTGTTGATAAAGTGCTCGCAGGTCTTCGAGATAAGGCAGTCATCCCCGCTGACATTTCGAAAGTATTTGAGCCTGTTGGGTGCTCTGTCTGCAACAATACTGGGTTCAAGGGTCGTATTGGTGTTTTTGAGGCAGTCGTTATTGATGGCGAGATGGACGCACTTCTTCGCACCTCTCCTTCAGAACATGAAATACAAGCCCTCCAACACAAAAAAGAAATCCTGACGATGGTTGAAGACGGCATCATGAAAGTTTTGGCTGGAATTACCTCACTTGATGAACTGAACCGCGTAGTTTTGATTGAAGAAACGCTCAAATAAACAAAAATCCCAAGGATAACCCTGGGATTTTCATACTATGCAAATAAAAAAATCGCACCCCTCTAAACAACGCTTGCAGTGAAGGTGGAACAAATGATGAGGAGACTGCCAGAGAATAACCGAAGTCAGACTTCCAGCAGATCCTTACAATGATGCCACGGCGTTGCTTAGATGGGCACGATTTTTTAGAATAAAACCCCTTTCGGGGTTACAATGGTACGATAGCATACGCTTTTATATATGTCAAGTACTCAATCAAAGAGGGTTCCTTCTGAGGAAGAGGAGCCAAAAGAAGCTGGGGAACGCGTCCTAGACCAAACTCTACGACCGGAGGCTTGGGAAGAATACGTGGGGCAAGAAAATGTAAAGGAAAACCTCCGCGTACTTATAGCAGCTGCGAGAGAAAGAAACCATGCGCCTGAGCACACACTCCTCTATGGTCCTCCTGGGCTTGGAAAGACAACTCTGGCACACCTTGTGGCGAAAGAGCTTGGTGCAAACATGCGAGCAACGGCAGGGCCTGTTATTGAGCGAGTAGGTGACCTCGCTGCGATTCTCACCAACCTAGAGCCTGGTGATGTGTTGTTTATCGATGAGATACACAGACTCAATAAAACAATCGAGGAAGTCCTCTATCCTGCGATGGAGGCTGGGAAACTCGATATCATTATTGGCAAAGGTCCGTCAGCTCGTACTATTGAGCTGGCACTTCCCTCTTTCACACTCGTTGGTGCAACGACGCGCATAGGACTTATTTCTGCACCGCTTCGTTCTCGATTTTCAGGAGGAGTATTTCAACTTGACTTTTATTCTGAAAAAGAAATTGAAAGAATCCTCGCTCGTTCTGCAAAAATTCTTGGCATTGAAGCCGATGCCGATGCTCTTCAAGAGATTGCAAAACGCTCTAGAAAAACTCCACGTACTGCAAACTATCTTTTGAAGCGTTCACGCGATGTTGCGCAACTCGACCGCACAACGCTCTCAAAAGTAGCGGCAGAAAAAGCACTCGCCATGATTGGCATAGACACAGCTGGACTCACTCCGTCAGACAGGCGCATTCTTGAGGCGCTCATAACAAAATTCGCAGGTGGCCCTGTGGGTGTAAAAACCCTTGCGGCAGCTGCGGCTGAAGATGAGCAGACGATAGAAGACGTTTATGAGCCGTACCTTATGCAAGAGGGGTTCTTGGAGCGTACCCCCAGAGGGCGTATTGTTACGGCACGTGCCCGTGAACACCTAGGAAAACAGGGCACCCAGAAAAAACTTATATAGAGCGCATACGATATATCGTATATGAACTTATTTTCTCAAAAACTTAAAGCGTGGGTCACAAAACAAGAATCGATTATTTGGCAGACCCAAAAGAAAGAGCGGGGTGATGCATCCCACTTACTCGCCTACACCGTTAAACTTGGCGAAGAAGTTGGCGAACTTGCGGAACAAGTACTTGCTCGTTTTGGATACCAACGAAAGTCAAAAGTGATGGCCCAAGGTGATGACGAACTTGCTGACGAATGTGCTGATGTCATTATCGTCTCACTCTTTCTTGCAGAAGCAGCTGGCATTGATATAGAAAAAGCACTGACACGAAAAATGGAGAAATTGGAAGTCCGTAATAAAGAAAAGTAATAAAAAATGCCCTCTCTGAAAGCTGAAACCGGAAAAACGAAACCTACCGTCATCGCTGTCGACCCTGGGTACGACAGAGTGGGTATTGCCGTGATGGAAGGAACTGCTCTTATTTTTTCTGAATGCTTTATTCCTCCAAAAGGAGCCGTTCCAGTTCGCCTTGGAGCGGTATTCCAACATCTCGGAAAAGTAATAAAAAAATACAAACCAGAAGCACTAGCAATAGAAACGCTTTTTGTTACAAAAAATCAAAAAACAGCAATTCATGTTGCGGAAGCGCGCGGAGTTATCGCTCTTGCGGGAGTTGAAGCTGGACTTACTGTTTTTGAATACTCTCCGCAAGAAGTAAAAATTGCAGTTACTGGTTCTGGAAATGCGGACAAGAAAAGTGTCATCAGGATGGTTACTATGCTCATCCCTATGGAAAACATGAAGCGGCACGATGATGAGTATGACGCTATAGCACTTGCAATAGCTCATCAATCAAGCTCAAAATTCAGACAAGCGCGCGAGAAGGTATAGAGCATTAAAGCCTTGTTATCCACACCACTTTAGTGTGTCACTTGCCAACGGGTGGCATTTTGATACAAATAAGGCGTTAGAAACTATATCCAACATGAGTAACGATTCAAAAAAACACAAAGGATTTGAGGACGAGGAAGATGCGGATGCGCCTGTTGTTCCGCCCGTTGATGAGGAAGACATGCCTGACGAGGAAGAAGATGCCGACCCGTTTAGCGATGATGATGACATGATGTAAATAATAAAAAACCTCGCGAGCGCGAGGTTTTTTATTATTTATTTTTTATCATTTTGGCAATTCTGCGCTTACCAATTCGTAAGATTTCACCCTCAACAGGTTCGTTATTCATATCAGCAATCGCTTTCCCTGTCGTAACTGAGGTTACTGCTCCGGCAGAAACCAATCGGCGTAGCTCTGTTCTAGAAACAACAAGGCCTGCGTGCACCAATGCATCCGCATATGTTTGCCCTTCACTGAACAATGCTGGTGTGGCATCCTCTTCAGAAATCTCACCTTTCGAAAAAACGGAAACGAATCGCTCCCCTGCTTTTTTACTTTCGACATCACCGTGATACATACGAACAATTTCTAACGCCAGATCAAACTTTGAGTCTCGGGGGCTTTTTGTGAGAATATTCTTCACTACATTTAACGGTACTCGTGTGCAGTGAACGAAATATGTTTCGATGAGCGAATCAGGAATACTCATTACTTTCCCAAACATATCTTGAGGTGCATCATTAAGATTAATGGTGTTTCCCCAACTTGAACTCATCTTTCTTCCGTCAGTACCCAAAATGAGCTCACTCATCACAATGTGTTGCGGGGGTTGACCTGCCTTTCCTTGAAGTACCCTGCCTGCAAGCAAATTAAACCTCTGGTCTGTTCCACCAAGCTCTACATCTGCCTTTATGGCAACGCTGTCATACCCTTGCATTAAAGGGTAGAGCACCTCTCGCAGGGAAACCCTTTTGCCTCCATCCAAACGGCGCTTAATATTGTCTCGAGATATGAAATCGGCTACAGAAAACGCATCGGCTTGATCGCCAATAGCAGAGTAATCCAACTTCAAAAGCCACTCAGAATTTCTCCGTACCTCCAAAAGATTTGGGTCAAGAATTTTTTTGGCTTGAGAAACATACTCTGTGAGATTTTTTTCAACATCAGCTCGACTGAGCATTGGGCGTTCACTTTCTTTGTCTGAAGTGTCACCTATTACCCCCGTTGCATCTCCAATAATAAAAACCACCGTGTGCCCTAAATTTTGAAAATCTCGAAGCTTAAGAAGTGCCACCGCGCGTCCAATGTGAATATTTGGGCTTGTAGGGTCTATTCCGAGCTTGATACGCAGTCGCCCTCCTGACAATAGAAGTTTTCGGAGTGATTCGTCTGAAGGAATTATTTCAACAACACTCCTCGTCAAAAGAGTTTCTATCTTTTCAGGATCAGTGTTAACTGAGGCTTTGATTTTAAAAAACATACAATAAACTCTACCACGCTCGGCATTAGGGTCTACCGCCATTAACGTATCTTCCACCTCTCCGGTCATACGCTCATATAGAGAAACACCTAGCAAGTAGACCATTCCCTTGCTACGATTTAGAGCATGCGAAGACGGCGCTTGATTAAAAATAAGAAATCTTTTTTCCTTATTATTAGTGCACTTGCACTATTTAGTATAGGGGCTCTACTCATTTGGGCAGTGTCATTAAAAATCCCCGATATCAAGTCTTTGGAGACTAGAAAAATTGAACAATCAACAAAAATCTACGACCGCACAGGCACTGTTTTACTCGACGATCTGAGCCAAAACATGATGCGCACTGTCGTTCCAGAGAGTGAGATTTCTCCGTACATAAAACAAGCAACCGTTGCAATAGAAGACACAGAGTTCTACCATCACGCCGGTGTACGCCCGTTAGCATTTCTTCGAGCAACGATCGTTAATGTTCTTTCTCTAGGTTTCGAGCAGGGTGGTTCAACAATTACACAGCAGGTAGTAAAAAACTCTATCCTCACTACCGACAAAACTATCGCGCGAAAGGTAAAGGAGTGGATTCTTGCAATAAAACTTGAGCAAGTGCTAACCAAAGAACAAATTCTTGAGCTCTACCTCAACGGGAACCCCTATGGTGGTCTTATTTACGGCGTAGAGGAAGCAAGCGCGCAATACTTCACCAAACACGCAAAAGATGTAACTCTTGCCGAGGCGGCATACCTCGCTGCTCTACCCCAAGCCCCCACGTACTTTTCACCGTACGGCAATCATCGTGATGACTTAGATAGCAGAAAAAATCTTGTGCTCTCGCGAATGAAAGACTTGAAATTTATATCTGAGCAAGAATACACGCTAGCAAAATCGGAGGTTGTGGCTTTTGCTCCTCAAGCAACGGCTGGTATTCGCGCACCACACTTCGTCTTCTATGTTCGCGGACTCTTGGAACAAGAGTTTGGTACGAGTGCATTAGAGCAGTCTGGCTGGCGCATTATTACTACACTTGACGCCGATCTTGAAGCTAAAGCAGAAGAGATTGTAAAGAAAAACGCTCTTGAAAATAAGAAAAATTTTAACGCTGAGAACGCGAGCATTGTCGCCATTGCACCAAAAACAGGAGACATTCTTGTGATGGCTGGTTCACGAGACTATTTTGATCCAGAAATAAACGGTGCCTACAATATAGCCTTAGCGAAACGCCAACCAGGCTCTTCATTCAAACCGTTTGTGTACGCAGCCTCCTTCATTAAAGGATACACAGCAAACACCGTGCTCTTTGATGTGCCCACACAGTTCTCAACTGAGTGTCCTCCAGCAAGCTTAAGCGATACACCTCCCTGCTATGCACCAGGAAACTACGATAATAAATTTAATGGACCAATGACTTTGCGGGATGCACTTGCACAATCAAGAAATATACCCGCAGTGAAAGTGCTCTACCTTGTGGGAATTAACAATGCGCTTTCGCTTGCACGGTCACTTGGCATCACCACACTCGCTGGGTCAGATCGCTACGGGCTAACTTTGGTGCTTGGTGGTGGCGAAGTCACACCACTCGACATGACAAGCGCATACGGTGTTTTTGCAAACGAAGGTGTACGAAATCCATACCGTGCAATACTTCGTATTGAAGACAAGAATGGGAACGAAATAAAATCATATCCACTAACACCCGAAAAAGTACTCGACGCCAATATCGCACTCTCCATCTCTGATATCCTCTCTGATAATGTGGCGCGCACACCTGAGTTCGGAGCAACTTCTGCATTAAATTTCCCAGGGCGTCATGTTGCGGTAAAAACAGGAACAACAAACGATTACCGTGATGCTTGGATTTTAGGCTATACACCCGACATATCTGTAGGGGCGTGGGCAGGCAATAACGACAACAGCCCTATGGCAAAAAAAATAGCCGGATTCATTGTGGCTCCTCTATGGCATGAGTTTACACAATATGCTCTCACTAAATTCCCTAATACCCCCTTCCCTGAAGCAACTCCTTTAGAGGGCCCGTCCGATAAACCAGTGCTTCGTGGTGTGTGGCAAGGGAGCGACGGCACCATCTCTGTGCACTCAATTCTCTACTGGCTTGATAAAAATGATCCGCGGGGAGCTCGCCCAAGTAACCCCAACAATGATCCACAATTTGCCAGGTGGGAGTGGGGTGTCAGAACGTGGGCAAGCCAGCACGGCTTTGTGGATGGAACTCCATTCACTCAATAGCAGTGTTTAGGGGTTAGTGGCTAGCGTTTAGGGAGAATCCTTAGGGGTGCCCCCTAAACACTAAACGCTTTTCCCTAACCCCTACCTCTCAACGTATATCCCTCACAGTATTTCGTGCTTTCGGCATCTCTTGAAAGATCTCATTGAGAATGGCGCCACGAGCAACCTGAATGGCACTCTTTGCGACTGAAGAACAGCGAATAAATGCCACGGAATTTGATATGGACACATCTTCTTTTTTCACAGGAACTTTCGCAACAAAAAAAACAGCTGAAGCAATCGCACGGCGCACAGCATCATCTGGTGGTGTTAAGTTTTGGAAACGGGTAAGAAAATCATTTACGAGTTTCATGATGTAGCTGATTCAGGATTCATGATGCAGGATTCATGAGTAATCCAACTCCGACTATTTATTTCTTGAATCATGCTTCTTGAATCCACCTACCTATTCATCGGCATCACTAAGTATGTGAAGCCTTTATTAGGGACATCATTCATAACCATCGGCTTCCCCGCACCAGCTACAGAGAAAGTAACACTATCACCAACCACTATCGAAAGAGCATCAACAATATATTTTGCATTGAAATTAATATCAATATCTTCACCCTCAAGAACTGCTGGGATATGGTCAATAGTTTCTCCCACCGAAGCATTCACTGCACGAACAGTGAATGTCTTTTCAGAAGCCCTTAATGAGATATGTACCTGATTAAAAGAGTCAGTGAAAATTGAAATTTTTCGAAAAGCTCGTGATGCATCCTCTTTTAAGCATGTCGCCGAAGCAACATAATCACGCGGAATAATTGCCCGATAGTCTGGGAAAGATCCATCTATAATTCGAGAAGTAATGTGCCCAAAGTCAGATATAAATGAACACTGATTGTCCCCAACACGAACCTCAACATCAACACCTGACTCAATCGCCCTTAATATATCAGGAACATTTCGTGCTGGTATTAATACAGAATTAAATGAATTTTTTGTTTTTATAGGTATTTTTATTTCAGCAAGACGAAATGAATCTGTTGCCACAGCAACAAGCTCCCCTTTTTCTAAAGTAAGGGAGATACTTGAAAGTTCTGGTTTTACACTAGAGGTTGACGCTGCAAATGAAACCGATTTCAGTGCTGTTATAAATTCTCGAACAGGCAAAGTTGCAGAACTCCCAACCCCATCCTTAACGTACGATAATGTTGGGAATTCAGATGGGTCAATAAGTGCTATAGAGGTAGTCCCCCTTTCACCATCAATAATAAGATTATTTCCTGATGTTTTTAATAATAATTTCTGATCAGTAAGTGCTGAAGTGGTTTGTGCAAGTATGTGTGCAGGAATAGCAATAATTCCATCTTGAATTATTTTTGCTTTAAGAATAACCTCCACACTTAAATCAAGGTTTGTTGCGCGAAGCACTGCCCTATCACCTTCAACAACAATTACCACACAACCAAAAACAGGTAGTGAAAGATTTTTATTACTAACCTTAGATGCTATAGCAACGGCTTTCTCTAAGTTCTCTCTTAAAATTTCAATTTTCATGTTTTATTTTAATTAAGAGGATCCACTCATTCTAATACACTGTGGACTATGTGGGTAGCTTGAAAGTCTTTTATCTAAGCTGTATTTATGGATTTTTTTTAGAAGAAACTGTTTAAAAGTTTGTTTTGTATTGTGAATATTGACTGTTTTAGTTACTAGTTGTTTGGGTGTAATTGTTTTCAACATATTATCCACTAGTAATCCCAACAAGTTATTCATACTGTTTTCAACATCATTTCAACATACCCCTAATTTCCTCAATTTGTGTCTTTAGATCAGTGTCAGTTGTTATTCCTCCACGAACCTTTTCACAGGCATGAATAACTGTAGTGTGGTCACGCCCACCAAAAACTGTTCCAATTGCTGGGTATGATAGGTGAAAATCCTCCCTAAGGATATACATCATGATTTGGCGTGGACGAACAACCTCACGACGTCTTGTTTTTGCATACATACTCGCCTCATCGATATTGTAGAACTCAGCAATCCTTGAAATAACATGTTTAACCGAAACAGCTCTCTTTGGTCTCGCGGTTGTTTTTATTAGGTCCTTAATTTGATCTTCAGAAAGTGTTCCCTTGAGTTGTATTTGGCACAAAATAGTATTAAGCATCCCTTCTATTTCACGAATGTTCCCAGGGACAGCTATGGAGAGGTTCTCGATAGTTAAATCAGAGAGTGTGAGATTCATCGATTCAGCTTTTGTTTTAATGATTGCCATACGCGATTCATGGTCAGGTTCATTTATTGCAACAGCCATACCCGCAATAAAGCGAGACTTTAAGCGCTCAGTAATGTCAGGGATTAAATTTGGGTGTTTATCAGATGAGCAGACAATTTGTTTATTGGCATCATGGAGGGTATTGAATAGATGAAAGAATTCTTCCTGAATGGTCCCTTTTTTTGAGAAGAATTGTATATCATCGATAATGAGGACATCGTACGAGCGGTATTTGTCTTTAAACGAAGGAATACTTCGGTTATTTATGGCATTCATAAACTCAAACCCGAATCGCTCCGCAGTTAAATAGAAAACTTTCTTTGAAGGGTAAGCCTTTTTAATCTGATTTCCAACGGCTTGGGTGAGGTGTGTCTTACCTCTCCCTGTTTCGCCATACACAAATAGCGGGTTGTAGGCAATTCCTGGGTTTTTTACAACCACTTGCCCTGCGGTAAAGGCTAGTTCGTTAAAGGGTCCCACGACAAAGGTGTCGAATGTATAGCGTGGATTTAAATTATCCGATCTATTTATGTAATAGTCGGAGAGAGGAAGCTCTGATTCCGGTCGAGTTTCTACAATGACTTTTTCAGGGACTCGTTTTGGGCTTTCTTTTGAAACAATATATTCAACGCCACGCAAAGTATCAACAAAACCTCTGATTGTTTTTAAAACAAGTTTACCAAACCGTTCGGAAACCCACTCTTTTGTCAGTTGATTAGGGACACCAACGAACACAACGCCGTCTTCTATCCGTACGATGTGGGTTTCCCCGAACCACATTTTGAAACTTGCTGGCGATATTGAAAGCTCGATGTTCGTTAGTGTATTTTCCCAGAGCTGTTTTGTGTCGAGTTCCATGTAAAATTACTGAAAGTTCAGTTATTATACCTGTGTGGAGAAAACAGCAAACTTGCGGAAAAGGCACGCCCGTGTTAATAAACTGTGAGATACTTGTGTATAACATTCAGCTAATATGAAAAGAACATACCAACCTAAAAAAAGAAAGAGAGCTACAACCCACGGTTTCTTAGTCCGTACGGCCACCACCTCAGGCAGGAAGGTTTTAAAGAATCGTCGTCGTAAGGGTCGCGCAAAGCTCACTGTTGTAAGCAAGGTAAAAGGGAAATAGAGGTTAGGGGAAAGTGTTTAGGGGGCATCTTTGAATCCGATGAGGCCTGTTCCCTACGGAACCGAACCCTCGACTAGCACTCGACAGTATGACTAAGAGTCAGGTGATGAAGCACCAGAAGCGTCGCCCAGCATCCAAAACTTAACCTCTAAACACTAACCCCTAAACGCTGTCCCCTGCTCCTCCATGTTGTCGAAAAAAGAACGGGTTTCAAGGCTTACTTTCCAAAAGCGACCTGTGCGAACAGGTCGCTTTATGTATGGCTCTATAAAAGGGTTTGAGGGGCATCCGTCAGGTGCAGTTGTTGTGTCAAAAAAGGTTTGCCCCACAGCGCCCGAGCGAAACAAGCTTAGGCGGCGCATTTATAACATTATTCGACCCCTTATCCGCACTGGAGCGGTTGCCGGTGTGGTGGTCGTATATCCAAACTCAGCGGCCCGCACAGCGAAGTTTAGTGAACTTAAAAAAGAACTTGAGAAAGCCCTGAAGACTTGAGAGGTTCTCAATTTCAGCTCTAGAAAAGCTGAAAGCTGACACCTGAAAGCTAGAAGCTTTTGTCTCCATAAGCTACAATGCGATGAAATGGCATCTTTTTTCCACACAGCAATCTATCAACCAATTTACAATGCGCTCGCTTTTATTATTGGTGTTGTACCAGGGGGTGATATAGGAATTGCCATTGTTCTCATTACGATACTTGTACGTCTCATCCTGTTCCCTCTCTCGATGTCTGCGATTAAAACACAGATTTCGATGCGTTCCATTGAGCCACAATTAAAGGAGCTCCGGGAAAAATTAAAAGACAACAAGGAAGAGTTGGCCCGTCGCACAATGGCACTTTTTAAAGAAAATAATATCAATCCCTTTGCAAGCTTCCTTCTAATATTAATTCAACTTCCAATAATCATTGGGCTGTATCTTGTGCTGGAGCACGAAAGCAAGGCGGTCTCATTCGACCCCAGCATTCTCTACGCGTTTGTGCAGGTTCCTGACCAAGCGTCGTTACTATTTCTTGGCTTTGTAGACCTTGCAGGCAAAAGTATTGTTCTCGCTATCATAGTGGCTATTACGCAGTTTATTTATGCTCGTCTTATGATGCCGCCACTACCCCCTAAAAATACTTCAGGAAACAAGCCTTCTTTCCAAGACGACCTATCTAGAAGTATGAACCTCCAGATGAAGTATGTTTTCCCTGTTGTTATTGGTGTGGTTGCATACGCGGCATCATCAGCAATTGCGCTGTACTTTCTTGTAGGAAATCTTTTCAGTATTGGGCAAGAGTTAGCGATACGTCGAATGCACAATGGAAAAAAATAAAGTTATTGCTGTTATTAAGGAGTTGGTTGCTAAAATGGGTTTAGACCTCAAAGATGTTGTTGTGTCTGAAGTCGCAGGACACACACTCTTTACACTTCTCTCGGAAGATTCTGGGGCGCTCATTGGTACGGGGGGAGAAACGCTCCACGCCTTTAATCATGTGGTGAAAAAAACACTCGAAGCTGGTTCGAAAGGAGATGAACCATTTCGTTTTGTTGTTGATGTAAACGGATACCACTTGAAGCACATAAAGATGCTCGAGGCACAGGCACTTTCACTTGCAGAGCGTGCGCGTACTTTTAAGCACGATGTCGACATGAGTCCTATGAGCCCGTATGACCGTTTGATTGTGCACGCGTCTCTCCAGGGTTCCCCTAGTATCAAAACGGAGTCAGAGGGCGAAGGTAAGCTTCGACATATTGTGATTCGCTATAAAGGTGAGGGTGTGCCAACGCCTCAGTAGCCTTATTTTATTGATCCCTATTTAAGTCGAGTGACCACACACTGAGGTCATTTTTGTTTATGAAAAGGGCAAAGTTACCATCGACAGAAATGGTAGGATTGAGGACATCAATGGGGGTGTTTGCTATTTCCTGAAGATACCCCAATGAATGCGCGGTATTTTCAATGGGACGGATAATCCATACAGAGTCACTAAAGGATATTTTACCTAGGAGCCAATCATCCGGGAGTGTTGCTGTTCCCCCTCGCATGGGGTCTGATATTGCACAGAAGACGCGCGGAGTGTCTTCTGAAATCCATGCGCACTTTGTTGCAAGGGTTTTTAGAGGGAGCGTGTAGCTTTGCCCTGTTTTCGTATCAATCATTCCAAGAAAAACCTTTACCCCCGTTGCTCCGCTGTAGAGAATATAACGCCCCGTTGGACTTGGTACTGAAAGAAGTCCAGGGATGTCGCTCAATATTTTAGTAAGACCACCGTTGCTTTTAATTTCATATAAGAATCCCGAGGCCCCTGAAGAAGGAGCGCTTTGTATAAAGAAACGACTGTCTCCCGCGAGCGGTATCCATGAGCGAATTGGGGAGAGGAGGATTGTGCGAGATTTTGTGCCATCAGGCTCTGCAAGTTCAATTTGTGAACCCCGCGCAACTTCAGTGACTGTCATCATACTTAACCCATTTTTGGCTACCGCGACGCGCTGGAATCCTTTGAGGGCGTATGTATCGAGAGATTGTTGCGAACTTGTTGCATTTAATAAGCCAAGTACGTTTGAAATAGTTTCCGTGTCGGTTAGTGTACGGAGGAGAAGGGTGGTGTCGTTAATTGCAAGAAGCTCCTGCATGAGAGGAATTGTGGTATTAGAAATTCGTAGTTCCGCGTATGAGTCGGTAGGTGTTTCAAATATGTGCCCCGTTGCTCTCTCTGTAAATCGAATATGAGGTGGAGTTGTTGTTCCTGATGGAGAAGTAAACCACGCTCCTGCAGCGGGACGCGCACTCACCTGACGGATACGAGCAGTTACTTTTTGCGCCGACTCCCCCGGCGCTTCATTTATGGGTTTTTCTGAAGCTCGATTTCCTTGCCCGAATGGGAAAAATGCACTGAAGAAATCTTTCGGTGCCCCAGCGGTGTTGCTGTCTGTTTTTTGAAACACGAAAAAGTATCCAACAGCAAAGAATGCGACAGCAAGTAGTCCTAGACCAGAAATGATAAGCGTTCGTCGCATAGTGTTAACGAATTGAGCTACAACCAGATTGTGCACTTAGTGGCTGTCCACAGTTACAAGGAAAGTTACTTGTTGAAGTTAGGGTTGAATTTTGATTAAGAAAATTTGTGAGAGATGCGTCACATTGTGGAGAACTACTGAATGGGCCTGCTTGTCTAGTAATTCTTCCTCCATCAGATTTTATAAAATCACCTCGCCAGCCGTACTGGACAGTTGTTGGTGATGCAGGCTGAGCTCCTCCTGGAGTAGGGGTAGTAGGTGCTGACGGACTTCCTGCTGGGGCTGCAGGTGAAGTAGGGGGAGTTGCGGAAGCTGGACAGCTTTGTACAGCGTCACCAGTTGTGCATTCACCCCCCGTTGGTGCTGAAAATGTATTATCAAGCCAACATGTCAGGGTGCACCCAGCGCTCAATGTTCCATCGTACGCTCTGAGTTCAGTTCCGCTCGGCAAAGCGCTCGGGTTAAGAGTCCCAGTGGCTCCTGTTGCTCCGGTACTGCCTAGGGGTGTTGTTCCGCTCGAACTGCTTCCCCCCAAACCGCGTATGTTGTCATTGAGCGATTTTATATTGAGTATTTGAGGGTTGATGACGTTGAGCAGGACATACGATAATAAAAGTAAAACCAATCCTATGGCTGCTCCTTGGAGTCCTTCAATTGCGGCTTTTTTTGTCCCGATAGCATCGGACGTCATGTAGCGGATACCGTCAAAGGTAATCATGACGACCCCCAGAATTGTGGCGACAGCAATGGTAAGTATGAATATTCCGTTTAAGTAATCAGTGAGTGATGTCTCAGCCTCAACAGCGCCTCCAGTAGGGAGCGGTACCGAAACAATTGGTTGAAATTGAAACTGAGGTGGAGCTTCAGCATGAACAGGAGTTGTCACTATGAAGAGTGAAATGAGAATGAGCGAAAAGATGAAAAATGTGCGTGGCATGGTAATTAAAACGTAAGTTGAAATGCAATCTCTCCGCGCTCTAAGAATTTTTTCATATTTTCAAATGAGACACTCACTGTATGTGTTCCTTTACCGCCTCCAACCTTTCTAAATGTAGCCCTGCGAGGCCGTGCAGGGTCAACCGCAAATGGAGAGGTGTCGAGGTTCCATGTGTAGGACACATCGTTTATATTGCTCACAAAGAGTGGGTACGCAACGAATGATACCTCGTCAGCAGTAAATGGGAATAGACCGCTCTCCGCTTTATTGAAGCGCACACCAAGAAGTGGTGCGTCCTCGTAAACAATAAGGGAGGGTGTTTGTGGCTGAATGAGGACTGAATTTTCTGCAACTACGGTACCGCTTTTGTTGCTCACAAGGACAGAAACAGTAAACGCAGAACCAAAACGCGGAGGAGTTACTGCGATGCTCGATTTTCCGTAGCCTGATTGTTTTTGTAAAGTAACACTGCCCGTTTTCCATGAATAGATGAGAGATTCAGGTTCAGCTTCAACGCCGTTTACAGGAAGATGTGGTATGGCAATAACCGTGACCGCGCTTTGCGCAGTAGGAAGTGGGCGTCCGGTATACAAAGGGGGTGTGTAGGTATTCCCTTCCCATATAATATCTACTGATGCTGGTCGAATGATAGTGACGGCATCGCCTCTAGCAATATCATTTTCAATAGCGATGACACGTATGGTTTCAGTCGTTCCTTCCCCTCTTGCCGTAATAGAAATTGATTTGTGCCCAATGCCTTGATCAACTATTGCTTCATTTACTAACCACATGTACGCCGTTGTACCCACCTCTTCCTGCGGGTCGGAGACCGTTAGCGTTACTTGATTGCCTGCGCGTGGGTGCTCGGGGTTTACCCCTATTTCTAGAGGTGAGCCAAAGCTTTGTATCATAGCCGCTGAAACAAAAATGGGCGCTAAGGTTAATAGAGAGAACACGAGTATTCCACGAAGCATAGTTCTTATTATAAGGTGCGACGGAGCGTTTAGCGTTTAGGGGTTAGCGTTTAGGGGAAATCACTTTAATTAGGGGTTAGCGTTTAGTGGTCAGGGTTTAGGCGATGCTTCATCGGTTCCGTAGGGAACAGGCCCCATCAGATTCGCAAGGGTCATTTATAGAAAACAAATACAGAGGCACCCCCCACCCTAAACGCTAAACCCTTTCCCCTAACCACTATCCTTACTCCGATGCCTCCCTCTTTTCCTGCGCTATAGCTAGTAGTTGAGATGGATCCGAAGTGATTATTTGATCCTCAGTGTAGGATGCAATAATTTTTATGGCGACATGTTTGAGCCCCGCAAAGAAAATCCCCTCACCCACATCAGATTCAAGCAGAAGGTATTTTTCTTCCTCCGTGAGGTTGAATGTTTTTTGTACGGCATCTATAGATGTTGGGGATTGCTTCAAAAGAAGTTGGATTGATGAGTTAGTAAGCATTGGGAGTCCATAAGGTGACTTTAGGAAGTCCTCAACGTCTTGAGTAATGGTGGCGAGGCCGAGATAATACTTTCTTCCGCGCTTTGCCATTCCGTAAAGAAACGCAGCAGTATCTTCTGATTTCATCATCCACCACGCCTCATCAATAACAAGAAGTCGTTTGCGCAAATCTTTTCTCACCGCATTCCAAATGAAGTGCGTAATGATGTACATCGCAATTGTTTTCAGCTCGTCCTCCATGTTTCGAACTGAGAACGCAACGAACTTTTTGTTGATGTCCACGTTAGTTGGCCGATTAATAAAGCCCGACCACGTGCCCTTGGTGTATTTTGTAATTCTCTGAACTAAAGACTCACTTCCCTCCATGCCGGCAAGTACCAATTCGAAGTCAGAAAGGAGCGGTGGTTCCATGTTGGTGAAGTCGTTCGCACCAGTGATGTCTTTGAGTGCGTATGTTTCTGTAATGGCGCGGTCAATAATTGCATCCTCTTCAGGAGTGAGACCTCCGAGCATTAAGCGAAATAGTCCCACGAGATTGATGATGTTTGAGCGAAGAATATCAGCTGGCGATTCATCTTCACGAGGTACAGGCAAGTCAAAAGGATTGATGCGGTTTTCTGACGAGAGCGAGATATTGAAAAATCTTCCACCTACCGCATTTGCAAGATATTCATACTCGCTTTCAGGATCTATAACGATGACTTCCGTGTCGAACATCAGTGACCTCAATATTTCAAGTTTTGTGCCGTATGATTTTCCTGAACCAGATTTTGCAAAGGTCACCGAATTGTAGTTTTCAAGCGAAAATCTATCAAAGAGAATCAATGATGAGTTGTGTCTGTTTATGCCGTAGAGAATTCCTTTATCGCTCGTAAGGTCGAAGGAAATAAACGGGAAGAAACTTGAGAGTGGTGCAGAATTCATCTTTGAATTAACTGCCAGTTGGTCATCCCCTATTGGTATGACACTCTTGAATCCTTGTTCTTGTTGGAACAGGGCGGGTTTTATGTAGACAAGCTTTGAGTCAAGAATTGAGCGCATTTCTGCTTCAGTTTTGTCTAATTCGTCTTGGTTTGTGCCATAAATTGAGATATAGAGACCCACATCAAATACTCGCTCCTGGGCTTGCTGGAGTTGATTTCTGAGTTGCTCAATGTCTTGGTAGGCCGTGTCGAGCATAGGGTCTCGCACCATCCCCTTTTCTTGACGGGTCATGATTTGGCTCTGTACCTCAGCGACTTTTTTCTGAAACTTGCGGAGAATTGCTGCAGTGTCTACAGGATGAATGAATATAGAAATATCGAGCACTCTGTCACGATTAATGATTGGTGCGAACCATGTTCCCGATAGGAATCGAGGATATGAAATTACATAGAAGGTGCGCACCAGCTTATCGCCCAAGTTCATTTCACGCGGAGTAATCTTCAAAGCCGATGGAGCAATAATGTCTGCAAAATCGAGTTTTGCTGCTTCATAAATATCCTTAGGTAAAAAGGGAGTCAGTGTCTCTTTCTTTTTTCCAGCGTTGCCTAAAAATGTATCAAAGATTCCCATAATTATATAAGTGGTGCGTTAGTTTGATCCACAACGATTGGTTTTTCCAACTCCCCAGGGTTGAACTCTTTGTAGAGAAGTTCTATGACCTCTTCAGTCCCAAGAGGAACGGTTCGTACCCCTGTGCGTGCCAACCCTTGTTCCACCACCCCCATTCTCTGCTCCAACTGTGTACGGTGTTCCTCAAAACCAATAGCACCCCCATCTCTCGATGACAGATTTGTCTTCCCAAACACTTTATTTTGCACTGCCTTTTTTATATCAAGTGCTGGTGGAGAGTACGGAACAACAATAAAAAAATGTTTACTCATAATGTTCGCTCTCTCTATGAATGTTTTGATGAACTCTATATATTCGCGCACCTGTATTTTCATCAGTTCCTCTGTCTGCGCTTTAAGTCGTTCCTCTAGGAGTGCAATGTAGGGCCTGATATCGAGCTTGCGTGATTGTATAAAAAACTGAACACTGAAATCAAGCGAATTCATAAAGCTCTGAAATTGCGAGAGTATGGCGTTTTGTTCGTCCTCTGACTTAAGTGCAAAGTTAATACTTGAAGCAAGCATGACACCGACAAGTGTGCCGTTTTTCATTACCATCACACCCCCACGAACTTCCTTTACTGGAACGAAGTCCTGAGCCGCTTTTGTTTTTGTTGTTTTTTCGTCACCAGACATAGGTCAGAGTGTTTAGGGGTCAGCGTTTAGCGTTTAGGGATGAGATCAATCCTGAAAGCATCCTACTCACCTCCCCAATCAGAGGACTTATTTCATTATAGTCTACGTTTTGAATAAAATTTTCTCTAAGCGCTATGTCTAACTGGGTATCTAGTTCCACTGATGAGCCAAGCGCAACATGAAGAAAGTGTATGTAGTCTTTTGTAGTTCGTCGTACACGACCTTCGGCAATATTTGAGGGAATAGAAACTGCAGAACGTCTCATTTGAGACGTGAGTCCAAACCGTTCGTCATCTGGAAATTTTTTTGTAATTTTGTATACCCCAGACACTAAGTCCATGGATTTTTGCCACACTATGAGGTCTTTATGCGAAAGAACTTTCTTTTGGATGTTTCTCACAATTTTTCCCTACCCTAAACGCTAAACCCTATCCACTAACCCCTGCTACTATCTTTGCTGTTTCTTGTCCGAATACATACTTTCCTTTATATCCAAGCTCCACGCTAGGTCTTTAATTTTGTTTGAAGTGGCTGAAGGTGCGTATTTTGCCGGATCTTCAGCGGGCGTTTGCCCAGGAAGAGTAATTTCGTCAGGGAGGACAGTCTTTGATTGTTTCTTCTCCCAAATGTAGAGTTTTGTGCGAAAAAGGTATTGGAAGCCAGATTCAAGTGCATTTATGAGAGGGCGGTCGTTGATTTTGTAGAATGCGAGCCCAGCACCCAAGAGTGCAATTGGCCCACCAATAACTATTGCAAGCCAGTGCGGCATAACAAACCACAGTGCTACGAGGAATCCTCCTCCCCCTACGAGGTATATAAATTGTACGGCGGTGAGAGGACCGAAAATTTTATCTTCAACTTCAACGAATTGAGGAACTTGGAATTGCATACTGGTAAGGGTATAGCGTTTAGTGGTTAGCGTCTAGGGTTTTGAAGAGAATAAAAAGGAACCTCCTTAGTTTAATGTGTGTGGGATTTCGTAAATCCCACACACATGCGTCAACAGTCCTCTATTTGAATTATTTCTATATATGGAAATTTTTACCATTCCTATATACCAGTTAACTGGTATATAGGAAATTCTTAGCAACGAAGTCAGATTAGAAAAGCTCTTGACCTTTCCTAAATCCTAAACTCTAAACCCTAGCCACTAAACACTCCCTCATTCTACTGGTTCGCGGTATGGGTCGACTCCTCCTTTATATGCCGGTTTTGCTGGTTCGACTACTTGAGGTTTTATTGGTACGGGGTTTGTAGTTTCAGTTGGGATGCTATTTGAGGGTGCTTCTTCGATTTTTTCCTCTTGAGTTTCTGATGCAGACATACCCATTTCTTTATTTCCATTTTCAGTAGGTACGTCAGGGGCTAGACCCAATTTTTCCGCAACAATACTCGATGGAGACAGGTCAGCTGTCTCTTCTGGTGTTACTGGGGTTGTTGTGGGGCGTTTTTTTTCAGCTTCGGCCTCCTCTGCATCTTCTTTTGCTTTGCGCTCTACTTTTTCTTGTTCTGCAAGTTTTAGCAGTTTCTCGTACTCTATTGGGTGCTCGGCATCTTCTTTGTCTTGAATTTCATATTTTCGTAATTCTTCATCAGTAGGCTTTAAACTAAGTTCATATTCAGATTGTTCAGTTTTTTTTTCAATAATATTTTCTTTGATGCGTCTTTGCATTTCTTTAAAAATTCGGTCATTTATATCAGCGACTAATTCGCGCGTGGCAGTATTTGAAAGCTCTGGGAGTGCTTGATGTATGTTTGTTTCGAGAGCGTGCTCGGGCTCCAAACCTAAAAGGGTTGCGTTGGTAATTTGGCTCGCTAAGCCTATCTGTCGATAATTTAGGTTGAGTTTTTCACCAATACCAACATATATGTCAGTTATTGTGTTTGATTTCAAAAAATCAGAAACGGGTATTGGTAAAGTATCCATTGCTTGCTCCCGCTCTTTTTGTGTATAGGTTTTCATACCTCGTTATTCTTTAGGGGTAGTAAGGTTTTTGAACTCATCTGAAGCGACTAATCGAGCAGTTTCTGCTGGCAGCCCGTTTACTCGATCGTTTAATTGCAATAGAGTTGCCTGCATTTTTCTTAATAGTGCAGGGTCATTTCGCCAACGTTGAACGACTTTTTGTAGGGTTGAACCCTTTAAGCTGGCAAGTACTACGGGTTTTACGATATCTTCTGCTCGCATGCTAAGAATTTGATCGTCAGAAGATTTTGCGTAATATGCTCGCGCCATTTGAATACTTGCTTCGGAAGTATCGTTGGGATCAAACTGTCTTCCAAAGTCATTAAATGTGGTGGTTGCGACCACTGGAGCCTCAGTTTTGATTAATGACTCAGCTACCGGTTCTGGTGTTTGTGTAGAGTTCAGAGCGAATGAGCCCAAACTTCCGCCCCCAGGTCCACCTCCTCCGCCAGAAAAAGCAGTAGTGCGTACTGCGGGAGCACTTTCGGATTCATCAGGAGTTTCTGGATCAGTATCTTCTTCAGCATTGGTTGGCCTTGGCTCAAGTAAATCTTCAATTTGGGGAGTCTCGGCGTTTTCGATCGGACTCAACACTTGCTCGCTACTTGGAGTAATTGGAGGAACCTCTGCCCTGCTCGAAGGCTCTGCTCCCGAAGGAGTCGTGGAACTTGGCGCAGTTGGTCCCCCACTGTCAGTAGAATCTCCTCCTCGAGGTTTCGGCGCACTTCCACCGCCTCCACTAGGTGGAGCTGAAGGTGTCGGTGTTCCACCCCCACCGCTCGGTGGTGTTGAGCCGCCTCCGCTACTAGGTGGAGTTGAAGGTCGTGGAGGTGTTCCACCACCGTGCTCCTCCGCATCGATTTTTGATTCTGCTTCAGTCAAATAACTGCTGTATTTTTGACCGACGGAGTTGTTCCTCATCCAATGGAGTACGCCCCGTATTCTCGCTTTATCTGCTGGGGTTCCCCAGTCGTTATTTTCAATCTCTCTTTCGATGCGTATGAGGTTTTCTGCAAACTCATGGATGAATTTAGGATCTTTATGGCCTTCTAGTTGCGATATAGCTCCAACTGTTGCCGCCGCTGCAAAGACCGGTGCCGTGACAGTGCTGTCACTTATTTGGCCTACTACTTCATCGGGTTGTTTACCTTCAAAGTATTGACCCATTTTTTCAACCTCATCCATGAATTGATCGTCGTGAACATTGACTGATGCCCAAGCAGTGCCAGCGGCAACAGTTTTAGTTGTAGTTATCTTCTCACCAGTGTCAGGATTAATCTCTTCACTAGGCACCTGAACGTCTTGTCCTGAGCGTTTGATGATTCCCTTAACACTAGAGCGCCATGTTTCTTTGGCAAGTCTTTTTTGAGATACACCAAGCTCTTTAGTGTCTTGCGTAATCATTTTGAATCCGTGTGGAAGTCCTCCATCCATCACGAATTTACTTTCGATAAGCTCCGGTTTGTAGATGAGCAGGGCCTCAAAGTCGTTTCTGTCGATACCTCCTCGTTTAAATGCGTTAAAGAAAACACTTTGCAGTCGGTTATATTCATCAGTACCTATCTTGCCTGCATCTTCCATTTCTTTACCTCTTTTGTAAAGGCCAAGAATGTCTCCGAAGCGCAGTTCTTTCATACTGTCTCTGATTGCTTTCGGGATCTCTTTGTCATTCACGAGCCTGTTGAAGTCAGCACTCGGTAGGTGAGGCGCAAGTTTTTCGAACATTTTTGGGTCGCGTGTTTTGTAGTAGTCATACGCTTCATCAGGTAACTGTGAAAAAGCTTTTTCAACCTTTGCCTTTGCTGCAACATAATCCTTGAATGCTTGCTTTGAAGAGGGGTCTTCCTCAGGGTCGACCCCTCTTTTTATGGCGTCGTCATATGCCGCCGCGTATTTCTTTTGAGCTGCATCTGCTCCAGGAAGTGCTGCGGTCAGTTCCTTCATCGATTTTTGTCGCTGAAGAGTCAGGTCAAGCTCACCTCGTCGTCCTATCTTTCGGCCTCGCGCGTCAATGAATGATTCGTCACCGCCAAATTTTGATTTCGCAACACCCTCTAAGCCTTTTTTGATATATTTATCTGGCAAGATTGCACGCAAGCTTTTTCCAACGATCCCCTTCGGCTCCCATTTTGATAAGAGACGATTGTATCCATCTAATACCGCATCACTGCCACGCCCGATAGTTTGTGCAGTGCCATTTGCAAGTAGTGTGGTGTACGCCTTCGGCATCCAGCCTGCGACTTTGTCGGATGCTTTGTAGACATCAGTAAGTCGCTTTGCAGATTCGCTCATGCCCTTTGCAATTTTGAGTGACTGCAACATGAAGATTGCTGCCACCATGAAGGTGAGTAGGGTACCAATTAGGTTAGGGCTGTCTCCGCTAAATGCGCCACTAGAATTATCAAGAATGGTGAGAGAAAAACCTACAAGAAGAAAGTATACTGGCGCAAAAAAGGCTTGACTGAAAAGCGCTTCCCACCATTCCTTTGCGTACTTACTTATTTGAGGAATAGCAAGCCCGGCAATACCTATTGGTGAAGTGATGAGAATGAGAATAAGTGCGACGAATCGTCCCAATAATAGTGTGATAGCAGACAGAAATACAAATATTGTGATGCCAATGATTACGATGGACAACAAATCTTGCACGATTGCCATCCACTGGGAATCTTGTTTGATATCCCCAACTTTTTCATCTCTTAGATATTCCGCTATGTTGTGATTGTTGGTTCGAATGACTTTGTCAAAACGGGCAACGATGGTACAGCTCTCCCTACAATTTTCTGTGGATATAGTCGCCTTGTAAATGGATGTGGCGAGAAAGTTAGAAGAATCAATAACAGCTCCTGCAAAAAAGAAACTAAAGTTTACTAAGAGAGCCGCAATAATGAGGCGTACTAAAAGTTTTTGGGCGTTTATGGTTGCAAGATGCAGAATTGTCCCAATAGCAGTTGCAATGAGCCCCCCAATGATGGCAAGGTTTGCAAGGTCACGCATAATGCGCCACGCGATTTGTATCCCCACAGCGTCTGATGAGGTGACAAAATGTCCCATATTCACGACAAGCTGTTCCACGGTGAAATTGAAAAAGCTTCCTACAAGGAAAAGGATGAACGTCGCTATTTGTACTAGTAGCCAGGTGATTATGTGGAGGATGCCCCCGATAAGCTCACCAAGAGGATCTATTACGGCATCTTTTATTGCTTCCGCTACCCTAGCGCCAGCCGCGCCTTGTTCTGCCGAGTAGGTCGCTTCCGCAGTTTGTTGAGCCGCAGTAGCTTCAGGCGCAACAGTTGCGAGGCCACCAGCTGCCCCGCTTGCTCCCGCCTCTCCAGCGAATGCGAGATGTGAGGGCACCACAAACCCAGCGAGAGTAACGGTGAGTAAAAGAATTAAAAAAACTTTCTTCATGTCTAATAGGTTCTGCATTGGGCTAGCTCTGTGTTGGCGGTTGCAGTCATTTCTGCGAGAAGTGTTTTTGATGCATCACGGTCATTGGTAAGAGAGGCAAGATTGTTTTGGGTATGTATAGGACCGTATGTTTTAAGAGAGTTGAATGCTTCAGCGAGAGCATTAATTTCAGTAGAAGTTTCAGCACTAGCTACTTCAGATTGCAGGGCTTCAAGTGATGAGGAAGTACTGTCTGAACTATCAAATGCCGTTGATGCAAGTTCTATTTGTGGAGTGAGCGTGGTATTAACCGTTGAAGATGCCTGATTCATTTTTGTGGTTGCCGTTCCCGAATCAATACCTTGTCCCCCGCCTCTGGTAACGAGGGCTAAGTAGCAGGCTTGTACAGACGCATACCCACTTTTTGTATTCTCTAGATTAACAATCATATCGGCAAGAGTTGCTTGGTATGCGTATTCGATTACCAGCGATTTTTCTATATTGTCATTTAAAGTAAGCTTCGCTTGATTCGCGGCGTTTGCTCCTGTGTTTTGAGTGAGATTATCAAGGTACGAGCCACTCCCTGTTGAACTTTTATTAGACAGTCCAACCAACCCCTTCAAACTCGTGAGAGCTTGCTGTCCAAGTTGTGCAAATAAAGAATTTACCAAGCTCCCGATATCATTCGCATTTTGTTGTTGGCGTGCACCGCTGAGCTGTGTATCGGTGTGTACATCTTTTTGATCGACACCTGGCGTTGCAACTGCGTATGTTTGCAGTACTAAACATTCTTCCTCAGTGCCTGCCGTACTCCCGTCGCTACAAGTTACTTTCGGATAGAACCCCTGACCTCTTTCGAGCTGTTGTTCTCTGTCGGCACTAGCAAGAGCGTTTCGTTCTTGTATGTACTTTCGAGTGATCATAGTTAAACCCTCTGCCGTACAGCCGTTCGTTAGAGTAATCGCTAGTCTTGTAGCGCGTCTCTCATCATCGGTTGAACCGCATTGTGTAATATCCTTCATACACGCAACGACGTTCACTTTTTCTGCTGAGGGGCATGCCACCTGTTCCGCGAAACTTGTTTTTAGGCTAGTGTCAGCAACTATGTTTCTTTGGACTGTAGGGATAAGGGCTGGGACAATCCCGCTGTTTGTGAGCAGATTGTCAACGACATTTTTGGTAATTATGTCGTTGGTGGTGTGAGTTATTTCTACCAAAGATCTATTTTCAAAAATTGGCCCACCGTCTCTGCCTGTAGTTGTGTACCTGGTATTTTCTTCAGCGAGTCGTGCTGTCGCGTCTATACGAGTTTTGCGCACCAATACATTTTGTATACAGGTTACTTCAAGTTGCGTATCTTGATCAGCTTGAATTTGTTTTGTGTTCCCTTGGATTTTCTGGTTAACATCATGGATTTTTTGAGTGTTGCTCTGCACCGTGCTGTCGCTCACTGGCACGGCACCCATTCCCCCGCCTATCATTCCCAGAGCACCACCAGCAATGCCTCCAAGGCCACCACCAAGTAGTCCGCTAACGGAGCCACCAATTCCACCACTTCCACCAAGTAAGCCACTAACAGCACTACCTATTCCGCTCCCACTACTCCCACCGAGCAAGTTCCCAACCACATTTCCCAAGCCTGAGCTACTGAGAATACTACTTATGTTTCCATTGCTACCGAGCAGGTTTGAAATTATTTGGCCCGTCTGACTTCCGCCAGTAATGCTACTTATAATTCCACTTATGTTACCGCCCTGCGCACCGCTCAAAAGAGAACTGAGATTACCTCCTTGGAATAATGATCCAAGTATTCCCGATATTGAGCCAAGAGAACCTTGTGAGTTTGATTTACACCCTGCGACTTCAGCAGATTTACTGCTGTCGGTATCTGTGCCTGATGAAGAAAGGTTAATATCGTTCGGCAATCCTGGGAGTAGTGTTGGATTGGTATCAACAGTCGTTGCTTCTATTGTTTCGCCAGCCGATACAGACAGTGGAGCAAGAGCAATCAACAAAATTATGAGAATTATTTTTTTCATGTTTTATTTTGAAATGCCATCACCGCTAAGAGTAATGTATCCACACTCCCCTCAGTGTAGCTCTTCACTTTATTAAATGTGTCCACATCGGAAAGAGCTTCTATAGGGTCGCCTTTCCATGTCGCCATGTTCTCAACGGCTCTTGCTAATGCCCCAACACTTTTTACTACTTCGAGGTGTTCTGTGGCGAGTGTTTTCGGTACCTCCATTATTAGTAGCGATGCTCCTATCTTTTTATATAAATCAGCCGTTGACTGAAGTGCGGGTGTTCCATAAATATTGTCGTTCATGACACTTTGTGTGAAAACCGTCACTTCATATTTTTTAACTTGACTGGCTTGGCTCAAAATGACCACCAGTAGTTTGGAGTATGTGTCTAGCGAGGCCGTGTCACTGATATTTAAATCAACAAGATTGATGTTCGGCACTATAGCGGGACTCACCACTCTTTCTTTTACTAGTGAGGCAATAATGACATCGCGCTCTCTTGCGCTGTAGTTTGTGTTTTCTGCAAGTTTTGCGTATAGGTCTTCCGAAAGAGATCCTGTGAGGCTGTTATCTGAGGATGATGTCACGGTGCTTGAAACAGATTGCCAACCTGTCATTGTTTCCCCACCAGGGATTACCGATATTCTTTTGGGTTGATGTAGAAAGGAATACGTGGAAGATCCACCTATAACAACGACTGCAAATATCACCGCCCAAAAAGCACCCCCCCATTTATTTTGGGTTTCCATCGTACCGTTAGTATAACCCCAGCTATAAAGGACGATTGTCCTTTATACATGCTTGTGGGGATTAGAAGTGTGGTGTTAAAAATAAAAAACACCCACCCGTTCGGTGGATGTTTTTTAGGGAGAAAATTTTTTACTATTCAGGACGATATGGGGCGTATTGTGATTCAAAGTCCCGCATAAGAACTCTGATTTCATCAATAGATAAATGGTGCTCTTGTTCCATTGATTTTGATGGAGGCTTAGAATTTAAAGACAAAGCCACCGCCGAAGCCCCCATAAGTCCTAGGGTGACAAGAAATCCTCTCCAAGAAAATTTCCCCTTCCTTTTGTTTTCATGTCTCTCGCTTGGATGCGTCATGTTTGCTGTTTGCTGTTTGGTTTTTGATGAGCATACCATTCAATCCTTATAAAGGTCGGACCTTTGTGTGGTGGTGGCATGGTTATTAGGTCGTTGTGTTAAAAATCTAGGATAGTGGCTCATGGGCAAGCTATAGTGTTCTTATGTCTCGATTGAGTGTTACCCGCTACATTGTTGTCGTTTTCATGGGAGGCATCCTTTTACCGCTTACTTCCCTAGCGAGTGAGCCAACGCTAGCAAAACAGGTGTTATTTGAAGGTACGGTGCTTGAAGTTACTCCCTGTACAAACATTTCAGGGTCTCTGGTTTCAATTGGATCTTCCGGTTCCCAGTTTATATATAGAGAAGGTATTTCAAAATCAGCTCCTATCAATGCTTCGCCTGCCGTAGGAAAAGAAGTCTCAGGCGTCTTATTCCCGGCATTTTTTGATTGCGAAGTAGGAGATGAAGCGGAGGCAATCACCTTTAAACGGCAATCCATACTTTATTACGCTTCCGCGCGCACTGTATATGCAGAGCCTTCACAAGCATCAGCGCCTAGGTCACCCAACCGATCTCCTAGTCCATCGTCCAGCGAGTCTTCTTTTGGTGGATTTTCTGGTTTATTTTCAAAGCTTCAGGGTTCATTTTCGTCACTATTTTCTGGAAGCACTGGGCAGACTTCATCAAACGGCGCTTCCTCTCACTCAGGATCGAATACCAATAGTGGCATCAGTAATGTCGGTACCAATGAAGGTACGTCTGCCGGGGCTGTATCTACTGGTGGATTTAGTATCAGTCAGCCGTATGGCGGGATAGTGCTAGCTGCGATCCCTTGTACCTGTAGTGCGGGCGACTTTATGATTACCCTCGGGCCTCCTTCAGCGGGCACCTATCTTTTTAGCCCAACGAGTGTTCCAACAGTTTATCCTTACGGGCTAGTTATTGTTCCGGGAGTTCATCACTTAGGTTTCTACCGCCCCTTTGGGTTCTGTAAGATGATCGCTACACCCTGCACCGTTATTCCGATGACACGAGGCACCATTACTTCAGTAGGGACATCTCTACCGGGAAAGTAATTTTTTTACTGCACTAAATATTTTGTGAGAGCGAGCCAATGATCTAGAGCAACGTCTTCCGCGCGCGCTTTTCCAGGTATACCAATCGCATCAAGAGCTTCTTCAGAATTGACACCAAGTATTTTTTTTAGATTTCCCGCCAGCGTCTTTCTTTTTTGTGCGAAACCTGCTTTTACAATACGAAAAAAATTCTCCCCCGTAATCTTTTTGAAATTTTTATTTGAGATGTCATACACGGCAAGTATTGCTGAATCAACTGATGGTGGTGGATTGAAGCTTCCTCGAGAAACTGTTTTTACATATTTTGGAGTGCCATATGCTTTTACGGAGAGCGAAAGAATACTTTCTTTTTTACTTCGTGCAATTCTTTCCGCAACTTCTTTTTGTATCAGAAGTGCGAGCGAGACAGGTTTATTTTTTGCAGTTAAGCATGAGCGAATTAATTCTCCTGTGATGTAGTACGGAATGTTTGCGGCAATTTTGTATGTGCCTTTGGGAAATACTTTATCAGGCGTATAGTCGCGAGCATCGCCCTCAATCAGTGTCAGTAAACCCGAACTAAGTTCGTCAGTAAATTTTTCTTTGAGCACCGAAACCATCACGGGGTCTTTTTCAACTGCGGTTACTGCTCCTCCAAGTGAAAGTATTTCTTTGGTGAGCATTCCTTTCCCGGGGCCTATCTCAAGTACTCTGTCCCCACGAGTCACACCTGCAGCAACAGCTACGGCACGGGCAATGCCAACATTAGTGAGTAGATGTTGTCCGAGTTTTGCACCTCGGCGCGTTTTAGATGATCGAGGGGATTTCATCATTCCAGAAAGGAAACACTACCACATCGCGATACTCGGGATCGAGCTCAGTAATGAAAACTGAAGGCATATTTTCCGAGCGTGTGCCAAATATTCGACGTGTTCTGGCATAGGTTGTGTATACAAGACTTTTTGCGCGCGTGAGAGCAACATAAAAAAGTCGTCGCTCTTCTTCAGTGTCTACGCCGTCTGCACCATCTCGCTCATGAGGGAATAACCCTTCTTCTAAGCCAGCAATAAAGACAACACTAAACTCTAAGCCTTTTGCGGCGTGCACGGTCATTAGCTTCACGCCAGCTTTTGGCTTTTCTAGTTCATCTTGGTCCGACTGCAGCACGGCTTCTTCTATAAGGCGTTCAATACCAGTTCCTAGTGGAAGCGTGTCGTATTTTGTGGCAACAGTAACGAGCTCTTTTAGGTTTTCAAGTCTCTCTGCATCTTCAACATTTTTTTCAGAATACAAACGCCACATGCCACTTTCGGTGAGAGCAAAATATACTGCTTCTGATGCGTTTTTTTCCTCTATGGCTTTTGCGATGCGAGAAAGTGTTTGACGAAAGAGATGTATTTTTTCTTTTGCTGAAGCAGGGAGGTTTTCTTCTTGATGATTAATTATTTTTGCGAGCGTGACCTTACCAATGCCACGAGACGGCGTTGCAATTGCGCGTGTTATATCAGCCGCAGAGTCAGGATTTATGGCTGCGCGCAAGTAGGAAAGTGCATCTTTCACTTCTTTGCGTTCAAAAAATCGAGTGCCAAGAACTTGGTATGGAACTCCGGCTCGCAAAAATCCTTCTTCCAAGACTCTCGATTGAAAGTTTGCACGATACAAAACTGCAATATCTTCTGCACGAAGCCCTTTTCCTATCAAGTTCCGTGCTTCACGCGCAATAAAGTTTGATTCTTCATTTTCATCTGCAAATCCTGCCACCTGTATTTTTTCTCCGTCCTCATTATTTGTGTGCAACTCCTTGTCTCGGCGGTTTACATTTTTTGCTATTGCATCGTTTGCAGCAGACAAGATTGTTTTGGTGGAACGGTAGTTTTCTGTGAGTAAAATGATTTCTGCATTTGGAAATGCTTTTTCAAAATTCATAATGTGTTCAATGGAAGCTCCTCGCCAGCTATAAATGTTTTGATCAACATCACCAACGGCCGCGATGTTGCCATGGCGCTCGCTCAGTAATTTTACAATTTCGTACTGCACGCGGTTGGTGTCTTGGTACTCATCTACATGAACGTAGTCCCATGCGCTTTGAAAATGTTCTCGCGCAGGAGGATGGTTACTAAGAAGCCAATGTGCCGTAAGGAGAATGTCATCAAAATCGAGCGCTTTTTCTTTTTTCAAAATAGCTTCGTAACGTCCCCAAACTTCCCCAACTGCTTCATCAATATATGAGGATGCGTGTTCATTCTGAAATTCTCTCTGTCCTACGGCCTCCCCTTTCTTTCGGCTCATTATAGAAATTACTTTGCGCGGTTCTAGTTGTTTTGGGTCGAAGCCAGCAGCAGTGATAGCTTCCCTCATGGCACGGGTAGAGTCTGCACGGTCATAAATAGTGAAACGCGCTGGCAACCCCACTGCACCGTGGAATGTTTTTATTATTTCTAAGGCCAGTCTATGAAATGTGCCTATAAAGGGGTCGTGCCTTGGGGTGTCATACGGAGAAAGAACCAAATCGGTCTTTATAAGGTGGGAAACACGCTCCTTCATCTCCTTCGCTGCCTTGTTGGTGAATGTAACTGCCAAAATACGCTGTGGCGCTGTACCTTCGCGGATTATTTCAGCTATACGGTGCACAATAACCCTCGTTTTACCCGCTCCTGCTCCCGCTAATATAAGGAGTGCCCCCTTGGAATGCAGGACCGCCTTCTTTTGAGCTTCGTTTAGATGTTTAAGGTGATCCACAGAAACTCACTATAACAGTATGGTTGCAAAATAGGCCTGAGGATTTAATTTCCTCCAGGTCACAGTTTATGTATTACCATATTTTTAGAATCATCTGTCAATTTTTAGGGCATTTTTTGTTGTCCCCCAGGGTATTAAAAATTGATTGACTTCGATTTTCAGCTCGGTATAGTGAATGAACGACTGTTCGTTCGCGTTTCTTGTTTTGGCTTAATAGAGCCATTTTACTTGAAACACCTGTTGGCTACCCTGAGTGGGGATTACATATAAAAACAAAAGAGAACAACGCCCGCGACATTGCACATGCAGGTTCCCGAGCTACACAAAGAAAATTTGCCTCGGCTTTTATTGCCGTGATAGTCCTTTTTTCGTGCCTCGGTACATTTAAAGAAGCCCATGCTTCTTTCTTCTCTTCATTGTCGGATTTTTTTGCTCCTCTATCTTCTGCCGTATCAGAGACCTCTTCTATTACAGCCTTTTCTGCTTCAAAAACTCCCGCTCTTCGGGCGGCAGTGAATGTAGATCCGAATCCAGCAAAGGGTGGTGGAGATATAACTATAGTTGGAGGAGTAGCCCTTGTTCCAGAAACTGGACCAGAGGGGACTCTCGCTGACATACAGGATCAGAAGCCACACTCAAATCAGATTTCAATATACGTCGTCCGTGAAGGAGATTCTCTTTCAGAAATAGCCGCGATGTTTCGTGTTTCTCCAAACACCATTCTTTGGGCAAATAACCTGACAAACGCTAAATCAGTTCGTCCTGGAGATACCCTTGTTATTCTTCCTGTTACTGGAGTTGAGCATGTTGTTTTAAAAGGCGAAACGCTCGCGTCTATTGTTAAGAAGTATAAGGGCGACATGCAAGAGGTACTAGATTTTAATAGTTTATCTGCAGGAGCAAAGTTGGCGGTCGGTGACTCAATCGTTATCCCTGACGGTGTTGATGCCCCACTGGTAACAAGATCTTCCACTCCAACATCGGCAGGCAACTCAAAGCTTATTCGTGGCGCAGGAGGGCCTGTAGTTGAAGGTTATTACCTTCGACCACTCATTGGCGGTAGAAAGTCCCAAGGTCTCCACGGCTACAACGGAGTTGATATTAGTGTTCCAATTGGAACATCGGTTATGGCATCATGCCCCGGCACGGTTCTGGTAAGTAGAGACTCAGGTTGGAACGGAGGATACGGCGATTACATTGTTGTTCAGTGTTCAAATGGAACGCAAACAGTCTACGGTCACCTGTCCAAAACAGAGGTGTCTGCAGGCGCATCAGTGGTTCAGGGGCAGGTAATCGGTCTTTCTGGTAACACTGGTCGTTCAACGGGTGCACATCTTCACTTCGAGATTCGTGGTGCCACAAATCCGTTCTAAATTTTAATTTTCATAGTAGCTAGTAGTTCCTACCTTTTTTCCGAGGGTATTTCAAAAAAATTAAAATCTGTGAGATGTGCCGTATTTAGGTGTCTTTTGTCGATGTAGCCACCTCTCGCTTTTGTTTTGCGCAGTATAGTATAATCTAACGATCGTTAAATTATACTATACTGCACTATTGAATCTTAAACGAGGTTTTGTGTAGCAAATTTCAAGCAACGCGTCTTGCGTTATCAAAAAATTCTCCCTCATCGTTGTTTGGGGTCGCTGTTTCCTCGGGTTCTTCTATGTCAGTATCAGGTAATTCCTCTGATTCTGGTGCTTCTATTGGTGCATCGTCATTTGCGGGGGGTCGTCTAAAGGCAGGTTGTGTTGGTTGGTAAGCAGGCTTTTGTGCGGGTTCATTTTTTTTCTGTGGATTGACACCATCGACTGATTTATTTGATGTTGGAGTACTTTTGTTCGAGGTCTCTTTTAATGACTGACTTTGCGGGCGACCGCTATCTTTATTTACCAAGTGCTCAGCGTCTCGATTTCCACCTGTCCCACCCGCTCTGTTTTCAGGACCGCCACTTTTTTCTGGAGTCGCTTGTTTTTCTGGTCCACCACCTTGTGTTCCAGGATTTTTTCCTTGGAGTGCACGAATGGCTTTTCCCTCAGCCTCTTCCGTTCTCGATTTTCCTTCGCTTTCTTCTCCAGCTAATGGCTCGGTGTTTGCTTTGTTAATGCGGTATGAAATAAATACGAATGATGTTGAACATGGTACGAATGGAAGTAATTCTCCCGCTGCGTTGAGTAGTGTTTCGGCCATCATTTTGTCAGTGTTGTATCCATTAAGCCACCACATGCCACGGCAATATAGAATAAAGAAATCACCTGCCCCAGGAAGCCAAAAGAGTGCTGCGTCTACAGCAATCGCCCAAGTAAGGTAGGCTTTATAGGAGTCTTTCGGTATGCGTTTTTTGCCACCAAAAATGGAAAACATGTTGCTTTTTGATCCTTCCGCCATGCCTGTATTGTAACCTTGTTTGCTATCGTCTACGCACGTAAAATGCGTGGACGGTACTGGAGTGCTTCAAGCACATGCTCCGAGCCAACGAGTTCAGAATTTCCAAGGTCAGCAATGGTGCGTGCTAGTCGAAGGACTCGATGATACGAGCGAGGCGAAAGTTTGAGATTTTTTGCAGCACCAGTGAGGGTATTTTGTGCGTCAACAGAAATACCCGCTCGTTCGTCAAGAATCTTTGAGGGGAGCTCACTGTTTGTATGGGTGCTCAGTTTTAATTTTTTAGACCGTGCGATTTGTTTTTCTCTGGCACCCATAATACGCCCCCGTACCGTAAATGATTTTTCAGATTCGTTTTTACTCCCAAGTTTTTCATGAGGTACATGAGGGACATCAATCCACACATCAATGCGATCAATAATGGCGCCAGAAAGCTTTTTTTGAAAACGCGCCATCTCTCGCGGGTCGGCATTATTTTCGGGCGGGTTCATTGCCGCCACTAACATGATGTTTGCTGGAAATGTTGTTGAACCGATGGCTCTAGATATTGTTATTGCGCGATTTTCCAAGGGTTCCCTAAGTGCCTCAAGTGTTCGCCTATCAAATTCAGGAAATTCATCAAGGAAAAGAACACCGCGATGTGCGAGTGTTATTTCTCCTGGACGAAGTGCGTTACCTCCGCCCACGAGCGCAACATACGATGAGGTGTGGTGCGGTGCCCGGATAGGAGCAAAGCGTATAAGTGTCTCTGTAAGGGTGCCTGCAACTGAATGGATTGCTGTCACTTCCACGGCTTCTTCAAAAGATAGCGGTGGGAGTATTCCTGCAAGTGCATGAGTGAGCATGGTTTTCCCTGTGCCGGGCGGTCCTACAAAGGCAATGTTGTGTCTACCCGCTGCCGCAATTTCAAGCCCGCGCTTTGCAGTCTCCTGCCCTTTTATATCCGCAATATCTACCTGTGGAAGTTCACTTTCAACATTTTCTCCCACATGATGTGGAGTTTCCCGCAACTCTTTTTTCTCTGTTACATGGTCAATAACTCCCCGAAGTGATGTTGCTCCAAAAACGGAGATGCCAGCAACGAGAGCAGCTTCGCGGGCGTTTTTTTCAGGAACAACTATGGCGGTGAAACCTCTCGCTTTCGCAGTGAGTGTTGCCGGTAAGATTCCCCGAATCTCTCGGAGTGTTCCATCGAGTGCTAATTCTCCTAGGAATGCCGTTTTTGTAGGATCGAATGAAATTTCTTCGGCAGACAAAAGGTACGAAAGCGCCATTGGTAAATCAAAGACCGCTCCTTCCTTTTTAAGTCCTGCGGGGGCAAGTGAGATGACTATTTTGTGATTGAATGTCTTCGGTGATTTAAAACCAGAATGTTTTATTGCAGCGGAGAGACGGTCACGCGCCTCTTCAACAGCTTTATCAGCGAGACCGACAACTGAAAATGCGTACAGTGTTTTTCCAGTGACATCGGCTTCCACGGTAACAATTTCAGAGTGGGGAAATCCGGGCTGAACGCTATACACGCGCGCAAACATAGTGCGCATGATAGCAGGCATTCTGTATCGATTGATGTTAATTTATAAAAAACACCTCTTTAGGGAGGTGTTTTTTAAGTCGGAATAGAATTTTTATATAACTTCTCGCATATGCTTTTTGCAGGTAGGAGAGGCTGGGTTTGCTTCAAGACGGTCCATTTCAATTGCTTCACCAGAAATTTCACAAGTACCATACGTACCCTCTGTGATTTTTAAAAGTGCACTTACCACTTGATTCAATCTACCTTCAAGTTCATTGAGAGCAGCATTGTTATCCTGCATATCTTCAATGATGTCGGCATTGTCGTTTCGGTCAGCACCAAACTCGTCTCCTGCAGGTTTGACAGGTACCCAGTCCGATGCGTTTGAAGGGTTTCTACTCCCAAGCTCAGAAAGCTCAGTTTCAAGGAGTACCTTCTCCTCCTCAAGTAATTTCTTAAATTTTACGAGGTCATTTTGTGTGAGCATTCGGGTATCCTAACATAGACAGGTCATAGGTGTCAGCTGTCAGCTTTTTGGCAAGAGACTTGAGAACCTGAAAGCCGACAGCTGAAACCTGTAAGCTTTTTACTTACTACTTTGCAGTGAAAGTCGAGTTATTACCTCACGAAGCGTGCTTTCGTTTGTGGTGATGAGAATGAGATCGGGGCGAAGGAAGGCATACATAATGTGCCACTCCAACTGACTTTCTCGGACGTCAGTATTTTTAATAGTACGGTCAGTGAATATGAGCGCAGGAGGAGTAGATGCGATGCTTGCGGGAGCAAGCGATGACGGCCTGAAGAAATTCCCCAACCCTTCATTCATACGAGTTTCCCATGAAAGCATCGCATCGAATGCATGGTCGTATGCAGACACCGTGATTAAAATAAATGGCTGGTTGCGATCAAATGCATGTACACCAACCATGACGCTCCGTGCATTCCGCACTAGCTCATTTGGTGCACCAAAAAGACCGAGGATGTCGTCCGTGCTCAGTGGAATGCCGTTTTTAGTAATAACAAATGCCTCCACTTCCCCAAGGTTGAGTGTTGCAGAGTTTTTTATTTTTCCGAGAGTGATAGGTAGAGCTTCCTCGGGTGAGTACTCTACCGCCCTTGAATGATTTGCAGGTATGAGTAATCGCTCCGATGCGGCTATGTTTGTTTGTTTATTAAAAACGAACGCTGCGCCGAGGCTCAGTATTCCAATGGCGATAAGAAAAACTGATCCCATTAAAAACATTCGCATGCGGTTAGTGCGTTTGGTTATTGCTGTAGTATCTTCGTATGGGCCCTCGGTTATTGTTCGCTGTTGTTCTGCTCCCACAATTGAAGTGAGTGTGGTGTTTCGTTTCCTGATTTCAGTGCTGATGTCGTTTGCATAGGTACGCACACGAGGAAGTCCGGTATCGGTCTCAGCGGATTTTTTTATTGCGTTAATTTCTGGTGGTGGGTTTTTCTCCCTCACCGGTTCTTCCTCGAGACCTATCTCACGAGCGCTTCTTTCAAAAGGATTTGCGGCAGCTGTAGATTGCAGAGGTGACTTCTCGACTTCTTTTTCAACTTTTGCAACAGGAAGAATTTTCTTCGTTGCTTCAACTACCGCATTGCCTGTATACAAAGAACTTACCGCTTTTGCTAATGCTTCCACGGTTTTAAATTTCGGCAATGCAGGCGCCTGCATTATCGGCTTCTCTAGATTTTTTTCAATGACAGGGAGTGGTTTAGGTGAAGCGATAGGTTGTGTCGGGGTATTCACCACCATTATGGAGTGAGGTTCCTGTGTCGGCGCAGCCAATAGAAGCTCGTCTTTAGGTGGAAGAGTGTTTTCGACAAGTGCTTTTTTGTTCTCCTCGTCTATTTCCATTTCGTCTATCATTGTAACCCCCGCCTAACCCTTCCCTTCTTGTGTCCTATGCAGCTGGCTTCAGTCCTTTTCGTGTCGCAAATTCCGGATCAATCATTTTTATTGAGAGATTCACGCGTCCTTGATCGTCTACTTCTTTTACTACTACTTTCACGATGTCTCCGACTTTAAATGCCTCATCTACTGTCGCTATTCTAAATGGTGCAACTTCAGAAATGTGCACTAACCCTTCAGCTTTAGCGCTGAGTTTTATGAATGCGCCGAAGTTCATGAGACGAGTAACTGGTCCTTCAATAATGTCGCCCGCTTTGAATACCCGTGTCATGTCGCGGATGATTTGAGCAGCCTTCTCTGGTGCATCAGCGAGCCCTGTAAGAAATACTGTGCCGTCATCTTCTATCGTCACCGAGGCAACACCAGTCTCTTCTTCGATTTTTCTAATATTCTTTCCTTGAGGACCGATAACCATACCAATCATGTCGACAGGAATTGAGATAGAGACTATTTTTGGTGCGCGTGGCGAAATATCTTTGCGAGGTTCTGCAATAGCGCCAGCCATAACTTCAAGAATACTCAGGCGCGCCTTTTTTGCCGCAATAAGTCCTTCTGCCAATACTGCCACTGGCACACCTTCAACTTTTACATCGAGCTGAATTGCAGTTACTCCGTTTTTTGTGCCTGCTACTTTAAAGTCCATGTCGCCATGGTGGTCTTCGGGCCCTTGAATATCAGTCATTATTGCGTAACGAGTTGGGCTGTCGTACATGACACCCATAGCAATACCAGCTACTGGAGATGTCATTGGTACGCCTCCGTCCATGAGTGCAAGCGTTGATGCACACACAGAAGCCATGGATGTGGAACCATTTGATGCTAGAGCTTCAGACACTAAACGAATTGTGTAGGGAAAAACTTCTCGTGATGGAATAGCAGCTGAGAGTGCTTTTTCTGCAAGTGCGCCGTGACCAATCATGCGACGATTCATGCCACCCATGCGTCCTGTTTCTCCAACTGAAAATGGAGGAAAGTTGTAGTGGTGCATGAAGTTCTTTTTTACTTTCTTTCCCTCAATAGAATCCACCACTTGCGAATCATCAGGTCCACCCAAGGTGAGGGCTGAGAAAACATGCGTTCCGCCTCGATAGAAAATTCCTGAGCCGTGAAGTATCGGAGAAAAACCACCTGCCTCAGCGAATAATGGTCGAAGTTCATCAAGGGCTCTACCGTCAACGCGCTCTTTATTATCAATGGCGCGAGTACGCATTGCCTCAGCAACCTGATCTTCAAAATACGAATCAGCCATTTTTACTATTTCTGGAGCAGTTTCAGCAACGGTCTTCAAAAATCTATCTTTCAATTCCCCCGTCGCCTCTTTACCAGGAACGCCTGAGAAAACTGCTTTTCCAAATTCCCCCTCTACTGCCTTAAAGAATTCAGGAATTTGTGGATCGACAACACGGACGGGTACTATTTTTTTCTGCTTGCCCATAGCAGTGATTATTTCTTTTTGGAATTTCTGTATTTTTTCGATTTCTTCAACTCCGCGCGTTAGTGCAGCGGTGAGTACATCCTCATCGACTTCTTTTGCGCCAACCTCAACCATAGTGACAACACCGTCTTTACCACACACGAGTAAATCAAGCTCTGTGTCATCGGCATTTCTCATTGCATAGGTAGGGTTCACAATAAATTCAGTCGTTCCCTTTTTTCGTCCAATGCGCACTGCAGACACCGGGCCATTCCATGGAGTTGGAGAGATGGCGAGTGCGATTGATGCCGCATTCACTGCAAGAATATCTGGATCGTCTTCTTCAATTGAAAGTACCGTAGTAACCACCTGTACTTCTTGGCGAAGATTGCTATCAAAGAGTGGGCGCACCGTGCGGTCAATGACACGTCCAGAAAGAATGGCGTCCTCAGACGGCCTACCTTCCCTGCGGATATATTGTGAACCTAAGATAGAGCCTGCTGCATAAAACTTCTCTTCGTATTCAACAGTGAGAGGAAAATAATCGATGTCATTGCGTTCCTTCTTACTCATGACCGCTGTTGCAAACACTATCGTGTTGCCATAGCGAACCATGACACTGCCATGCGCTTGCTCAGCAAGGTCAGTAAATGTAGCGGTTAATTTTTTCCCGCCAATCTCAGTCGAGAATTCTTTTTTTTGCATATCTCTTTAGTTATGAGATTCGCAGATTTCAGGTTCGGCGAGCCGTCCTGCCTATCTGAGAACCTCACTCTTTTAATATGCTGAGTATAGCAAAAAACGCCTTTTGTGAAAGACGTTTTTTGAAGTTTTCGGTTGTTACAAAAACCTGAAAGCTGGAACCTGACACCCCACAAGGGGACTGCGATTTTCTAAGTGCTTCGCACTAACAAAATCGGGAGCCTGAAAGCTTCTTTTCTATCTCTCGTCCGTATCTGATCCAACTACCATAGGAGCAGAATCGTCATCGTCATTAAATGTTTCGTGTTTTGGGGCAGTGCCAATTGCTTCTGCTGCCATATCAAGGAAGTTTTTACCGTGAGGCATGAGGAACTTTTTAGGTTCTTCCGACATATCAATAAAGTCGTTTGCGGACTCTATGAGTCGTGCTGAGGATGATTTACCAAATGAGATAACTTCCACTTGCGTACCGTGACTGTTTTTAAGGTACTCAACTAGTGGTACGAAATCCCCGTCCCCTGTTGCAAGGATAACGGCATCTAGCTTCGGAGCCATCTTTACAGCATCAACTGCCATACCAACATCCCAGTCTGCTTTCTTTGCGCCACCGTAGAAAATTTGAAGATCTTTTGTTTTTGTTTCGATGCCGATTTTTGTAAGTGCGTCGAAAAATGCTTTCTCTTCGCCAGATTCTGTTGTCACCACATAGGCGACTGCACGAATAAGGATGCGCCCCGCAACTGATTCCTTAAGAACATTTGCGAAATTGACCCTTGCTTTGTATAAGTTTTTTGCGCTGTGATAAAGGTTTTGGGTGTCTATAAAGACACCAACCCTCTGCGCTTTGTGTTTAATTGCTGCCATATAAATTAGGTTTTAGGTGCTAGTTTCTAGGAACTAGCTTAATGAAAATTAATAATTAATTTAAAAATATCGACCTCTTGAGTATAGACGGTCTAGGGTCAGAGTAGTTTACAAGAAGAACGGATGTAGCCGTCTCTTCATACTACTTTCTGTTGAGTAAAAAAGATTCAGGCTGTTCTCAAGGTCCGTCGGCGTCCATCTTTGGTGCGAGGATCTTTAGGCCCACTAACGAGCCTTGCTAAGGCGTCTCGCACTTCTTGTTCTCGTTCACTTCGGCCAGTTTTTCTAGATAATCCGCCACCCTCACGAAATGTTCCTGCTTCTCCCATATTGTTTACGTATAAAAATTACTTTTCTAAGCAATAATTATACTACCTCGGTAGCAAACTCAAAAAACAAATTATTAAGTGAGAAGAAATTACTTCTTCAAGCCCAAGTTCTTGATGACCTTGTTGTATTCCTTCTTGTCGGACTTTTCGAGGTATTTGAGGTGGCTTCGGCGGTCGGCAACCATTTGAAGAAGGCCCCGTCTGGAGTGCTTATCCTTAAGGTGCTTGCGTAAGTGAGTAGTTAATTCACCGATTTGTTTCGTTAAAAGGGCAACTTGAACAGATGCTGAGCCAGTATCAGTCTGGTGTTTCTGTACGGTCTTCATAACCCTTGCTTTCTGCGTTTTGGTGAGCATGTGCGCCAATATACCACGCACTCAGGCTTTTCGCAAGAATATTGTGCGAAGTTCGAGTTATACTTTATTTATGGATCCCGTTAGAGGCTACGGTCACCTATATTGAAAGTATGTTGAAACTACAGTCGAAAATTTATCAAACATTAATGCAGGAAGTCGGTTCGACCGCGACCTGCCTCTAACGGGATGGATATTCAGAACCTAAAACGAGAATTTCTTGAATATATTGAGATCACTAAGGGGCGGAGTATAAAAACTGTTGAAAATTACGACCACTACCTTTCTCGCTTTCTCGAATTTTCAAAAGCGAGCGCCGTTGCTGATGTGAGCGAAGAAAAACTTCGCGAATTTCGCTTGTGGCTCAATCGCCAGCCAGGTACGAATGGCAACATGATGAAACGCAAAACCCAGAATTATTACCTCATTGCGCTCCGTGCGTTTTTAAAATTTCTTGCAAAGCGAGGCATTAAGGCACTTCCGCCTGAACATATTGAACTTGCAAAGGTTCCTGAGCGCTCGCTCGACCTCATTACAGCGAACGAATTGGAGCGGTTAATGAAAGCTCCTGTTGGGAATGGATTAAAAGAGCTTCGAGACAGAGCAATTATGGAAATGTTTTTTTCAACAGGACTTCGTGTTTCCGAATTGTGTGCTCTTGATACCGACTTAGATCTTTCTCGTGATGAACTTTCGGTTCGAGGGAAAGGCGATAAAGTGCGTGTGGTGTTTCTCTCCCCCACCGCAAAGACCTCAGTCTCGGCCTATTTAAAAGCACGAAAAGATATGGCTGAAGCTTTGTTTGTTCGACACAGTACAGGAAAAAAAATTCCTTCACGTCTTACTCCTCGTTCTATAGAAAATATTATAAAAAACTGTGCCATTAAGGCAGGTATTACAAAAAAAGTTACTCCTCACGTTATTCGTCACTCGTTCGCCACTGATCTTTTGGAAAATGGCGCTGATTTACGCAGTGTTCAAGCCCTTCTAGGTCATGCAAATATTGCCACTACCCAGATTTACACGCATGTTACTGACAAACACCTCCTCGATGTCCATAAGGCGTTTCATGGAAAGAAAAGAGTGAAGTAACATGTTTTGAAATATGAAATTAATCTCGTGGAACGTTAATGGCATACGAGCAGTCCACAGGAAGGAGCTTTTTGTGCCGTTTGTAGAGAAGTATCAGCCAGATATTCTTTGCTTGCAGGAAACTAAAGCAGAACAACATCAATCTGAGGTCGATTTGCCTGACTACGAGGAATATTGGAACTCAGCCACGAAGAAAGGCTACGCAGGCACGGCAATTTTCACCCGCGTGAAACCCAAGAGCGTTCTACTCGATTTTCCAAGCGATATTGTTTCAAAGTTTGCATTCAAAGATTCGTACGGTGACACTAATAGCGAAGGCAGGATACTTGCGCTTGAATTTGAGAAGTTTTTTGTAGTAACTGTCTACACGCCCAATTCCAAGCCTGATTTAAGCCGTTTAAAGCTTCGTCATTCTGTGTGGGATACGGCTTTTCTTTTGTATATGAAGCAATTAGAAAAGAAAAAGCCAGTTATTTTCTGCGGTGACTTGAATGCGGCACACACAGAAGATGACCTTGCAAATCCAAAAGCAAATGAAGGTGAACATGGGTTCACCAAAGAAGAACGAGAAGGAATAGATGCGGTCGTAAAAGCAGGCTTTGTTGATTCATTCCGAATGTTTACTAAAGGGAAGGGATACTATAGTTGGTGGAGTCATTTTGCAAAGTCTCGTGAACGAAATGTTGGGTGGCGTATTGATTACTTTTTTGTGAGCAAAGCCCTCGCGTCTTCTGTAAAAAAAGCAGAAATCCTCCCACAAGTTTTAGGCTCTGACCACTGCCCTGTCACCCTCGAAATCAAGATCCAGTAAGTGTGCTAAACCCGGGTTTAGCACACTGTCACATGTGCAACCTCCGGAGGTTGCACATTAAGGATTTGAGTGAATATCTTGGCATGATATGCACAGGGGAGAGCTAGGAATTTCTAAAGGACATGAGATATTTATATAGGACAGTTCTTTCCTGAGGCAGATCAGTAAGCCCCTGATTATACGCGCTTTCAAAAAACATTGATAAAGAGGCGCTATAAAGGCATCTGCCCTTAAAGGCTCGCTATACGGGGATTCCGTACAGCGGGCTTTTTCTATAGGACATGAGTAGGAGTTGCTGTTTCTATTTTCACTAAACTCTAGTCACTAAGTGATCCCCGTGGATCTGACGAAGCCTGTTCCCTACGGAACCGATGAAGCATCGCCTGCGGATCCGACGAAGCGTCGCCTGATTTCTTATACGTGGTATTTTGCTCTGATTTCTTCAAGTTCTTTCTCTTCTGCCTTTTGACGAGCTTTCTTTCCCTCTTCCCCCATCTCTTTGAGCGCGGAATCCTCCATTAGTGATAGAGTTTGAACTTTTTCTTCCAAATATTCTTTCGTGTTCTTTTTTGGATCTTCTAATACTTCCTCTAGTAGTGCGTGCAATATCCAACCAACTCGAGGCCCCGGTTTTTCACCGAGGATTTTTATAACGGACTCTCCGTTAACTGCCAGCATGGCAACTGAAATAGGATCACGAAGCGCTTCATCCACCATGGACTTATATTTACGAAAACGAAACGGCTGTTCCTTGGGGCGGCCAGTACCAATGCGGTCACAAATGCGAAGATTCAATAAGTCCCAAATGTTTTCCTGCCCAACATTAACTATCATGCGTCGAACGGCTGAGAGTGTAATTTTGTCGGGGTCTGAAAAGAACATGTGCCAACGGACTAATTTGACGGCTATTTCTATTACTTCATTGGGGAATTTAAGGTCTCGGAGAGCTTTTTTTGTGATTCGGGCGCCAATGACTTCATGTCCGTGGAATGTCCAATCTTTCTTTTCGTCAGACCATCGGCGTGTTTCTGGCTTACCAACATCATGAAAGAGTGCCGCTAAACGGATAGTGGTAGACCACTCTTTGTCCGCTGCGTGTTGCATGGCACGTACAAGGTGCTCAAACACATCGAATGAATGTGCTTGGTTTTGTCCTATGCCGATACCGAGCTCTAGATCGGGTGCAATGTATTTTAGAAGTCCTAGTTTTTGCGAAAGAAAAATTGCCTGCATTGGCGTGGCGGTTTCAAGAATACGAATCAATTCATCACGGATTCTTTCTTTAGATATCTTTTCAAGTTGTGAGGCGTTTGTGTGCAATGCCTCAGCTGTCTCTTGTTCGATAGCAAATCCTAATTCTGCAGAAAGACGAACAGCACGCATCATGCGAAGGGCATCTTCTTGGAATCGTGTGTTCGGGTTTCCTACGGCCCTAATTAAGCGTTTTTTGATGTCCTCATGGCCTCCGTGTAGATCCACCATTCTCCCTGTTTTTGGTCGGTACGCAATGGCATTTACCGTAAAGTCTCTTCGCTTCAAATCTTCTTCCAGAGAAACACCAAACTCCACTGTGTCAGGCCTTCGAGCATCTGAGTAGGCTCCTTCTTTGCGGTACGGTGTGACCTCAATAACTTTTAGTGTCGGGTCTTCTGACTCCCCTACTACGCCAACAGTGCCATATGTATTTTCATAGAAAGTTTCTGGAAATATTTTTTGTATTTCTTCGGGCGTTGCGTTTGTTGTAAGGTCCCAGTCTTTTGGTTTTTTCTCGAGAACAATATCACGCACACAACCCCCTACTAGGTAGGCTTCAAAGCCTGCATTTTCAAGACCGTCAGCAACAATCAGGACTTCTTTTGGAATCACTAATTTCGTCATAGGCTCATTGTACGGTATGGGTTTCTTTTTTGGCCACAGTGGCGTAGGATACTTCTTGACCCTCTATACTAGAAGGTTGTTGCTCGCTCCTGTAAGGAAACCTTTCAGGGGCTTCATTCGAAGAAAATAGAAAGCGTAATCCTATTTTCCTTCTCGTTCGCTCCTGTAGTGAAATGGATATCATAACTGCCTTCGAAGCAGTCGTTGGGGGTTCGAATCCCTCCGGGAGCACAGCGACGAAAATGCCAGCTCTATGCTGGCATTTTTCGTTGCCTGTGGCACGAGATGGGTTCGAACTGCGGGCCGCAGGGAGCGAAGAGCGACCGTAGGTTTCGAGTTGTAGCAACAACGAGAGGCGAATCCCTCCGGGAGCACTTAGTAATTATCGTTTGCAGCCCAAAATTCAGGCTCTTGGTTAATCCAGGGGGCATAAGGGGCTTCCGCTGGTTGAATTAATTTCCTTCGTGGCAGTAGTTGTTGCGGCGCCTCTCTTATTAGAATTCTACCTTCTGTATCGCTGTATACTCCCCCATTCTCAATTCTCATTGTTTCTTTTTAGCACACACCAACGTTAAATTCGAATGATTTTTCTGGTCAGCCTTCATTTTCAATGATATAAATAAACACATTGCGGGTATGGTTTAGTGGTAGAATGCGTCCTTGCCAAGGACGAGACTCGGGTTCGATTCCCGATACCCGCACAAAAACAAAGTTTTTTGTGCGGGTATAGCAAGCCATAGGCTTGGCTTGCGTAAAGGAATCGAAGCGCGGAGCGATGTTTTTCGTTTCGGAAAACCGCGAGCTGGGGTTGCGACCGAGGCGAACATGGGTGAGCCGAGAGTTGTAACCAATTCCCGATACCCGCACAAAGATAAACTTTCTAAAAATAGATGCCTGAGCATCTATTTTTTGTTGGGGAGGTATCAATTTAATAGGACATGCGGTGCTTTTCTATCCCCAGCCCATCTTTTGAGGCTATATTTCACAGGAAACGCGTTTCACGTGAAATCATTGACCTTTATGGCGCTTTTTGTGGATAACACTGTGCCTTATGTGTATAAAGGACATAATGTATTGTCCGTGAATATTTGATAATTTTATTAAATGGCTTTAAATAAAGGTTTATTGTAAAAGACAGATTTAGTAGTTTCACGTGAAACATGGCTAAGCACAATGAAGTAGGAAGAATTGGAGAAGATATAGCTAGGGAGTTTCTTATAGAAAAAGGGCTTATATTTATATCTGCGAACTACCGCAAGACGTATGGGGAAATAGATCTTATCTTCAAGGACATTTCAAATAAGCTTATATTTGTTGAAGTTAAGAGTGTTTCATGGGAAACACCTACACTCAACCATACTCCCGTTTCCCATGAAACGCACCGACCTGAGGAGAATATTCACCCCCAGAAGATTCAGAGACTAAAGCGGGTTATACAGACTTACCTTGTTTCACATGAAATGGTAGGGGATTGGCAGTTTGATGTAATTGCGGTCTTTCTTGATCAGAAAAACAAAACTGCCAAAATTAGGCACCTAAAAAATATAATTTTGGAATCCTAGCTTTAATTTGGTCGGGGCGCCGAGAACCGGTCACACCTTACTAAGCTCGCGGACTCGCTAAGTATGCGCGACCCCGCCTCACCAGTCGCTAGGCGACACGGCTCCGGCATTCGATTTTGGACACAGACCGAGCAGTCGGTCTGTTCTTCCTCCTTCACTTTGTTCTGTCGGGGCGCCGAGAATCGAACTCGGTCTATCTGCTCCCAAAGCAGACGTACTACCGGTATACTACGCCCCGCGACGAGAAAGAGAATATCATGCTCGCATGTATTCTTTTCGAGGAGCGAGGGCGAAAGGCTTCCTTACGCCCTCGAGTCGAGGAAGAGAATGGGTCCTCGCACACATTCTTTCCGAGACGAAGGGGCGAAAACTTGCTTCAAGTTTACAACCCGCGACGTCTCCGGAACGGAGAAATGAATCCCTCGTCCCGTTTCACCCAAAACAATACCACTTTTTTCAAAAAAAAGCTCTCACTTATATAAAATTTTCTGTCCTTTAGAAGATTGAGCATAGTATTGCTATACTGCGCAAATGAGACCAACTACCTCCTTTGATTCTTTCTCACCAATTGATTATCGATACTGGGATGAGTCACTCCTCCCTTATTTTTCTGATAGGGGATTTTTAGACTACAAAATGCGAGCAGAAATCGCTCTTTTGAAGGCTCTCGAAAAACACAAGATGTGTCCGACTGCGGTTGTTCAGGAAGTAGAAACCGCATGCAAATCTGTTACTTCTGAGGAAGTGTACGCAGAAGAGGAGCGTATCAAGCATGACATCAGGGCGCTCGTGAACGTGATTCGTTCAAAAGTTTCTGACAGTGCAAAACCATTTGTACACATGACGGCGACTTCGTACGACATTATTGATACCGCAAATGCTGCACGATTTCGTGATGCAACGCAGAAAGTTCTCGTTCCTGCACTGAAAGATCTTGAAAAAGTACTCATTGATTTAACACTTCGCGAAGCTGGTACGGTGCAGGTTGGGCGTACACATGGACAGCATGCGGTTCCCATAACATTTGGCTTTGCACTATCAGGCTATGTGAGTCGTCTTGGTGTTTGTATCGAAGCGCTCGACGCCCTTGCAAAAGAACTACGAGGGAAGTTTTCAGGTGCGGTTGGTGCGTACAATGCGTCGTCACTTTTCTTTGCTGACCCTGAAGGTTTTGAGAATGATGTACTTGCCGGACTCGGCCTTCAAGCATCAGAGCAGTCAACGCAAGTAACACAGCCAGAACCAATGGCGCGTTTGATGGCAGAAGTTTCTATTACTCTCGGTGTGCTTGCAAATCTTTCTGATGATATGCGCGCACTACAGCGCACGGAGATAGGGGAGATAGGGGAGGAATTTGAAGCGTCTCAAGTTGGATCTTCAACGATGCCACAAAAGAGAAACCCTATAAATTTTGAAAATGTAAAAAGTATTTGGAAGATAGTAATGCCTCGCGCCGTCACTGTTTTTCTCGATCAAATTAGCGAGCATCAACGAGACCTCACGAATTCGGCTTCATCTCGCACCTACGGTGAATCAATTGCATACACAGTATCTGCAGTGAAGCGCCTTACTAAAACAATGTCGAAGCTAAAAGTGGACACAGTCAATCTTGAAAAGAATCTTGCCCTCGGCCGTGGGTCAGTGGCTGCGGAACCTCTTTATATTATTCTTGCGTCTTTAGGTCACCCTGATGCACATGAAAAAGTTCGAAATCTTACACTTACAGCAGGACAGGAAGGAAAAGGACTAGAGGAGGTGGCGCTCAGCGATGCTGAAATGGCGCCGTATCTTTTAAGAATGACTGAAGCGCAGAAAAATATACTTAAAAATCCGTCGTTATATACAGGAATTGCAGAGAAAAAAGCTAAGGCTGTTGCTGAAAACTGGAATAAAAGACTTTCATTTTAAAAATGGCAAAGATTCGCATGAGTGTTTCCGAATCTTTGCCCCGTTTTCGCTCGAAAAACATGAAAGTAAAATCCACATGTTCTTTCTCGCTCGCCGACTTGTAAAACTCTCTGCGGAAACCTCAAGAGTTTTTCTGCCATCCTTAGCTCGAGAATGTAAAAGAGAACTGTCCCATTCTCCTCGCTTTCGTCAACGTAAAGATTTGGGCAAATATCTACCCAAATCTTTTCTAGCTTCCTTGGCTCGGAAATGGAAGCTATTTGAGCTTCCATTCCCCTCTCCTGCATCGCTAGTAAGTGCAACCCTTCTTTTCCGTCTTACAATAGGAGAACATGAAGGGAAGTACTGAAGAGGCTTTTCTGGCGGTATTCCGTGAACACTATGACGGACTCTTTCGGCATGCCTTCTTTAGGGTGAGCTCTAGAGAGAAGGCGCTCGATCTTACGCAAGATACTTTTATCAAGGCATGGGATTATCTTCGTGGCGGTGGAGAAGTAAAACAGTTTAAGGGATTTTTGTACCGCATTATGCACAACCTCATCATTGACGAGTACCGTCGGAAAAAAGCAGAGTCGCTTGATGGTATGAGTGATGAACGCCGGGCGCATATAGACGCAGACATGGCTGAGGGTGGTGTATGGGAAACGGAAGAGCATATTGATGAAGAAGCGCTTGTAGTGAAGGTGCGGGAACAGCTCACGAATCTTTCACCAGAGTATTGTTCAGTCGTAACGATGCGCTACATAGATGGATTTTCTCCAAAGGAAATTTCACAGATGACGGGTGCAACAGAAAATACAGTATCAGTCAGACTTCATCGTGCCATTATCAAACTTCGCACTATGCTCTCATCCGCCCCAGTAGAAAACAATGAAACCATATGAAAATTAATTTAATTGATTACATCAGGAAAGCTGGCGAAACAACGTCTCTCTCTGCATTGGAGCAAGAGAAGCTTGGGAATGTCTTAACGGAGTACATGGCGATGAAGCCTGTTCGTAGTGTAAGTAGAGCTAAGGATGCTCGTCCTACAGGGGTGAGAGGAGGCCTCTTCTCATCTTTACCCTTCATACATTTAAAGAAAAGATATATGCCTATAGCAATAATTCTTGCACTAGTTCTTTCAGGAAGTGCATCCTATGCAGCTGAGGGTTCTATGCCCGGAGATTTACTTTATCCAGTGAAAGTGAGCGTCAACGAGAAAGTCGGGGCAGCTCTTGCCGTTTCCGCTGAATCAAAAGCTGAGCTCCAAGCAAAGCTTGCGGGACGTCGTCTTGCAGAAGCAACAAGGCTTGCTGCAGATAGTAAGCTGACTGCTGACGCAAGTTCGAAACTCTCAAGCGATTTTGCCGCTCATGCTGATTCAGCTGTGGCACACACGAAAGAGTTAGAAAAGAAAAACGCATCTGTTGCGATTGGTTTTGCATCGAATTTTGAAAGCAGTCTCACTGCCCATGAGGCACTTCTGGCGGAAGTTAATTCGGAAGGAGATACCGACGACCTCCGTGCACTTGTGCGTGCAAAGGCTCTCTTAGTTTCCAAATTCCGCATGGATGCTGAGGGCGACGCTGAAGTGAGTGCTCGCTCCAATGAGAGTATCGGCTCTCGTAAAGCTGTTGGCATTTCGGAAGTTGTGAAAGTAGACACACGTGTAAAAGAAGAGACTGCACTTGCAATGGGTAGAAATGTAAAAAGTGCTATTAAAGACGCAGAAACTGCTCTTGCACGTGTAGAGGCGCGACTCGACGCTACAACGGTGGCAAATGCAAAGGCACAGATTAGGGTGGCGTTGGAGCTTGCAGCAAACGGTGATGCGCTTTACAAATCGGCTGATTTTACCGGCGCATTCCACACATATCAGGACGCTTTGGTGACTGTTAGAAAACTCTCGGTGTACTTAAATGCTTCGAGTGGAGTGAATATTAGAATCTTGGCTCCGGTACAACCTTCACCTCAAACTGAAAGGGGCGCTGATGGAAGTACCGAAACAAATGATGATGCAGACACTCCGCCAGAATCTAGAGAAATACTCCTAGGCGATATTGAAGTGGATAGCTCAACAAATGTCGAAGTCGAAACGAATGTAGGTAGTAGTAATATGAATGTTGGAGGTAGCGGAAGCGGCAGCGTCAACATAGGCCTCTGATACGACGTGCGTCTTCTCTTCAAAAACGGCTCTCAAGAGAGCCGTTTTTGATAGTAACTGAAAGAATTGAGTAAGCTTTTTCGACCCATGAAAGGACTTGACTTTTATTTATATGTGAGGTATCATTTGAGGATGGCAATAACAGGTAAATTCTTTGAAGGAGGCGGTACCCATTTTTGGAACGATAGGGGGAGACGTGAAACCGGAGACAACACTCCTGGAGTATTTGAAAGGAATGATGTTTGGTGCGATTCTTGCGAGCAATGGATTCCAAAACATGGATGGGATTCGCACAGAAGGGTTGTACATAAAAATCATAAATAATATGGGATTGAATCACGAAAGACTGCCATTAGGGACGATTGAGGAGGGTGTGGCGTGGATGCTTGAACGCTCTCGTTTAATGAGAGCGGAGGGTCGCCCGTACTCGTACAAGATACCCGGGCATCAATAGTATTAATAAATTTAATTAATCTAAAATATGGCACAATTTAATGGCGACTGGGAAAGTCTTCCGAACATGAGAGAGGAAGATGCCACTCCAGAATTTAGAGCTGAATGGTTGGAGCAGTGGGGTAGACCTTGGGTACCGTTACCTTTTACAGGGAAAGACCTCATGGAGGGAAGGCGCCCAAATTAAGCCCTGGATTAATTTAAGCTCTTCAGTAAACGGGAGTAAATTTTCTCTCCATACAAAAACCCGCCATCGGCGGGTTTTTGTATGGAGCTTGAAAAAAGCTCGCACTCGAGGTATCATGGAGCATGATCGTAGTTCTCAATTTCGGAGGACAGTTTGCTCATCTCATCGCAAGGCGTGTCAGGGATCTCGGCGTGAAGGCCGAGATTTTGCATGGAGATGCAAGCCTCGCAGAGATTCAATCCTTGAATCCCGTTGGCATTATTCTCTCGGGGAGCCCCCACTCAGTCCTCGAAGGTGGCCCTCTGCCAGACAGACGAGTATTTGAGCTCGGTATCCCTGTTCTTGGTATTTGTTACGGGCATCAATTAATGGCGCATTTTTTAGGTGGAAAGGTGCAAAATAAAGAAAATAAAGAGTTTGGAAAAGAGATTGTTTCAATAAAAAAGAAAACAGGCATTCTCAAAGGTCTCACCGTCAAAGAGACGGTGTGGTTTTCACACGGAGATCAGGCAACAAAATTACCAAAAGGTTTTGTAGTGACTGCCTCTACTAAAACCTGCGCACATGCAGGATTTGCAGACGAAAAACGTCGATTCTTTGGTATTCAATTTCACCCGGAAGTAACACACACAGTTCATGGTAAAAAAATAATATCGAATTTTATCTTTGGCATCTGCAAAGCAAAAAAAGATTGGGACATGAAATCTGTTGCAAAAAATATTGTTGCAGATTTAAAAAAAGAAATTGGTGATGGGCATGTGGTTGTTGGAATTTCTGGCGGTGTGGATTCACTCGTTGCGGCTACTCTTCTTTATAAAGCGATAGGTAATCGCTTACATGCAGTGTTTGTTGATACAGGTCTTCTTCGCAAAGGGGAAGTGGAAAGTGTTTCTAAGTCTCTCCGTTCGCAAGGATTCAAAAACCTGCATGTTATTGACGCAAGCGAGATGTTTTTGTCGCGCTTGGTGGGAGTTACTGAGCCAGAAGAAAAACGCAAGATTATCGGGCACTCATTTGTGGAGGTTTTTGAAAAGGCGCTTACTGAAGAATTAAAAGCGTATCCAATTGGCTACCTTGCGCAAGGGACTATTTATCCTGATCGTGTTGAGTCAGCCTCAACATCGAAACATTCATCCAAAATAAAAAGTCATCACAACCTCACACTACCCGAGCGAATGAAATTGAAAATAGTTGAGCCAGTGAAAGATCTGTATAAGGATGAGGTGCGTCGTGTTGGAGAAGAATTAGGGTTGCCACATGCATTAGTATGGCGCCACCCATTTCCGGGCCCAGGGCTTGCGATTCGTATTGTTGGTGAAATTACACCTGAACGCCTCGCGATTTTGCGTGAAGCAGACGCTGTGTTTATTGAAGAACTTAAGGAGGCAGGGGAGTACGAGAAGATTTGGCAGTCATTCGCCGCATTATTGCCTCTCAAAGTAGTTGGCGTTATGGGTGATGCTCGCACTTATGAGTACATCATTGCACTTCGTGCTGTTGATTCTATTGATGGCATGAGCGCTGACTGGCACAAGATGCCACACGAACTCTTGGAGAAAATCTCAAGCGCTATAGTTGGCAAAGTTCGTGGTGTAAATCGGATTTTGTACGATGTCACCCAAAAACCTCCCGCAACTATTGAGTACGAATAGACTTCGATTTGATTTTTTACCCTCTCCGAAAACCTCTATGTGTCACTGTAGTACTACAGTGACACATAGGTTAGGTCACTTTTCTCCCAGATTTTTTCTTGTTGCTTTATTTTCTTTCGTTTTTGGTTTTATTTTTGCCTCTGGTGCACCACGGCCTTCGCCAATAAATGCTTGCCCATTTTCTTTGTATGGCCACGGAACGTTGTTCTTTTCTTTCATGGTAGTGTCGATTATTTTTTACTGAGTAGGAGTATCTGTGGTACGTGCAGGTGGAAAATCTGATACGATGGGAATTGTAATTTTGTCTTCACGAGGCTTTCTCCCAGTCCGCTTTTGAAGTTCTTTTTCTACATCTGCTAATGTCACGTTTCTCTCAATCAAGAGAACGAAAAGGTGATAGAGAAGATCAGCTGTTTCTTCGATTGTCCTCTCTCGCGTTTCTTTGGTGGCTGCTTGGATTACTTCAAGCGACTCTTCAGCAACTTTGAGTGCGATTCTGTCGAGTCCTGCTTCAAAGAGTTTTGTAGTATATGAGCCCTTTGGTAAATCTCGTTTACGTTGCTCGAGTACTCCAAAAAGTAGAGAGAGCTCGTTTCTTGTCGCTTCTTCTTTGAAGCAGGTTGTATCTCCTGTGTGGCACACTGGCCCCGTAGGAAGGGCTTTTATGAGAATGGTGTCGTTGTCGCAGTCCACACGTATGTCTTCGATGGAGAGCACATTGCCCGACGTCTCACCCTTCTTCCATAAAGTCTTTCTGGTACGGCTGTAAAACCACACAGAGCCAGTGTCCAAAGTTCGTCTCAGTGCTTCTTCATCCATATATCCAAGCATGAGCACTAAGCCGTTTTTTGCATCTTGAATAATTGCTGGCACGAGACCGTTTACTTTCTCCCAGTCCATCTTCCTGACGAGTTCTTTAGATTCCATATTTTTATTGTTTTGATCTTACTTTTGATTTTTTGGCAGTTATGACGACTGCCTCAAAATCACGAACTGTTTCAAGTTCGGTAAGCCCATTTGCCACAAATGAGCTCCCTGTTTCCGTGATATCGCAGACTGCATCTGCAAAGCCGAGCGTTGTTGCTGCTTCGACGGAGCCACCAAGCTCGATAATGCTTTTTGGTTTCACCTTTTTTCCCTTCAGGTACTGCTTCAGAATTGACGGCAAGGATGTGGCAATAGTTTTACCATTCAGATCTTTGAGTGCCGTAATTTGCGAGCCCTCAGGTACGGCAATTGCGAGTGAACATTCTCCTAAGCCTAGACGTGCCACAATCTCGACCTTAGAATTTTTCTCAAGTATCTGGTCTTCGCCAATGATTCCAATGTCTGCGTTCCCGCTTTCGACATACCACGCAATATCACCTGATCGTGCAGATACTATTTTTACGTTAGGCAATTTTGGTATCTCATATACGAGCTTTCTATTTTTGCGTTGTAGCTGGCGCTCTGCTTCAGTGACGGGGACTCCAGCTGCTTCGAGGCATGTCTCAAGGAGCCCCCATGCGATGGCTGAGAGCCGTCCATTTTTTTGTATAGCGATGCGTACTTCGTTTCCCGATTGAGCCATTTCGGTGATTATTTTTTTAGCTCGTTCGCGCCCCGCTTGTCTTTGTTGGTAGTACTCAAGAATTGCATCGGGTTCTGGTGGAAGGATTCTTGGTGTGTTGCGAGCACGGTCTTCTTCTTCACGTTGCCAGTTGAGTCTGTCGGCTCTTGAGCCAGGAATCACAGGTGCTATGCGTGAAGTGCCAAACCCCGGTCTTTTAAGTGTTTCGTTCATGTTTTTATTGTTAGGTTTTTTATTTTTTTACTCCTCTACTTTCTCGCTTCATTCCCGTTTTTACCTATGTATCACTGTAGTACTACAGTGATACATAGTGGAAAACATTTTTGTGTTCAACAATGAGGATTCAGTCTCTCACTGTCCTTCACGGACTAGATCCCAAGGGTCTACGCCACTCTCTAACAGCTTCTGTGTTTCCGCGTCTTCCTTAGTAAACGCTCCTATGCTGCATTTGAACTGATAGTTTTTATCTTTTGAGGAACGAGCATCTGTTTCGTCTACATTTTTTGTTTCTTTGTTTTTCATGATGTTTTTATTTTTTTTGAATTAAAAAACCGCCTGTGGGGCGGTATGCATTTCATGCTTTCTTTTCTTGCGCCTGATTTGATCAGATTATTTTTTATGCAATCGAGAAATGATGGTGCTATAGCCGCCCCGTCCATGGTGAAGCCAATGGGAGACACGACTAACAGTGGTGGTTGATGCGCCAGTCTCATCTGCGGCGTTACGGTATGAAACGTCTTTGGTAAGGAGGCGGGCAATGGCAAAACGCTCAGCAAACGCTTCCAGCTCTGCCTTGGTGCAAAGGTCACGCATGAATGCAGAGCACTCCTCGCGGTTTTTTAGTGAAAGAAAGGCAGTATATAAAGCTTCTAGGTTTTGTTTTGAACCAAGTACCTCCTTACCGCCTACTTTATTTTTTGTATTCGCTCTATTCATAGTATGTATCACTGTAGTACTACAGTGATACATACTCTATCAGGAGTGGAGGGACCAAGTCAAGTGTGGTCTTAAGGCTTTGTGTCTTGAGGATTTCTAAATGGCTATCGGTTTTCTATTGCTTGTATGAGCTGTGCAGTGAGCGCTGGAGCTACAGTGTTGGCAAAAGTTTGCGCCGCTACCGCAGTGTCGCCATTAAGGTAGGTATCAATACCTACGCCAGATTCTTTTTTGAAGTCTCGAATGATATAGGAGGTTGTAATTGCGCGTAGATCACGGGAAGCAGTGTCGGGCGCATCAGTTGCCGTTACGATAATACCTATAAGAGAGCCAATGTCGTTCACTGCAGCGCCTCCGGATGCCCCTTGCTGGGCAACGATGGAGCCTCCCAAAGAAAAGAGGTCAATAGTGTCTGCTTTGAAAGTAAACAATTCTCCGACATGCGTTATTGCTGAGCTGGCATAGAGGTCTTTTTGTACCGTAATGCCTCCTAAAAATCCTGCAGGGTAGCCTGCGGCGATGAGGCTTTGCCCTTCCTCAGGTGGAGTAACAGATACCGAGAGAAATGAAAATGCTGTGGGCAGTGTGATGTTTGGGTGCACTGTCCCTGTAATGCGCAAGAATGCATAATCGTGCTCGCCGTTTCCTGTTGGTTTTGATTGGTTTATTTTTTTTGCGTTGTCAGCAATCCACGAAGGAGGAAGGAAAAGAAGCTCTGCTGTGTATTTTGGTTGCGCGGGACTCCCTGTTCGAATAGTGCATTCTATAAAGCCAGCACTTGGGTAATCTTTAAGGAGGAGATACTGCCCAACATGGGAGTTTGTAATGATGGTTCCCCTTGGATCGATAATGACACCGCTGGCAGAAATAGAATTTAAAGGCCCTGAGTTTTTTGTTACACAGATGATATTAACAATAGCCTCGCGCACCTTATTATTGAGCGCGATTTGATTTACGGGCTCTTTTACGGGAGGAGGAATAACTGCAGTAGTGGTTTTTGAGGTGATTGTTTGTTTCGGTGTAGTTGTCGCGGATGTTTTTTTTGCTGGAGTAATTTTACTTACGCCACTTTCTATTTCTTTTGTTGCCTCGGCAATAACCTCGGTGATTGTCGTCGTTCCAAATGTAGTTGGGGTGTTTTCTGGACTCACTGCTGTATTTTCTTGTGAAATCGAAACATGATCAGGAGAGGTCGATAAACCAGCAACTATGGCGAACACGAGTCCTGCAAATGCAAACAAGAATGTACGTAAGAAGTGGGGCATCTCAGTAGGATACAGGCTCAAGGTGTTAGGGACTAGTGCCTAGCTTTCAAAACAGAACATATTTTGCTAGAGTACGCTCACCTGCCTTCGCTCGGCGCGGGCGTTGCCCGCCGTAGCCGAGCTTTGGCGAGGCGAAGGCGGGATTAGTTTAATGGTAGAACATCAGTTTTCCAAACTGATAGCAAGGGTTCGATTCCCTTATCCCGCACTGAGTGAAACGAAGAAGGGATTAGAAGCATGCAAGTGCATGCTTCGTAGGGAATCGAAGCGCGGAGCGATGTTTCTTGTTTCAAGAAACCGCGAGCGGGGGCTGCGACCGAGCCGAACATGGGTGAGGTGAGAGTTGTAGTCGATTCCAATGCACAAAAATAATGAGCCAGACACGGAAGTGTCTGGCGATTATATTTTGTAGCGGGATAAGGAAATCGAAGAGAGTCGCTTGCGAAGCCTGTTCTGTAGCGAAGCGGAAGAACAGAAGTGACGACGGGGTCGAGAGTTCTTAGTATTTCACGAGCGATAGCGAAGTAAAATACTTAGAACTGGTGACCGATTCCCCGAACAGTTGCACCCGACGGCATGACGAAGCGTCAGGTGAGGCGAGAGTTGCAGTCGATTCCAACGCACAACATTCAAAACCCCGCCATTTGGCGGGGTTTTGAATGTTAACTCTAGAAGCTATAACCTAGCACCTAGAAGCTAGTTGCTACTTCACCGCATCCTTAAGACCCTTTGCTGCACGGAATTTTGGTACGCGCATAGAAGGAACCTTGATGCTCTCGCCAGTGCGAGGATTACGGCCAGTTCGAGCTGGGCGCATCTTTGTTGAGAAGATACCCAATCCTGCGATTGATACTTCATCGCCTTTCTTAAGGGCAGCAATAATAGAATCAACGACAGTTTCAACAACAGCCTCAGACTGTGTCTTAGTACCGCCGAGCATATCGTGAACTTTTCCTGCGAGATCTGCTTTATTCATGAAATATAAACTAGTGGCTAATCGCCATTATTTTCTAAAGGGCGTTAAAACATTATATACATAGGCTTTTTTCATGCAATACCTAGCGGGGAAGTTGACTTACGGATTCAGTGGGTTATAAAAGGGGTTACTAGAAGGGTTAGTTTTACAAAAAATGGCACATAACGTTGAGATAACGCATGACCGTGGTGGGTATTTCCAGGCTTTGGAGGATGCATATAATTTTTGTGGGAGCGATCTCGAAAAAAATGCAGGGTTAAACGGTGAAAAAAGAGATGCATGCGTTGAAAGGTTTTTAAAGAAGCGTGGTTTTTGAGATTTTTAATATCTAACAAAAAACGCCCATTCTTGGGCGTTTTTTGTCTCTAGTTGCTTAATTTAGTGCGCAAACTCTATGGTTCTCGTCTCTCGAATGACGTTAATTTTTACTTCACCAGGGTAGTGCATCTCATTTTCAACGCGCATAGCGATGTTTCGAGCCAAATCGTGAGCTTGGAGGTCAGAAATTTCTTCTGGTTTCACGAAGATGCGTACTTCACGACCTGCCTGAATTGCGTATGCCTTTTCAACACCAGCGAATGATGTGGCAATCGCTTCAAGCTCCTGCAATCGCTTAATGTAGTTTTCTACAGAGTCTCTGCGTGCTCCTGGGCGACCACCTGAGATTGAGTCTGCTACCTGCACGATGAGGGATTCCATAGTTTCATATGGATATTCCTCGTGGTGTGCCTGCATTGCTTGAATGACACGCTTATCAACACCAAATTTTTCAAGAATTCTTCGGCCAATTTCTACATGAGTTCCCTGAACCGCATGATCTACTGCCTTACCAATGTCATGAAGCAACGCTCCTGCTTTTGCAACTTTCACATCAAGCCCTAGTTCTGTCGCGAGTACGCCTGCGATGTGTGCCATTTCTATTGAGTGCTGAAGAACGTTTTGTCCATAGCTGGTGCGGAAGTACAAACGCCCCAAGATAGACATAAGCCGAGGGTCAAGGCCGTGAATACCACATTCATATGCAGCCTGCTCAGCTTTTTCCTTCATTACTTTGCCAATTTCTTCCTTTGCTTTTTCTACTGCGTCTTCAATGCGAGCGGGCTGTATGCGGGCATCAATGATGAGGTTCTCAAGAGCAACGCGGGCGATGTTCCTTCGCACTGGGTCGAAACATGAGAGGGTAATCGCCCCTGGCGTATCATCAACAATCAAATCAACACCTGTCGCTCGCTCAAATGCACGAATATTTCTACCTTCTCTGCCGATAATTTTTCCTTTAATGTCGTCTGATGGAATAGGGACTGAAGAGGTAAGTACATCAGAGTGTACTGAGTTGCCCATGCGATGAATTGCAGTGGTGAGTATTTCGCGGGCTTTCGTATCGAGCCTTTCCTTCCCATCAATTTCGAGTTTTTGTACTCGAACCATCATGTCTTCCTCGTGGTTTTTTTCTAATTCTCTGAAAAGTTCTGTTCGCGCTTCTTCTTCGGTGAGTTTTGCCACATCTTGGAGAGACTTCTCACGGTCAAGAATGAGTTTGTCAGCACGCTCTTTAATGCGTTTCACTTCTTCTATCTGTGCCTTGATGCGATCGGCTTCTTTATCAATATCAAGCTGTCGTTTATCAAGATAGGTTTCTTTTTCCGCAATACGCTTTTCCTTTAGAAGCGCCGCTTCTTCTTTAAGACGAAGTTCATCACGAAGACCCGCCTCTAGTTTCCCAGATTCTTTTTCTCCTTCAGAAATAATCCGCTTCGCTTCTTCCCTTGCTTCGAGCAAACGTTGCTTGATTTGAAGTTCTACTGAACCCTTTTGCCCAAGAGCAACAAGCCAGCGGAGTGCGTATCCTGCACCAATGCTAATAAGACCCGTGAGGGCGAGGACAATGAGGAGTGTGGTTGTAGACATAGGTCACGCGCGGCGTGCCGATGTATACAAAAATAGTTCAAACTTAAACGAAGTGTACGTCTCTAGGTAGAGTACTGAAAATTCTGGCTAAAATAACACTGTTCGTCATGTATCTGCTCTGTTTTTGCATTATCGGTCGTTATCGCTACTATTCAAATTTGATCATAAAAGGGACTTTCCCAGTGTATCAGATGGAGAGCGTCTTAAGCAATGAAAGATTGTGCTCAGTGTCTTTTGTTATATATTAGCGACTATGAGTATGGAAGCTACCCCGAGAGAGGTTCCGCCAGCTGGCGTTGATATGGATCCAGTAGAAATTGCACTGCTCCAGACTGCCCGCAACGCACTTAATGTCATGGATATAGCACGCTTTGAGAGCGTTAGAGGATTGATGAGATTTTTTGGGTTCCGGTTTCCTATATAAGGTTTTTTTGGAGTTAAAACCTAGTCTTTCGAACCTCTCTTGTAGATATCGTCAATGATGCCGTATTTCTTGGCTTCGTCGGAGGTAAGCAAAGCTTTCCACCGTCGTTCGCTCGGTAATAAATAAGCAGGGCTTTTTATTACCCTCACTCACTCGGCGGTCACCCAGTAATCACGCTCCACTTAGGCGCCTTTCTTATAAATGGAATCAATGATGCCGTATTTCTTAGCCTCGTCTGAGGTCATCCAATAATCACGTTCCGCATCTCTCTCGACTTCTTCGTAGGTTTTGCCCGTGTTTTTAGCGAGAATTTTCGTCAAATTCTCTTTAGTGCGAAGGATGTGCTTTGCAGCGATTGCAATATCTGTTGCTTGTCCTTCTACGCCACCCATAACCTGGTGAATCATTACTTCTGAGTTTGGAAGGGTGAAGCGCTTGCCTTTTTTACCAGCTGAAAGAATGACAGCGGCAGCAGAAGCAGCAATACCTACGCAGACGGTTGCGATGTCAGGCTTTACGTAGTTCATGGTGTCTAGGATAGCCAAGCCTGCAGATACTGAGCCACCCGGAGAGTTTATATAAAGGAACACATCTTTTTTTGGATCTTCCGCTTCAAGGAAAAGAAGTTGAGCAATAACAAGGTTGGCAGTGTAGTCATCAATTGGACCTCCCAAGAAAACAATGCGCTCTTTTAGAAGGCGCGAGTAGATGTCATACGCACGTTCACCGAGAGCGGTTTTTTCAATGACCATTGGGATGACACTGTTTGAAGGGGCTTGTGTTTTTTTGTTCGTCATAGTGTCTTTACTATACTCCAGCTTCACTTTTCACGCCAAGTCCAGATTGTTTGTCGAGTCGTTTTGCTTCCGCCCACGCCAGCTCAAAGATTTTTTTCATGGCGTCAGCAATCTCGGCACTCTCTATAATGATGCCGAGTTTTTCTCGCCATGAAAGAATGGTTACTTTATTATCGTAGATTTCTATATCTGGAGAGATAGAAAACACATCGGCAGGAACCACAGCAAGCTCGCGTGCCTCCTCTTTGTTTTTTAATGCCCGCTCACGTGCCAATGGAGAATCTGGAACGATGCCCATGACAGAGATTCCTTTTTTAGCACGACGTTGATAGTAGCTTGGAAAGTAATCACCCATAGTGCGATGCATATCGTCATAGTTGGCATACGCATATATTGGTTTCTTGGCAGTTAATGTATCTTCGCAAACCTGTTTCATTCCTTCGACGCCTTCATAGAACTTTACTTGTGGTCGATCCCCAACTTTTTGTATTGATTTTAGTTCCGGTACGAAGTTTTTTGCTCTTTTAATGTTTTCTTGAGCTGTGAGTAACTGTTTTTCAAGGAGTAGCAGTATATTGTCGGGGGACTCGGCTACATATTCTTGTTTTGGTTCTTTGCCTGAGATGCTTATAAGTCCTTTGTTGATAAGGGAATCAAGAATGTCATACCCTGTTGTGCGATTTATATTGGCCTTTCGAGAGATTTTGGAGACAGTCGCACGACCCAATTCAAGCGTGGATATATAGACACCCGCCTCCTTTTTAGTGAGCCCAAAGGAGAGCAGGTGATTAGTGATTTCTTCTGCGCGTTTATCCATAGATACAGCTTAGAATAAGAACTCTTTTGTGTCAATATACTCCCACAAAAGTATTAATATATTTTTATGCGTTTTAAAATAATGTTTATTTAGAAATATATTGACGAAATATATTGACAAATTTTAATAGAAGGTATATTCTCTCGAAGGTTTAGAAATTTATTATCTAAATTTTTATGAGTATGTCTGAAGTAGGTGCTGACCATGAGAGGGAACTGATGCGTAAGGCAAATGAGGCAGGTTCAAGTGGGGATGTAGACACACTTGGGGCATTACTCGATCAGTTGCTTTTGCCACGTTTAGGATCTGAAGTTATGGATCTAGCTAAGACCTTGCGTTGGCCACCAAGAGGTCGAGGGATATAAATATATGAGTGAAGCATCGGCGGGTCGAGAAAGACCTCAAATTCCGGTTCCAGTTCAAGACAAAGACAAAAAAGACACACCCAGCGCACCCAAATCTATAGTTCTAGTTCGTCACCCTAAGGCTGGAAGGGGGTTATAATTTAAAGACACTTAGTTACTTTAAAAAATTAGAAAATTAATCAAACATATGAAAAAAACTTGGATAGGATTGATTGCTATTGTCGCCTTAGGCCTTGTTGTGTGGGGAGTGTCCTCAATGGGTGGAAAGCAAGCAACTAACGACACGGGGGCTGTGAAGATAGGGGCAGTGTTGCCACTCACTGGTGATGCAGCTGTGTATGGTGAGCCTTTAAATAAAGTTCTTCAGATTGCTGTTGGAGAAATAAATGCCAATGGTGGTATCAATGGGAGACAAGTAGAGCTTCTTGTTGAAGACGGAAAATGTAACGGGCAGGATGCGGCGAGTGCTGCGCAGAAACTTATTAATGTTGATGGTGTAAAAGTCATCATCGGTGGTTTTTGTTCAAGTGAGTCTCTCGCTATGGTGCCAATTGCAGCAGCAGCAAAAGTAGCCTTAATTTCTCCTGGGTCTTCAAGTCCTAAACTTACGAACGCAAGCCCGTACTTTGTGAGAAATTATCCAAGTGATTCAGCGCAAGGTGCGGTGCTCGCAAATATCGCTTTCACTGATAAGGGCTGGAAGAAGGTTGCTTTTATTCAAGAGCAGACTGATTACGCTCAGGGTGTTTACAGCGCATTTTCTGCTGAATTCACTAAGTTAGGTGGCACAGTGACGAATGAGGCGTTTCCAACTGAGACAGCTGATTTTCGTTCGTTGGTTTCTAAAGTAAAATCTGGAAACCCTGATGCAGTATTTTTGAGCGTACAGACTCCAGCCGTTGCTGCGCGCATACTGACACAAATCAAACAACTCGGATGGAAGCCAAAACTTATGGCTGCCGATGTTGTTCCAGGGGATCCTGAAACCGTGTCCAAATATAAAGATATTCTTGAAGGAACATTGACTGCAGAATTCGGCACTGATGCAACGAATCCGAAGTTCGCTGCGATGATTGCCTCATATAAAACGAAATACGGTGAAGAGCCACCATACCAAGGGTATGCGCAGACTGTGTACGATTCCGCATATTTGGTGCAGGGTGCAATTGTTGCTGTGGGTTATGACGGAACGAAAGTAGCTAATTGGCTTCACACTGTAAAAGATTGGCAAGGAGCATCTGGCACAGTGACTATTGGTGCAAACGGTGACCCTATAACTGGACATAAGCCCGAGGTGATTACTGGTGGCAAAGTAATGCCATACGTTAAGTAAGTTAATGAAAAACACCCCGATGGTTCGGGGTGTTTTTTTATCTTCGTTCGATGCTATTCTTGAATCGTAACTCTTTCTTCTAGCGCTTTTCATGGATATTTTACCGCAAATAATTCTCAATAGTCTGATCGCTGGTTCACTTTACGCACTTGCTGCGATGGGATTTAATCTCATCTACGGAGTTTCGCGTTCATTTAATCTTGCACACGGAGTGTTTGCCACGGTGTCTGCCTACGCAGTGTTATTTCTTGCATTTCATACCGCAATCCCGCTACCTCTCACGATCGCATTCGGAATTTTGATGTCCGTTCTTTTGGGCTATGTACTTGAGCGTTTAATATTTCGCCCTCTTCGTTTTCGTAAAGCATCTAACTTAGTGCTTCTCATCGCTTCTTTAGGTGCTTCGATTGTTATCGAAGCACTCATTGCTATTTTCTTCAGCAGTCAGTTCCAAACTCTGTCCTCTTTTTTACCTCCGTTTGGCACACTCCATATTCTTAGAGGGACACTTACCGATTTGCAGGTATTCATTATTGTTTGTGCGATTTTAGTTCTTGGAATATTTTGGTTGATGCTTTCTTACACTCGCTTCGGTAAAGCAGTACGAGCTGTTTCAGATGATGAAGAGGTTGCAAAGATTGTTGGTATCAACACAAATGCAATTATTGGTCTCGTGTTTATGATTGGCGCAGGAGTCATGGGTGTTGCTGGAATTTTGGCAGGCTTTGACACAGGCCTTGAACCCCACATGGGTTTTATTCTGCTTCTTGGTGGGGCTATCGCTTCAATCATAGGAGGAACAGGGAATGTGTACGGTGCTTTCCTAGGAGCATTTATTCTTGGTTTTGCAGAAAATTTCGGTGTATTTTTTGTTTCAGGGGAGTGGAAATATGCAATAGCTTTCGGTGTGCTCATTCTCTTTCTTCTATTCAGACCGCAAGGCATTCTTGGTAAAAAATAGATATGGAATACATTTTTCATCTGGCTATTCTTTTCTCGCTCTTTGCGATATTTGCTATCTCGCTCGACTTAGTGGCAGGCTATACGGGACTCATTTCTGTGTGCCATGCAGCTTTTTATGGCGTAGGTGCATATACAACGGCACTTTTGGTGCAGGGTATCGGACTGAATTTCTTCTTTGCGCTCTTAGTAGGGATGCTTTTAACGGGCATTGTTGCACTTGTTTTAGGTTTGGTATTTTTAAAATTTAAAGGTGATTATTATGTTCTGGGTACTCTTGGGTTTACATATATTGCGTATACGGTTTTCATGAATTGGCAAAGCGTGACGAATGGTCCGTTGGGAGTGCCGGGAATACCACGACCAGAGATTTTTGGGTTTTCTTTTTCAAACAGTTTGTCATTTTTAATTCTTTCTCTTCTTATTCTCGCTGGTGTATATGCGACAGCTCGTTTTATTGTGTCGTCATCGTTCGGACGAGTGCTCCGTGCTATTCGTGAAGACGAAGAAGCGATTACTGTATTTGGTTATCGCACGAGCGCTTTTAAACTCCTTATTTTTGTTTTCAGTGCGATGATTGCTGCTCTTGGTGGTGGTTTGTTAGCTTCGTATCTTACCTACATCGACCCAGGGACATTCGGCATTACCGAATCAATTTTTGTTCTCTCAATTGTTATTCTTGGGGGCTTAGGTTCACTTCGTGGCCCTGTTGTAGGTGCGCTCATCCTAGTACTCTTGCCCGAAGCACTGCGTTTTGTTGGGTTTTCTCCTGACATTGCGGCACAAATGCGTGTACTTATATATGGTCTTCTACTGGTGATTATGATGCGGTACAGACCACAAGGACTTTTAGGAGAATACAAACTATGAGCTACGCACTACAAACAAAAAATCTTTCAAAGGTGTTCGGTGGTGTCCACGCTGTCGATCATCTTTCTATTTCAATTCCGAAAGGAAAAATAACCGGCATTATTGGACCTAACGGAAGTGGAAAGACGACACTCACGAATGTACTCACTGGGTTTCACGCCATAAACTCAGGGGCTCTCATTGTTGGGGGTGAGAAAGAGCTTCAGCATATTCGCTCGTATGATGTGCGGAATTTAGGTATGACACGCACATTTCAAAATGTTCGTGTATTTGAACAGATGAGCGTTTTGGACAATATCCTTGTTGTCCTCACGGAGCGAGGTTTATTTGCATCACTTTTTGATTCTCATACTGCGTTTCACAAGAATACGGCACAAGAAGTTCTTACCCGGGTTGGTTTGTGGGAAAAAAGAAATGAGAATGCAGTAAATCTTTCGTATGGACAGAGAAAGCTTTTAGAAATAGCCCGGGCACTTGCGGTTAACGCAGATGTAATTTTCTTTGACGAACCATATGCAGGTCTATTCCCTGAAATGGTAAAGCTGGTTTCAACAGTTATGCAGGAGCTTCGGACACAAGGGAAAACAGTCGTTCTCATTGAGCATGACATGGCGCTCATTCGAGAGCTTTGTGACCACGTCATTGTGCTTGAAGCTGGGAAACTTCTTGCGGAAGGGAAGCCTGGGGAAGTGCTCGCTGATTCAAAAGTTATTGAAGCGTATCTCGGCGCATGATATCTATGAAAAAAGAAACTCTTTTAGAACTTGAGGATATACACGTTCACTACGGTGGAGTGAAAGCGCTAAATGGTGCATCGGTGTCGCTTGATGAAGGTGAAATAGTTGCACTGATGGGTCCGAATGGTGCAGGAAAGTCAACGATACTGAAAGCAATTTTTGGGCTTGCCCCAATTCAGTCAGGGAAAGTGTTATGGGAGGGTCATCCGTTCACTCCTGTTTCTCACGAGGTGGTGGAGAGGGGGATTGCTTTTGTCCCTCAAGGCAGACGAGTGTTTTCGGATCTTACTATTGAAGAGAATCTGGAAGTGGGGGGATTTACTATTCGTGATTCAAAAATTCTGAAGGAAAGAATTGAAAATATTTATGACTTGTTTCCGATGCTCAAACAAAGACGAACACTAAAGTCGGGCGCACTCTCGGGTGGGCAACAGCAACTGCTCGCCGTTGCCAGAGGGCTTATGATTGACCCGAAAATATTGCTTCTCGATGAACCGTCCCTTGGGCTTGCACCGAAAGTGGTAAAAGAAGTATTTGGTTTTATAAAAGAAATCAATCAGCGTCGAAAAACTGCGGTGATGGTTGTTGAGCACAATATAAAATCACTCCTCGAAATCGCTGACCGAGGCTACATCTTGGACAAAGGGAAGGTGGTTGTTTCAGGGGAACCCAAGAAACTTGTGGCCGAAGGCACTCTTGAGAAGGTTTTCACTGGCGCACACTAGATTTAGGTTATATTTTTATTCCCTTCTTCTTATGTGTCACTGTAGTACTACAGTGACACATAAGAAGCGTAGAGCCGTGTGTGACGCTAAAGGAAAAGAGAATGTTAGGTCTTTGCTCCTCTCTCTAGTTGTCTTGCTCCAATCCACGCCAGCTCAAAGATTTTCTTCATGGCGTCAGCAATCTCTGCGCTTTCTATAATGATGCCGAGTTTTTCTCGCCATGAGGCAATCATGACTTTGTTGTCATATACGTTGATTGCAGGATGAAAACCAAATTGATCAGCCGGGACAAACACTGATTCACGGTATTCATCTTTGTCTTTGCTGGCACGCTCAAGCCCCATTGAAGTTTGTGGAAAGATGGCACGCATAAATAATTTTCTCTTCGCACGTCGTCGGTAGTATTCTGGAAAGTATCCTTTTATGACGGAGTGCTGGTCCTCAATAGAAGAAAAGGCGATGATATTGTCTGATTCTGCTTTTAAGCTGTCTTCAAAAACATAACGCAAACCTTCGATTCCTTCATAAAATTTAATTTGAGGTCGAGTTGCCGATTTTTGTATTAATTTAAGTTCAGATGCAAATTCCTTGGCTTTCTCAGCGGCTCGGGTAGATTCTTCAGCTTGTTTCTCTAGGTATGTTGCGAGTTTATCGGGAGACTCTGCGTAGTATTCTTGCTTCGGTTTTTTCCCTGACATGCTCGCGAGCCCTTTATTGATGAGTGAATCAAGAATCACATAGGTAGTAGCCCGATTAACATTTGCCTTACGCGATGTCTGTGCAACGGTACCTCTATCAATAGTTAGGAGGGCGATATACACAGAGGCTTCTTTCTCTGAGAGCCCAAAGGAAATCAATTTTCCGGTGAGATTATCGACTGGTTTTTTCATATTTCCATTATATTCTTATTACTCAAATTGTGTCAATAAAAATTAACAGAAAAATGTGGATACTAAATTAACCATATTTTAAATATATATTTCAAATATATATTGAAAATATAGATTGACAAAAAAAGATTGCTCAATATACTAGCCACATATGAAGCAAGAAGCATTATTCACACATGTAGCAGAACAGCTTATTCCGTTTCCTCAAAGGTGGTGGTGTAGTCGATGCAGAGACTGGCATCGACTCAGATGTCCAAGGACATCTTTATAGCGTTAGCTCTTAGGTACTTCTTCAGGTTTTTCTTCGTTGGTTTCAATAAGCTCAGCTGGTTCTTTTGAAATTGAGCGAGCGCCAAGGAGTTCCCAGACTTTTTCACGCATGACGGTGGCACGGACATACTGATGTGCACGGTCGTGCTCTACTCCTTGCTCAATGAGTGCATGTGCAAGACGCTCTTCGTCTTTTGAGTCAGCTTCTATTTTTTCTGCACGAGCTATTTCACCGAAAATAAGGTCGAGAGCAACACGCTTTTCTGCAGGTACTTGGAGTTCTGCACGAACGGTGTCTTCGGTCTTGCCGATGCGTTTCAAGTAGTCATTGAAGGGAACGCCTTGCGCTGCAACATCGCGTTTCGTTGCGTCTAAAAGTGCACCCGCTTCTTCGCCGATTATGAGTTTAGGAATAGCGCATGATGCCTTTTCAATCAATGCCTCCGCTATAGCGCCTCGTTTCTTTTGAAGTTCGCGCTCTTTTACTGCACGCACTGATTCTTCTTTAAGGAAGTGTTCAACGGCGAGCGAGTTTTCAAAACCAAGTTTTTTAGCTTCATCATCAGAGAGAAGGGTGGTGGCATCGCCTGTCGACTGGGTCATTTGCCTGGCTTGCATGCGAAGTGCCTGGAGTGCGGCCTCCTGTTCCTTTTCCTCATCAACGGCAGGGAGTTTGGTGCCCGCTTTTTTAGCGACCTCTTTGAAATTTTCGATTGAACAGCTTGGTGCAACAATCGCAAGGATTTCAAACGGTACATCAGTATCTATGTCGGAAGCACCGAGAGTTGCGGCAACAGGCATGATTGGCATGACCGAGTGTTCTTTCAAGAGCTCCTCCACTTTTGATTTCAGCGCGTCTTCCGCCGCCTCTTTCCAAAGGGCCTTTTCTCCCACGTGTTCACGGACTTTCTCAATTGGAGCCGTGCCTTTGCGGAATCCTGGAAGTGTTATCTCACGGTGAATTGCCGTTAAAGTTCTCTCTTTCGTTTGTATGACGAGATCTTTTGGAATGGTGCCTGAAATTGAAACTTCAGCGTTTGGGCGGGTGTCTTTTTTTGTTTGCATAAGTGTCTATCCTAACGCATTGGTATCGTAAAGCAAAAGCCCGCCCTCAAGGATTGAGGACGGGCTTTTGGAGTAGCGATTAGTTACTACTGAGCACTTGCGTCTCCGTTTACTGCAGCAGCAGAGCTTTCAATGCCTGAAAAATCAGTTGCACTGACATCTGCTTGAATGCTGTCTAATTCATCTGATGAACTTTGGCGGAGTGCAGCTTGCACATCTGGATCGTTAGAGGCTTGGAGTTCCTCAACTGTCCCTGCTGGTGCGTTGGCCGATAGCTTCTCAAGGTTCTGATTCAAGAAGTACCAAGCTCCTGCAGCAAGGATGCCCACGATAATCACGATGACAGCGATAGGGCCAATAGCCATAGCACTTTTCTTTGGTGGTGTTGGAGGTGCAGGAGGAGGTGTTTGGGTCGCTTCGTTTGTGTCCATGTTTTTATTTTAGTTTTTTAAAAGAGGTTATGTTCTTGGTGTTGTGGTTGCGTTTTTGTGGATAGCACGAACCGCTAGTCCAAGCTTTTTAACGGCACCTTCTAGTGCTTCACGAGCTTTTTTTATATGCATCTGTGCACTATTTGTAGTGGTGCGAATAGGAGCGAGGCTTGCTGAGACAGCTGCCATGTTAGATGCACTCAACACACTTACCGCTGCTGCTTGTATGGTTGAAAGATCTTGTTTTGCTGCTGCAATTTCGGTTTTTGCCGTTGCTATGTCGGCCCGTGCGTCAGTGGTATTTCCACCTCCCTGGTCTATTTTTGTTGCACGTGACTCTATTCTTGCAATAAGTTCCTCTAACCTATGGATGACCGCAAGAAGTCTCTCTGCCAGATGCTTCATCTCAATCTTTATTCGTTGTTCGTTTCGTTCTCTTGTGGTTGAGCTCATGTTGCCAGGGCGAGTTGTTGAGGCAATTCCAGGGCGCACTACTGGGCGCGTAGTTGAACCCATGCGGTCATTTCTATCATCCATGCGATCACGCATTGGTGTTGTTGAAGCGCGTGGTGGCATTGGACGAGGAGGTATCGCTACTGTTGTGGATCCGTTGCCTCCAACTACAGTTGGTCGATCTGGTTGGTGCCCTGGTCTTACTGGATCAGTGTAGCCAGCTCGAGGATCTGTTTTTTGGTTGTTTCCTAAATTATCCAAATATGCTTTTGCTGACGTTATTTTTGGTAGCATCCTCCCGCCTGTTTCTTCCGCTGAAGCAACTGTTGCAGAGTTAGCAACAAGTACTACCGCAATAAGGGCGAGTGCATTATATGTCCATGTGCGTTTCATAGTGTGTAATTATTATTTTTTACAAAAGAAACCATCCAAATCTCTATCTGGGTGTTTCTATACATTATATGGGCTCTATTGGTGTTGGGAAGTGAAAAAGCAAAATCCCCACTTTTCTTGAAAGAAAAGTGGGGATTTTGAGGCTATTTCGCAAATTTTTCTTGATAGAGCTTTTGAGCTTCACTAAATGCTTCTACCGCCTCAGATTTCCCTTTGAAGCCAGTTACCGTCACTTCTTTATTTTGAACTTTTTTATAGGTTGAGTAGAAGTGCTCTATTTCCTTGATGGTATGAGGATTCACATCATTCAAGTCTTTCACATTGTCCCAGCGCACATCGTCACACGGAACGGCGAGAATTTTATTGTCGTTATCGCCACCGTCAATCATACCCATGATTGCCACAGGGCGTGCACGCACTAAAATACCTGAAAGAAGAGGGTATGTAGTGAGCAACATTACATCGAGTGCATCGCCATCGTGCCAGAGTGTTTGCGGTACAAAACCGTAATCAAAAGGGAAGTCTTGTGAGGAATGCATAACGCGGTCGAGAGCGATAAGCCCGGTTTTTTTGTCGATTTCGTATTTGTTTTTTGAGCCCTTTGGTATTTCAACGATGACATTTATCTCATCTGCGGTTCCTGGGTCTATGTCGTGCCAAAGATTCATGATTAGTTAGGTGACAGGTGTCAGGTTATAGGTTTCAGTTTTTAATTACTTTAAGAATATCACTTTATTCAGAGTCAGCTTTCTCCGTTGATTGCTCGAGAGGAGCTTCTTCGATTGCTTCAGCCTCTGCTCTGCCGATTTCTTTTTCTTCAGGAGAGATGACTGCCTCTTCAGGGGCACCAGCATCCTCTGCTGTATCCGCTACGACCGCACCTCCAACGGGGCGGATATCGATTGACCAACCAGTGAGTTTTGCAGCGAGGCGTACATTTTGACCACCACGACCAATAGCAAGTGATTGCTGATCTTCTGATACTTCAGCAACTGCACGGTGCGTTTCTTCATCGAGTTCGATTGAAAGAATTTGAGCAGGAGAAAGTGCGTCTTCAATAAATTGTTTTATTTCTTCTGACCACTCAATGATATCGATGCGCTCACCGCCGAGCTCGCTCATGACAGTTGAAACGCGAACACCTCTCTGACCTACAAGTGCCCCTACCGGGTCGATACGAGAATCAGTTGCATGCACCGCAACTTTTGAGCGGCCGCCAGCCTCACGGGCAATTGCTTTTATGACGACGGCACCACTTGCGATTTCAGGTACTTCAAGTTCGAAAAGTTTTTCCAAGAATTTTGGATGTGCTCGAGACAGTCGCAAGAATACTCCACGTACTCCTTCTTCAACTGAGAAGAGGTATGCACGAACACGCTCACCCGCACGGTAACGCTCGCCTGGAATTTGTTCGTGATACGGCATGATGCCCGTTGCACGACCCAAGTCGACATACAGGTTTCCACGCTCAATGCGTTGCACGATACCGTGAACGATATCGCCTTCTTTTCCGCCGTATTCTTCAACAACTGAAGCGCGTTCTGCCTCGCGGATTTTCTGCATAATGACCTGCTTTGCAGTTTGTGCTGCGATGCGTCCGAAGTCAGTCTTTTTTTCTAGAGGGAATATAAGTTCATCGCCTACAGCCACATCTCTTTTAATTCTCTTAGCATCTTCAAGGAAAAGGAATCGCTCTTCGTTGTAGTGAGGACGATCGTCGCCTTCTTCTACAGGTGATTCGTCGCCGTCCATTCGAACCTCTGAAGGATCGACAACCATTTTTACCTGATAGAAATCGACACCACCAGTTGAAATATCAAAATGTGCACGAACGATTTGGTCGCGCTTCCCGTACTCGCGCTTATAAGCAGTCGCAACTGCGCCTTCGATTGCTTCTATCATTTTGTCACGAGGGATACCGCGCTCTTCAGAAAGCTGTTCGATGACGAGGTTTATTGTTTTTAGGTCGAACATGTTAGTTAGGGGTTAGTGTTTAGGGGTAAGAAAGTGTCAATTTTCCAAAAAAAGAGGCCCGCTACGCGGACCCATGGAGGGAAACTGACTCAAAAAGTATAGCGTGGAGGCGTGGGTGTGTCAATGATTCACAGGCGTGAACCATCCCCTCCTAATAATTATTATATGGAGAAGTGAGCTCGTTCCACTTACGCTTTGCAAAACCACCAAACCGCTTAGCTTGCCCGAACGCCCAAAGAGCACCCAAAGTTTTTAACCAAAATAAACCAGTTAATCTCAGATATTCTATTGTGTTTACTCCTGCGTTGTATGCGTCGTTTCCGTATGCGCTTGCATGGTAGGTAACGACATCAGCAATCTCGGGCAATAGTGAGACACTCTGCACTTTCGCTTCTGCGCCTGGTTTCCTAAAGATATTAGCCGCTTCGACAGGAGGAAAAGCAAGGTTTTCAGCGCCGCGTCTTACAACAGAACCGCCATTGCTTGCCGGATGAGATTCAAAAGCAGGAATTAGTCTTTCAGGAGAAGTCATATGTAATTTTATGCAATAAATTTTTCGGATTTCTAATCTGCGCAGGGTACTACACTTAAATCACTCTGTCAAGTACTTCATCCCAGACATTTTTAGTGTCACTTTTTGGTATTTTTTGTACCGCCTTTTAATTTTTTTTCTTAGTACTTCATTTCTAATTTCATTTTTCATTTTCCTCCACTAAACCCTAACCACTAAACCCTAAATCCTGCTCTGCGATGTTATTCTTACCAAAGAATGATTGTTCCTGACGCACAATTAAAGACTTTCATAATTGATTCTGGATTAGTGTCCCGTAAAGATTTTGAAGCTGCAGAACGGGATGCAAAAGATACAGGACAACCATTGAGTGATGCTCTCGTTTCGGGGGGAGTACTCGGTGAAGATGAACTTCGCCGTATGCAGGCACACATACTCGGCATTCCTTTTATATCTCTTGCCGGCATGAAGATAGATTTTGAAGTTCTTTCACTCATCCCTGAGCCTATTGCCCGCAAGCATAATGTTATTGCTTACAAAAAGACTGCGGATGCACTGGAAGTTGCCATGCTCTATACGGGCGATTTGGAACCACTGAACTTTATAAAAAAGAAAATTGGTTTGAAGATTTTACCTCGACTCACTGACATGGCTTCTCTTAAAAGCGCTCTACTGCAATACCAAAAATCTCTCAAGGAAGAATTTGGCAATATTATTCAAGGAGCATCGTTATCAATCGAAGATAACCCTTCTCTCGATACCGCTGGCTTAAAAAAACTCGCCGATGATCTACCGGTTATAAAAGTAGTCGACACGCTCCTCCGGCACGCGATTGTTCAAGGGGCATCTGACATTCACATTGAACCTTTAGAAGAAATGCTTTTAGTTCGTTACCGTATTGATGGCATTTTGCATGATGCCATGGAGTTGCCAAAAAATATTGCAGCGGGAGTAACGGCGCGCATAAAGGTTTTGGCAAACTTGAAACTTGATGAGAAGCGTCTTCCGCAAGATGGTCGTTTTAAAATGGAGGCAGATAAAGAGCGCGTGTCACTTCGTGTATCCGTAATGCCTACCTATTTTGGAGAAAAAACAGTGATGCGATTACTCAGAGAAGGTGGTGGAGGTTTTACTCTCGAATCATTAGGTTTCCACGGCGCTGCATTAGAGCGAATACATGCAGCCTCTAAGCAGTCGACGGGAATGATTTTGATGACGGGGCCGACTGGTAGCGGAAAGACAACAACTCTGTATACGATTTTGGATATTTTAAATACACCCGATGTGAATATTGCAACCATTGAAGATCCTATTGAATACCAGATGCCTCGCGTGAACCAGACGCAGGTGCGCTCGGACATAGGGTTTACCTTTGCGTCAGGCTTGCGCTCACTTGTGCGCCAAGACCCGGACATAATCATGGTTGGAGAAATTCGCGACATTGAAACGGCATCGCTTGCTATTAACGCAGCGCTCACTGGACACTTAGTTCTTTCAACACTACACACTAATTCAGCGGCAGCGACTATCCCTAGACTCATGGATATGGAAGCCGAAGCCTTCCTTCTTGTATCCACTCTCCGCGTAATCGTTGGACAGAGGCTTGTCCGTCGCCTGGCATCGGACCGTACTGAGTACACTCTTTCTGAAGAAGAAATTGCACAATTAAAATCTGCCGTAGACATTGATCGAGTACTTGCTGTTTTGAAAGAAGAAAAACTTATTCCTAAAGAGGCAACCATTAAAGAGATTCCATTCTTTAAACCAAAAGAAAATGGTGTCTCTCCTGATGGATATTCAGGGCGTATTGGTATACATGAGGTGTTGCCAGTGACGCATGAAATACGAGAACTTATTCTCAAGCGGGTTTCGGCGGATGATATTGAATTACAGGCAAAGCGTGAAGGTATGCTTACTATGGTTGAGGACGGTATTTTCAAAGCAGCTACTGGAGTTACCACAATTGAGGAAGTGCTTCGAGTTATTTCAGAGTAAAAAGGTACACACGGTATATGCGTTAACCCGCCGGCAATTATTTTTTTGGCGTTATACTGAAAAAGTGAAATTCAAAGTTACTGCGATCAGTCAGACAGGTGAAACATATTCCGATATCATTGACGGAGTCGATCGTTTTGCAGTGCACCACGACATACGTGAACGAGGTGACCGAGTACTGGAACTCAAAGAGGTGCGTGCGAACAACTTATTTTCACTCGACTCTATTCTAGAAATTTTTCACACCGTTTCACTTGATGAAAAAGTAATTCTCACACGCAATCTTGCTACCATGCTTGATGCCGGCTTAACTATTTCCCGTTCACTTGAGGTAGCAAAACGACAGACACGCAATGCCCACTTGCAAGAGGTTTTGATTGAGATAATCACCAGTGTAAAGAAAGGAGAGACTTTCTCTACCGCTCTTTCTGCGTTTCCCAAAATGTTTTCCTCCCTGTTAGTTTCTATGGTGCGTGCCGGGGAAGAATCAGGAAAATTAACTGAGTCGCTCCGAGTTGCATCTACTCAAATGGAGCGCGCCTCTAACTTACAGAAAAAAATTAAAAGCGCACTTATTTACCCGAGCATTGTTTTGAGTGCAATGGTCGGTATTGGCATACTGATGTTGATTTATGTTGTCCCTACACTGTCAGGGACTTTTAGGGAATTACATGCATCTCTTCCACCCACAACTCAATTCATAATTAGTGCTAGTGATTTTTTGATTCACAATACATTTATCGCATTGATGTTATTTAGTTTTTTTATATTTGTGTCACTTTTGGCAATTCGATCAGCGAAGGGTAAGATTTTTCTAGACTGGTTTATGCTAAAAGTTCCTATCATTGGGGGACTAATTGTTGAAGTTAATGTTGCCAGAGCCACCCGCACACTTGCTTCATTGTTTTCGTCAGGAGTTGATATGGTTTTGTCGGTCAAAATTGCCCACGATGTATTAGAGAATAGCCAGTATAAAAAGATTCTTATTGAGGCTGAGAAAAGTCTTACCGAGGGCTCACCGCTTTCGCTATCCCTTGCAAAACACCCTATTCTTTTTCCACCATTAGTCGCTGAAATTGTTGCTGTGGGCGAAGAAACAGGGCGCCTCTCAAGTCTTCTTAAGGAAACCGCAGAATTTTACGAAGAATCGGTTGAGCGAAAAACAAAAGATCTCTCTACAGTTATTGAACCATTTCTCATGGTTATCATTGGTGCTATGGTTGGATTTTTTGCGATTTCGATGATTGCTCCGATCTACTCGCTGTCGAGTCATATCTAGATGAGGTGCCAGCTTTCAGCTTTCAGCTTTCAGAGAGGAAGGAACAAAACTTCTCGGGGGATGACACTCATTGAAGTAGTTGTCGCCGTATCTTTGATGCTTGTAATATTTTTAGGTTTTTTTGGTGCGTATGCTGCATCCGCTACATTAGTGCAAAGCATTGCATCGCGCACAAATGCGAGCGCGCTTATTGCGAGCAGTATTGAATATGTAAGAGGACTTCCGTATGCGAGCGTTGGGACTGTTAGTGGTACTCCTTCAGGAGTTTTAGTATCTACTGAATCACGACTTGTTAATAATATTCCGTACACACTTCGAACAGTGGTGACATATAAGGATGATGGAGCGAATGGCGTAGGTGGGAATGATTATAAGGTAGTGAAAGTTGAGGCAAGTTGGAATATGCGCGGATTTTCACACAGTATGTCTGCAGTTACCTATGTTGCGCCATAAAAATAATACAGCGCGAGCGATGAGTTTGATAGAGGTTTTAGTGACCCTCGCGGTTGTTTCGTTGATTATGGTGGGTGCATCAAATTCGGTATTGGCGCTCTACAAAACAAATAACACGGGGACTCGTGCTCTAACCCAAATTAGCAGTGCTCGGTCGGCACTTACCACACTAATGACAGATGTGCGTAGCATTGCGTATGGTAATGATGGCTCGTACCCGATTGTTTCTATGTCCGCATACGCGTTAACTTTTTTTAGCAACATTCCAAACGGCACTGGAGCTACTCGTTTTCAATATCAAATTAACGGGACGACACTTTCTCGGAGCCAAGTGAGTGCAGGTACTCCGCCAACATACAGCGGGGCGTCTATGGGTGAGTCTTTAGCAACATACGTACAGAATACAACTGACTCGATCCCGCTTTTCCGTTATTACGACAGTTCCGGTGTTGAAATTACTGATATGAGTCGAGTGACCGCTGTAGCGTCCGTACTAATTTCTATTGATGTGCGAAGTCCTGGAATGACGACCCCATTCATACTTACTGCCACCACCACGCTTCGTAATCTTAAAGCAATATGAATGAACAGGGTTTAGCGTTTAGGCGACGCTTCGTCGGATCCGCAGGGATCATGAAGAGTTTAGGGCGAAGCGCAAGAAGTGTGGGAGGGTTTATGACTGTTTTTGTACTCATTGCTTCTGCTGTTTTTTTCTTCCTGTTGTCTGATTTTATGAGTGCGCTCACACTTGAGCGTACTAAAGAGCGTTTTGGATCTGAAGCTGACAAAGCACTCAGTATTTCTGAAGCAGGGCTTGAGTACTACCGATGGCACTTTTCAGAATTTCCCACTGATATACAGGATGGTACTGGTTTGTCTGGGCCATATGTACATGCAGTTTTGGATCCAGAAAACGGAAATACTGTCGGGAATTTTTCTCTCACTATTTCAGGTATAACTTCTTGCGGAGTACTTACATCCGCATCAGTGCGTTCAACGGGATGGGCATTGGAAAGTGCATCGCATACAAAAACACTTATTGCTCAGTATGGAACACAGACGCTTGCGGCATCAACAAGTCCAGCAAAGTCTGACACATCAGTGATTACTGCCACCCTCACAAATTTAAAAACATATGCGCAAGCATCGGGTGTATATCTCGCTCCTGCATCGGGTGGAGCGTATGGGTACAAAATTGTTTTCAAGTCGAACGGAACATTTGATGCAAGCCCTGTTACCGCAGTTACTGAGATAATGGGATATTCAGATGATGAAGGTTGGGAGGAAGAAAATACAATAATTACTTCAGTTGGCGCCACCACAAATTACGCCATACCTGCAGGGTGTCCTGTTGTGTTTGTAGAAGATTCTGTTTGGCTTGAGGGGGTCGTATCTGGAAAGGTTACATTCGCCGCTGCAAATGTGGCGAGCCCCAGCATTAATCCAGACATTATTATTACGGGGAACATTACCTATGCGCACGCATATGACGATGGGTTAACGGCAATTGCTGAGCGATCAGTTTTGATTTCACTCCAGTCACCCGATGTATTACAGCTGAATGGTGTTTTTGTGGCAGGTACTGGTCACTTTGGACGACATCGTTACGATGCCTCGGGTACGCACGCTGTTCCTACCGACCTGCAGTCATATGTGCTTCGTTCCACGCTGAATACCTTCGGTACTTTTGCTTCCCGTGGTGTCGTAAACACAAAATGGACATCGTCTGGTGCGTTTATCTCGGGTTATAGTATTCGGACAGATGTCCACGATGCCCTCTTGGCACAATTGCCACCACCATTCACTCCAACAATAGCCAGCGGGTTTCGTATCGTTGATTGGCGTACGCAGGACTAGCAAAAGGGTTTAGCGTTTAGGGGCTAGGCGATGCTTCATCGGATCCGAAGGGATCACTTAGGGAGGAAATAAATTCCTCTCAAACATGTTACGATTTCTGCATGAAGAAATTGATTGTTGGAAATTGGAAGTTATATATCAATACCCCCGCTGAAGGGAAAAAACTCATCCGTGACATTGATAAGAAGTTGCCTCGTGGACTGAAAGTAGAAGTGGCTCTTTGTCCTCAGGTGTCGCTCGCACCACTTTTGAAGAGTAGTTATGGAGGAAAGCGTATAGCCTTTGGTACTCAGGACGTGTTTTTTGAAGAAGGTGGTGCTCATACAGGGCAGACTTCTCCAAAATCCCTTGTCTCATCTGGAATTAAGTATGTGATTGTTGGACACGCAGAGCGGCGCCGAGAAGGAGATATTGATGACATTGTTGCAAAAAAGGCCGTGACGGCTATACAAGCAAAGCTGCATCCAATTGTATGTGTGGGGGAACCCGTACGAGATACGGAAGGCGCATATCTCACTTACCTGAGCAATAATGTAATCTCTTCGCTCGCACGCATTAATGCAGTGGACGCTTCGAAATTTACGATAGCGTATGATCCACTCTGGGCGATTGGTGCTCCGCAAGCTCCGTCGCCCCGTGTCGTTGCAGAGGCGGTTATGTTCATCAGAAAAACTATCGCAGACATCTGGGGACGGGAGCGCGCGCTTAAGGTGCGCATCATCTATGGGGGGTCGGTCAATACAGAAAGTGCCACATTGTTTGCAACGACTCCTGGTATACAGGGACTTCTTGCTGGGCGTGCAAGTGTTAATGCTGAAGAATTTACAAATATTATTCGTGCATTTCAAAAGTAGTCAGTATTTCTATGCATTCAATTGATGAGTTAAAAAACCTCAAAGGTAAACGTATTTTGCTCCGTTTGGATTTGAATGCTCCGATAGTGAATGGTGCGATTACCGATCCATTTCGTATTGATAGAGCATTGAAATCTATACAGTTTCTTATTGCTCGAGAGGCACGAGTGGTTCTCGTGAGTCACCTGAGTGATAGTAGAGGGTCACTGGTTCCAGTGTATGAATATCTCAAGAAAAAAATGCCACTCACATTTGTTGATGACATAGCGGGTGTAGAAGCACATCAGGCTGTTGAGGCACTTCAGGATGGAGAAGCAGTACTCTTACAAAACATCCGCATGAGCGATGATGAAAAAAAGAACGATGCACATTTTGCTCGCGAAATTGCTTCACTCGCTGATATGTATATAAACGATGCATTCCCCGCATCTCATCGTATCCACGCATCCATTGTCGGTGTTGCAGGAATTTTACCAGCGTATGCAGGCTTTCAATTTTTTGATGAAGTTGCAGGTCTTACTCCTGCGCTCACTCCAGAGAGTCCGTCTCTCGCAATAGTTGGTGGCGCAAAGCTCACCACGAAAGTTGCATTAATAGAGACACTACTTAAAAAATATGACTCTGTGTTTGTTGGCGGAGCCATTGCAAATGATTTTTTCAAAGCGAAAGGGTACGAAGTAGGAATGTCTCTTGTGTCTGGTGCTGACACTGCCAAGACAATGCTCGGTAATTCAAAAATAATTCTCCCGGAGTTCGTCACAGTAGAAGGGCCGAATGGACGACGAGATATTCTTGCCAGCGAGGTTGGGAAGAATGAAGCTATTTTAGATATTGCTCCAGCTTCTATTCAAGCGCTTCAGTCTATTATTAATGCATCACATTCAATACTGTGGAATGGGCCGATGGGGAATTTTGAGAAAGGATTTATTGCAGGCACTGACGCTCTTGCTATCGCTATTGCTGGATCGTCCGCAAAATCTATCGTTGGCGGAGGAGACACACTTTCTTCAATTCAGAATCTCGGACTCATGGATAAATTTACATTCGTTTCAACTGCTGGTGGCGCGATGTTAGATTTTCTTGCAAACGGTACGTTGCCGGGGATAGATGCACTTGATCAATCAGCTTCTAGCTTCTAGGCGCTAGGTTCTAGCTTGCTTAAACACCCCCGAAGTGTAGCCTCGGGAGTGTTTAAAGAAACTCTCATTTCTTGAGGGTGTTTTTTATTTTTTCGGCAACTGTTTTTGCCTCACCTTCCTTATAGGGAGTTCCTGTCCATGGCTGGTACTGGTCGCCCTCAAAACGGGGGATGATGTGGACATGCGCGTGAAAGACGAGCTGATGTGCAGCGGGTTCGTTATTCATTGCAATGTTAATGCCATCTGCTCCAACAGCTTCTTTTATTCTAGGTGTAAGATAATGCACCATTTTCATGACTTCTAGCCAAACATGTTCAGGTATGTCCAGTATATTTCTGTAGTGAATATTTGGAACGACGAGTGTGTGACCTGCATTGTTAGGGCGAATATCAAGAAATGCAGATGCATACTCGTTTTCAAATACCATTTCAGCGGGGATGTCCTTGGCAATGATTTTGCAGAAAAGGCAATCGGTTTCCATATTTGAAAATGGTATCATGCCCTAAATGCAGATACTCCATCCTTTGGTCGAGCGAATATTGGAGAATAGGAAAATTACAGACAAAGAATTGTTCTTGAACCCTCTCTACGATGCTCGTCATGACCCATTTCTTTTGAAGGGAATGGATGTTTCAGTTGCACGAATTCTTTCGGCAATAGAAAAAGGAGAAAAGATATGTGTGTGGCATGACTACGATTGCGATGGTATTCCGGGAGGCGCACTTCTTTTTGATTTTTTTCGTCGTATTGGATACGAAGTCGAAACCTATGTGCCCGAGCGAAGCGAAGGGTATGGTTTGAATATTTCTGGCATTGATTCTCTAAAAGAAAAAGGCGTCTCTCTTATCATCACTGTTGATTGTGGCATTACCGACGTTAGAGAAGTTGCACACGCAAACACTCTCGGTATTGAAACAATTGTTACTGATCATCACCTTCCTCAAGCGACACTTCCTCCGGCACTTGCAGTCATCAATGCACACCAAGCAGATGATGTGTACCCATTCAAGGGACTCTGTGGCACGGGCGTTGCATTCAAACTAGTAGAAGCTCTCATTCAAAAAGGTTCCTTTGATATACCTGTTGGATCTGAAAAGTGGCTTTTGGATTTGGTAGCAGTTGCAACAGTTGCGGACATGGTTCCACTCACTGGAGAAAATAGAACGCTCGTAAAATTTGGACTCACGGTTTTGAGAAAAGGTAGACGCCCTGGACTCAAAGCATTACTTGAAGCTGAGCGCATACCGCTTATGACTGTTGCAGAAGATGACATAGCTTTTTCAATTGCGCCAAAAATAAATGCGGCGTCTCGCATGAAAAGCCCAAAGCTTTCTTTTGAACTGTTAACCACTGAGTCAGAAACGCGAGCACGCGAAATTGCAAAAGAGTTAGTGCAATTAAACCAAGAGCGAAAAATTGAAGGCATGCGCGTTGCAAAGGATGTAAAGAAGCGCATGGAAATGACACCTACATCAGATTCTGTGATTGTGATGGGAAGTCAGACATGGCGTCCGTCCCTCTTGGGCATAGCTGCAACAAGTGTTGTTGAAACATACCAGCGCACCGTGTGTTTGTGGGGGATGGACGGAGGATTAATTAAAGGCTCCTGCCGTTCAAATGGAACAGTGAATATTGTTTCATTAATGGTGGAAGCGAAGGATGCCTTTTTGGATTTTGGTGGACATGAACTCGCCGGCGGGTTTTCTGTCTCTCCTGAAAAAATTCACGACTTACCCCTGAAGCTTCAACAAGCACTCGAGCTGATTACAGCGAGAGGAGGTGGTGAAATTGATTCGAGTGGCCGGAATAAAGGAATAGTTGAAAGTTCATTAACACTTGCTGAAGTAAATGACATCGCGTTTGATGCGCTGCGAACGCTCGGGCCCTTTGGGATGGAGAACCCCAAACCATTTTTTAGGTTTCATAATGTCTCAGTCGCTGGGATTAATCATTTTGGTAAAGCAAAAGAACATATCAGACTTACTCTCACCGATGACTCTGGGCGCAAGACCGACGCCATCGTCTTTTTCGTTCCACGCTCTCTATTTAAAGAACAACTCGAGCTTCTGTCGGTTGGTGATATCTGCACCATTGAAGCCTCTGTGGAACGCTCTTACTTCGCAGGTAGGAAAGAGTTGCGATTGCGTATAGAGAATGTGGTTGTGTAGCTTAGAGTGTCTGTAGAAAATTTTGGTTGAGGCATACGATACAATACTTCAATGTCACAGGTGATTATTTATACGGATGGTGGCTCACGGGGGAATCCAGGGCCGTCGGGTGCTGGCGCTGTCGTCAAAGATTTGAAAGGGAAGAATGCGGCGAGTATCTCGGCTTTTTTAGGTACGCGCACTAATAATTGGGCAGAGTATGAGGCGCTCATTTTGGCACTTCGTGCAACTATTGATTCGTTTGGAACGCCGGTACCGCACGAGGTGATTGTGAGAATGGATTCAGAATTAATTGTTCGTCAGATGAAAGGGGAGTACAAAGTGAAGCATCCAGTACTTAAAGAACAACACACAAAAGTGCGTGTACTCATTGCAGAATCATTTCCTCAAATAAAATTTATGCACATACCGCGCGAAGAAAATAGTGAAGCAGATCAACTGGCAAACGAAGCAATGGATCGAGGATTTTAAACATGCCGATCGAGCGACTGCTTCATTACACTGTTCCAATACTTTGTATCGGGATTGTTATTGGTGCAGGAGCGTATTCAGTCCTTGTACCTGAAAAACTTCCTTCGATCTTTGAAGATTCAGTTGATACGGGCGTTCTCATTGAAGGTGTAGTGGTGAGAGATCCTGACCAGCGTGAACGCACAACTCATCTCGTTATAGAAGTTCAGAAATTGAATGATGTTTCTATTACAGAGGATATACGAGTACTTCTCTTTGCAGATTCGTTTGATGATTCCGTATTCGGAGATCGTATTAGTGTAAAAGGAAAACTTAAAAAACCTGAGCCTTTTGAAACTGACTCAGGGCGAACATTTAATTATCCAAAGTATCTTCGTGCACATAACATTCTCTACACAATTTCATTCCCGCAGGTTACGAAACTCAGAACTGGGGAGGGAAATGTAATTGTTGCAGGGCTTCTATCTGTTAAACATTTATTTATTAAAGGAATTGAGCGTGCAGTTCCAGAACCTCAATCCGCACTTCTTGCTGGCTTGCTTCTTGGTGAAAAACAATCGTTAGGTGAAAAAATAACAGGATTCTTTCGAAGTGCCGGTGTGATACATATTATTGTTCTCTCTGGATACAATGTCGCGCTGGTTATTCAATGGATTTTATTTATATTTTTAAAAATATTTCCACGAACCCTTGCGTACGGTTTCTCTACACTTTTTGTCGTTGGTTTTGCGGTAATGACGGGTGGCTCAGAGACTACTATTAGAGCTCTCATCATGGCGCTCTTAATGATGGTTGCTACCGTTCTGCATCGGCCAAAAGTAGCACTCCGTATGCTCGCGATTGCGGCAGCGGCAATGGCTCTTTGGAACCCGTACATCGTTCTTTACGATCTTTCATTCCAACTCTCTATTCTCGCAACGCTCGGACTTATAGTATTCTCTGAAACAATTGCGATTCGTTTGAAGTTTATTCCCGATTTTAAATATTTTCCGTTTCGGGAAATTGTATCGACGACTCTGGCAACGCAGGTGACTGTGTTGCCGCTTCTTATATTTTCTATTGGGGCGGTATCATTAGTTTTTTTGCCCGCCAATGTTTTGGTTCTTCCCGCAGTTCCTGTTGCAATGTTTGTTGGTTTCTTTGCGTCGATTATTGCTCTTTTCTCACCCGTAATTGCCTTTCCCTTGAGTATCGTCGGCTATGGAATTCTTTCCTACATTATTTCTATAGCAACATTTTTCGGCTCATTGCCGTTTGCATCACTCCCTATTCCACGAGAGTGGATGTGGCCACTCCTTATGGTTATCGGCTTCTTGTATGCAACTGTAGGCGTGCTGGTGTTTCGGTTCAGGAAGGAAATCGCACTTGAATCGAAGCACCATTCAAATTCTTAAAAAACGCTTCTATATATTGTTTTTTGTCTGCAGGAATGTAATCCACCATATAGGCATGCTCCCACATGTCGAGAGCAAGAATTGTCTTTGTGTCATTGAGTTGGCCTAGTTCGTGGTCGGCAACGAAGTGGGTGAGAAAGTTCTTGGTTGTCGTATCGTATGAAAGTAGTGCCCAGCCAATACCGCGCATCATGCCGACTGCTTTGAATTCGTTCTCCCATTTTTCGTAACTGCCATATTGCAGTGCTAATGCATCCCTCAGTGCTCCGCCAATAGGAGAAGGTGCTCCTTCCCACTGCGAGAAGTAGTGTTCGTGCATGCGCATACCATTCCATTCAAAACCGATGCGACGCGTAACTTCAGCGAGGGCGTAAGCATTTTTTTCAGAGTCTTTTTTTAGATCCGCAACAGTTTCCTCAAGAGTGTTCAGGAATTTTACATACCCTTCATAGAGTTTGATGTGTACTTCAAGTTGCTTGGGTGAAATACCGTCCAAGTTTCCGAAGGTGAATTTTTTTGCGGTGTACATATGAATTAGGGGAAAGGGTTTAGTGGTTAGCGTTTAGTGAAACATTTTCTGAATGGCTATTTTAGCCTCGGTAGCATTATATCATTGTGGGTGTGGCGAGAATTATACTGATTGGCATTCTTGTTTTTGGGAATATTTTTGTATGGACGATACCTCCTCCACACGGACTCAAGGTTTCTTTTTTAAATATAGGACAAGGCGATTCTATTTTCATAGAAGGACCTACTGGAATACAAATGCTTATTGATGCGGGACCACCAGACAGGTCAGTGCTTCGGGAGCTTGGGAGCGTGATGCCCCTTTTTGATCGCGCTATCGATGTGGTGGTAGAGACACATCCAGACCAAGATCACCTTGGAGGTATTCCTGATGTGTTTGAGCGATATCAGGTGGGAACATTTTTGGAGCCAGGAATTCCAAACGATACAAAAGCGACGAAGGCTACTGTTCTGGCAGTACAAAAATCAGGAGTGAAAAAAATTATTGCCAGGCGAAGTATGCGATTAATCCTCGGCGGCGGGGCATACGCAGATATTCTTTTTCCAGATAGAGATGTGCCTAACATTGAAACTAACACGGGCTCCATCGTCATGCGTGTTGTGTATGGAAATACTTCGTTTCTATTAAACGGAGATTCTCCGCAGGTAATTGAAAAATATTTAGTTTCGATTGATGGAAAAAATCTTCAGAGCACCGTACTAAAAGCGGGGCACCACGGTTCAAAAAATTCTAGCGCACCTGAATTTGTGGAAGCTGTTAACCCCACATACGGAGTCTTCTCTCGTGGATGCGATAACAAGTACGGACACCCAGCACCTGGGGTTGTGAATCTATTTCAGAGTCTCAATATTCGCATTCTTGATACCTGCAAGAATAGCAGAGTCACTTTCCTATCAGATGGCACGACACTCAAGATTAAATAGCTGTAAGTATTTTGTGCTAAACCCGGGTTTAGCACAAAATGTTTTTTTTAGAATGAAGTCGGGTGTTTAGGCAGGGACGCAAATCACACACTCGTTTCCTTTGTGCGAGAACATATATGCGGGGCGTTCTTTAGCACACGAGTTACATATTCTGACTACCCACTCTTCGAGTAGTGAGCGACTTCTATTTGGTTTGAATGTTCTTTTGTCTGACATATATTTCACAATAAAAAAACTCCCTAACGTAAACGGCGTACCGTCTACCTTAAAAGAGCGGTTAAATAATATTAGCTTTCTTGAGGGTCTTAAAAGCACCACGCTTCGCAATGGTCTTTACAGCACGAGCTGAAAGAAGAAGCGAAATATGCTTATTAAGCTCAGGCACAAAGATTTTGTGCTTTTGTAGGTTTGCCTTACGGCGCACCTTACCGCATGGGTTGTACTGCGTCGCACGAGTGCGATTTGAATATCTCCCTCCGACGAGAGATGATTTACCTGTTACAGCGCATGCCTTAGCCATAGTCCGCGCAGGATAACATCCATCAAGTAAAAAGTAAATCCTGCGCTCAGGGTTTAGTCATTAGGGTTTAGGGAAATTCCCTATTGGCTATACCCTAGTGGCTAGTTACTCTTCTCCAAATAGGCAACGATAGTTCGGCGTTTCCATGCGGAGCCGTCGGCGTGCTTGTGTTTGAAAGATTTTTCGATTTTGTGGATGGTGAAGTGAGGCTCGAAAAAATCACGAACGGCCTCCTCTGTCCACACATACTCAGCCGTGTGTATTTCTGGGTGAATGTACATTCCAGGCTCATCCCCAGGGCTTTCGCGAAGTAGGCGTTTCGCATGAGAGTCGTCATCAAGAAGGAATGATTTAAAGAAAAGCCATCCACCTGGTTTTAAAACTCTGAGTATTTCACTTCGGAGCTGTTCACGCTCGGACTGTTTCAGAACATGCGAGCTCATCATGTCGAGCGCAATAGTGACTGACGCATCCGGCAGGGGAATTGGTTCTTCCATTCCTTGTATGAGGAATTTGAGAGGCAATTCTTTTCCAGCCTCTCGTGCAAGTTTTATCGCGACTTCCGAAAGGTCGTACCCGACCCCGCGCATCCCGTAGGTTTCTGCGAGGTAGATGAGGTTGCGTCCGTTGCCGCAACCAATGTCGAGCGCTTGCGCCGTTACGTTCAAAAACTTCTTTCCGTGCTCGCGCACTAGGTAGCGTGTAAATTTTTCAAGGTCTTCAGATGGTTCGACAGAGAGTGCAAGGTGAGGGTTTGCTCCACCAGTGCGGTCTGATTTACCGTATTCTTTATTCCAGAAATTGTTTTGTCGACTCATAAATGGATTCAAGATTCAGGAGGTAGGATTCATGAATAGCGTCATAATTAAGAATTTTTCTTGAATCATGAATCAACTCTTGAGAGCGCCTTGATGCCCCCGGCTCCATTCATAAAACACAATGGCGGCGGAAGCGGCAGCATTGAGTGATTCAGTGCGTGGATGTACAGGAATGCGAAGCAAAATATCGCACAGTTCCTCGGTTTTTTCGCGGATACCTTTTCCTTCATTCCCAACAATAAACAATGATGGCTCGCTAAAAGATTCATCAATGAGGGATTGTGCGCCCTTACCTGCAAGTCCGTATGTCCAAAATCCCTTCTCCTTAAGAAGGCGAATGGTTTGATTTACATTGCCAATAGTTACTAGAGGAATGCGGAATGCCATGCCAGCCGAAGTTTTTACTACCGCTCCTGTTATTGGTGCGGTGCGGTGTTCAGGAATGAGAACTGCAGAAAGTCCCATTGCTGCCGCTGAGCGGATGATTGCGCCGACATTGTGTGGATCCTGCAATTCTCCTAGAAGTACCAATGCTGGCTTTTTAGAAATGTTAAGTGTTTGTATGAATGTTTCAAAAGGAACCAAGAGTGCTTCAGTGTCGATAATTGCGACGATACCTTGATGCACTGCATCATTTCCCACCATATCGCTCCCTTTAAGGGTAGCGATGGTTATTTTTTTCTTCTCCAAGAGATTTTTTATTTTCTCATCATCAAAGACCGGTGAAAGGAATACTTTCTTAACCACATGTGTAGCGTGCTCGACCGCTTCAGCGACCGCATGCTTCCCATATATATAGACTTTCTCTCGTTGCATAGTGCGAGTGTAGCATCGGCAGTGATTAGCCACTAGGGTTTAGCCACTAGATTTTAATGCTGTTACCCTATACCCTATACCCTATTGGCTAGCTAAATATGGAATTCCTCATCGGCATCGTTATAGTTATTTTCTCAATTATTCTTCATGAGATTGCGCATGGCTTTGTAGCTAACTGGCTCGGTGACCCAACGGCGCGTTATGCAGGGAGATTGACCCTAAACCCATTGCCTCACATAGATCCAGTGGGCTCTATTCTTATTCCGGGAATCCTCGCCTTAACAGGCTCGTCTTTTTTAATCGGCTGGGCAAAACCTGTTCCGTATAATCCTTACAATTTAAAGAATCAGCGATGGGGAGAGGCGATGGTGGGGGTTGCAGGTCCACTCACTAACATCCTCATTGCTATTATATTTGGGCTTATTTTGCGTTTTTCAGGGTCTTTAGGACTTTCAGGGGCATTTCTCGGTGTATGTGTAACAGTGGTGTATGCCAATCTTGTGCTTGCAATCTACAATCTCATTCCAATACCACCTCTCGATGGCTCAAAAGTTCTTCGCTCTATACTTCCAAGTAAGCTAGCCATTGCTTACGGACGCCTTGAAACCTCAATGTATGCGCTAGGCCCCTTTGGTCTCATTATGGTCAGTCTTGTTGCCATATACCTCCTGTGGCCGTACCTTTCAGGCTTTGTGCAGACCCTTTTCTCGTTAATTGTTGGTACTTAAAAAGGGTAGTATTTGAAGACCATGGCAAGAGAAGGCGTACAAAAAGGGAAGTGTGGTTTCAAGAATTGTGGAACCACAGGCTGGCATTATGGTAGCGAATATGGCTTTCGGTGTTCAAAACATAAGCCCGCAATATAGAAATTTCAGTATTTTATAGGTTGGGGCATGTATTAGTCAGCTAGCGAGGCTTGTATTTCCAAGCCTTGCCTTGTATAGTATCCGAACTGCCCTTGCGCAGTTTTTTCATAGAGTTCCTTTCAGAATCTGGGTTCCCAAGCCGAATCGTTCGTTTTCGGAAACGAGGCGCCGAGTCGGAGACCGGACCGTGCCTTTAGGCACGTTGCGGACGAGACGAGCGTGCCGTAGTCCGAGAACGGGCGATGCAGGCAGGGAGAGATTTTGAAAGGAGCTCTGAAAATAAAACAAAATGGCTACAATAAATCAACTGAGGAAAAATCCTCGCAAAAAAACATCTCGTAAGACGAAAACCGTTGCTTTGTCGCGTGGTTTCAATGTATTAAAGAATCGCCCTACCTTCTACCCATCACCATTTAAACGCGGTGTTTGTACAAAAGTAACAACCAAGACCCCAAGAAAACCAAACTCTGCTGTTCGTAAAATTGCCCGTGTCCGTTTAACAAACGGTATGGAAGTAACTGCGTATATTCCTGGTGAAGGTCACAACTTGCAGGAACACTCAGTGGTTATGCTCCGCGGTGGTCGTACTAAAGACCTATCGCTTCGTTACAAGGTTGTTCGTGGACGCCTTGACGCAGCTGGTCTTGAAAAACGTCGCCGTGGACGAAGTCGTTATGGAAGTAAGCGCCCAAAGGCAAAATAATATATGCGTAGACGACTCAAAAAACAAAATGTCATTAATCCTGACTCGAAATACGACTCAGAATTTTTGGCGCGCTTCATCAACACCGTTATGTGGGATGGAAAGAAAAGCGTTGCACAGACCCTTGTGTACGACGCCCTCGATGAAATAAAAAAACGAGATGAAACACTCGACCCGATAGTTGTTTTTGATACAGCAATCTCAAATGTAAGTCCAACAATTGAAGTACGTTCGAGACGCGTTGGTGGTGCAAACTACCAAGTTCCTCGTGAAGTTAGACCTGAACGCCGTCGCTCACTTGCGTTCAGATGGATTGTTTCAGCGGCTCGCGCAAAGAAAGGAAAGCCAATGGCTTTGAAGCTTGCAGATGAGCTCATGGCAGCTTCTAAAAATGAAGGAAGTGCAATAAAGAAGCGTGAGGATGTACACCGCATGGCGGAATCAAACCGTGCGTTTGCTCACTTGGCTTGGTAAGTATTAGTGAATATGTCTTCCGGGGATTCTGAAAGGCCTAAAAGTTTTTTAGAAGCGCTCTCGGAGAAAAAGCTTTTTGCGTTTGTTGACAGTCTGGTGACGAGAAAAACTGCAGGTGAAGATGTTTCAGGAGAGTGGAAAGCGGTAAAAGAAGAATTTAGAAGAAGGAGGCTGACATTGTTAAACTTAATTGATTAATTTTATGGGCAAAAGATACTCCCCACCTATCACCGACTTCACTGCGTTCAGTAACGGCGATTGCCGAAAGGGCACCGGAATAAACAATGAGCAGTCATTGTTTATTCCATTGGATCGCATATAAATTTATTTTGATAACTTATTAACTATATGGGAAAAAGAGATTATCCTTTAGACAGAGTTCGAAACTTCGGCATCATTGCACACATTGATGCAGGTAAAACTACTACGTCTGAGCGTGTTTTGTACTACACAGGCTCTCAGCACAAAATCGGTGAAGTGCACGAAGGAGAAACGACGACCGACTGGATGGAGCAAGAGCGTGAGCGTGGTATTACCATTACCTCGGCTGCGATCACTTGTTTCTGGACCCCTACTGAAGAGGCAGACAAGAAAGATACTTCAAAGAAAATTCGTTTCAATGTTATCGATACTCCTGGTCACATCGACTTCACTATTGAAGTGAAGCGATCACTTCGTGTTCTTGACGGCGCCGTTGTTGTTTTTGATGGCGTTGCGGGTGTAGAGCCACAATCAGAAACAAACTGGCGTTACGCAGATGAAGGAAAAGTTCCTCGCATTTGTTTCATAAATAAACTCGACCGAACAGGTGCATCGTTTGAACGCTCGTATGCATCTATTTTAGACCGTCTCACAAAAGACGCTGTGCGCATGCAAGTTCCTATTGGTGAGGAAGGAGAGCATGTTGGTGTTATTGAGCTTTTGACACGCGAGGCAGTGTACTTCGATGGCGACATGGGTGAGATTGTTCGTCGTGAAAAAGAAATTCCTGAAAATTTGAAAGCAGATGTTGAAAAATATCGCGGGGAGCTCATTGAGAAGATTGTTTCAGAAGATGACGCAATGATGAGTAGCTATTTGGATGGCGTCGAACCATCCCTAGCTGATTTGAAAAAGACGCTCCGCAAAGCTGTTATTGATAACAAGATTGTTCCAGTCTATGCAGGTTCTGCATTGAAGAACAAAGGTGTTCAACTTGTGCTCGATGCTGTTGTTGAATATCTTCCATCACCACTCGATTTGCCACCAACCAAAGGTATTAATCCAGACACAGGTGAAGAAGTTTTCCGCACCGCATCTGATGATGAACCATTTTGTGCACTCGTATTCAAACTTCAGACTGATCCATTCGTCGGAGCACTTTCATTCTTCCGTGTGTACTCAGGAAAAATTGAAGCAGGTTCGTATGTTTACAACGCATCAACTGGTGTGAAGGAACGCTTAGGGCGCATTGTTCGCCTTCAAGCTGACAAGCGGGAAGAAGTGAAAGAAGTTTTCACAGGAGAAATTGCTGCAGCGGTGGGACTCAAAGAAGCAAAAACTTCTAACACACTTGCTGATGAAGCAAATCCAATGATTCTTGAAGTCATCAAGGCACCAGACCCAGTAGTGTCGATGCGCATTGAACCAAAAACAAAAGGTGACCAAGAGAGAATGGGTATGGCACTCAAAAAACTTTCGGATGAAGATCCAAGTTTCCGAGTTATGTCTGACCCTGAAACAATGGAGACAATTATTGCAGGCATGGGCGAGCTCCACTTGGAAATTTTGGTAGACCGCATGAAGCGCGAGTTCAATGTGGATGCAAATACTGGCAAACCACAGGTTGCGTATCGCGAAACAATTCAGAAAGAAGCAGAGGCAAATCACAAATACATTAAGCAGACTGGCGGCAAAGGTCAGTACGGGCATGTGGCAATCAAAATTCGCCCAATGGAGCCACTTGATCCTGGTGCAAAGGTAAAGAACAACGTGAAGCGTGAGGCGCACTTCGAATTCATCAACAACATTAAGGGGGGTGTTATTCCGCAAGAGTTTATTCCTGCAGTTGAGAAGGGTATCCGCGAAGCGATGGAGAGAGGTATCGTTGCAGGATTCAAAATGGAAGACATTTCAATCGACCTCTTTGATGGTTCATCTCACGATGTCGACTCATCAGAAATTGCATTCAAAATTGCAGCGTCGATGGCATTCAAAGAAGCTGCTGAGCGCGCACGACCAGTATTGCTTGAGCCAGTTATGAAAGTGGAAGTGGTAGTGCCTGAAAAATTCATGGGCGATATCACTGGACACATAACTTCAAAGCGCGGTGCTATTGATTCTATTGAAGAGAGAGGTATGGCAAAGGTGGTGAATGCAAAAGTTCCGCTTTCAGAAATGTTTGGTTACACAACAGCACTTCGCTCAATGACCGAAGGCCGAGGTGTTATGGCAATGGAATTCGACCACTACGAAGTGGTGCCACAAAACGTTGCTGAGACCATCAAAGCATCTCGCAAGTAGAACTCTTTCTCGGATATTTTCTTAATTACTATGTGGGGAAGGCAGGAAAGTGTGGGGAATAGAGAAATTTCTGGATTGCCTCCAGAAAATCCTAAGTGTAAGCTCTGCTCAAACACTGCAGATGTTTATATAGATAAGGCTTGGTATTGCGACCCCTGCGCACCTCTCAAGGGTTGGATTCAGTAGTAATGACTAAGACTGTGTGCCTTGTAGAAACCCATATGTCGTTCGATTCAATACAAAAAGAAACTCGACCTACACATTTCTGTCCCGTGTGCTCAAAAATTGTCATGGTGGTTCAAAATGGACTGAAATCTGTTATTTTACCTCATTTCTCTCGAGAGAATGGTGTTTTAACGGGATGCGACGGAAATAATCGTGAAATTGATAATTAAAAGGGGTTGATTCCCGTGTCTAGATATCCAAAGATACGCCCGTTTTCTTGACTCTTCTGTAGCTTTCAGCTACAGTACCTCGTAACGCTTCACGCGTTCTTTTCGTCTATAGACTCCTCACTAACGTTGTGCGAGGGCTATCGACGGCAAGAGCTCTCGGGCTCTTTGATTTGTTTTTACTAAGATTACTATTACTACGCACTAATAATTAATTATATGGCAGATTTTGCACGAACTAAGCCTCACGTTAACGTTGGTACTATCGGTCACGTTGACCACGGCAAGACAACTCTCACCGCAGCTATTCTTTCTGTTCTTGCAAAGGCAGGAAACGGATACAGCGCTTCAGTGAAGGATGTCACACAGATTGACAACGCGCCTGAAGAAAAGGCTCGTGGTATTACTATTTCGCTCTCACACTCTGAGTACGAATCGCCAGCTCGCCACTACGCACACATCGATGCTCCTGGCCACGCTGACTACATCAAGAACATGATCACTGGTGCCGCTCAAATGGACGGTGCAATTCTCGTTGTTGCTGCAACAGACGGTGTGATGCCCCAAACGCGTGAACACATTCTCCTCGCTAAACAAGTTGGCGTACCAAAAGTCATTGTTTTCTTGAACAAAGTTGACATGGTTGATGATAAAGACCTCGTTGAGCTCGTTGAAGAAGAAGTTCGTGAACTTTTGACGAAGCAAGGTTTCGACGGAGCTGCAACTCCAGTTATCCGTGGTTCAGGCCTCAAGGCTCTTGAGAACCCAGCACCAGGAAATGAATGGTCTGAGAAGGTCATGGAGCTTGTAAAGGCACTTGATGAATACATTCCACAGCCTGAACGCGATGTTTCTAAGCCATTCCTCATGCCAATTGAAGACATCTTCTCAATTGAAGGACGCGGTACCGTTGTTACTGGTCGTATTGAGCGTGGTCAAATCAAGGTTGGTGAAGAAGTTGAAATTGTCGGTTTACAGCCAACAGTTAAGACAACCATCACTGGTATTGAAATGTTCAACAAGTCACTTCAAGAGGGTATGGCAGGCGACAACGCAGGCATTTTGCTCCGCGGTACAAAGAAAGAAGACGTACACCGTGGTCAGGTTCTTGGAAAGACTGGCACCGTTACTCCGCACACTGACTTTGAAGCAGAAGTGTACATTCTCTCAAAGGAAGAAGGAGGTCGTCACACACCATTCTTCTCTGGCTACAAGCCACAGTTTTACATCCGCACTACTGACGTCACTGGCGATGTAACACTTCCTGACGGAGTTGAAATGGTTATGCCAGGAGACACCATCAAGTTCAAAGTAAAACTTGTTGCCCCAGTCGCCCTTGAAGAACAACAGCGCTTTGCTATCCGTGAAGGAGGTAAGACTGTAGGTGCCGGCGTCGTAACAAAGATTGTTGCCTAAACCAAGAATTCACGAACTTTGAAAATTTATGTCCGACACTAAAGAAAAAAAGACGCCTGTCCGTAAGGCACCAAAAGCAGGAACAAAGACAGCGAAAGCTGTGGCTCCAGCAGGAGGTGTAGGCAAATTGCGTCTTCGTGTTCGTGCATATGACCACAAGGTTTTGGATGCTTCGGTAAAACAAATTATCGACACAGCGCTTCGTTTTGATGCGGAGGTTGTAGGACCCATCCCGCTTCCAACTGACATCAAGAAGTTCACCGTGAATGCTTCGTCGTTCGTGTACAAAGATGCTCGTGAGCAGTTCGAGATTCGTACACATAAGCGAATTTTGGACATCGTAAACCCTACTCCAAAAATCATTGATGCTTTGACGAACCTTTCGTTGCCTTCCGGCGTCTCCGTTGATGTCCGAATGCTCTAGGCGTTTTGCGAGAATCGCGATCTGCTTTGTTGCGGGTTCCGGTGTTCCCTCGCCGTACATCAGAGTACGCCTCGGCTCACTCCTCGCCTGCGCCTCGCATCTCATCGATTCTCACCAAACTCCAAATGCAAAAACCGCCCGAATGGGCGGTTTTATTTAATGTTATATCTTTAATTTACCTTCAAAGTATTTTTCTGCAAGCGGTTCCAACTGTGCTAGACGCACTCGAACTTCTTGATGATTTACGCCGAGTTTCTGCGCTAACCACTGCAGGTGCCGTATCATCGTATATACTATGCCCTCAGTAAGCTCCTGTACCCCTTTTGCCAAGTGTGAATCGAATTGCCTCATTGTTTGACCTATGAGCACACTGTCCTGATCTGATATCCTTCTTTCTCGTACAATCGGCTGTCCCATAATATTTGATATCTACACTATGTTTTAAATGGGAAAATTCTCAATATATTAGATACTTTCAAAGTATGTTTGTCAAATTCTTGCATCTTTTGGATGCTTTGTGTATAGTACCTGAAACGCTACGTACGAAAGCCCAATAGGCTACTTTCGGACCAATGGTATCTCGCGCACTGCGAAATACTGGTGCGCGTTTTTCTTTTCATGAAATTCATCATAGGAACAAAGCAAGGAATGACACAGGTCTTCAATTCAGCAGGTCACGCTGTGCCTGTTACCGTTATACATGCACCAAAGGTTACGGTGACCCAAGTAAAGAATACAGAAACTGACGGCTACAAGGCAGTACAGGTAGGCTACGGTGAACAGAAACAATCACGCATTGCAAAACCACAGCAACCTAAAGGAAATGTTCGTGGACTTCGTGAGTTTCGTTTCGACGGAGCTGAGGCGCTTGAAGTAGGTGCAACTTTTGATGTCACTGCTTTTTCAGAAGGTGAAAGCGTCGTTGTTTCAGGAATTTCAAAAGGAAAAGGTTTTCAGGGCGTTGTGAAGCGCTACGGCTTCAAAGGAGGCCCTCGTACACACGGTCAGAAACATTCTGAAAGAGAGCGCGGTTCTTCAGGGGGAGGTCCAGGCCGAGCAGGAGGTCGTGTGGTGAAGGGTATGCGCATGGCAGGCCGAATGGGCTCTGACCGTGTCACCGTTCCAAATCTTGAGGTCATTCGTGTTGATGGCGTAAAGAATGAGATTTTTGTTCGTGGAGCAGTTCCAGGACGCAAAGGTACCGTCATTGAAATTCGAGGAAAATAAATATATGAAAGCTTCCATTTACAATACCAGCGCAAAAGAAGTAGGGGAGATTGAACTCCCAGAAGGCATTTTTGATGCAAAGAGAAATGATGCTTTGGTGCATCAGGTTGTTCTTGCTATGCAAGCGAATGCTCGCACCCCTGTTGCTCACACGAAGGGTCGTGGAGAAGTACGAGGAGGAGGTAAGAAGCCATGGAAGCAAAAGGGTACTGGCCGAGCTCGTCACGGATCTATCCGCTCTCCCATTTGGAGAGGAGGAGGTACAACGCACGGACCGGTAAAGGAACGTGATTTCTCACAGAAGATCAATAAGAAGATGCGTGCGAAGGCAGTTGCAACAGTTCTTTCAGAAAAACTCCGCAAAGGAAAAATGATTTTTGTTGATTCGCTTTCTTTCAAAGCTCCAAAAACAAAAGATGCAAAGGCAACCCTCGGAGGGCTCGCTAAGATTGCAGGATTTGCTGAGCTCGCTACACGAAGAAATAACGCAGCACTTATTCTTCTTTCAAAGCATGATGTTGCTGTCGTAAAAAGTTTCCGCAACATGAAGAATGTAATGGTTGATGAGGCACGAAATGCAAACCCTGTTGACTTGCTTACCTACCGTTATATTCTCGTTGTAGATCCAAAGGTGTCTGTTAAAACACTTACAGAACGACTAGAGAAATAAACTTTATGGCAATTTTTAAATCAAAAACGAATACAAAGAAGGCTAATGCTCCAAAGGCAGAAGCTAAGAAGGTTGAAACAAAAGTTTCTGCTACTAAAAAAACTGACCGTCCTTCAGCGCTTGCTGAGTACGCAAATATTTTGGTGCATCCTCGCATTACAGAGAAGGCTGCAAACATGACCGCAAACGGAGTCTATACATTTGATATCCGCAAGTCAGCAACGAAGAAGGATGTTGCTATGGCAGTCAATGCTCTCTACAAAGTTATGCCAATCAAGGTGAATGTAGTGAACACTCCAGCAAAGCGAGTGCAAATGAGAAAGAAGCGTGGTTTCGGTAAGACTTCTGCAACAAGAAAGGCTTTGGTATTTTTAAAGAAAGGAGACACTATCCGTTTCTCATAAATTTTTAATACACGAATATGTCTACTACACGAAATTACAAAGCACGAACCGCATCCACTCGCCACATGAGCGTGATTCGTTATCGCGATGTCTTGACGACCGGCAAGCCATTGAAATCTTTGACGAAAGGAAAGAAAAACCACGCAGGTAGAAACTCACTTGGTCGCGTTACGACCCGTCATCAAGGAGGTGGACACAAACAACAGATGCGCGTGGTTGATTTCATGTTCGCTAAGAAAAATATTCCAGGCAAAGTTGAACATATTGAATACGACCCTACTCGCACAGGCTTCATTGCTCGTATTGTTGATATCGACGGTGAACGAAGGTACATTCTTGCGCCGAAGTCTTTAAAAGTTGGTGATAAGGTTATTACTTCAGAGACTGCGCCTATTACTCCTGCTAATCGTCTTCCTTTGAAGAACATTCCTATCGGCACATTCATCTACAACATCGAAGTGCATGCAAACGGCGGTGCAAAAATGGCACGAAGTGCAGGTAACCATGCTGAGCTCATTGCGCTCGATGCAGGCTATGCCCAAATCAAACTTCCTTCTACTGAAGTTCGTAAAGTAGTTGATACTGCATGGGCATCAATTGGTGAAGTTTCAAACGACGCGCATCACCTTGTTATTATCGGGAAAGCTGGCCGTAGCCGTCACATGGGTATCCGCCCAACGGTTCGTGGTACTGCAATGAACCCAGTTGACCATCCACATGGAGGAGGTGAAGGCAGGCAAGGCCGTGGTCACCGAAGGCAGCGCACCATGTGGGGCAAGCCGTCAGGAAAGGGTCAGAAAACACGAACACCAAAGAAATACTCGAATCCCTTCATTGTTTCTCGTCGTCGTGTTGGCAAGAAGCGAAAATCAGGAAGCTAAAACAAAAACCCTCCCCTCCGGAGGGTTTTTTTTATTCCCCTTTTCACAATTGAGTCCTACGGGACTGGTAAATTCCCTGTACAATGAACACGATGATAGCTATCCGGCTTGGTATTTCCAATTTTAAAATAATTTTTATTGGTGCTATTTTTGCAGTTGCCCTGTTTAGCACGATTCCGGAGCTAGCACACGCCGGTCCAACAGGGGGCGGTGGCTGTACGGGTACCACGTGGGAGTATAACTACACGATAGTGACTAACCCTTTTACTCCGGGTAGTCCAGGTGAAGCAGCATTTCGTGCAGTGTACGGTGGGGATAGTTACGTAGTGCAAAGTACCTATCAGGTAGCCACTGTCGGTGATATAGATGAAGGCTGTATAGAGGAACCCACAACCCCCTATGTAGGAATTATTGCAACACCCTCTTCTGTAGCTAGTGGAGGTTCGTCTCTCTTAACATGGACTTCGGATTATGTGACTTCGTGCACCGGCACTAATTTTTCAACTGGAGGTGCTACCGCGGGTTCACTTATCGTTTCACCCACTTCTTCAATAACCTATTCAATCACGTGCACTGATGGGATACAGACAGTTTCTTCTTCTGCAACGGTTACGGTTAACTCTCCTGTTGTTGCACCCACTGCGACACTTTCGGCGAGCCCAACCTCTATTGTAGTGGGTGCTTCGTCAGTTATAACTTGGAGTTCAACGAACGCAACTTCGTGCACCGGCACTAACTTTTCAACAGCATCGGCAATTACAGGCTCTGTAACGGTTACTCCATCGCAAACAACAAGCTATCTCGTGTCATGTACTGGTGCTGGTGGGTCTGCGTCGGCATCTCAAACGGTCACTGTCACTGCTATTGCCTCACCCACGGTTTCACTCTCTGCAACTCCAACAAGTTTGAATTCTGGATCTTCTGCTACTCTCACATGGTCCTCAACTAATGCAGTTTCTTGTGTTGGTGATGGATTTGAATCTGGAGGAAATACATCAGGCTCTGTTTCGACCGGAGCGTTAAGTGCTAGTACAAACTACTCCATGACTTGTACAGGGGCTAGTGCAGGATCGTCAGGAACTTGGCAACTTTCATATGACGACATCAGCGATTTTGCCTGTAACACAGGTGTAACCCGAGTATCAAGTCTTGAGCTCGCTTATTCTGGGGTCGCGTGGTGTCCATCAAGTCCAGCGGGGAAATCGTGCAGTGGCGTAGGAAGCGGTAATGTATGTAAAATAAATGTGGCAAACGATTCATGTCAAATTGAAACAGCTGTGTACCAATGTGTTGGTGCCTCTCCTGCCACGACTCCCCAGACCGATTTCGCTACCGCAAATGTTCAAGTAAATTCAACCTCATCCGGCGCTCTTTCTGGGTCATGTTCAGTATCTCCAACGAGTGTATATACCGGTAGTCCTGTGACTTGGACTGCATCTGCATCAGGCGGAGCTGGTTCGTACACGTATTCATGGAGCGGTACTGACAGTCTCTCGGGTGCCGTTGCATCAATTTCAAAAACATATACAACCGTTGGCACAAAAACAGCCTCAGTCACTATCGCTAGCCCTTCCGGAGCAACTTCTGTTACGCTTCAAGGAGAAAAGCACTGTTCTGGAGGCACGAAAGTAGGTAGTTACGGTACTACTGAGGACGGTGTTGGCTTTGCAGGTGGCGCTAGCTCTTCCATGGCAGGTGTGTGCGTCGATATAACTCCTGCAGGTGGTTGCTGTAGTGTTGATGTACGGGAGACCTTGAATTCAACAGGGCAACCAATTAATACCTACTATCGCTACGAAGCGTATTCGAATGCTTCTCTTGCCTCGAAGACTTCAACGAGTGGTAGTACGACGAGACATAATTATTTTGCAGGTATGGCAACTGCATCGAACGCATCAGTTACGGCGAGTTGTTCAAACTCTACTGTGGTTGGTGTTTCTTTGGCAGATTTAACTACAGGATCTCTCTCTCCCGTCAGTGTAACCGCAGGAGTAGCTGCCACATTTACTGCCGGCGTTACCAATAGTGGTGGCGCGGCGACTCCAATTTTCGGTTCAAGGATGTATGTGTGCCTTAGTTCGGATAGTGCCTGTCTTAATAATTACCTCACCCAATCAGATTCTATCTGGAGTCGTATCTTTAGTTTCTTTATTAATTTTGCCGAAGCTAATACATCAATTAAAATTGCTTTAAGTCGAATATCGATTGTAGCTGGGGGTAGCGGTACCCAAACAGGGAGCTATACATTTCTTTCACCGGGTTCGTACCAGATGCGTTTTTGTGCCGATACTCCGCTCAATGAAGTGAGCGAGTCCAACGAGCTTGATAATTGTAGTGCGTGGACATCTCTCACGGTAAATCCCGGAGCGCTGGCAGCGTCGTGCTCTCCATCACCAAGCGCTGGATATGTGGGAGATTCATTAACATGGTCTGTTACACCCTCTGGTGGTGTAGGTTCGTATACATATGTGTGGAGTGGCACTGATGGACTTGTCGGCACAGGTGCAACTGTCTCGAAGACATATGGTAGCGCTGGTACGAAATCGGCTTCAGTTATTGTGACCTCAGGTACAGGGTCAGTTACTGCGACATGTACAACAGGAACTATACAGAACACTCCAACAGTGATTATTACTGTCTCACCACCTGTTATTATTAAGGGAGTAACTTCTCCACGCATTGACTGGACATCTTCTTACACCACTTCTTGTACAGGAACTAACTTCCCAACAGGGGGCGCAACTGTTGGTTCGGTTACTGTTTCCCCTCCAGTTACTACAACCTACGGAATCACTTGTACTAATGGAACACGGAGTGCATCTTCAAGTGCGACAGTTACTGTAAATCCTGCCGATATTACTCTCAGTATTAGCCCTGCCGTTACTGTTCGCCAAGGCGACCCTGCAACGGTGTCATGGGGAGTGGTAGGTACTCCTGATACATGTTCAATCTCCGGTCCCGGTCTTTCCTCCACAGCTTTTTCAGGCGCACAGTCTGTGGTCATAAATCAACAAAGCACCTACACCATGAATTGTTTGACTGGAGGAGTACCGAGCTCAAAGTCAGTGACTATAGGTGTTACCCCTCGCTTCGACGAGTTCTAATTCCTCTAATTGTTTCTCCTTTCTGCGCGTATACCATCTAATGTGCTAAACCCGGGTTTAGCACATGTGTGTGGTAGATTGTTTCGATGACTTCTATACGAGCAATTGCGCCTGGTGAGTACTATCATATTTTTAATCGTGGGGCCCATAAGCAGGGAGTGTTTAAAGATAAGCGTGATTGGCAGCGTTTTTTATTTGGAGTTTTGTATCTTCAGTCGTCAATTTCTTTTAAAAACATTTCACGCATCACAAAAGATTTTTCTACTGAAGATGGATTTCCTGTTCGAGATGGGGATATAGAAAATATTTTAAAACAACGCTCTGTTGAGCTTGTTGCGTTTTGTCTGATGTCGAATCACTTTCATCTTTTGGTTCGTGAGGTTGAAGAAGGTGGGATTTCTCAATATATGCAGAGAGTGTCGGAAGGGTATACGAAATACTTTAATACGAAGTATTTAGCTTCCGGTCATGTGTTTCAAGGACGTTATAAGTCGGTACATGTGAAGGATGATGAGCAACTTCTGTATCTTTCCGCATATATACATAGAAATCCTCGCGAAATTCCTCAATGGAAAGGGAAAGAAGCTGAGTACCCATGGTCATCCTTACAGGACTTTGTTTCGGCAAATCGTTGGGGCGGACTTATCATGCCGGATATTATTGTGGGGCAGTTTGATACTACGTGGAATAGTAACTATGCTGATTTCGTAAAAACGAGTCCAGCAAAACTACTTGAGAGTGAAATCGCGGAAGATTCACGGATCTGATTTTTTAAAAAGTGTGCTAAACCCGGGTTTAGCACAAATGACATTGACAGTGGGCGGGTGATTGGGATAGTATGCCCAAAGCTCGTGAGGGCGCATTTTTCTTAGTGCGCACTTGATTTGGGTCAAAACTACAATGTCTCGTTCACTTAAGAAAGGTCCGTATGTCGCCCACAAGCTTCTAAAGAAGATTGAAGGCAAGAAGCCTGCCACAACAGCGCCTATTAAGACATGGGCTCGTGCATCTGAAATCAGCCCTGAAATGGTTGGTTTTGTTTTCCTTGTTCATAACGGAAAGGACTTCCCTGAGGTATTTGTTACAGAAGAAATGGTTGGACATCGTCTTGGCGAATTTTCATCAACAACTAAATTTACTCGTCACGGAGGTAAGATGCAGAAGGAGCTTGAGCAGAAGAAGAAAGAGTCTGAAATTGCAGCAGCTCAAGCAGCTAAGGCACCCGCTGATGGTAAGGCTAAGGCTGGGGCTAAGAAGTAATTTTTGATACATAACAGAATCAGCATATGAAGGCGACACTTTCCAACTACAAGCAGACTCCACGAAAAACCAGACTCGTTACTGAGCTTGTGAAAGGTAAGGGCGTTGAGGAAGCACTTCTCGCATTGAAGTTCTTGGATAAGCGTGCCGCAGGCCCTATGGCAAAACTCATTTCTTCTGCTGTTGCAAACGCTGAGAAGCAAGGTGAAGACGGAAGAACGCTCGTTGTTCAAAATATTACGGTCAACAAGGGTTTGGTTGCTATGCGCTCGATGCCTCGTGCATTTGGTCGTTCGTCCCCAATTCGTCATAGAATGAGCCATATAACAGTGACTTTAGGGAAAGTAAAGCCAAAGAAGAAAAAATAATTATGACAAAAATCGTTCATCCGTACGCGCACCGTCTCGGCATCCTTAGGGATTGGCAGAGTCGTTGGTTTGCTGGTTCTGCAAAAAAGAACCGTGAATTCATTCGCACTGACGCCATGATTCGTCAATTTTTGACCAAGCGTCTTCGTGGAAGCTATGTGTCGCATGTTGAAATTGAGCGTTCCCAAAAAGATTTGCGCGTCCAGATTCACACAGCACGCCCAGGTATGGTTATTGGTCGCTCAGGTGAAGGTGCAACAAAATTGAAAAAGGATTTGCACCAAATGCTCAAAAGCATGAAGCTTTCATCGGTTCCTGCGCTTCACCTTGATGTTATTGAAGTTCGATCACCTGAATCTAACGCAGCAATTGTTGCTGGTATGGTGGTGGAGAGTCTTGAAAAGCGTCTTCCTTTCCGCCGTGTTTTGAAACAGACCATTGATAAGGTCATGGCAAATAGAGATGTAAAAGGTGTGCGTATTGCTGTTGCTGGCATGCTCGGTTCAGGCTCTATGTCACGCACTGAGGAGTTGAAGCGTGGACGTATTCCTCTGCAGACATTCCGTGCAGACATTGATTATGCACAGATAGCAGCACAACTTCCTTTGGGTAAAATCGGCGTTAAGGTTTGGATTTATCGTGGCGATATTTTCGCTGATGATGCGTCACGTCCAAAAGTATAAATTTTTATGTTGTTTCCAAAAAAAGTTAAATATAGAAAGTGGCAACGCTCACGCGTAAACCCTAACAAGAAGCAGGTCGCAACCCGTGGTATTACGCTTGCCTTCGGTTCTCATGGGTTGAAAGCTCTTACTTCGGATCGTATTTCATCAAATCAGCTTGAGGCTGCTCGTCGAGCAGGGGCGAGACTTTTAGGAAAAACTGGCCGTGTTTGGATTCGCGTATTTCCTGACCGTCCCGACACAAAGAAAGGAGGTGAGTTGCCGATGGGTAAGGGTAAGGGTGACCCGTACCGTTTTGTTGTTGAGGTAAAGCCAGGCAGAATTCTCTTTGAAATCGATGGTGTTACTGATGCGATTGCGAGAGAAGCGCTTCGCAAGGCTGCGACAAAATTGTCAGTTAAAACGACCGTAATTGCTCGCCACTAAATTTGCATATGAAAGCTATAGATGTTAGGAAGAAGACTGATAGTGAGCTTATGAAGGCTCTTGGTGAGCTCGAAATTGAGCTTCGTGAATTTCGTTTTGGTATGTCGGGATCACGCACTAAGAATGTTCGCAAGGCTCGCGGAATTCGTGCCGACATCGCCCGTATTAAGCTCGTTATGGCAGAAAGAGAGGCATAAACTATATGGAAACAAACACAAAAAATCAGAAAACACTCACTGGCGTGGTCGTATCCACAAAAATGAAAGACACGATAACGGTTGCTGTAAATCGCTATGTGAAGGATTCAAAGTATAAAAAGTATGTGAAGAAAACAAAGAAGTATCTCGCGCATGATGCAGGGAATACAAAAAAAGAGGGAGAACGCGTCACCATTCAGCCATGCCGCCCGATGTCGAAGAATAAACATTTCATAGTTATATGATTCAAGATCGCTCACTCGTCATCATTGCAGATAACACCGGCGGAAAGGTTGGACGCATTTTCAAAGTGCTTGGTGGTTCCAAAAAAACTATTGCTCAGATTGGCGACAGAGTAGTGCTTTCTGTGCAGTCTGCTGAACCACGAAAAATGGTTAAGAAAAAAGATGTGTTGACTGCGGTAGTGGTTCGACAAAGAAAGACATTTCGCCGTGTTGATGGTTCCTATATTCGTTTCGATGATAATGCTGTGGTGATTCTTTCAAAGAATGCAAAAGATCCTTTTGAACCAAAGGCAAATCGTGTCTTCGGTCCAATCCCTCGTGAAATCGTCGATATGGGATACCAAAAGATTGGTTCTCTTGCTCCAGAAGTTGTGTAGTAATAGGCGGTACAGAGAAAAACAAAAACAATATGAAAATAAGAAAAGGAGATAAAGTCATCATCATTACCGGTAAGGATAAAGGTAAGACTGGCACGGTAACGAGAGCGCTTCCAGCGGTAAGCAAGATTATTGTTGAGGGCTTAAACATGAAGAAGAAGCATCAGAAACCCCGTGGCAACAAAAAAGGTCAGATTGTTGACATGTCGATGCCATTCCATGTATCAAATGCGATGCTCGTTGATCCAAAGTCAGGCAAGGGTACTCGTATTTCGATTAAAATGAAGGGAGATAAGCGTGTCCGTGTCGCCGTTAAGAGTGGTTCAGAAGTATAAAAATATATGCAATCAGTTCGTACACAAGAAAAAAGCGCATTTAAAACCCTCAAGGGAGATTTTGGTTACAAGAATGTTTTTCAAGCACCGCACCTCGTTAAGGTGGTTATTTCGACAGGTATTGGAAAGATAAAAGATAAAAAGAAAATTGAAGTTATTGAAGACAGACTTGCTTTGATTACTGGTCAAAAGGCAGCGGTTCGTGGTGCAAAGAAATCAGTTGCTTCGTTCAAAGTACGCGAAGGAGATCCTGTAGGCTACCAAGTGACACTCCGTGGAGCTCGTATGTATGACTTCTTGGACAAACTCGTTCATATTTCTCTTCCTCGAACTCGTGACTTCCGTGGCCTTTCAGCAAAAGCGATTGATTCTTTGGGCAATATTACTCTTGGTATTAAAGAGCACACTATTTTCCCTGAAACTTCAGATGAAGAATTGAAAGATGTATTCGGTCTCGCTATCACCATCGTGACGACCGCAAAGGATGCAAAGCAGGCAGAGGCTTTTTTCCGCCACATCGGTGTTCCACTTCAAGAGGCGGTATAATTTTTTTTTTCGATTCTTATGGCATACGAAGACTCGACTTCTTTTCCAGTTCCTCCAAAAGAAGATATAGAGGCATTGCTCAGGAGTCTCGGACTTACCGGGAAACCTCTTCCCGGACCTTTTCTTGCTTCAAAGTCTGGTAAATAATTGGAAGCTCAAAACACAGACGAGGGGCCATCTTTTCGTTGATACTTGTGAATTTGACCGACACCTTCTTTACTGCTATCCTAGCAATAGCTTTTCGAAGCGCTTTTTCTTTAAGGTCTCGGCTCTCGAGATACGGAACAGGGCTCAAAAGGCGAATACCCTTCATCTCAGCTCTGCTGAATGAATACGGTTCCCTAAAACAAAATGGCTAAAAAGTCACAATTGGCTCGTAACTCTAAGCGTATCAAGACGGTCGCTCGTTTTGCTGTGAAGCGCGCTACCTTGAAAGAGGCAGGAGACTGGGAAGCACTTCAAAAGCTTCCTAAAGACGCTTCACCGATTCGTGTGAAGAATCGTTGCGCGGTTACTGGTCGTGGTCAGGGATATATGCGTCATTTTGGTCTTTCTCGTATTCAATTTCGTGAGATGGCACGCCGAGGGGAGATCCCAGGTGTTAAGAAGTCTTCTTGGTAATTCACCCACAGCAATAATTTCATCATGATTACAGATCCTATTGGAGATTTCATTGTCCGTTTGAAAAACGCCACAGCGGTGCGCAAAGCATCTGTTGCTGTGCCATTTTCAAAACTCAAGCTTGCAGTTGCCTTGGCACTTCGCAAGTCAGGATACCTTGGTGAAGTTTCTGAAGAAGGTTCAGGAATTCATAAGACTCTCGTTGTTGAATTACTCTACGGAGCCGATGGTCTCCCAAGAATCAACGGTGTTAAAAGAATTTCGAAGCCTGGTCGCCGTTTGTACGCAAAAGCCCGTGAAGTATTCCCTGTGAAATACGGCAAGGGACTCATGGTTCTTTCTACACCACAAGGTATCGTCACTGATCGTGAGGCTAGACAGAATAGACTTGGCGGGGAGACGCTTTTCAAAATCTGGTAATCCAATACGATTACTACAAAAATATATATGTCACGCATCGGTAAAAACCCAATCACTATCCCAGCAAATACGCACATTTCAATTGCGGAGGGTGTTTTGACTGTAAAGGGTCCTTTGGGTGCAATAGCACGACCAGTCCACTCGATGGTGTCGGTGACTGTTGAAGGTGAAGCCGTAATTGTTGCGCCTTTGAATTCTTCAAAACTCGCACGCTCTCTCTGGGGAACATTTGCATCTCACATCAAAAATATGATTGCTGGTGTAAACAAGAAATACGAAAAGAAATTAACTCTCGAAGGAATCGGATACCGTGTTGAAGTACAAGGAAGAAATATGAAATTCCTCGTTGGATTTTCTCATCCAGTAATTTTGGCAATCCCTGAGGGCATTGATGTTGTTGTTGAGAAGAACCAAATCACGGTGAGCGGTATTGATAAAGACGCAGTAGGTCAGTTTTCTGCAGTTATTCGCGCCGTGAAAAAGCCTGAGCCATACAAAGGTAAGGGAATTCGTTACGATGGTGAGTATGTGCGCCGTAAACAAGGTAAGAAAGCATCTGCATAATTTGTATGTCTAAACTCACTCCAAAAACTCAATCTGCTCTTCGCGCTCGTCGCCATCGCCGTATCCGTGCGAAGGTAAAAGGTACAGCTTCGTGCCCTCGTCTTGCTGTATTTCGTTCAAATAAATATTTCTACGCACAACTTATTGACGATGATAAGCAGGTCACTATTGCAAGCGCTTCGTCTATGGATGTGAAAGGAAAAACTATGATGGAAGACGCAAAAATTGTTGGTGAACGCGTTGCGGCTGCTGCACTTTTGAAGGGTGTAAAGAAGGTTGTCTTTGATCGAGGAGGCTTCACTTACACAGGACGCGTCCGAGCGCTTGCGGAAGCTGCTAGGGATGGAGGATTGGAATTTTAATGTAGCTTCACTATTAGTATATGAACGACGAACAAAACACATCAGTATCTGAAAACACAACCGAAGCGACTCCAGCATCGGCACCTGTTTCTCCTGCAACTCCCGCATCTCGTGCACCTGGAAATGCTCCGCGTGGGCGCCGACCTGTTCGTGGTGGCGCTGGTGGTGAACGCCGACCTTCTCGTGGTGGAGACCGAAAGCGTGAACCTCGTGAACGAGCAGAATTTGATCAAAGAACCATCCTCATTCGTCGTGTTGCTCGCGTTATGGCAGGAGGTAGACGCTTTTCATTCTCTGCAGCTATTGCCGCAGGAGACAGAAAAGGTCGTGTAGGAATAGGTATCGGTAAGGGGGGAGACACAGCACTTGCAATTGAGAAGGCTCTCCGTGATGCAAAAAAGAACATGATTACTGTCAGGATGACAAAGACCATGAGTATTGCACATGATGTGATGGCAAAGACTTCTTCAGGAATAGTTGCTATCCGTCCTTCACCTGAGCGCGGTATTGTTGCTGGTTCTGCAGTAAAAATTGTTTTGGAGCTCGCAGGAATTAAAGATGTGACCGCAAAAGTTTTGTCACCATCGAAAAATAAGCTCAACATTGCGCGCGCAACCATTAAGGCACTTTCAAGTCTAAAGAAATAATATGGAACTTCACACACTCACACGAACAAAGAGCAATGCGACAAGTCGTCGTGTTGGTCGTGGAGGAAAACGAGGTAAGACATCTGGTCGTGGCGCTAAAGGTCAGAAGTCCCGCGCTGGCGCAAAATTTCGTCCAGAATGGCGAGACATCATCAAGAAAATTCCAAAACGACGCGGGTATGGTAGAAACCGTTCTCGAACAGCAGTGCCTCGCGTTAGGTTTGCTACTGTCAATTTCGATACACTCTCAAGACAATTTAAGGCAGGGGATATCGTTACTCCCATTGCGCTCGTAAAGGCTGGAGTTGTGAGACGTATTTCCGGTAAGGTTCCTCCAATAAAAGTTCTTGCGCGAGGTGAACTCAGCGTGAAGCTCTCTTTTGAGGATGTTTTCATCTCTGAAGTAGCACGAGCTACAATTGAGAAAGCAGGAGGTGCTGTCCGCGCCCCTGTTTCAAGGAAGGTTATGCCTTCTAAGAAAGCTGTCTCTTCGCTAAAAGCTAAAAGCTAAACATTGGTTACCATGTCTGGATTCTTTGCAAAACTCAAACTCATTCTGAGCGACGGTATGCTTCTCAAGCGTATTGGTTTTGTCATTGTGGCACTTGCCGTATTCAGACTTCTCGCAACGATACCAATCCCAGGGATTGATCCGGTGCGTCTCTCGCAATTCTTTTCAAGTAATCAATTCCTTGGTCTCCTCAACATTTTCTCAGGAGGCGGACTCTCCAATCTTTCAATAGTCATGCTCGGTGTTGCGCCATACATCACTGCGTCCATCATCATGCAAGTTCTTACCATCATGTTCCCAAAGTTGAAGATGATGTATCAGGAGGAGGGAGATCAGGGACGCAAGAAGTTTAGTCAGTACTCACGATTACTTTCGATTCCGCTCGCATTTATTCAAGGATACGCGTACCTCTCTTTATTTCAGAGTCAGGGAATTGTTGACCAACTTCCATGGATGGCGTTCATGTTGAATGTTCTTATTATAGCTGCAGGCTCGGTCTTGCTCATGTGGATTGGAGAGCTTATGACGGAGTTTGGTGTTGGTAATGGTGTGTCGCTCATAATTTTTGCAGGTATCGTTGCGAGCGTTCCACAGAATTTTGCACAGCTTTTGTTCTCCTTTAACCCTGCCCAAATTCCTCTCTATATGGGCTTTGTTGTCGCAGCCTTGGTTATTATCTACGGCGTTGTGGTCATGACCGAAGCAGAACGACCAGTTCCTGTGACCTACGCCAAGAGAGTGCGCGGTAATAAAATGTATGGAGGTGTTTCTACTTACTTACCACTTCGCTTAAATCAGGCAGGGGTTATTCCTATTATTTTCGCCCTCTCCATTCTGTTGTTCCCTCAACTCCTTTTGAATTTTGCGGCAAAATCTTCTGTGGTGTGGCTTTCAGGAATTGCAAGCGCGCTTCTCTCGTGGAGTGGTGGTGCAGTGATTTATGCAGTGTTTTATTTCCTCCTCGTGTTTCTTTTCACCTATTTCTACACCGCAGTTACTTTTGATCCAAACATGCTTGCAACCAATCTGCAGAAGAACGGAGCGTTTGTACCAGGGGTACGCCCAGGAGTACAAACGGCAGAGTATCTTGGCACCGTCATTACGCGCATTACTATGGTTGGCGCACTCTTTCTCGGTGTTGTTGCCGTTCTCCCGCTTATCATGCAATCTCTCACAGGCTTAAGTACGCTTGCCATCGGCGGTACAGCGCTCCTCATTGTTGTATCAGTCGTCTTGGATTTGGTGCGTAAGATTGGAGCACAAATTTCTTTACGAGAATATTAAGTTTTAGTGGCTAGCGTTTGTGTGTAGCTTCTAAATAGCAAAAATATGAAAGGGAAATTCATACTCGTTATTGGTCCATCTGGTTCTGGAAAAGGAACGCTTATTAATCATATTCGCCCCCTATTCCCAGCGCTTCAATATCCAAAATCTTCAACAACTCGATCTATGCGTGCGAACGAGAAGCATGGCGAGCACTATTATTTTCTTTCTCGTGAGGAGTTTCAATCACGCATCGAGAGCGGTGATTTTTTAGAATGGGCAGAATATGGTGGGCATTTTTACGGCACGCTTGCATCCGAAGTTATGCCACTATTAGACGGAGGTATGACTGCGCTCAAAGAACTTGAAGTACAAGGAGTTCGACAATTGCAAAAGAAAATCCCCAAAGAAGAATTAGCTGTTATTTTCGTGAATGCCGGTTCATGGAGTGAAATGGAGGCTCGAATTCGGGCTCGTGCACCAATATCTGAAACGGAACTAGAGAAAAGAAAAGAACGATATCAAGATGAAATGAATTTTATGTCCGAGGCTGATTTTGTTATTGAAAATCATTCGGGAGAAGTGGATGCTGCAAAAAAACGTTTTGCGGAAGTCGTAGAATCTCTTATTGCAGGTTAATATAGGTATTCATGGATACACAGCAGAAACATTTATTTTTCTTCGTGGGGCGTATTGCTTCTGGGAAAGAAACGCAGTGTGTTCAACTTGCAGAGAAGCTTGGGTATACCGTGTTTAGTACGGGAGGAAAGTTTCGTGAAATTGTTGCATCAGGATCACTGTTAGGTAATCGCATTAAGGCAGATTATGAAAAGGGTCTTCTCATGCCTTCGTGGGTTGCTAATTACATGCTCGAGGAGTTTTTGTTTAACCTTGCTCCAGAAAAAGGTGCAATATTTGAAGGATCTGGCCGTGATGTTGAACAAGCAAAAGTCATTGATGAAGTCTGTACATGGCTGGGGCGTTCATACACAGTGCTCAACTTGGATGTTAGTGAAGATGAAGTAGTAAAACGCTCACTTCTCCGTGGTCGTGACTCAACTGACAAAGATGAGTCTGTTATCCGTATGCGCCTCGCTGAGTATAATCGTCTTACGAAACCCGCTATTGAATATTTTCAGCAATTGGAAAAATGTATCAACATAAATGGTGAACAAACACCAGTCGAAGTGCATGAAGAAGTGATGAAAAAAGTAGCAGAGGTTTTGAAATAACCAGGACAGAATGATTGCAACAAAAAAAGATATTCCAATTCTTAGGGAAGGAGGAAGACATCTTGCGGAAGTGTTGAAAGCTGTTGGGGATGCCGTTCGCCCTGGTGTATCAACCGATACGCTTAATACTCTTGCAGAGAAAATGATTCGAGATTTCGGCGATATACCATCGCTCATTGGATACACGCCACGAGGAGCAACTCGTCCATATCCTGCGACCATCTGTATTTCAATTAACGATGAAGTGGTGCACGGGATTCCGAACGAAAACCCGAGCATTATCAAAGAGGGTGATGTTGTGGGGCTTGATTGTGTTTTAACGCATAAGGGTCTTCTTGTGGATAGCGCACTTACTGTTATCGCAGGGAAAGGTGATGTAGGTGCAGAAGCCTTATTGGAAGCCACGAAGGAAGCTCTCATGGCGGGTATTAAAATGGCAAAACCAGGTGGGTATATTGGAGACATAAGCGCTGCCATTGAAGCTGTTGGTGTTATGCGAGGCTACGGCATCGTCTTTGAACTTGGAGGACACGGAGTGGGGAATTCTGTTCATGAAGAGCCGTATGTGCCGAATGTTGGGGACGCTGGTACTGGAGCACAATTAACCCCGGGACTCGTTATTGCAATTGAGCCCATGTTTACGGAGGGTACTCCTCGTGTGAAGCTCTTGAAGGATGGATATACATTTGTTACTAAAGATGGTTCGCGTGCTGCGCATTTTGAACACACTATTCTCATCACTGAGAATGGCCATCAAATTCTTACAGAACTTTAGAGTAAGAGATTGTATGGTTTTTAAAGGTTTAGGAAGAGAGGCGTTTTTGAATTCTACTGAAGAAAAATGTCATCGCTGTAATGGATGGGGTACTGAAGATCGCGGATACAGAAAACAAAATGGTGAATGGCAACATATGTCGCTTATATGCAGTGTCTGTCATGGGAAGAAGGTAATAGTAAAGACATGATAGTATAAAAACATTATTTAAATTATCATGTACTCTATGGCAAAAGGAGAAACGCATCGTAAAGATAAAAAGAAACCAAAGAAAGATAAGAAAAAATAACTTACCTAAAACCTAAAGGGCGCCGTCGGCGCCTTTTTTGAATTCTCTATTTGAGTTACACTAGTATGATGTCGGCAAAGTTTCAGTGGGCTTTCTTTGCTGTAGTTATATGTGTTGGGGTCATCGGCGCTTGGTTCTTTTTTGTCCGTACCCCCACCATTGTTGTGCCACATACGAGTGCATGTACTGAGGAATCGAAAATCTGTCCAGATGGGAGCACTGTTGGGCGAGCAGGTCCAGCATGTGAGTTTACTCCATGCGAGGTTCCTGTATACAACTGGATTGTGAGTGATTCAGGCAGTAAAAACGGTGCCGGTGCGCCACTCACTACTGTATCGCTTTCACTTAATGGTAAAGAATCCTCCGTCGGGACATATGAAGGTTCATGCGCAGAAATAGGTGTTCCAGAGTGGCCACTTTTGGAGGGTGAAAAAGTCGGGTTGGCGTGTTGGTTTGAGACTGCAGGCACTGAAATTGGAGTCTTTGAGGAACAAGGTAGGTTAGTTTTGAAAAAAGCATTACTCAGTGTAGGGGCAGATGGTTCATCGATTACTCGTGGTGCATTTGAGATGGTGCGGAGTTTAGGTTCTAATGCTCCGTAATGCGTGAATCTCATTTTCATATTACAAAAATTACAGACGTATGATAATCACTCCTTTCCCTAAAAAGCGAGCGTTATCATCCACGAACATTCGCAGTGCCGATTGCTCGGTTCCCGTTTTGGGCGGGAAATCGGTACGAGGACGAATGAGGTCTCCGCAGGAGAGACCGAATGTTTCGTGGATGACAATGCGAGCGACACGTTATACTAATAGACATGCCAGGGTTTAATCCTAATAAAGGAATTGATACAAAAGCAGCGAAACTTTCGCCTGAGCATCAACTGACGAAGTTGCGTGAGACTGCGCGCTCTGGTGGTGGGGGAAGGGGACATCGAGGAGATCCGGCCTTACCTGTCGAAGCGTCTGTTCTTCCTACACTTTCGGAGGCACCAGAGGGGGTAGAGCAAGAGCAGAAGCAGGGCATCATTCTTGAACTTACACCTGACTCGAACGACAAAGACATGGAGGAGTTGTTGGGTATTTTACATACCCAAGGATTCAAGGCTGTCATGAAGGAGCTTGATCGCATTGATAATCCTCACCTCGAAGATGATTTTCACCGCCTGCTTGTGCAATACCGGACAGCTGGACATCCAATCCCAGGACTGAGCGCTAATGACCCACTCGCTGTAGCTCTTGATTTCGTTCTCTTGGATATAGCTGTACCTGAAGCTGCCCCAGGGAAACCAGGAGGATCTCTTAAGGATGTTTGCATGCAGATGGAGCAGTTTTATTTAAGTATGATTCCTTTTGTTGCTCTCCCCGATACAATTTTCCTGAAGGATTGGCATAAGCGGAAAAAGATTCATCTCCAGCATTTCACAATGGAAATTGCTGTTTCGCACACTAAAGAAGAAGCAGTCTTTTATTTGTCAGTCCCTCGAGCAAAACGGGAAACATTTGAAAAACAGATTTTTGCCATGTTTCCTCGCGCACGTATTGTTGAAAAAAAAGATGACTACAATCTTTTTAACCAATTTGGTGTGACCGTTGCAGCATCTGCCTACTATCAGCGTCCGCCACCAATTCCTTTGAAGACATCAGAAGAGTTTAGTCACGACCCTATGAATGTGACACTCGCCGCACTTTCAAAAATCACTAAAGAAGGTGAGGGGGCTGCACTTCAAATTACCGTTGCACCAGCAGGGGACTATCATTCTAAGCGTATTCGTTACGTGTTGGATGAGCTCAACAAAGGTAAGGGTTCTGCAAATGACATATTCAGAAAGAATATGTATATGGAGCATTACTCACCCATGCGTCGATTTTTTCAGGGATTCAACAAAGGCCTCACTAGTTTTTTGGAAAGCTCTGAAGAAAAAAAGAAGGATGATAGTAAGAATATTGATTCTTTTGCGGCTGATGCCGTGTCAAAAAAGCTCAAGAGTGTAATTGTGGGAGTGAATTTACGCATTGTTGCGTCTGCTCGCACCAAAGAGAGGGCAATGGCAATTTTGACGGAGCTTGAAAATACCTTTGGGCAGTATGAAGATGCAAAAGCGAATCGCCTTCGTTTTAAGCATATAAAAGGTAGAAAGGAATTGCGGGAGTTTCTCCGCCTGTTCATCTTCCGCATGTTTGACCGTCAAGCACACGAAGGATTTTTCTATCAGTTGTGGCTTGAATGGACACGCAAAGCTGCTCCAACACCTTTGATGCATAAGATTCCACTCATGCCGATGAATTTGGCGGAGCTTTCAACTATTTTTCATCTCACTATTGCAGGAGGTACAGCATCTCGTGAAGCCAAAACTGCAAGCGCTAAGCTCGCTCCTGCACCACCAGGGCTTCCTGAGAAAGGCATCGTCATCGGCATTAATCGTTACTCAAATATTGCAACACCAATTCACTTCACCTCAGATGATCGCCTGCGTCACATGTATACCATTGGACAAACGGGTACTGGTAAGACGAACTTTCTGAAGAATATGATTATTCAGGATATCGAGAATGGAGAGGGGGTGTGTTTCATTGATCCGCACGGTGTGGATGTATTGGAGATTCTTTCCCGTATTCCTAAAGACCGCATTGACGACCTCATTTACTTTGATCCCGCATATACTGCACGCCCTATGGGGCTCAATATGCTTGAGTATGATCCACGCTTTCCAGAGCAAAAAACATTCGTGGTGGACGAGATGTTTAAGATTTTCAAGAAATTATATGGCGATGTACCAGAAGCATTCGGCCCTATCTTCGAACAATACTTCCGCAACGCCACAATGCTTGTTTTGGAAGATCCCGATACTGGCTCGACACTCATGGATATTTCGCGAGTACTCGCTGACGATGAATTCCGTGCGTTGAAATTGTCGCGCTGTAAAAATCCCGTGGTAACGCACTTCTGGGAAGATATTGCAGAAAACGTACGTGGAGAGGGCGATTTGCGCAATGTGGTGCCGTACATCACATCAAAATTCGATATCTTCATCGCAAATGAAATTATGCGTCCGATCATCGGACAGCAACGCTCCGCCTTTAATTTCAAAGACATTATGGACAACAAGAAAATCCTTCTGGTGAACTTGTCCAAAGGTCGACTTGGCGATGTGAATGCAAACTTGATTGGTCTTGTGATTGTGGGCAAGATTATGATGACGGCACTTGCGCGTACGGAATATTTGCACTTGAACCCTCCAAACTTCTACCTCTACATTGACGAGTTCCAGAACATCACGACAGATACTATTTCAACCATTCTCTCTGAGGCACGCAAGTTCCGTCTCTCTATGACGATGGCGCATCAGTATATTTCTCAGCTCCTTCCAAAAATTAAAGAAGCCGTCTTTGGTAACGTTGGTACGATGGCAGTGTTTCGTGTAGGTCCCGATGATGCTGAGTACATTGCAAAACAGTTTCCAAACTTTGAGGTTTCCGACTTCCTAAAAATTGACAACTTCCACTCGTATTTAAAGCTCCTTGCTGGGGGAAAGCCTACCCCCGGTTTTACTATTGAGACTATCCCGTTTACCCCTGGTGACTTCTTGAACATTGATGCACTGAAACAGCTTTCATATCAACGCTACGGCAGGTCCCGCGAAGCTGTTGAGGCTGACATTCACCAGAAATATAATCAGATGCGAGAGAACCAGAAAGGGTAGAGGTTAGTGGGCAGGGTTTAGCGTTTAGGGCAGGGGCTTTGAATTCGTTCTTCTCTAAACGCTAGCCACTAAACCCTAACCCCTTCGCATGGCGCTTCGCGCCGCAGAGTGGTATAGTCGCTTCAATGAACACCAATGCACAATTTGAGAATGAGCGCACACTCATTATATTAAAACCAGACGCAGTACAGCGCTCTCTTATCGGAGAGATAATGAAGCGTATAGAGAGAACTGGTTTGAAATTTGTTGCGTTTAAATTTGGACTTGCGACAGAGGACCAACTTGTCCGTCATTACAACAAGGACGAAAAGTGGTTTCTTGAGAAAGGGACTCGAATATTGAATGATCGCACCACGCACAACCTGCCAATAGAGAAGGATGCGCTTGGGTACGGTAAAGAAATAATAGATTCAATAGTGAAATTCATGACTGCAGGTCCTGTACTCATGATGGTTGTTGAAGGGAATGAATCAGTAGCCGTTGTGAAGAAGCTTGTGGGTGCAACAGAGCCAAAGACATCGGATGTGGGTACTATCCGCGGTGACTACACTGTGGATTCGTACGACCATTCATCGGTACAGAGTCGTGCTGTTAGAAACCTTGTTCATTGCTCTGAGTCACCTGAAGAAGCATTACGCGAAATTGCTGTGTGGTTCAAGCCTGAAGAGATTTTGAAGTATCGTATTGTGCAAGAGCAAATTCTTTACGATGTGAATTTGGATGGAATCCTTGAATAAGCCAATAGGGTTTAGGTTTTAGCCATTAGAGAATGCACTTTTGTTTTCCCCTAAACCCTAACCGCTAGTGGCTAACCTGCTAGAATGGAGGGAGGGGTTAGTGACGGAGTATTAACCTCGTTGAAAAACTTTAGGGAGCTTTATATCACTCTGTGCTGGCGAATCTCTCCGGAGAATCCGACGCGCAAGATGTTGCGAGCACCCACCTGGAGCTTCGGCTCTAAGGTTAATACTCCGTCAGTGACCCTTCGAATCCGCTTTTGAAAACCAAAAGCGGATTTTTGTATGAAAGATAGACTACCCACACATATACGATATATCGTATATGTGTGGGTAGGTAACAATTTTGTAATGTTTCTGTAATGGTTTTTGAGTGTCTGTATGATATATCATACAAAGCTCGGTTTTTAATTTCCTTGGGTTTTTGTTTTCTCATATGCGGTATGATGACTAAATGAAATCGATTTCTATTTCGTTTGCACGCGGAGCCAGGCGCGTTACAGGTTCAAATTTTCTTGTTGAGGCAAAAGACGGAGAGACTACTACACGGATACTGATTGATTGTGGGCTTGCACAAGGTGAGCGGTTCTGTGAGTCAACCAATAGAGAGGTATTCTCCTACGACCCTACAACTATTAATGTTGTTTTTTTTACCCATGCGCACGCTGACCACATCGGGTTATTCCCTAAGCTTGTTAAGGATGGTTTTAAGGGGCGCGCGCTTACAACGGCTCCCACCAAAGCGCTCACGCCAATAATGCTAGAAGACTCTGTAAAGATAATCGCCCTCGAAGCGAAGCGGTGTAACGATGAACCGCCATACGCGACGGAAGATGTGATACGAGCAGTTGAATATATTGATGAAGTGGCATACGGGAAGGTTTTAGAACTTGCACCGGGTATTACTGCAACACTCCATAATGCGGGGCATATTTTAGGGTCCGCAACGGTTCTGCTTGATATTTTTGGAAAGAAAATTTTGTTTACAGGAGACTTAGGTCGTGTGCCTGCCGCCCTTGTTCCTGATAGGGAAGTTCCAACTGGTGTGGAGTATCTGGTGACAGAAAGTGTGTATGGAAATAAAACGCACGGTTCACTTGAAGAGAGTGAGCAAGCGCTTCTGTCGGCAGTGAAAGATATTGTTGCGAACCAAGGCACACTTCTTATACCCGCGTTTTCACTAGAGCGTACGCAAATCATTCTTGCATCATTAGATAAGGCGATAATGAATGGTGTTATTCCCGAAGTAGCAGTGTTTATGGACTCACCCCTTGCTGCAAAAGTAACTGATGTGTACAGGAAATATCCAGCATTTCTTCGTGCTGACATACGCACCAGGCTAGAGGGTGGAGACGACCCATTTTCATTCCCCAGCTTAAAGGTAAGCGTGCATCCTGATGAGTCGGATGCAATAGACAAGCATCCTGGCCCTAAAATAATCATTGCTGGCGCTGGCATGAGCCACGGTGGGCGTATTCGCCGACACGAGGCAAAGTATCTCCCCCAGAAAAATACGACACTATTACTCGTTGGCTACCAAGTACCAGGGAGCTTAGGGCGGAGACTGAAAGATGGCGCACGGACAGTAAATATAGATGGCGTTGAAGTCAAGGTGCACGCAACAGTACTCTCAACGGACGGATTTTCTGCACATGCCGACAAAGATAACCTTATGACCTTTGCTGAAGGTGTGAATCCTAAACATGTATTTGTAATATTAGGAGAGACTGAAGCCTCAACTTTCTTAGCTCAACGCATTGCTGGGTTTCTTAACATTCCTGTCGATATACCGAGGGAAGGGGAAACATATGATATTCCTCTCGTATAAAAAAACCCGCGAAAGCGGGATTAGTTTATAGTTTGCAACCTGAATGAAGAAAACGACCGTCGCGTAATTCAGTACAAGTTAAATTGTCATACCCAAGGATTGGTCGAGTACACCCAGCGCATATTTTTAACTTGTATTTTTCTCGTGGGGCTGGATTCACAACTCTTTAGGCAGCTATTTTCAAGAGTCTATCAAATGCTTCTGGGTATTCCGATGCAATTTCTGAAAGTACTTTGCGGTCGAGTTCGATATTTGCTTTCTTTACTGCGCCCATGAAGGTGCTGTAGTTTTTGAAACCTCTTTCGCGAAGTGCTGCGTTGATACGTACAATTGCGAGTCCTCGCATAGTTCTTTTCTTAGCCCTGCGATCGCGGAATGCGTATTTACCAGCGTGTTTCAAAGCTTCGAGTGCTTGCTTTGTCTTTGTTGAGCGTCCAAAACGATAGCCTTTTGCGGCTTTCAATATATTGCGACGGCGCTTCATCGCCTTTGGTCCTCCTTTTACTCTAGACATATGGATTAGTGATTAGTATTTAGTGGTTGGAAAAATTTACTTGCCGTTTCCTGGAAGGAATCGAGCGCGCACCCCCGGACTCATCTCTACAGTTTTCGCACGAGCTTTCACAGTGCGAGTTTTTCGGCTGTCACGAGAATTGAAATGGTCCTGTCCGCCCTTGCGCGCAACAATCTTGCCGTTTCGGGTTACGCGGAGGCGTTTTGTATATGATTTGTTCGTTTTCATGTTGTTATTTTGCTGGTTTCTGTTTTCCGGCCTTTTCTAGGATCATGTTGAACCCTTTTGGACCTTTCTGTATGTCCTCAGCGATACGGTAATCTTCAGGAACCAAAAGCACGAAACGCTTCAATCTTTCCTTGAGAAATGCCGGATCCATGTACTTGTAGCGTCCCTTAAGGAAGAGCTCTACTCGTACTCGGTGTCCTTCTTTGAGCCATCCAGCTGCTTGGCGGGCCTTTCGGAGAAGATCGTTTTCTCCGGTACCTACCTCAACTTGGACTGCTTTTGTCTCTGTAATGTGCGATTTAGCCCTTATTTCTCGGTCTTTTTTCTGTTGCTCGTATTGAAATTTACCATAATCCATTATTTTCGCAACTGGTGGGGTCGCGTTTGGTGAAACCTCTATTAGGTCCAACTCTACAGCTTTCGCTTGCGCCATAGCTTCGGCGAGCGTAACAACGCCGACGTTTTCGCCGTTTGGTCCGATGACCCGAAGTTCGGGTGCGCGTATTTGCGCGTTGATGCGTGTTCGTTGAGTACTCAAGGTTGTTTCGGACTATTCTAGCACATTCTTAGTCTATTTTTTTGTGCGGAGAATGAGCTCCATTGAACCGTCTGTGAGCACCATAGCTGTAGCAATTCCAAGCATGGCTCGGATAGTAAGGAATTCGGTACGTTTTTTCTCACTTTTGAATAGTTTATTCGCAAAATCTTCACTCACCCAGAAGTCATAGTTAAACGCTTGTACCTCAGAACCCTGTGCTTTTGTAAACGCATCCCTGTCGAATGTGCTACCAGGAACCAAGTTTACGACCAATGCAATCTCGCGGTGGTCTCCTATTAATTCTTCTACTGGCTGTACATTTGTTGCTTCCGTTTCAAGGGTCTCAATCACTTTTTTTCTGAAGAGATAATCACCATCCGCTGTTTGTTCAAGATAGTTACCGTTTTGCGCATTTAACTCATCGGCACGCCCTATTAAGCTCTGCATAACATCTGCGTCAAATCGCTCCCCAAGAATTGCCTTCAAATATACAGAAGCCGATTCTTTGAACTCTGGCTCAAGTATCTTCTTGAATATTTCTGGGATTTTATCAATTGCACCGCACCCACAGTTGAACCCATGGTTATGGTCATCAATGTGGCCACCAAAGGATATTCCGTGTTTTTTACAGAGGCCTATAGTGTCTTTCAGATCGTCACAAAACTTCTTTCCTTCAGGGAGTGTCCCAGCATTCATGATTCTGTATGCCAATGTCATTGCGGGAGTGCCTCCGGGAGTCTGAGGACCAAGGTGCATTTCTTGTAGATGACCACGCGCACCTTTTTTTACTTTAGGACGACCATCAATACAACGCTCAGGGGCATCAGTATCAGCCATCACAAAATAATGGGGTATTTCTTGCAATGCCCCTGTCACTCGTTCAGATTGGTGGGCTTTTCTTGATATTGAGCCAGTCCATAACTCCTCGTGTGGAGCTATGTAGCTTATAGGGCCAAGCATTTTTATTTCAGCTCGCTCCATTCGTTTCCCCTCACGATGTTCGCCGTTTTCTCCCATAGGTTTTGTGTTTGATTTAGTGTTCATGATGTTGGTGAGTAAAAACCACTACATGATTCAGGTTGTTATACGCTGACTATCAACGAGAAGCAAGTATTTGTGGGGAGAGTCGGTCAGGCGTTCTATATAAGCCGTCACTTATATAGTCGCACGACCCTAGCTCGCGGTTTTGTCTGCTGACAAAACATTCTTCCGCTTTTCGACTCTCCACACAAGCAAAACTATTTGCTTGCCCCACCTCCACAAATAAAAATTACCTGCGCACGCAGGTAATTTTTATTTGTGGAGGTGGGGAGAGTCGAACTCCCGTACAGAGAGGGTCTCCGAAGCGTTTCTACAAGACATAGTTCGTTTCAGGGTTTAAGACAGGTGGGTAGAGAACGAACAAAATGACACCTATCCGAGCTCTTCAATTTCATTCTTTTCTACGAGCAGTAGAGAAGAATAAAGTCTGATGTTATGGCACTAGAGTCTTCCTATTAGACATCAGAAGCCTAGCGCCGTCCCGGCCGAAGCGAGGACGGAAGAGGGAACTTACGCAGTCGCAAAAGCGAAATTGTAAGGGCTCTTTATAGAAGCGTTTGCACGTTTCAGTACTCGAGGTTTAAGGTGATCTCCAGCATTCACCGTCTTGCGCGCAACAGAGGAAATTCTCCGTCGAAACCAGTCACCCCCCGAAAAATAAGGCATGCCCTATTTTTCGGGGACTGGCTAATTTAATATTCAGTTTTCAAAGTGCGCTCTATCTCTCGCGCGGCATCACGGCCTTTGAGGGTATCACGCTTGTCATGCTTGCCCTTGTGGCGCACTACGGCAACTTGCACCTTCAATTTCTTGTTCTTATTATATACCATGATAGGTATAATTGTCAAACCCTTCTGGCCTTCTTTTACGGCAAGCTCGGCAATTTCCTTTTTGCTCATGAGGAGTCTTCTGGTGCGCTCAGGGTCATAGCTTTTTGCTGTGTTCCCAACTTGATATGGGGAAATAGTGACACCTAAAAGAAATGCCTCACCGCCACGAACTACAACACGAGACCCTGCGAGCGATGCCTTGCCTGCACGGAGGGATTTAACTTCTAATCCAAGTAGCTGAAGTCCCGCCTCGTAGGATTCGAGGATTTCATATTCAAGACGCGCTTTTTTATTTTCTATTAGGGACTTCATTACCACTTCAGCATACCGCTATTTTAGTTTTTCACACGCTACGAACCAGAGATTTGCTGAAATTTTGTGCACGCACTCAGGTGTTTTGCCGATGATATCTTCAATGGCATAGAAAGTGCTTATGTAGAGAGGTTTTTGAAAATCATCCAAAAATTCGATTTGTTCTTCCGTAGATGTTCCGTCCCAGAGTCGAGCCCACGCTTCAAGGTTGTGATTATCATTAAGCATTCCAGGAGCTGCGATGTGGGCATTAGTCCATCCTTCAAACCAAGGGGCTTCATCTGAGGTGGTAAGAATGGTTGCTTCTGGCGGTATCATTTTTGCAATTTCTTCAATTCTTAGGATCTGTTCATTTGATATGAGTGGCAGGGTGCTCGTTACTTGATTCCATAGGTTTCCAAAAAAGAGCCCAATGAAAAGTGAGAGGAAGGCGAGCTGTATGAGTGCGCGCTTTGTGCCCCACGCTGACTTTAGAGATGAAAGAGTCGCGTGTATTCCATACCCTGCGAGACCAGCGATTGCAATGTCCGAGAAAATAAATATTCGTTCATAGAAGGGAAGTCGAAGCAATGGAAATAGCAGACTGACACCGGCGAGCGCAAGCAGTGTTGGCGGAATTTTGTTTTTTAGAAATGCCTTTCCTGCAACTCCAATTGCTAAAATGAATGGGAGTGACAACGCTAAGTATGTTTTCAAGTCGAGAAATACTGCTGAAGGTAGAACTGCAGAAAGTTCATGTACTGTTGGTGCGTTTATAAATGCAAAGAGTGCTCCCGCAATTGCGATGTGGAGAGCAAACTCTTTTCTCCGACCGCGCGAGAAAATAAAAAGAGCGATCAGTGTGAGAATGTAGATAATAGCGCTCGTCTTGTGAGTAAGTACGATTGCGATGTCGAGCAAAAGCCATGCGGTGAACCACCTTCGCTCAATTGCGATAAATGCGAGCAACATGAAGTCGAGGGCGAGTGCATTTTTAAGGAGGAAATACCAGTACCCGTTGTACGCGACTGATGATCCTACTAAGAGTAGTCCTGCTATAAAGGCGCCATGTTTTTGTAGGTACGGTTTTAAAAAGAAAAATAAAAGTACTGGCACCAATGCCCAAAAAATGAGATAGCTACCGTAGAGAATGAGGTCGGTAGGTAGGTGAAGAAATCGCAGGATGTCCAAGAACACTCGCACTATAAAAGCATCATTTCCAAGCCCAGGGACTGGTGCACTAGGAAAAGAGGTGATTGGTTCAATCAGGTAGCGCCTATAAAACCCCGTATCGTAGCCAAGTGGGTGCCGTCCGAATAAAAAAAACGGGATAGCGTGGAGTGCGAGTGAGGCTAATCCGAGAATGGTGCCCAATAGGGCGGTTTGTTTTCTTGGAGACAGGGCGGGTATCTGCATGCTCGCACTAGTGTATCTCATCCCCAGTATAGATTAGGCACCTCCGCTCCCATGGTACGCTTTTTGAGTTATCGGCATTTTAATAATAGTATTTTCTTTATATATTTTTATGACAGCAATGAATAAAAAAGGGAACTCCATGAAAGTTTTCCTCTCACTTATGGTTGCAGGAGTGATTACTGGGGGTTCTTTCTTCGCAGTGTCTGGGATGGCCGTTGCTGATTCCAATGCTTTAGTTGCAAATGCTCTATCATCCTTTTCTGGAAGGCCAACTGTTTTCATCGCTCGTTCCGCTCAGAGTCCAACAGGTAGCCTGGTGAATGATGCATCACAAACTCTTGCTGTCTTTGATGTAAAGGCAACGAATGTTAAATGGCAAGCAACACTCAATTCGTTTACGGTTTCGGTACCGATCTCTGGTCGCCAAGCTTCAGCGCTCGAAGTGACGGACTTTGCTCTTCACTACGACTACTGCGTCAAGGAGGGCGTCACGTATGGATATGGCTATAAAGGAGGCTCGTGCGGAAAAATGAGCTTTTTGGAGCCTACATCGGTTTCATTTATTAATGGGGATACCTACATTCTCGTCTTTAAGAAGGATCTCCCTATTTATTTAAAACAAACGACAGGGACAATCACCATCGTTGGGAAACCTTCCTATACAAGGGCCGGTATGCAAGCTGCTCAACTCAGGGCATCTGTCGCCTCTGGGTCTGCTGTTGGCGATCAATGCAAGACTATCCGCTATGGCTATAAGAACAAATACGGTTACTCAAAATGTGGTAATCAGAGCGCGACAGTGAATGTTGGAAGTGCGAAAGGGAACTTGCTTACCGTTAAGCGTCCACCTGGATATGGGTATCCTCCTACACCGCCTGTAACTCCACCGGTAACGCCACCCGGTAAACCAAAAATTATAGATAAAAGATAATAAATAAAACCCCCTCTTAGAGAGGGGGTTTTATTTATTATCTTTGGTGTTCTTGCGAGTAGCCGTATATAATAGCCAGATGCCCGAAATCAATCTCAAAGAAACTCCAAACAAGAAAAACCCAATCAAAGATAAAAACCCTTTGAAAAAGTTTGTTCAAAAAGGAATGCCTGGCATGCCGGCAAAGGGAGGTGGATGGAACAATATAACTTCAATAGTATTGGTGGTTCTTATTCTCGCGTCTCTCTATTCTTTTTTCTTTGGACAAAAGGTTGATGTTAAAGATGTAACTCTTTCACAGCTTGCCGCAGACATTAAGACGGACTCTGTAAAAAGCATTATCGTGGAGGGCGATAAGCTCACCGCTACCTATACAGACACCAGCAAGAAGTTGAGTAAGAAAGAGTCCAACACTGCGCTTTCAACTACGCTTTCAAATTACGGTTTGAAAGCAGATGAAATATCAAAAGTTTCAATCGAGGTTAAAGATCAGAGTGGTTTTCAATTCTGGTTTTTCACACTCGCGCCCATCATTCTCCCGCTCATCCTGATTATTGTTTTCATTTGGTTCCTTTCAAAACAAGTTCGTGGGGCAGGAATGCAGGCATTCACCTTCGGTCAATCAAAGGCACGAATGATAGATCCAAAAGACTTAAATCAGCGCGTTACATTCAGTGATGTTGCTGGCGCACGAGAAGCAAAAGAAGAGTTGACCGAAATCGTAGACTTTTTGAAGAATCCAAAAAAATTCTTAGACATCGGTGCGCGTATTCCAAAGGGTGTCCTTCTTATGGGTGCCCCTGGAACAGGTAAGACTTTGCTTGGCCGAGCTGTCGCAGGTGAAGCAGGCGTACCGTTCTTTTCAATCTCTGGTTCTGAATTCGTAGAAATGTTTGTTGGTGTCGGTGCTTCTCGTGTGCGAGACCTCTTTCACATGGCGAAACACGCAGCTCCTGCCATTATCTTTATTGATGAAATTGATGCTGTAGGTCGTATTCGTGGCACAGGCGTGGGCGGTGGAAACGATGAGCGAGAACAAACATTGAACCAAATACTCGTTGAAATGGATGGCTTTGAGCCAAATGAAAAAGTTATCATTATGGCGGCAACTAACCGTCCTGATGTTCTCGATCCAGCGCTTCTCCGCCCTGGCAGGTTTGACAGACGCGTCACCATCGACTTGCCTGATCGTGATGACCGCGAAGCAATTTTGAAAGTTCATGCGCGCAAAAAACCACTCGCAGAAGATGTAGTGCTTCGAACCATTGCAGAGCGTACTCCTGGATTTTCTGGTGCCGATTTGTACTCACTGATGAATGAAGGTGCGATTCTTGCTGCAAGAGAAAACCGAAAGAAAGTTGCACAGTTTGACTTAGTGCGTTCCATCGAGAAAGTAATGCTTGGACCCGAAAGAAGAAGTCACTTATTGAATAAAAAAGAAAAAGAAATCACTGCATATCATGAAGGAGGTCATGCGCTTGTCGCATCTATCCTTCCATATGCTGATCCAGTGCATAAGATTTCTATTATTTCTCGTGGCCGTGCTGCGGGGTATACATTGAAGTTGCCAGACGAGGATACAAAGATGCAATCAAAGAAAGAATTCTTGGATGACATCGCGGTTTCTTTGGGTGGCTATGTTGCTGAAATGGAAGTATTTGGCGATCTCACTACAGGGCCATCAAACGACTTGCAAGTAGCAACAGCACTCGCTCGTGACATGGTTACGAAGTACGGCATGTCTGACACATTAGGGCCAATGGCACTCGAGGGAGAAGGTGGTCGCACACTTTTCGGACGTGGTATTTCGGACAAGGAGTATTCAGAAGAAGTATCAGCAAAGATTGATTCAGAGGTGAAGAAAATAATAGATGACGCTCACGAGAAAGCAAAGGACTTAATAGTCAAACATCGCAAACTTTTGGACATGATTGCTGCAAAACTCGTTGAAGTAGAAACAGTTGAACGAGATGAGTTTGAGAAGGTCTTGATTGCGGGAGGTATTACACCAAAAAAGAAGAAGGATATCGAGCATCAGGCGTAGAGTGTATGTCCAATTACAAAGGTAAAGAGAGAAACTTTTTTACCGCTGATGGAGTGAGGTCAGCAACTCACTCTCCATACTTCCGGGGTATTCCAGACATTGTTCCTATTCCCCTTATTGAGTCGTTTGATAGGAACCCTGACAAAGGAGATCTCCTTGATGTTCTCGGTGGTTTCTTTGAATCTCGCCAAGCGGTTGTTGATTGATTTATTCGCACTTGAGGATATATAGTGCGCATATCCACCCTTAGCTCAAGCAGGTTAGAGCATCGAGCTTTAAGCCAAGCGAGCGAGGGATATGGAAATGCGCCCTTAGCTCAGTTGGTTAGAGCATCGAGCTTATACCTCGAGGGTCCTTGGTTCGAGTCCAAGAGGGCGCACCACAATATAAAAACGGCACCTGCGTGCCGTTTTTATATTGTGGTGCGTGCCGGAGCGATGTTTTTCACTGCGAAAAACCGCGAGGCGGGGTCGCGGAAATTTCGAGCGACGGCGAGAAATTATCTGTGACCACAAAGACTTCAAAAAGCACTGATACGATATACTCTAACCATGATAAATCCCATTCTTATTTTGATAGTAACGCAAGTTCTTTTCACTACTAGCGATCTTATGGGGCGGTATTTTATGTCCCGATACGGGTTTACTTTCAATAATTTCTTTTCCTTTTGGTTTCTTGTCTACATGGTCATACGCATTCCTGCGACCTTTGGACAGTTATATCTTTTCACTCAACTTGACCTAGGCAGAACGATGGCACTTTTCGGTGCCGTATCTATCATTCTCTCTACGACGCTCGCTTTTTTACTCTTCAAAGAAATTGTTACCCCAGGACAATATATTGGTATGAGCTTAGCGGTTCTGGCTTTCCTGGCATTAAGTTTTGTAAAATAAATTTACATAACACATCTAATTATGACCCTTGCAAAGTTTGAAGATATCTCGATTCATGAATGTGGCGAACCCCTTGTTGATTTGGGTGACTACAGTTTTATACTTGAACCGTCATATTTTAATCAAGGACTCTCCACGGAATCTCGTATGTTTTTGCGTCAATCAGTTGCAGAAAAGCTGATGGAAATACAAAAAGGATTAAGTGAGTATACATTTAAGATTTGGGATGGTTTTCGCCCTCGTTCAGTTCAGAAAGTGATTTATGAGAAGTTTTTGCAAGAATTACATATTGCTCATCCTGACTGGGATGAAGAAAAACTAAAAACAGAGGTTGGAGTGTTTGTGACCACTCCTAATAATCCAAAACGAGTTCCTCCTCACGCTACAGGTGGTGCCATCGATTTAACATTGGTTGATGCTCAAGGAAAGGAATTAGATATGGGCACAGCCTTTGACCACTTTGGACCAGAAGCAGAGCCTTTTTATTTTGAAAAAAGTGCTCAAAATCATCAGGTACAGGAGAACAGAAAAGTGCTCCGCGGTGCAATGCTTGAGGCTGATTTTGCCATAGATAAAGATGAGTGGTGGCATTTTGATTATGGAAACCAGAGATGGGCACTAGCGCTCGGTCGCACCAATGCTATTTTTGGTGAAGTTGAAATCCAAAAATAATTTTTGCTATCATTCCGCTTATGGCCTCAAAAAATGAAAGATACTCTCCGGCACTAAGACACGAAGTAGGTGCATTTGTTTGTAGTTGTATGTGTAGTTGTAAGAGGGATGTTTCAGAATCAGGGAAAATCTGTGGTAAATGCTTTTTTGGCGAGCACACTCTCTAGTTTTTACTCAAAGTGCAATTCCTGTGCTTTTTCTAGAGCTCGCTCTCGAAGTAGGGGGTTGCCGTTGAGTGTAGAATCTTTTTCTACAATGATTCCAGCCTCCTTTCTTGCCGCTTCCACCAGCTTTAGATTTTTCAGCGCATCCATGCCGATGTCAGAGATGCCCCATTGGCGTCTACCATAGAGTTCTCCTGCACCTCGAATGGTTAAATCTTTCTCAGCAAGTTCGAAACCATTCTTTGCAGATTGGATTGCTTTCAAGCGTACATTGTTTGCACCCGCAGATTTTTCAACCATTAAGAAACAGTACGGCTGATGTGCTGAGCGTTGTACTCGTCCACGAAGTTGGTGCAATTGTGCAAGACCAAATCGGTCAGCTCCTTCAATCATGATGACTGTCGCATTTGGCACATTGACTCCCACTTCAACTACGGATGTTGCAACAAGAATATCTGTTTCACCTCTCTCAAAGCGTGCCATCGTTTCCTCTTTTTCTTTTGGCGTCATTTTGCTGTGGAGTTTTTCGAGTGTGTATTCAGGAAACACTTCTTTTTCCAAACGTTTCGCCTCAGCAGTAACTGAGCGAGTTTGGAGGGCCAGAGCTTTTGAAGGGTCTGGCTCGTCGATGCGTGGGCAAATCACATACGCTTGCCGTCCTTCTTTGAGTAGTTTCCGGACACTATCATATATGATAGTGCGCTGAGATGGTGGGACGATTTCAGTTTTTATAGGTTTTCTTCCCTTAGGTAGCTCATCAAGAACCGTTAAATCTAAGTCGCCGTACAGGGTGAGCGCAAGTGTGCGAGGGATCGGCGTTGCCGTCATTGAAAGGAGGTGAGGTGAGGCTCCACCTTTTTTCATAATGGCTTGGCGTTGCAAGGTGCCGAAGCGATGTTGTTCGTCCACGATGACATAGGCAAGGTGTTTAAATCCGACAGTCTTTTGTATGAGCGAATGAGTACCAATGAGAATTGGAATTTCCCCATTCGCGACCCATTTCATAAGCTGTGCTCGTGAAATATTAGTTGGTTTATCAGGGTTCACCTTTGAAGGAAATTTGAAACAACCCGATGAAGTTACCAATCCTATTTGAATAGGATATTTCTTAAAAAATGCAGTGAAGGTAGCAAAATGTTGCTTTGCAAGAATTTCTGTAGGGCACATGTAGGCGACTTGGAGATTTCCAAAAGTTTGAGTGGTTCCCTTTGCGTTCTTCGGCCTTGAGGTCGCGACAGCGTAGGCTGTCGCTGCTGCAATTGCTGTTTTTCCGCTTCCCACATCTCCTTCAAGAAGTCGTGCCATTGGATATGGCTCTAAAAAATCTGCAATAATGGTGCCGATAGCTTTTTTTTGCCCAGCGGTTGCATCGAATGGAAATGTTTTAACGAATGCAGAAACTTTTGCCTCATCGGCATCTATTTCATACGCACGCTCGGATTTATTTTTCTCTCGTTCAAGTGCTCTCGCGATTTGAATCAAAAACACCTCTTCAAATGCGAATCGTTTGCGAGCCACTCCCGCATCATCTTCTCGTTTTGGTTCGTGAATCCAGATGAGTGCGCTTTTTAGGGCAGGGAGGTGGTAGGTCTTCAGGAGTTTTGGAGGGAGTGGATCCTCAAGGGTATCGAGCGCTCCTTTTTCAATGGCTTTCTTTATCACATGAAAAATCCACAGTGAGGTAATCCCTGCAGTTTCTGGATACACCGGAAACATCTCGCCACCAGTTTCCATAAAAGGTACCCCCGAGGCTTGTTCGACGACTGGGTTGATTATCGATTTCTTTCCATCTTTCTCACTCACTTTTCCACGAATACGCACCAATGTTTCTACGGGAATCATTTTTGCAAGGTATGGCTGATGAAACCACACGATGCGCATACTGCCCGTTCCATCACTGAAAGTACCCTCAGCCATAGGTACCTTTGTTTTCCATGAGCGTTTCATCTCGAGCTTTGAGAATTTTCCGTAGAGCGTTGCGACTTCATCTCCGCCAGCGACAGACACTGTGCGGATGTCCGCAGCCGATTCATATCGAACAGGGAAGTGGTACAAGAGGTCGCGAACGCTTTCTATCTGTAGGCGTTTTAACCCTGCGCGTTGTATGTGCGTGAGGCGAGTGAGGGAGTCGATGGGGTCGTCTGCGTTCATGTAAGAACAGTATACCGAATATGAATAAAATGATTTTTAGTTCGTTATTTTAAAATCTATTTATCAGGAATTGACCCTAGAGCTCTGCTCTGACTCTTCCTGCTCTCTTTTCCACCGATATAGTATAATTTAACGATCGTTAAATTATACTATATCGGTCTTTTTGCGCTTTTTCTTTTGTTGGATAGGTTTGTGCATTTAAGGAATTGATTTTGTGGCAAAGTTACGATGTAACTTTGCGTATATACTGTTTCTATACCTTAAGAACTATTTTGTAATATGAAAAAAACATTTATCTCGTTAGCGTTTGTGGTTTTGGCTGTGTTTCCAAGCGTCGCGTCTGCTGCAACTATTGACGAGTTGAATGCAAAGTTACAGCGACTTCTTTTAGAGGTGGATCAAGTCCGCCAAGAACTTATCGTGGCGCAGTCTGCAGTTAGACCCCAATTGTCAAAAACCGCACTCTGCGTGCAGTTGAGTCGAACACTCTCTGTCGGCATATCTGATAAAGAAACAGGTGGTGATGTTACAAAACTCCAGAAAGCATTGGCTGAAGATAGAACACTCTATCCTGAAGGGTTAGTGACTGGCTATTTCGGTCCTGCAACGCAGTCTGCAGTGAAGCGTTTACAATCACGGGAAAGTATTCTTCCAAGCAGTGCTTCATCTCTCAGCTCTGGTGTAGTTGAATCTGCTACACGTGCATTTTTTGCTTCACGTTGTGGTACCAGCACCCCAATCCCAACTACATCAGGAAGTGCCGTGCGTCCCACACTTACTGAAAGTTTGGAAGCAGCACTTGCAACTATCTCTCTCGATACTTTGCCAGCATCTACCTCTACTACAGCAACAATATCAGGTAGCGCAAAAAATCTCGCATCAGTTTCTGTAGAAGTACGAAGTAGTGAGGTGGTGTATGCAAATAATTCAGTGCCAGTAAAAGACGGCCGTTGGTCTATAACCACATCGGCTCTTAGGAGTGGTTCGTATCAGGTGATCGTGAAGAGTGCGAGCGGGGGAGCTATAGCGGTGGGCTTTATTGTTGTTGATGCACCAGAGGCTGTTATGCCAAGCACTCCCGCAACATCAACGAGCGCAGTGCTCTCGCCGGTGTCCACATTGGTTTCAAAGGTGGCTTTGCGAGTGAACGGCTCTGACAGAGGTGTGACCGCTTACGAAGGTTCGAAGGTTCTTGTAAGTTGGAGTACTGAAAATGTTTCTTCGTGCGCATTTGTTTCAAATCCACCAGCAGAACTTTCTGGCTCTGTTTTGACATCGGAGTCTGGAAAGTTCAGCAGTCCACTTCTTAAAACCACTGTTTTCACACTGACTTGTATTGGCGCAAACGGCGCATTTGTCTCGAGCGCTCTCACGGTGAGTATAGTGCCGAGGTAGTGAGGTTTGATTGTCTTGTATAAAAAAACGGAGGACAACCTCCGTTTTTTATTAGACCTAGTTAATCTCAATATCGATATGTTGGATGGAAGGGAAATGTTTTTTTAGTCTTCCTTCTATCTCGTCTATCTTCTTGCCCATGAGGCGAGGAATACGGTCGGCATAATCTACTGAGTGGCGTTTAAATGCTTCGTAATCGTCTTTAATTTCTTCGAATTGGTCTTTTAAGGCTTCACGCTGAAAGGCTTCTTGAAAAAGTGCTGGGCCATTAAACTCAATCTCACACTTAATGCGGTATAAACCAAAGCCGAGCACTGTTGATTTGAAATCTATGATTTTTTCTATTGCAGGATCGCCCGTTAAGAACGCAACCACTTCTTCCTGCAAATCAGTAGGCATCGCACGCCCAATGAGGTACGAGCGGTTTTTTGCAATGAGAGTCACTGCAACGCTAATCAAGAGAATAGAAATTAGAACCGAGCCAACCGCATCCCACGCAGGATTTTTTGTGTAGTAGGAGAGCGTGATTGAAGCAGTGGCGATGAGAACACCAATTACGGCAACGGCATCTTCTAAATACACAGCGAGCGTGGAAGGATCAGCAAGCATGAAGCGCTCGTGCCATGCGGCATCAGGAAAAGATTTTCTTAAATTGCTTTCGGCAATCCAAAGTGTGTAGCTTTCTATAAGTAATGAAAGAAAAAGAACAATAAAAATAATTGGAGTAAAAGTTATTTCATGTGAGGTGTTGAATGCGTTGATTCCGTTGTATAGAGTGATACCAGCGCCAAGGAAAAAGATGCCACACGCAGAAATGAGTGCCCAAAAAAAGCGTTCATTGCCATACCCGTATTCAAACTGTGAATCAGCTTTTTTAGTTGAACGATGTATCCCTATTAAAAGAAGTCCTTGATTTAATGTGTCAGCGAAACTATGAATCGTTTCTGCAAACATAGCGCTTGATCCTGAGAGTATAGATGCGGCTAGTTTGATTGCGGTAACGAGTGTGTTGCCAAGGAGCGCTGCGACGACTGGTCCAAAGCCTGCGATTTTGTTGAGTGACATTTACCATCAGTGTACGGTTTTTTATACTGGAATGCTATAAGAAAAAAGAACACCTGAAGGTGCTCTTTTTTCTTATCTAATACTAGAACTAGTTACTTAAGAGTTACTGACTTAATGACTATTGCCTCGAGAGGGCGATCACCTGAGTTAGTGGGGGTACTCTCTATTGTTTTGACTACATCTATGCCGGCAGTTACATGGCCAAAGACGGTGTGTTTGTCGTCCAAGAAATTATTTGGAGCAACATTGATGAAGAACTGACTACCGTTTGTGTTAGGTCCTGAGTTTGCCATTGATATCGTGCCAACACCATTTTTATTATTTGCACGGATCTCATCTTTGAATGAGTAGCCAGGACCTCCTGTTCCCCAGCGAGCTGAAGCAGAGTCGTCTTTCGTTAGTGGGTCACCACCTTGAAGCATGAAGCCCTTAATAACGCGATGGAATTTTGTTCCGTCATAGAATCCGTCTTTCGCGAGCTTTAAGAAGTTAGCAACAGTGTTTGGTGCGTCGTTCGGAAAAAATTCAACCGTGATGTCTCCTTTGTTGGTGTGGAGTGTTGCACTTGTTACAGTCTGCGGAGTTGTAGTATTCGCACCCGCTCCTTGATTTTGATCAGCGGTTGTTTGAGAAGGAACGACCGCATCACCACCTGCTGTATTTGTTACAGCGCTAGCGTCGCCCGCTTTCTTTTCCATATCTTTGTTACGGGTGAGGGCGATCCAAGTTCCTGCGATAGCGACTACAGCGACGAGAATAATGATGATATACATTTTTGGCATAGGTATTATGAGGTTTATAACTTTAAGTTCTTATTTTAGCGCATTACTAAGATTCTTGCTTCAAGATCTTTTTATATTCTACCTACAAAAAGTATCAAATCAGAGTATCTCAGGAAATGCTAAAATATAAAGGAAATGCAAAAGACCACGGCCACATCTATCTCTCAGTATAATAAATTGCAAACAAGAAGTGTAAAAGAAATTTGTGATTTCTTAGAGGTTCAGATAAATAAAAACTTAAAGAGATCCGAGTCAAAAGTATGGCACGGTAGTCCGGTCTGGTTTATAAATGAAAATCCTATCGTCGCATATTCTGTGCGAAAAGATGGAAGGGTTTCGCTTATGTTTTTCAGTGGACAAAGTTTTAATGAACCCGATTTGAAATCAGAAGGAAAATTCAAAGCTGCAGAAATATTTTATTCAGATGTAAAAGAAATAAAAATTACTCACCTAAAAAGGTGGCTAAAAAAAGCAAAAGACATACAGTGGGATTATAAAAATATAGTAAAGCGAAAGGGTGTTTTGAAAAGAATTTAAAAAATACTCATAAAGTATTCGAATCCCTCACGGACATGCCCCGCATGTCCCCCTCTTCGCATAACGAAAACAAAGCCCTTGCGGGCTTATTTTCCTAATGCGGAGAGGGAGGGATTCGAACCCTCGGAACCCTTTAGAGGTTCAACACATTAGCAGTGTGCTCCATTCGACCGCTCTGGCACCTCTCCTTTACGGGCTTACCTTAACACGAACTGACACTGTTTTCTAAGTCCTCTTTTCTTCAAAGGAAAGAAATGTCCGAATCAGAAAGATTAGGAGAGTTTTGTTCCGTGGGCATGGGTGGATTATATAGTTTAGGTGTATTATTACACCGTTATCATTTGAATAAAATTATGAACCAAATCTTGAGTCTTAGCACCGCACAGGGATATTGGCTTCTTGCAATCTACGGCATTTTTATGATTGCAATTACTTATTTTTTTGCCCATTCACGAAAATTCAACACCGCTCAAGGATTTCTTCTTGCAGAGCGCGATGTGTCATGGTGGCTTGGTGCGACTAGCATTGCTGCGTCATGGGTCTGGGCTCCTGCACTTTTTGTTTCGGTGCAATCTGCATATCAGCAAGGCTTGCCCGGAATTTTTTGGTTCACTGTCCCAAATATTATTGCTCTCATGCTTTATATTTGGCTTGCACCAAAAATCAGAGAAAAACTGCCTTATGGCTATACACTTCCACAATATATTGCGCACCGTTTAGAAAGTGAAAAAGTACACAAGATGTATCTCTTTCCGTATTTTTTCTATCAGCTTATGGCAGTGACGGTGCAGTTGTTTGCAGGCGGGGGATTGGTTTCGTTTCTCACAGGTATTCCGTTTATAAATGCCATGATTATTATGGCTGGCATAGTACTTATTTATTCAGTTATTTCTGGCCTCGGTGCAGCTATTGTTACTGACTTTGTTCAATTTGCATTAATTGTAGTCGGCATTATCGTTGTTGTTCCGTGGACTATCGCTACAGCGGGAGGAGCGGGAATGCTTGATGCTGGACTTGGTGGAATTTCTGGAAACTTCCGAAATATTTTTGACCCAGGCGTAGCATTCTCATTCGGTATTGTTACTGCCATAGGTCTTATAGCAGGAGCGATTTCAGACCAACAATATTGGCAACGAGCATTTGCTATCAAGAAAGAAAACCTAGTTCCATCGTTCCTCTTCGGTGCACTTATGTTCGGAATTGTGCCGATTGCACTATCACTTCTCGGTTTTCTCGCTGCAAATAGTAGTCTTGGTGTTGCGTTACCTGCGGGACTTGATCCCTCAATGATAGGTGTTGTGACCGTCGGGCATTTCCTCCCAGTCTGGGCAATCGGTCTTTTTGTCATTATGCTTTTGAGTGCATTATTCTCAACGCTCGATTCTGGACTTAATGCCATTGCGTCTCTTTACGTGACCGATGTTATGAAGCGTTCAGATCAAGAAAAAGCCATACTTGAAAAATCAGACAGAAAAGAAATTTTATCCGCGGATGAACAACGGATACAACAAAATTTGAATGTGCGCAGTATTCGAGAGGCACGAATTGCAATGATTGTTATAACAATTCTCGGGCTTTTAGTTGCACTCGCTGCAAAATTTATCCCGGGTTTCGGTTTACAGCATTTGTGGTGGATTTTCAACACAATCGCAGCGTGCGTAGTTGTTCCTACAGTTTTGAGTTTGTATTGGAGTAGGCTTGATGCGCGCGGGGTATTTTGGGGTGTTCTTGTCGCATTCGTCGTTGGGGTGCCACTGTTCATTTACGGAAATGTTATTAACAACTCAACGTGGATTGTTGGTGCCTCGCTCTTCATCATTGCAGTAAGTACTGGCTTCTGTTTATTGATGCCGAGAAAAACTCCGTCCACAGTTTAGCCATTGTAGCCACGGAGAGATTTAGCCTCCTCACGATCGAAAATTGCCCCACATGGGGTAATTTTCTTGAATGATCACTTTCCCACAGGTATTTCTTGGGAGACATCGGGATTGCCTTGATATAATGAATTATGACTACCATTACTAAGTATGTAGAAGTTGAGTACCTTTGGCTCGACGGACGGAAGCCTAGTGCCGGCATTCGCTCCAAGACCAAAATTATTAAAGGCCCCGTTACAAAATTAAAAGATATACCGGAATGGGGATTTGATGGCTCCTCGACCGAACAAGCAGAAGGAAGATTCAGTGATTGCCGGCTTATACCGGTTTTTTTATTGCCCGATCCTTTGCGCGGAGCCCCGCATCTTTTAGTTCTTTGTGAGGTATATCAAGCGAACGGCGACGTGCATCCTTCGAACACTCGCGCAGAGCTTCGTGCAATTGCCAAAAAATATCAGGCCTCTGGCGCATGGTTTGGTATTGAGCAAGAGTACACACTTTTTCAAAATGGCAGACCACTTGGATTTCCTAAAGTAGGATTTCCAGGCCCCCAAGGTCCGTACTATTGCGGTGTAGGTACAGAAAATATTGTCGGTAGAGATTTGGTGGAAGAACATATGGAGGCTTGTCTGAAAGCGGGGATAGAACTTTCAGGTATTAATGCAGAAGTGATGCCGGGGCAGTGGGAATTTCAGGTAGGGCCTGTCGGACCCCTTGCTGTAGCCGACCAACTTTGGGTTGCAAGATGGCTTCTTGAGAGATTGGGCGAAGAGCATGACATGTCAGTTTCATACGCACCAAAGCCGGTGAAGGGAGATTGGAATGGTGCAGGTGCGCATACAAATTTTTCAACGAAGGCGATGCGTGCTTCAGGCGGACTGAAACACATAAAGGTAGCCTGTGAGAAATTAAAAAGGAAACACCATGAGCACATTGCAGTGTATGGGGCAGGGAATGAAGAGCGACTTACTGGCAAGCATGAAACCTGCAGTATCAACGAATTTCGCTACGGTGTTTCTGACCGCGGTGCATCTATCCGTATTCCCATGGCGACCGCAAACGATGGCAAGGGATATCTTGAAGACAGACGCCCTGCGGCGAACATTGATCCGTACCAAGTGTGTGCAGTACTCATGAAGACTATTTGCGGAAACTGAGTGACTTGGGGTTTGTTGACGAATGGCCGTAAAGCTATTACGGTAGCGAGAGCGTATGACTCTATCTTCACCACATGAGTCGCAGAAGCCGAAAAAAGTTCTCGGTGTTGATCTTGATGATGTACTGGTGCGTACGGGAGACGCCATGGCAAGCTTTCATAATGCTACCTACGGCACCAACTATTCGCGTGATGAAGTCCTCGACTACAATTTAGGAACGGTTTGGAATTGTGCACCCGAAGAAACACAAAGGCGCATTGATGAATTTGTGGGTACAGAGTTTCATCACCAAGCTGAGGCAGTTTTTGGAGCCTATGATGCCTTGAAACATCTTGGAAAAACTTACGAGATAGCTGTTGTGACAGGTCGCCATGAAGGGATGCGTGACAACACTATTGACTGGCTTACTAAAAATTTCTTAGGGCTCTATCGTGAAATTCATTTCACGGGTCATTATGAAACTGATCCTTCAAAAAAGCGCTTGAAGTCGTCAGTGATGACTGAAATTGGAGCCGATCTTTTTATTGATGATGCACTGCATTTTGCATCCGATGTAGCGAGTGTGGGGATCCCTGTATTGCTGCTAGATACACCGTGGAATCAAGGGGTAGTACCGACAGGTGTTACTCGTGTAGCGTCATGGACGGAAATACTTGCAATTCTTGCCTCAAAAGAAACACTAAGATAGAAGGGTTCTGAGTCCACAGTGACATCTTCGCTCGTGCGGTATAATAGAAAGGTACGGCTTTATCAGTCTGTGCTCATTATCTAATTATCTAAGTACTTCTTACATATATGTCAGGAAATATAAAAGTAGCCAGTGGAATTATACTCGCAGCTGTTGTTCTCGGTGGTGGTTTTTATTTGTATGCATCAACACGTCCAGCGCCAGCCCCTGTTGCTGTAGCTCCTACCGAAACACAGCCCGCAGTTCCTCAAGGACCAACACTCGCAACGGGCGCTGACACTTCGGACGCTTCATTAATGCAGGATGTTGCATCGGTAGACACAGATATGACCGCAATGAATGGAGACACGACGGCAATTGATGCAGGTCTCAACGATAAGGCGGTTGCGCAGTAAATTTTATTCTCTAATAATCTAACAGTATGAAAAAAATAACCCCAGTACTTCTTCCTCTTGTTGCTTTCGCTATTCTTCTATCTCCAACATTCGCATTGGCTGAGGAGGCGGTAACTACGAGCGTAAATGCAGGTGCTACTGTCACTACGCCCACAGCAACAAAAGTAGAAGTAAAAGCAACAGCGGGTCAGTCAGTTGCATTGATGCGAGGTAAGGACCGTGGAAATCAAGAAATTGACAGAAGAGTCACAAACCTTAATACTCTCATCGCTCGCGTACAAGGAATGAAAAATCTTTCCGACGCGGACAAGGCTTCTATTGCGGGAACTTTGACAGCACAAGTGAATGCACTGAACGCACTTAAGGCTAAAATTAATGCAGATACTGATCTCGAAACATTGAAGGGGGATGTGAAATCCATTACCGATTCGTATCGTATCTATGCACTCATTATTCCTCAAGGAGGGATAATTACTGCGGCTGATCGTATTGTGACAATTTCGACCACAATGCAACTCATTGCGGTAAAATTTGAAACGCGTATTGCGGCAGCAGCTACGGCAGGAAATGATGTAACAGCAATTCGCGTAGTCTTTGAAGAGTACAAAGCAAAACTTGCAGATGCGAGCTTGCAAGCGCAAGCAGCGGTAAACGCAATCGTTACCCTTGTCCCTGATAATGGTGATGCTACAAAGAGAGCTGCAAACACAAAGGCACTCAAGGATGCCCGAGCTCAAATTGTAGTTGCACAGAAAGACTTACAGACAGCACGTAAGGATGCTGACAAAATTATTACTGCGCTTAAGGGCATGAAAGCTGCAGCGTCGACTACGACGACTACGGAAACATCTGCTGGAGCACAATAAGTTAGGTTTTAGGAAATAGGAAAATAAAAAACCCGACATATGTCGGGTTTTTTATTACTTATTCAAATGTATACGATATATCGTATACATTTGAATTGTTCTGAAAATTACCATATAGTAATTTTCAGAACTGTCAGCGGGTTTGAACAAAAGGGCTACAAAAATTCATTTTTTGTTACAGTAACTATGTCATTAAAATTGTTTAATTAAATAATCACTATGGGTAAAGAAGGACCTTCATCCGCAGAACTAAGTAGGCGTGCGATAGAAAGAGCTAGAATAAGGAGAGAGAAAGCGAAAACAAGCATTACGGCTTCTAAAGGAAATGGGCCCGAATCGCGAAAGGTGATAAATAAAATCAGAACTAGTAAAAAGAAGAAGTAAGGATAGGTGTAACTAGTTAGTGGGCAAGGGTTATTGCAATGACTTCAGAAGCGCCAGCTCCTATGAGTGCACGCCTTGCATCAGAGAGTGTGGTGCCGGTCTCGGCGACATCGTCTATAAGAATGACATGCATGCCACTTACTTTTTCAGGACGAATCACGGAGAATGCGCCAGCAATGTTTTTCTCACGTTCAGATTTTAATACTTCTACTTGGCTTGCCCTGTCTTCTCGTCCGAGTACGTCAGGTGCATAGGTAACCTCTGCTTCAAGGTGGGGAAGTGTAGCGAGAGTGATTCTCTCAACTTGGTTATAGCCTCGAGATTTTAGGCGAGCGCTTGAGCTGGGAATGGGAACAAGAAGTGGATTTCGCCATCCTCCGAGTGTTTTTTTGTCGGCAAGTATTTGAATGATTTCATCAGCCAAAATTCTACCCAATGCAGGAAGTGGAGCCTTTTCACCACGATATTTTATGGCACGGATGAGTGCGCGAACTTTTGGGTTTCGGTACGGGAACAGAGCTACAATCCACTGTTTATCACGGTGGATCATTGGGTGAAGAAGCTCTGCCAGCGTTTCTTCTGAAAGTGAACGGGCAATAGCTGACTCACTAGATATAGGAATCAACGCATCAAGAATTCTCCGGAGAATGTAACCAATCATGATATACTTGGAAACATTGTACTCCCTGACTTAGATTTGATTCCACTCTAGGAGAGGGCTACGGGAGACATAGGGATTCACCATGATAATTATTAGTTTTTGTACCCAGCGTTCGTAGTCTCTCGTATGGATTTCTCTCTCAGCACACTGTCTGAAAAATTTAAACAGCTCGCTGCATCTTTTAGTGTGAAAGATGGCGAGAGTGTTCTTGGCGTGGATATTGGGACTTCATCCATTAAAATTGTGCAGGTAAAGGAGGTGAAGGGGAGTGCAGTATTGGAGACCTACGGGGAGATTGCACTCGGCCCATATGCAAATGCCGAAGTAGGACAATCGGTGATGCCTCCACCTGAAAAAATTGGGGAAGCCTTGAAAGACGTGCTCCGTGAGGCAAACGTGACAGCAAAAATTGGCGGATTCTCGGTACCACTTTCTGGAAGTCTCATTAATGTCATCACGCTCCCTACAAAAGATCATGTCGATTTGGCAACTATGATTCCAATAGAGGCTCGCAAATATATTCCTGTGCCAATTACAGAAGTGGCGCTCGACTGGTTTGTAATACCTGAGGAAGAAGCAAAATTTTTGAGTCCACAAGGTGGCGCTCCAAAATCAGATCACTCAACCGATGTGCTTCTTGTCGCGATTCACAACGCAGTCCTTGCTAAATATCAGCTTGTTACAGAAGCTGCCGCTATCACTCCGCGATTTTTTGAGGTAGAGCCATTTAGCATGGGGCGAGCTTCCTATGAACATACCACTGCGCCTGCAATGATTATTGATATGGGAGCATCATCGACCCGTGTATATATTATTGAATTTGGCATTATCGATGTTTCACACACCATAGGTCGTGGTGGACAAGATTTAACGCTCTCACTCGCAAAATCAATGGGCGCTACATTTCAAGAGGCTGAAAATATAAAAAGGGATAAAGGCTTGTCCGAATCTGAGGTGGGATCTGCGGCGCTTGATTTCATATTTGCTGAAGCTCGTCGTATTTTGTTGACGTACCAACGCAAAGAAGGGAAGGCGGTGTCGCAAGTAGTTCTTGTGGGAGGAGGAGCTTCTTTGAAAGGCTTGAAGGAGATAGCTTCGCGTTCTTTTGATGCACGGATTGTCATTGGCTCTCCGTTTGAAAAATTAGCTGCACCCGCGTTCATTTCTGATGTACTCAAAGGCGCTGGCCCATCATTTGCTTCTGCTGTTGGACTCGCACTTCGTGCGTTGCACCAATAGAAAAGCGTTTAGTGGTTAGGATATAGCGTTTAGGGAAAAACTTTTTGTATTAGCTTTTGCTGTTCACACTAACCCCTGATCACTAACCCCTACCCACTAGTTTGAGTGTTACACTTTCCACATGGACGATCGTGTCACGACATCTTTTATACCTAAGGCTGCGCTCAAAGTTGAACGCACTGAAGCCAAACGAGCAAACCCTGTTGCGCTCGTAAACATAATTGCTGGCGCAATTCTTATTGTGACGATTCTTTCTGCAGGTGGTATTTTTGGTTTTGAAAAATATTTAATACAGTCAGTTGAAAGTAAACGTCAATCTTTGGAGCGTTCGCGTGCAGCCTTTGAACCTGCAACCATAAAAGAACTTTCGCGCCTTGATACAAGGATTGCAGCAGGGAGTACTCTTCTTAAAAATCACACGGCTCTCTCACAACTCTTTGATGAACTCGAGAAGCTTATGCTGACCAATGTACGATTTAGTAATTTTTCTTATGACATCGCAGATCCAACGAGAACCTTGCTCTCAGCATCTGGTGAAGCAGCTAGTTTTAACGCGGTTGCACTCCAGTCAGATGCATTTAGTAAGAGCAGTATCATTACCGACCCAGTGTTCTCAAATGTGAATATATCGAAGACTGGCAGCATACTGTTTGAGTTCACGGCAGTCATTGATACGACTCGTATAGGGTACACGGGAGTGAGTACGGCTCCCACTGAAGCTCTACCTACAAGTGTGCCACCAACATCACCACAAGGAATATGAAACTTTTTACCCCAATTCTTTTTCTAGGTCTCGCTGGTGCAATATTTTTTTGGTATATAAATCCAACATATCTCGGTCTCCAAGACTCATTAGCTGAACAAGCACAATTTGATGCTGCACTATCGCGCTCTAGAGAACTTCAAGATGTCCGTGATCAACTCTTGAGTCGCTACAACACATTTCCACAGATAGATTTAGCTCGTCTACAGAAACTGGTGCCCGACCATGTTGATAATGTACGACTCATACTTGATTTTGATAGCATGGCGACCAAATACGGTATGCGTGTCAGAAATGTAGTTATTGAAACTCCGAAAGAGCGAGTCAGTAGGGGGCAGATAGGCCCTGATGAGAAGACCTACGAGTCCGTTATTTTGTCTTTCAATGTCAGTGGTTCTTACGATACATTCAGACAATACCTCGCTGATCTAGAGAAGAGTCTGCGTCTTGTGGATGTGGTAGGTCTTTCTTTCACTGCAAATGAGACAGGTATTTACGAATTCACCTTCCATATTAAAACCTATTGGCTTAAACCATGATTGATTTATTTAAAAAATTCAAAACGGTCATTATAGTGGTACTCGTAATCGCCATTGCCTTTGTTGTATATTCATATTTCTTTGCGAAACCGGCCGAGCCTGTGTTGTCGACACAAGAAGTGTCAGCTGTCCCTTCTGTCGATCAGGATCTTATAGCGATTCTTCTTCAGCTTAAATCAATTAAGCTCGATGACGCTATTTTTTCAGACCCTGCCTTTAAAAGTTTACAAGATTTTAGCCAAGAACTCGTACAAGAACCAGTCGGACGCAACAACCCCTTTGCTCCACTTGGGGCTAGACAGCTCACTCCGCAAGTGAGATAACGCTATGGATGTTCTTTCCCTCCTCTCGGAGAAAGGTCTCGTTGATAAAAATGCTCTTGCGGGTATTAAAGAGGAGATTGCAACAGGTTCCAAAACTCTTGAGAAGGCCCTCTTAGATAGGGGGGTGTTAGCAAGTGACATTCTTAGTGCTCGAGGTGAATATTACTCCGTCCCAACGCACGAGGTTGGTGAGGATGTAGTCCCTTTTGCTGTACTGAACTATATTCCAGAAGAGTCTGCGCGCCATTACCGCTTCGCCCCCCTCGCATTGAATGATGGTGTACTTGAGGTTGGCACTACTGATCCAGATAACCTTGACGCAGTAGAAGCACTTAATTTCATTGCTTCGCGTACGAATGTTCCGTATAAGATATTTCTTATCTCCGATGAAGACTTCGATAAAATTATTGGAATGTACAAAGGTCTTTCTGGTGAGGTGGGGCAGGCACTTGGGGAGTTGCAAAGCACGGCTAGAGATGACGATGAACTCAGTGTGGCTCTTGAAGAAGCGCCAAGCGAGAAACTTACTGATGCTGAAAAGGGAAATGTCAAAATAAAAGAAGATGCTCCTGTTACAAAAATTGTTGCAACTATTCTTCGGTATGCTGTTGATGGTAAGGCGTCCGACATTCACATAGAACCAACGCGCGAGGAATTGAAGGTCCGTTTTCGTGTTGATGGCGTGCTCTATACGTCGCTCAGATTACCTAAAAACCTAGAGCGTTCTGTTATTGCACGTATTAAGGTGCTTTCATCCCTTAAGCTTGACGAGAGAAGAAAACCGCAAGATGGCCGTTTTTCTGCAACCATAGATGCTAGACGCGTAGACTTTCGTGTATCAACATTTCCAACCTATCACGGCGAAAAGGTGGTGATGCGTATTTTGGATCGTCGACTTCAAACACAAAAACTCAATGACATTGGACTGACGGACGAAAACTCTGAAACGATTCGAAAAGCAATCAAAAAGCCTTATGGAATCATTGTTATTTCTGGTCCAACAGGTTCTGGTAAATCGACGACGCTCTACGCGATGCTCCAGGAACTTGATCGTGAAGGAATGAACGTTGTCTCTCTTGAAGATCCAGTAGAATATGACATCGACGGTGTGTCGCAGTCACAGGTGCGTCCAGAAATTGGCTATACATTCGCGTCGGGACTGCGCTCCATATTGCGTCAAGACCCTAACATCATCATGGTGGGAGAAATTCGCGATAAAGAGACGGCGCAACTTGCCATTCAAGCAGCACTCACTGGACACTTAGTGCTTACGACGCTTCACACCAACAATGCAATTGGTATTGTGCCCCGACTTGTTGACATGGGTGTTGACCCCTACTTGATTGCGCCAACACTTATTTTGTCTATTGCACAAAGACTCGTTCGGCTTCGCTGTGAAGATGCTGGTAAACCTATCCCTTTTGAGGGTGCTGTGGCTACTATGATTGAAAAAGAATTCGCTGATATCCCTGCTGAATTTAAGAAGAAGCTTCCAGTAGCAAAAACTGTCTATGGGATTGCTCCATCTCCAACGTGCGCTAACGGTACTCGTGGGCGTGTTGCGGTGTTTGAAATGTTGCCTACATCGCCTGAACTAGAGCACACCATTCTTACTAACCCAATTGAAGATGAATTGTACAAAGTAGCGCGTGCACAAGGCATGTTTACGATGAAAGAGGATGCTATTATGAAAATGCTCAAAGGTACTATTCCTTTCGAAGAAGTGAACACGCTTGGCGGTGAACTTCTTCGAGACGAAGAAGCCGACGAAAAATTGACGTAATTATGGAGCCAACTACTCAAAAAAACTATTCTATTCTTCTCGTCGATGATGATCGGTTTCTTTTAGATATGTATACATTGAAGTTTAAAAACGAGGGGCATACCGTTGAAGCAATTCCAGACCCCAATCTTGCCCTTGAAAAACTGCGAAAAGGTTTTTTGCCGAACATTATTCTGCTTGATGTTGTCATGCCGGGGGTATCAGGGTTTGAGCTTTTGGAGACAATTAAAAAAGAAAACCTTGCGAAAGGTGCAGTAATTGTCATGCTTACCAATCAAGGCCTTCAAGAGGATATAGACAAAGGAATGAAGTTTGGTGCATCTGGCTACATCATTAAGGCAAGCTCGATACCTTCTGAGGTTTTGCAAAAAACATTGGCAATTGCTGCGGCTCAGCTTACATAATTATGGAATACAAATCTGAACTTGAGTCGCTTATAGATACTGTTATTGCTGAAGGAGCATCCGATTTACATGTAACTGCAAATTCTAACCCAATCATTCGCACTTCAGGCACGCTTATACCACTTCTGAAGCGTGCAAAATATACACCTGAAGATACTCTCGGAATTTTGAGCGCACTCATTCCACCAGAAAAATTACAATCATTTAAGCAAGATCAAGAGGTAGATTTTTCGTATCAGTATAAAGATCAAATGAGATTTCGTGGCAATGCATTCTTTCAACAAGGAACAGTGTCCATTGCGCTCCGTTTGATTCCAAAAGATATTAAGTCACTTGAAGAGTTGGGATTACCTCCAATCCTTGAAACATTTTGCCAATTACAGCAAGGTTTTTTCTTGGTTGTGGGTCCTGTTGGTCAAGGAAAATCAACGACACTTGCGTCAATGGTGGAAAAAATAAACCAAACGCGAACTGAACACATCATTACTATTGAGGATCCGATTGAATACATGTTCACATCGAAAAACTCAATTATCAATCAGCGTGAAGTGCGGCTTGACACTAAAACATTTCAAGCGGCTCTTCTGTCTGCGTTTCGCGAAGATATTAATGTGCTCATGGTGGGGGAAATGCGTGGACCTGAGACCATGGCTGCAGCGGTGACCGCTGCAGAAACAGGACACCTTGTCTTATCGACTCTGCATACCAATAATGCGGCGCAAACCATAGATCGTATCATCGATACATTTCCAACTGGCCAACAGGATCAGATTCGTCTTCAACTCGCGTCATCGCTTGCTGGGATCTTCTCGCAACGCTTAGTCCCGCGTATTTCTGGCGGTCTTATACCTGCCTATGAGCTTTTGATAAATAACGACGCAGTGGCGAATCTTATTCGTGAGAAGCGGACGCACGAAATAAATGCTGTCATTGAGACCGGTACGGAGTCTGGCATGATTGATATGAATCGCTGTCTTGCGGATTTGGTGCGTCGTGGAGAAGTTACGCCAGAGAATGCACTCTCGAGAACATGGAATCCTAAGGCATTTTCGCGTCTTATGTAATATATAGATTGTATGCTCTTTAAATACCAAGCAATTGATGCAAGTGGAGCAAAGCAAGAGGGGAGTATTGATGCAATATCCCGTGATGTTGCTATTGCTTCGCTTCAGCGTCGCTCACTCACTATCTCAGCAATCGAAGAGTCTGATCCTGAAAAAAAATCTTTCCTGGGTGGTATCACTTTGTTTGAAAGTGTTACGAATCGCGACATTGTTTTATTGTCACGCCAAATCGCAACATTGTTCGAGGCTCAAGTATCCGCGCTTCGTGTGTTCCGTCTTCTTGCGTCAGAATCTGAGAAGCCTCTTTTGGGCCGAGTCTTGACTGAGGTGGGAGATGATCTTCAGTCAGGTAGTCCAATATCTAAAGCGCTATCAAAACACCCGAAAGTTTTTAGTGCATTTTATGTGAACATGGTGAAGGCTGGCGAGGAGTCAGGCAAGCTTGATGAGACATTTCTGTACCTCGCTGATTATCTTGATCGATCATACGAAGTGATGAGTAAAGCAAAAAATGCACTCATCTACCCAGCGTTTGTTATAGCAACATTCTTTGTCGTTATGATCCTTATGATGACCATGGTCATCCCGCGCATTTCTTCTATTCTTATCGATGCAGGACAAGCAATACCCGTGTACACACAGGTAGTTATAGCTATTAGTAACTTTTTTGTGAACTACGGCATATTCCTTCTTATGCTTCTCATTGTCGGAGGTGTTTTTCTTTTTCGCTACGCAGGTACACCTCAAGGACGAGCATCGTTCAGTTCGTTTGAACTTGCTATTCCCTATGTGGGCGATTTGTACAAGAAGCTCTATCTATCGCGCATCGCTGATAATCTTGCCACGATGCTCGGGTCGGGTATTTCTGTGGTGCAAGCTGTGGATGTGACAGCAAATGTTGTAGGTAATGCAGTCTATGCAGATATTTTGCAAGAAGTTGCAACTTCAGTGAAAGGAGGAGGCTCCGTATCTGGGGCTCTCGAAAAGCGTAAAGAAGTTCCAGGCATTATGGTGGCTATGATGCGTGTCGGTGAAGAGACAGGGGAGCTAGGGAGTATCTTAAAGACTCTTGCGAAGTTTTATCAAAGAGAGGTTTCAACGAGCGTAGATACACTCGTTGGTCTCATTGAGCCGATCATGATTGTGACTTTAGGTTTGGGGGTTGGTATACTGTTGGCATCGGTCTTGGTACCGATTTACAATCTCTCCGCCGCTATTTAAAAGTGTATATTAATATAAATTCCATGAACCTTACTTCAACAAAACGAGGTTTCACCCTCATCGAACTCCTCGTCGTTATTGCCATCATTGGCATCCTTTCATCGGTCGTGTTGGCATCTCTGAACACTGCTCGTTTGAAATCACGCGATGCACGCCGTGTTTCTGATATCAAACAACTACAGATTGCACTCGCTCTTTATTCTGACTCAAACTCTTCAGCATACCCAACGACACTTGCAGGTCTTGCTCCTACCTACATCGGTGTTGTTCCTACTGACCCTGTAGGCAATGCAGCCTACAGATACGCAGCGCTTGGTACTGGCGCTTCTTGTACGAGCTACCACCTCGGTGCAACCTTTGAAGAGACTACCAACCAGGCTCTTTCGAAAGACATCGACGCAGCTGCGGGTGCCATTTGTACTGGCTCTAGTGCCGACTTTGCAGGTACGGATCCAATCTTTGATGTAAAGCCGTAGCTCTTTCGTCTTATCCACATTTGTTTAGGTGCTTGAGGTTTGAGCCTATACAATGATAAATAGCTGTAAGTATTGCAGGCATCCTTATTTAATAAGCTATTTATTTAAACTTCTATCTCTAATAAGACCATGAACCTTACTTCAACAAAACGAGGTTTCACCCTCATCGAACTCCTCGTCGTTATTGCCATCATTGGCATCCTTTCATCGGTCGTGTTGGCATCTCTGAACACTGCTCGTTTGAAATCACGCGATGCACGCCGTGTTTCTGATATCAAACAACTACAGATTGCACTCGCTCTTTATTCTGACTCAAACTCTTCAGCATACCCAACGACACTTGCAGGTCTTGCTCCTACCTACATCGGTGTTGTTCCTACTGACCCTGTAGGCAATGCAGCCTACAGATACGCAGCGCTTGGTACTGGCGCTTCTTGTACGAGCTACCACCTCGGTGCAACCTTTGAAGAGACTACCAACCAGGCTCTTACTGGAGACATCGACGCAGCTGCTGGTGCCATTTGTACTGGCTCTAGTGCCGACTTTGCAGGTACGGATCCAATCTTTGATGTAAAGCCGTAGGGAGTTTTCCTTTTTAAAAATCCCCCAATTGGGGGATTTTTAATTCGTGTTAGCAGGTTATCTCGCGGGGTATACTTCTCTGTATGCTTGAAGTACTTCTCCCGCTTTTTGTGTTCGGTATCGGACTCTGTGTTGGAAGCTTTGTTAATGTCCAAATATTTCGCTTTGGCTTCATCGAACATTCTCGTCCGCGTTCGTGTTGTATGGCATGCGACATGCCAATCTCTTGGTATGACCTAATTCCTATTTTTTCATATGTGGCGCTGTTAGGCAGGTGTCGTAGATGTGGAAGCGCACTTTCAACTCAATACCCATTAATTGAGGGTGTAGTCGGACTTCTTTTTTTAGTGGCATTTTTTATAATGCCACCTGTTTTATCGTTCTGGTCAATTCTGGCATTCGCCATGCTCCTTGTTTTTTTAGCATCTTTGGTAGCTTTAGTTGTATACGACATACGACACACATTAGTGCCTATGCCTTTTGTGTATATGCTTGCTGGTTCAGCGCTCGTAGCTTCTATCGCACAGGGTTTGTTTAGCAATTCGTTTTTTCCACTTGTCGATTCTCTTATTGGAGGCGCAGTTTTGTTTGGTGGTTTTTTCAGTATTGTTCTTGTTACTCGTGGGCGAGGTATGGGCGTCGGTGACGCATATGTCGTTGGTGCGGCTGGACTCTTGCTTGGATTGTTTCGAGGCATTGAATCAGTTATGTTCGGTGTCTGGTCTGCAACAATTGTTTACTTGATAATTTTTCTTTTATCCTCTATTCATTCAAAAAAAAGATTGTTGCCTCACGGTGCCCGGGTTACCATGAAAACAGAGTTGCCGTTCGTGCCATTTCTTGCTTTTGGCATTGGCCTTGCTCTCTTCACGACGCTTTCACCGCTCTCACTTGGGTCGTGGCTCGCCAATCTATTATGGTTCCAATGAACAACCAGCTTCCAGCTTCTAGGCGACGCTTCGTCGGTTCCGAAGGGAACACTCAGCTTTCAGGGAGGATTAAAAAATCTTTCGTTGTTCGTGGTTTAACACTCATTGAGCTTCTTGTGGTGATGGGTATTTTTTCTATAATTTCACTCGTGGTTCTTGCAAACCACTCCCGTTTCAATAGCTCCGTTCTTCTTGGAAGTCTTGCTTATGATATTGCTCTATCGATTCGTGAGGCACAGGTGTATGGTTTGTCTGTAAAACAATACGGTAGTAATTTCCAGGTTGGATATGGTCTCCGTTTTGCCGGCGCATCCTCGTATACATTTTTCGTTGATACAAATGCAAATAAACGCTATGACAGCGGAGTTGATTCAATTGTGCAGACATTTTCTATTAGTCGTGGTCACACCGTGAAAAGTTTTTGTGGTATCACGGCGAGTGGAGTTCAGGAATGTTCTCCGAGCGGGATTGATCATTTAGATGTTGTCTTTTTTAGGCCTGACCCAGATGCTCTATTTTCTTCCAATACTTCTACTGTGTATTCAAGTGGTCAAATAGTAGTAACGTCTCCGACAGGGGAAACACGCACCGTTAAAGTTGCTTCAACGGGTCAGATTTCAGTAACAAATCCCTAGTATGAAACTAAGCTCCAAAGGAACTTCAAATATTTCAAATCTTTTTGGTTCTTGGCGTTTGGAATTTGGTACTTCCGCGCCTCGCGGATTCACTCTGATTGAGATGATGGTTGCGGTAACAATATTCGCCATTGTTATGATGGTTGGGGTTGGCGGGTTATTGTCACTTGTGGCTACAAACCACCGTGCGCAGGCAATCCACTCAGTCATGAACAACTTGAGTGCAGCAGTCGAAGGTATGTCACGATCCATTCGTGTAGGCACCTTATATAATTGTGTTACTTCTGCCACAACACCCCCATCTCCTCCACCGTCTTCAACAATTGCAAATCCACAAGATTGCGCTTTGGGCGGAGCTCGTCTTCTTGCGTTCGAGTCGTCAACAGGCAATTTGACTGACGCGAATGACCAAGTTGTCTATCGGTTAAACGGTACACAGCTTGAGCGTTCTTTGCGTGGCGGTGCTAATGGTAGCTGGATTGCGATTACTGCACCCGAAGTCTCAATTGATAGCTTCGATTTTTATGTTGTTGGCTCAGCGAAAGGAGATGGCATACAGCCCCGTGTTCTTATGCGTATTAAGGGTTCAGCCGTAGTTCCGGGAGGCACAACTACATTTACCGTGCAGGCAAGCGTTGTTCAGCGAGTTCTTGATATATAAATATGAAAAAAACTACACAAAGTATATATAATACGAAAGACCACTCCGGGGCGTTTGCTCAAGTCTCAGTCTTTCATATAGGTGCTTTGCTCCGCACAGGTGGAAAGGAAACAGCTCGGGCATTCACATTGATTGAAACTTTCGTTGCAATTACCGTATTGTTAATTTCTCTCGTCGGACCTCTTTCAATTGCTGCACAATCTCTTCGTCTCGCATATTACGCACGGGATCAAGTGACTGCTTTCTATCTTGCGCAGGAAGCGGTGGAATATGTGAGAGCCCAGCGTGATCAAAACTATCTTGCTAACGCATCGTGGCTTACCAATCTTGGTGACTGCGTTGGGACATCATGTGTGGTTGATTTTCCTCGTTTTACTCACAGTGCATGCGGTGTTCTGAGTACCTGTCCTCCCATATATATAAGTAGTGCAACAAAATTATATAATCAAGATGCAACGAGCGGGCCTGCGTCAGCCTTTACTAGAGTTCTTTCTATTACGCCCGTTGCAGGTAGCGTTGACGAAGTAATAGTGAAGGTGAGAATCTCTTGGGTATCGGTTGGCATTAGCAGGTCGTTTCAGGTTACTGAGCATCTCTTTAATTGGGCAGGGCCATGAATATGAGACCAAACACCAAGAACCAAACACCAAGAACCAAAACAACATCAAGGATTTTTGATTTCCTTGGTTCTTGGAATTTGAAATTTGGAACTTATAAGATGTACTCGCAACGAGGCTTTACACTCTTACTGGCAGTGTTGATTAGTAGCATACTCATTGCTATTGGTTCGGCAATTTTTAATATTCTCTCAAAAGAAATTATCCTTTCGTCATCAGGTCGTGAGTCACAATTTGCTTTTTTTGCAGCTGATACCGGAATCGAGTGCGCTCTCTATTGGGATACAAAACAGAATGCATTTGCAACAACATCAGCGCTCACGCAGGTTGCTTGTGGAGGTGGTTTGGCAGATGTAACGCGCACCTCAGGGGGCACGATACTTCGTCCAACATACACCAGTGTGTTTTCTTTCCCACTTGACGGAGGAGTGACCAATCCTTGCATTACCGTGACGGTTACCAAAACTTTTTATCCAACCGAAACAGTTATTGCCTCGCAAGGTTACAACACATGCGTTACGACGAACCCACTCCGTCTTGAGCGTGCCATCCGAGTACAATATTAATTTTAGAAATTATGGAGTGGAAGAAAGTTACAAAATTTTCGCAGGTAGTAGCTATTATTTTATTTGTCGGAGTATTTTTTCTTAGTTTTTATCTTGGGAAAATGTCGGTAAATGTTTAGATGTCTCACTTTGTTTATATTTTAGAGTGCGCTGATACGAGCCTTTATATTGGATCTACGGTTAATTTGGAAAAACGAGTCCATCAACATAATCATACCTCATCAGGTGCCCACTATACAAAAATTAGGAGACCTGTTGTGCTGAAATACACAGAAGTATGCACAAGCTTTGCACAGGCTCGTGCTCGTGAGGCAGAACTAAAAAGATTAACTCGAGAAGAAAAAATTACACTTATACATAGGAATATTGAGAAATGATTGTATAAACGGAAAGATTTTTATGTACAGCAAAATGGTATTTTGCGGTACTCTGTGTCGATGACGCAGAATGATGCACTAACGATTTTGAAGACGGGCGCTAATGTTTTTTTGACAGGTGAACCTGGAAGTGGAAAGACCCACACCGTAAATGAGTATGTAGCATGGCTTCGAGGTAAGGGAATTGAACCTGCCATTACCGCATCAACAGGTATTGCAGCGACACACATTGGAGGCATTACATTACACTCTTGGAGTGGCATAGGGATTGCAGAGCATCTATCAGAGCAGGATATTGATGCCATTGCAGGGAAAGAGCATGTGGCAAGGCGAATAACAAAATCACGCATACTCATTATCGATGAGGTCTCAATGCTGTCTGGAGAAACCCTAGCTTTAGCAGAGGCTGTGGTGCGAGAGGTACATCGTAGTCAAGAAGTATTTGGTGGAATACAAGTAATATTTGTTGGTGATTTTTTCCAACTCCCACCAGTTTCTAAACGAGGGGCTTCACGAGCGTCGTTCGCTTTTGAGTCTGCGGTCTGGAAGGCCGTCAATCCAATTGTTTGTTACCTCACTGAACAGCATAGACAAGAAGATGAAGTATTCCTTTCTGCTCTCGCTTCCATTAGGTCGGGTGTCGCCGATGAGGATACTCTGTTGTGTTTTCAAGATAGAGCAGTATCTCCGGCTGATGTTTCACATAAAATTCCACGACTTTTTGCACACAATATGGATGTAGATCGCATTAACGCGGATGCACTCGCTAAACTGAAGGGTCAGCCAACAGAATTTGTGATGACTGCACAGGGGAGTGATAATCTCATTCTCGGTCTCAAACGGGGATGCCTCTCTCCCGAAAAGCTTTTTCTCAAGAAGGATGCCGTGGTGATGTGTACGAAGAACAATCCAAGTATCGGATTTGCAAATGGCACGCTTGGGGTTGTTATCGGATTTAATGAAGAGGATTCATATCCAATTGTAAAAACAAAAGATGGGCGAGTTTTTACTGTGGAGCCTATGGAGTGGGCTGTTGAACAGAACGGTAAGGTGCGTGCACGGATTAATCAGGTGCCACTTCGACTTGCATGGGCTATGACCATACACAAGAGCCAAGGTATGAGTATGGACGCTGCTGCAATTGACCTCTCTCAAGTATTCGAGCATGGGCATGGGTATGTTGCTCTCTCAAGGGTACGAACCCTCCGAGGGCTTCATCTTCTAGGGTGGAGCGAGCGGGCACTCTTAGTGCACCCTCGAGTGGCCAAGCAGGATGCACAATTTCGTATTAAGTCTGAGGACGCACGGGCAGTTTTTGAGGAGATGAGTGATGCAGAGCATGCGGGTATGGAAGAAAATTTTATTCGTGCATGCGGAGGAACATTTGAATCAGAGAAGAATATTCACAGCAAAAAAGAAAAGTCCAGCACACTTTCTAAAACACTTATCCTGATACAGGAAGGTCACTCCATCTCTGATATTGCTAAGATACGGTCGTTAAAAGTAGAGACACTTATTGACCATGTTGAAAAAATAATAGCGCAGGGTTTATGTGAAGTGAATGATATACAAAACATTTTTTCAGTGAATATTATAGAGGCCTTGCCGGTTATTCACGAGGTATTTGAGTGGGAAGGATCGGAACGACTTTCTCCGATATTTGAGCATTTTAAGGGCATGTATTCGTATGAAGATCTTCGTATTGCCCGTCTATTTTTTAAGCAATAGTCTGTTTATAAGAGGTTTTTTCTATGTAGTAGACGGTATGTTACGCTAGAGAAATGACTAAAATAGGACTCTTAGCTACTATTGGAGTAGGGGTAGTTGTTATTGGTGCAGGACTTCTTTTCTTACAACCGCAAACAAAGCCACAGGGAGTAGCATGTACTATGGAGGCTAAAATCTGTCCAGACGGAAGCGCAGTTGGGCGATCCGGTCCACAGTGCGAATTTACAGCGTGTCCCACTCCAACAATGACTTGGAGTTTTGTTGATGTTGGTGAAGACACGCTACAGGGAATACCCCATACTCAGGTAATTTTTGCGATGAATGACAAGAAATATAGCGCAGGTACCTATGAAGGAAACTGCACGGACATTAAGAATTCAAGCTGGCAGCTTGTGGCAGGTGAGCAGGCGGGCGCCATCTGCTGGTGGGCAGGTGGAGGCACGGAGCTTGGTGTATTTGAGGAAGGTGGTCAGTTGGTTATCAAAAAAGGATTGTTGGATGAGGGTGGTGCTGAAACGCCAGGTATTCGTGGTAATTTCGAAACACTCTTAAAGCTCGTGCCATAGTTATTTTTTTGTACCATGAGTTTTTCTATAGTCTTTCAGGTGCGCGTTTGAATATGAGACATCATCATTACTATTCAGATGGTTTCGCTATTTTTTTTATTGTGACGCTTGTGGCGTTGATTATGTACTCTGCATTCTCAAATCCGTATGGTCGAATGAGTCGCGTTAAGAATCCATTTGAAACAAGACGACAGGGGAGAACCATCGCTCTCCTGAAGCGTTTCAATCTTAAAGTATGTAAGTCCTTCTTTTGGCACGGTTTTGCGTACGCGAAATGTGCGTGGCATATCGTTTCCAATGTGCATGCTGGTGAGAAAGCAAGGAGCCGAAGTCTTGAGGGTGTTATACGTGATATTCATAAGGTGCGGTTTAATCCAAAGAGGCCGTATTTGATTTCAGGAGATCATTTTAATGTTTTTTATCCAAGGAATCTTGGTGTGTTTTATTATGCAACTCTTGATCCACGAACTGCATTAGGAAAAAGTGATTGGGAAAATAGACAGAGAATCTACCTTCAAACAGTTGCCTATGCAATCGCTGCATTTACAAAAAATGGCGATTGTACTACCACTATTGTGCCAGTAGGACCTCGAGCGGTGAGTTGTATAAATATCTATCACTATCCATCAGACGCTCTCTACGGTGTTCTTTTTGGCTTATCGACACTTATCGACAACTCCTTTTTCGTGAAGCGGTATCCTTTTGAATCAGAAAATAGTTTTGGACTTGAGACAAAGACTGCCGCTGGGAATCTTCTCGAAGAGAATCGTGATGCACTAGCGCTTCTTATTACGAAATACTACAACCGAGTTTTTGATACGGAAACAGGCTTAATTAAAAAGGATATTCATATTTCATCAGCGAAAGACATCACTGTGCGCACGAGTGCGTTTTATGACAATGTTATTTTTTGGAAAACATTTATGCTGGCACGGACATTGGGTATAGAAAATATACCTGCAGTTGATCTCCCTAAGTTAAAGACCCGTATTCTCGAGACCTATTGGCAAGAGACGGAAGGGTACTTTTTAGAAGATAGTTCTTCTGAGGGGGTAGCAGGAAAATATTATTCCGCAGACTGGTTGGCTGCATACTTTACTGGATTCTTGGATGTCACAAAGTCTGATGAGAGGCGATATCTTGAGCGCGCAACTCTCTACACGATACAGGAAGGGATTGATATGCCATTCCCTTTGCGGTACCAACAAACCAACAGAGCGTCACGCCAAGTACCTGTTGTCCGTCTTTTTGTTGCGTCCTACGGAGGTACCGCTATATGGAGTTTCTGGGGGGCGGAGTTCATAAAAGTTCTTGTTGCATTGTCTGAATATGATAATCAACATCTATTCTTAGAGCGCGCTGCACGGCATATTGGTGCATATTCAAAAAATATGGTTCGTTACTATGGATATCCTGAAACCTACGATACGGCAGGAAATATGCTCCGCACCCCTTTCTATAACAGTGTCAGGCAAACTGGGTGGGTGGTTGGGTATGAGCAGGCAGTCGCAATGTTTAAATCAATGTCGACTCGACTAGAAGTTGCTAAGTCAGATTCTGTTCTTGAGATTGTAGAGACACTATGAAGAAAAAATCTCTATAATTTACTTCAATCATTAAAAAACGAGGGCTGGTAGCGTAGTCTTCATGTAATAATGAATCCATGTTCTATTCTGAAGGTATGAACAGGAGGGTGGTTCGGGGCAGTGTCATGCAGTGGTTGGTAATCACTCTGGCGATTGCATGCCTCCTGTCTCTGTGGGTTTTTTATCACCCTTCAACTCTCAGCTTTTTTTTTGATGACTCGACACTTGTTGCAAACGCAAGTGTTCCTGAAGGTTGGCGTGAATTTGATTCTACAAAACTTGGTATTTCTATTTTATATCCACCAGAGTATGTCGCTGATTCTTCATCCGTACATACGGAACTTGGTTCGCGTCAAGGCAGTAAAGGAGTGCAGTTTAAAATTCCTAAGTCATACACAGAGGGAAACAATCTCTCGCATATCGATACCGGTGTTTCTGTAGAGATACTCCCTCGTGTAGCACCATGTACGGGCACCAGTTTTGTTGAAGAGGGTTTGGTGTCGAAGACATTAAAAGAAAAAGGTACCACCTACTTAATGACAAAGACTGCTGGTGCTGGCGCAGGTAATCTTTATGAAGAAATCGTGTACGTGATTTCAGGAAGTGTGCCTTGCACGGCGGTGCGCTATTTTTTCCACTCTACGAACATTGGGAACTATAGCCCCGGCACAGTAGAGGCGTTCGATAAGCAGGCGCTACTGAAAGAATTTGATGCAATTCGTTATTCACTCGTACTTACGCGATAATTTAAAATTTGATTCAACTTTTACTTCTTTACGTCGTCAAACTCTCCGTGCTCTGGTAGGTGTCCAACTTGTTTCAAAAGCATGGCGCGGAGTGTTTTTACAGCAAAGTAGAGTGCAAAGAGAAAGAGGATTGCTGTGGTTTCTCGGATGGCAAATAGTAAGAACGACTGTGAGTGATAGAAGTCAATCGCTGCCATTTCAAGAAGTAGTGCCCCCGTAGCAGACACTAGAGTATTAATTACCGCTACAGTTGGGCTGTGGGGGTTTGTAAGGCCAGCGAGGAGAACGAGAAGGAGTGCACTTAAAAGTTCAAAGAATGTACCAAAAGGAAGAAGGTTTCCCCAGAGAGGAATAACCAGAACAGAGATTACTGCAATGGCAACAAAAATTCTACGAAGCGGATCACCGTAGTAGTGTGCGACAATTATTTTTACTTTTCCCATTTGTCCAGATTGAACACCTGTATCCTTAGAATCTGTCCCAATGTTGTTCATACATAACAATGGTATCACTGGTAGAGACTTTAAATACTGCCAATCCGCGGTGCGGTGGGAGTATCTGAATTAAAGGAGTTAAGAGAAAATCGAAGTGGTTTTTACTATATGCGTCTTCATCGAAGTAAATTATCTCACAGGGTATACTTACCAGAATGCAGTCAAAAAATGTATTTCCAGTGTGTGCTATTTTCGCTCTCTTATTGACCTTTGGTGGCATGGCAGTTTCTGTAGATGCTGCATCAAAGCCAAAAACTCAGAAACTTGAAGTTTCGGGATGGCTCCCATATTGGCGTAAGGCTACATCAACAGCAGATGCTTTGTTACATATAGATGCGTTTACTGAAATCAACCCTTTTGGTTACTCAGTAAAAAATGATGGGACGCTCTCCGACACTATGAAAATAGATGAGGCACCTTGGCCTGAGCTTCTCGCCACTGCGAAAGCAAAAAAAGTGCGAGTTATTCCTACGGTGATGTGGTCAAACGGTGAAGCGATACACCGAATACTCAGCAATACTAAAACTCGTATCGCCCTTGAGGATGAAATAGCCGCTCTTGTGAAGACAAAAGGTTTCGACGGTATTGATATTGATTTTGAGGGAAAGAAGGCAGAGACAAAAGAATACTTCGCTCTGTTTCTTAAGGGGCTGTACCAAAGGATGGGGAACAAATGGGTTACCTGCGATATTGAAGCACGCACCCCCGTATCATCACGCTACGACAGCACTCCACCAGCAGACGCTACTGTGTATGCGAATGATTATGTTGCCATCAATAAATACTGTGACCGCGTGCACATCATGACGTATGATCAGGGTGCAATAGATGTAAAATTGAATAAAGCTGCAAACGGCTCGCCTTATGTCCCCGTTGCTGATCCAAAATGGGTGGAAAAAGTGATTACACTTGCATCAAAAACCATTTCAAAAAAGAAGATTGTTATAGGTGTCGCAACGTATGGCTATGAATATACAGTGACTCCACTTTCTGAATACGGCTATAGGTACGATTTACAGTGGGCATTCAACCAAAGGTACGCATACGATCTTATTGCTCAGTATCAACCTAAAGTAGAAAGGAATAGTGCAGGGGAGATGAGCTTCAGATACATTCCAAATGTATTACCGAGTGCGAACACTAATGCAAACATTGATCCTTTGTTAAATCTGATACCTATTGCGACGACTTCTTATTCGGATGGCGTTATTACTCCAGTTGCTACTATCTCGTCCTATAACATCGTCTGGTGGAGTGATGCAAATGCCATCGCAGATAAGATAGCTCTCGCAAAGAAGTTGGGAGTTAGGGGTATTGCTATATTCAAAATTGACGGCGGGGAAGACCCAAGCCTTTGGGATGTCCTCAAGAAAATCTAAGTCGCATCATTGGGATTTTGAGCGCGGGCATTTTCGCTTTATTATAAGGGGTACATGGTTATCCGGATTGATGTCACACCTACAATTCTGGATGCACGGGCCGAAGTGAAATTGAAAGCATTTCGAGCGCTTACAGGTTCAGCGGTTACAAAAGTGCATATTGTTGATTCGTATCTTATTGACGCGAAGCTCTCGCCGAGACAGGTGTCGCAGGTAGCGTACGCACTTACTAACAGTGTGACTGAAGCGTCAACGGTCGGGCGCTCAGTCCCGCAGAAATTTGATTACGCTATTGAGGTAGGATTCCTCCCTGGGGTTACTGATAATGTTGGCACCACTACCGAGCAAACAGTTGAAGACACTATCAAGCGTTCTTTTAAGGCAGGGGAGAAAGTGTACTCGCTTCAGGTATTTTTTATTGAAGGAGAACTATCACGAGCACATGTAGAAAAAATTGCAGCGAGTTTACATAACCCTCTTATTCAGTCTGCGCGGATATACGATTCGTCACTTAAAGGAAGAAAAACACTAACGAGTGTTCCTCGTGTGGAACTCACGAGTTCATCGCGAGTGCTCGAAGTGGATCTTGAGGTTAACGATGAAGAGCTTCTCATCATAGGTGCTCATGGAATTAAAAATGAGGATGGTACACATCGTGGTCCTCTAGCGCTTGATTTGGATGCACTCCACGCCATTCGTAATCATTTTCGGCACCTCCGTCGCAACCCAACTGATGTTGAACTCGAAGCATTGGCACAAACATGGTCAGAGCACTGCAAGCACACGATTTTTGCAAACCCGTTAGATTCTATTTCAGAAGGAATCTATAAGAAATATATTAAAGGAGCTACTGCAAAAATTCGCGCAAAGAAGGGAAAAAAAGATTTTTGTGTCTCAGTGTTTAAAGATAATGCAGGAGGAATTATATTTGATGAGAAATATGTGGTGACACATAAAGTAGAAACACATAACAGTCCCTCAGCCTTAGACCCGTTTGGTGGAGCCATTACTGGTATTGTTGGTGTGAATCGAGACACGCTCGGGTTTGGGCTTGGTGCAAAACCCGTTGCAAATGTATATGGCTTTTGCTTTGCGTTTCCTGAAGATACACGAAAATTGTATAGGGATAAAAATCTAACGCAGGAGATGCTTCCACCAAAGCGCATAGCGGAGGGAGTTATCCAAGGAATTAATGCAGGTGGAAACCAGAGTGGTATTCCAACGCCAAACGGATTCATGATTTTTGATGATTCATATCGTGGTAAACCTTTAGTGTTTGCTGGAACGGTAGGACTTATCCCAAAGAAAAACGGCAAACGTATTCTCTATGAGAAGAAGGCAAAATCAGGTGATTATATTGTCATGGTTGGTGGGCGAGTGGGCTTAGACGGTATTCATGGTGCAACATTTTCTTCGGTGAGCTTAGATTCAGGAAGTCCCGCGACGGCTGTGCAGATTGGCGACGCCATTACTCAGAAGAAATTTTCTGATGCCATTTGTAAGGAGGCGAGAGACTTGAATTTGTATAACAGCATTACCGACAATGGTGCAGGTGGTTTATCCTCATCAGTTGCCGAAATGGCTCGAGAATCAAATGGGTGCAGGGTAGATCTTGAGAAGGTTCCGTTGAAATACCCAGGACTTCAGCCATGGCAAATATGGATTTCAGAATCGCAAGAACGCATGACACTCTCGGTTCCTAAAGGAAAATGGAAGGCCTTTTCAAATTTGATGAAACGGCGAGGTGTTGAGGCCACAGTCATTGGTGAATTTACGCGCTCGGGCAGATGTGTGATTACATACCAAAAAAAGAGCGTAATGGACTTGAAGCTCGAGTTTTTACATGATGGTTTGCCTAAAAAACAAATGCAGAGCAAAAAGCCCGAGTGGGTTTTTGAAGAGCCTAAGCTCACTGAGCCTCAAGATTTCTCGAGCCAAGTTCTTTCAATCTTGTCTCGCCACAATATTGCCTCACATGAGTTTTTGGCACGACAATTCGATCATGAAGTGCAGGGCGGTTCTGTTATAAAGCCAGTACAAGGATCTGGCCGTGTTACGGGAGATGCAGGTGTGTTTCGTCCATCGCTCAGCTCTAATCGAGGAGTTGTGCTATCAAATGGACTCACGCCCTACTATGCAAACCTCGATCCATACAAAATGGCTACTGCATCAATAGACAGTGCTATTCGAAGTGCAATCGCGGTAGGAGCAACATTAGATCATCTAGCGATTCTCGATAACTTCTGTTGGGCATCATCAAACGAGCCTGAGCGTTTATGGCAACTCAAAGAATCTGCACGAGCCTGCTATGACTTGGCAACTTTGTACGGCACCCCGTTTATTTCAGGTAAGGATAGTATGTTCAACGATTTTAAGGGGTATGACGAGGATGGAGACTTTTTGAAAGTTTCTATTTTACCAACACTTCTTGTGTCTACCCTCGGTGTTATACAGGATGTTGAAAAGGCCATTTCAATTGATGCAAAAAACGCTGGTGACAATGTGTATGTACTTGGAGAGACACATGATGAGCTCGGTGGCTCTGAATACTACCGAATGCTTGGAAGTAAGATTGGCGGAGAAATACCGACTGTCGATGGGAAGAAAAATATGAAGCTCTACCGTGCGTTTATGAAAGCTGGTGAACTTGGACTAGTGGTCTCTGCTATTTCTGTAGGAAGAGGAGGTCTTGCCGTTGCGCTTACTCGTATGAGTATGGCGGGCAAGCGGGGGCTTGATGTAAATCTTTCAGACATCGGGGGCGATGCAAAGCGTGTTGATTCAATTCTTTTCTCTGAATCACAAGGACGCATTGTTGCAACAGTCGCTCCTGAAAATGTTGAAAAATTCGAAAAGATTTTTGCAGGTACCGCCTTTCATAATGTTGGTACAGTTACGGATACTGGGAAGATTGCTATTGCATGTTCCAAGCACCATTCGGTACATTTCTCTGTTGAGCGAGCACTTCAGTCCTATCGTTCGACCTTTAAAAAATGGTAATTATGGATGATAAAAATTTCTGGAAAGGAAGATGGAGAGGGAGTTTTGTTCAGACACCCAATCCTTTTGCTAAACGTGCATATGTATTAATGAAAAAGAAACATGTAAAGCGAGTTCTCGATCTTGGATGTGGAGACGGTAGGGACTCAATATATTTTGCTCGTAAAGGAATGACTGTTGAGGCATTTGATTTTTCTGAAAGTGGTATCGAATCTCTAAAAAATAAGAACCCCAGTATTAAGGCGCACATTGGGGATATTCGGAAATTGCCATTTAAGAAAAATTCATTTGATGCTGTCTACGCACACCTTAGCTTGCATTATTTTTCTGATTCAGAAACCGAAAAAATATTCTCTAGGATGCATGCAATGTTGAAGAAAGGTGGGTTACTCTTTGTTAAGTGCAAATCAACTAATGACCCTTTATTTGGAAAAGGAAAGAAAGTCGCTGAAAATACTTATCGAAGTGGACATGTACGACATTTCTTCACAAAAGAATACATGGCACAAAAGCTCGACCTTTTTAAAGTTCTCCAACTTAAGAAAAGCTCTTCCACATACGCATCCTCGAAGTCATCTTTCATAGAGGCGATTGCGCAGAAATAATATGAAAACTATTCCATCAAAAAAAGTTCGTGTTCTCGTGTTTTCCGGCTATGGTCTCAACTGTGAAGAAGAAGCGCGCTATGGCTTTGAGCTTGCGGGGGCAGATGCTGAAATTGTGCACATTAATGACATCATTGATGGGAAAGTTAAGCTCGAAAAATATCAAATTCTCGCATTCCCTGGAGGCTTTGCGTATGGCGATGACACTGGTTCAGGTAAAGCATATGCAAATCGCGTTAAAAATCACCTCGCGAAACCTCTTCAGAAATTTATAAAAGAAAAGAAACTGATTTTAGGTATCTGTAATGGCTTTCAAATCCTCACACAAATAGGACTTTTACCAGGTGCGCTCACATTCAATGAGTCCAATCGCTATTCTGATAGATGGGTTGACATGGAAGTTGAGGGTACGAGTCCATGGCTTTCAGGAATTAAAAAACTATCAGCACCTATTGGACACGGAGAGGGGAGGTATGTAGCTGATGCAGATATTCTTCTTAATCTAAAGAAAAAAAATGAAGTGGCACTTCGTTATGTGAAAGGCGAGACGGCAACCTATCAAGACTTACCCGCAAACCCGAATGGTGCAACAGAAAATATTGCTGGCGTACTTTCCCATGAAGGAAGAGTGTTTGGTTTAATGCCACATCCCGACCGTGCGCTTTTTACCACAAATCTTCCACACTGGCCTATCCTTAAAGAGAGCGCAAAGCGCTCGGGTGAAGCATTTCCTGAATACGGAGCAGGCCTTCAGATATTTAAAAATGGAGTCGAGTATTTCAAGAATTGACTTACCTGCAGTGGTTGATACGATTAATATATGATTTTGTATTTTGTAGTAACCAGCGCAATGTTAATGGTAATGATGTTTTCAATGAGAAGGCTGGTTTTGGAGACGATTCACATTTAGTTCACAAAGCCCTCGGACAAAACCAGCCTTCGCCCAACGAGGGCTTTTTTAAATCAAAAATAACTATGTCAGCAGAATCACGAAAAATTAATCGAACGAGCGCCGACTCTGTGTGCGGAATATGTAATGGCACAGGCTACAAAAGTAAAAGCCACAGAGAATATTACATACCCGGCAACCCGGCATGCCATTTAGAGATACACAATGTGCCGTGTCCAAAGGGTTGTTTGGGAAAAATTCTTTACCCTAATAGGTAGTTGGTGACACTTATTATCTACTCGGCTAAGTTTCTTGGCGACGTCTATCACGCTCGTCACGAATGCGTCTTTTGAATTCTGCAAAATTTTCAGCAAGTCTTTCTGCTTGATCTAAGAGCGCTTCGAGTGCTGGTATCTCTATACCGCTGAATAGTGGGTCAGGATCCCCAAGGTTTTTGCGTTCTTTGTGTTCACCCATAGTCTGCCGATACTACGATATAGCCTTTATTGGGTCAAATAGTGAAGCCTGCTATAATAAAAAAAGATATGGCACACGCACAAGTCGGCATCATCATGGGATCGGATTCGGATTTGCAGGTAATGAAGGTGGCACTTGAAGTACTCCACGATTTAGGAATTGAATCAGAAATAACAGCACTTTCCGCTCACCGTGCACCTGAGGCAGTTGCTGAGTATGCTAAGACCGCAGTCGAGAGAGGACTCAAAGTTATTATTGCAGGAGCAGGTGTTGCTGCGCATTTGCCAGGGGTCATTGCTGCATTCACGCCACTTCCTGTCATTGGTGTTCCTATAAAGAGCTCAGGCACTGCAGGCATTGATTCACTGTTTGCTATCGTACAAATGCCACCAGGAGTTCCTGTCGCAACTGTTGCAATAAACGGCGCAAAGAACGCAGGTATTCTTGCTGCACAGATGATTTCGACAGGAGACGCTGGCGTTCGTGAAAAAATTGTTGCATTCAGAGCAAAGCTCGAGAAAGAAGTTTTGGACAAAGCCCAAAAATTGGAAGAAAAAGGATTTGAACGATACATAAAAGAAAACCTCTCCTAATCTCATTAGCTCTTAGAGTGTGCCACCAACCCCTCTTTCCTTCTTTGTTCTTATGGACACATTCGTACGAATGGTAGAATAAGGAGGTAGGGGTAGAAGTAGAGGTGTGGGAATAATGAAGGAGGTAGAAATATATGAATGAAAAAGAATTGGAAAAGATTTTTAAGGCGTTTGCAAATCGTCGCCGACTTTTAATCGTTAAATTTTTGAAAAAGCATAAAGAAGCCTCAGTAGGGGAGGTTGCAAGAGAAATTAAGCTTTCTTTCAAATCAACCTCTCGGCACTTAAGCGTTCTTGCAGGTGCGGGCATTCTTGATCGAGAGCAAAAAAGTATTCATATGTATTACTCGATTACGCCTACTATTCCTGAAGTCGCCCGTCGCATTCTTACCCTTCTATAACCACGGCACATTCACCCATTCGTACGAATGGGTGAATGTGCCGTGCTGTGATGTGGCTTGGCTTCGGGTTAGGTGGGTTTAAGGTGTATGGATGGGTGGTGGTGATCTGGTGTTGGAGGAATGTAAGGTGTTCTTAAATAAGGGGGTGTTTTGGGATATAGTAGGGGCATGAGCGCTGATCAATCGGCATACGCAAAGGCAGGAGTAGACTATACAAAACTAGAGCCTTTTAAGCAGGCGATGATTGCCGCAGGAAAACGAACGACTACTTTCCCAAACAAAAGAAATGTTTTTATTGCAGAAGACGTGATGCACGCACATGGTGCGGTGTATGAATATCGAGGTACGGAGGAGCACATTTGGTGCACGACGCAGGAAGGCCTTGGAAACAAAAACTGGATTGCTGAGTGGATGTACCAGCACGAAGGCACAGGCAAAACCTACTACGACGCCATTGCTATCGACACAGCGCTCATGATTGTGAACGATGTTATTGCGCAAGGTGCAATGCCGGTAGTTTTTTGTGATCACATAGACGTTGGCACGAGTGAGTGGTTTGCAGACGATAAGAGAAATAAAGATTTAGCAGACGGTTTTTATAAAATTTGTGAAGAAGTGGGCATGGCACTTCCAGCAGGGGAGTCAGCGCCACTCAAATACTTATTGAAATCAGAACCGCCCGTAACCTCAGCACCTTCTCTTTCGGGCTCGGTAACTGGCATCATCTCTCCCAAAAGTCGTCTCATTACTGGTAAAAAACTTGGAGTGGGTGACCACATCATCGCAGTTGCATCGTCGGGTTTGCACTCGAACGGCGTTTCATTGGTGATTCAAAAAGCACTTGAATTGCCTGAAAAGTTTTTAAATAAACTTCCAAACGGCAACACGCTCGGAGCAGAAGCACTCATTCCGACACGCTCCTATGTTGCACTCATCGAAGCACTGCTCGAAGCAAATATAGACATTCACGCACTCTTGCCAGGGACAGGTGATGGTGTAGGTAAACTCGCATTTGATAAACGAGCTTTCACCTACCGTGTTCATTCATGGCTTAAGGTCCCTGACCTTTTTATGTATTTCAAAGATGTACTCAATGTGCCTTTGAAAGATTGTCTCAAAACATTCAACTGGGGTGCAGGGTATTATATTTTTGCTTCTGCGGGAGAGGTGGAAAAAATAATTTCCATCGGCACCAAGGCCGGCTATATATTAATGGATGTTGGCACAGTAGAGGATGGCAAACGTGAAGTTATTTTTGAACCTGGAAATATAACGCTCCCTCCTCCGGGGGAATAACTTTGTTCCATTGGAAGTAACTCAAATAATATGATAGCGACAACCTCTATTGCAGTATCGGATCTCATTTCTTTAACGCAAAACATTGCTACGTTAAATCTCGGCTACCTAGGTGTCTGCGTGACGATAATTCTTTTTGCAGGAGGTTTCTTTTATGTTTTTAATTTCGGACCTTTGCAAAAATCTTTCGAGAAACAAGAAGGTCAGCTTGGTTTGATAAGTAAAGAAGTAGATTCCAAAATAGACAGTCTTAATAAAAATTTTAACGATCTTCTTATAAAGCAAGCAAAGGATTTAAGGGTATCTATAGGTACCGCAAAAGGTGAGATCAATGAATTGAAAAAAGATGCTTATGAAAAAATAGATAAGGCAGAAAAGAAAATTGCAGATTTTCTCAGTGAGGCTGGACATGAATTAAAGATTTTAAAGGGGCAGAATCAAGATAATCAACTAGAAGCTCTTTGGAATAATCATTGGATGTGGGAAGGGAGGAAGGTTCCAGCTAATGCTTTGGCGAGTTTGGTTGAGTATATGGAAAAAGCTATTGAGTATAAAAAGTTTGCCTTGACGGAGCTTTGGCTCAATCAGGTTAATGAAACCCTAGACGACGTATCCCAAGAATATAAACGAGACTTCCAAGTGGCTTTGCTAACTATCCTAAGTAAGATAGGGGGGAAAGATGATATAAAAGAAATAATAAAAACCAAGTTAAAATAACTTATGGATGTCATCAAAGAAACAAATTTTGAAGGATTGGGAAAGAGAACGCAGGGGAAGGTGCGAGATATTTATGAGCAACCTGAGCAACTTCTTTTGGTGACGACTGATAGACACTCTTCGTTCGATAGAATCATTGCGCACATCCCACATAAAGGCGCCGTATTGAATCTCATTAGTGCATTTTGGTTTGAGCTTACGAAAGACATCATTCCTAACCAGCTCATTGAAGTGCCTGACCCAAATGTGATTGTTGCAAAACGTGCACAGCCTTTCTTGGTAGAAGTAGTGGTGCGTGGCTATCTCACCGGTGTTACCGATACCTCTATATGGACCAACTACCAGAAAGGGAAGCGAGACTTTGGTGGCATCACACTTCCAGATGGTATGACGAAAAACATGCCACTTCCTCGGGCAATCATTACACCAACCACAAAAGCAGGGCACGACGAGAACTTGGATCTAACGGAGGTGGTGCCCCGAGGACTTGCGACAGAAGTAGAGTGGGCAGAAATGCAGAGAGCTGCGCTTGCCTTGTTTGCTCGTGGACAAGAGCACGCATCCTCAAAAGGATTTATTCTTGTTGATACAAAATATGAGTTCGGACTCTTCGACGGGAAAGTAATTCTTATCGATGAAGTACACACACCTGACAATTCCCGCTACTGGCTCAAGAGCTCTTTTGAAGAGCGCATTGCTTCGGGGCAGGAGCCAATGGCATTTGATAAAGAGTTTTTGCGCATTTGGTTTAAAGAAAATTGTGATCCCTATAACGATGCTACTTTGCCCGAGGCTCCAGCAGAAATGGTTACTGAGCTATCTCGCAGGTACATTGAGATATACGAAACTCTCACAGGAGTGAAGTTTGTAGTCGATGAGAGTGTGCCTCCCCTCGAGAGAATGCAGAAAAACCTTGAGAAATATAGGTTGAAATAGCTACATAAGGTGGCTATTTACAAGCTTTAGTGATTTGCTAAGGTGGGGTTTATGTCACTAGAGGCTTTAAGAGAGGTTGCGGATTCTGATAATGCGAAGATTGCTGTAGTTTTGGCTGGGTATGCAGGCGCACTCTTGGCACTTGTGGGTGGAAATGCTGCTGTACAAAAATTTCTTGAAGGTGGTCCTCGTCGTAGACGAGTGAGGGAAGCGAAAAAAATGCAGAAATACGAAACCTCCGTATAACGGAGGTTTTTACATGCTAACTTGGGAGTATGTCGTTTTCGCTTGAAGTATGGCGGGAAGGTTTGGCTCCAGCGGCTGTTCTTGGAGGTGTAGCAGGTGCATCCTTCTTGCTTTATCTATTAGGAGGGGAGAAGGTCTCTAAGTGGCTTGAAAATAGAGGAAAGAAGAAAAAATGATGATTTGACCAATGATTCAAAAGCGGTAATAGTATCAGTGTAGCGACTAAAAAGAGGGTATAAGAGGCGCTTGACAAAGTACTCTTAAACTGCTAATATAGAAATATGATAGAAAGTTTAAATTCACCAGACGCTGTTGAGGGAGCATTTGCGGTTTCGGCTATTTTGGCTACAACTGCAGGAGTAGCTCTAGCTTCAAAGTTTCCTTTTCTTGTGCGCTTTGCGAAGGCATCTCGAGACATTCAACGAGAACAGCGAGTTGAACGATTTCAGGATGCGGCTCTCGTGCAACGCTCTCAAGAGCAACATGCAGATGCTAACGCTAGGTTCGCGGTGTGGAGACAAGAAAACGGTCTTACAAATGATTAAATATTTTTCTTAAAAACCTCTCGGACGAGAGGTTTTTGTTTTTTTTAGGACCGAATTGATTATCTATCTATTAAGAGGTATTATTGCCGAAGCTCCGTGCGGAGCTTTTTTCTTAGACGAATTCTCAACAAAAAGTATGGAAATACGAAACATAGCTATCATCGCCCATGTGGACCACGGGAAGACGACTCTTACTGACGCCCTTTTGAAACAAACAGGTGTGGGTGAAGAGGGAGTATCAATGGACTCAAATAAGCTTGAGCTTGAGCGCGGAATCACTATTTATGCAAAGAATGCGGCGGTTCCTTATAAGGATACAAAGATAAACATTGTTGACACCCCAGGACACGCCGACTTCGGTTCTGAAGTTGAACGCGTGCTTCGCTCTATTGATTCCGTACTTTTAGTGGTGGACGCTCAGGAGGGCCCTATGCCACAGACTCGTTTCGTATTGAAGAAGTCACTAGAGCTCGGACTTAAGCCTATTGTTGTTTTGAATAAAATTGATAAGCCAGCTGCTGACCCTGCACGCGCTGAAGAGCAGGTCTTGGAGCTTTTCTTGGAGCTTGGCGCAAATGATGAGCAAGCTGATTTTCCTGTAGTGTATGCCATTGGCAAGCAAGGTATTGCAAAGACAAAACTTGAAGACGATTCAAAAGATTTAATGCCACTTCTCGACGCCATTTTGAAGTATGTACCACCAGCTCCTGCAACCGCAGCTGAGGGGGCACTTATGATTCAGCCATTCAATCTTGCGTACGACAATTTCTTGGGACGCATTGCTATTTGCCGTGTGTATCACGGTACAGTAAAAACAGGACAGTCAGTCTTTGTGAAGAAGCCTGATGGCGAAACACGCACTGGAAAAATTGTAAAAATGTTTACCTTCAAAGGGTTGCAGAGAGTGGAGGCGGAGTCTGTTGGGGCTGGGGACATTTGTATGATTGCAGGGCTTTCTGATATTTACATTGGCGAAACAGTAACGAATGACAAAGATGCACAGCCACTTCCTGCAATCACTGTTGATGAACCAACCATTCAACTCAATTTCTATCCGAACTCTTCACCATTTGCAGGTAAGGAAGGGAAGTTTGTAACCACTCGCCAAATTAGAGACCGGCTCGAGAGAGAGCTTGAAGTGAATGTGGGACTTAAAGTCGATTTCTCTTCAGGTGAAACATTTTTGGTCTCTGGTCGCGGAGAACTTCATATCGCGATCTTGCTTGAGAATATGCGTCGTGAAGGTTTTGAACTTCAAGTTTCACAACCTAAAGTCATCATACGAGAAGAAAATGGTCAGAAGATGGAACCGTTTGAAGAGGTTACCGTTGACTCTCCGTCAGAATTTCAAGGCCCTATTATTGAACGCCTCGGTGTTCGTGCATTCGTGATGCAAAACATGGTGACGCATGGCAACTCAGTTCGCCTTACATTTGAAGGCCCTACTCGTGGCCTTCTTGGATTCCGTAATCAGTTCATCATTGACACTAAAGGTGAGGGAATACTTTCGTCACGTTTTATTGGCTTCAAGCCATATGCAGGTGAAATTAAGAAGCGTTCAGTTGGCTCTATGATTTCTATGGCAGCAGGAAAGGCTCTTGGATTTTCACTTTGGAACTTGCAGGATCGTGGCACGCTCTACATTGGTCCTACTACAGAAGTGTATGAAGGTATGGTGGTGGGCAATACTTCAAAGGGCGAAGAGATGTCGGTGAATCCAACAAAAGGAAAACAGCTCACCAACATGCGTGCATCAGGCTCCGACGAAGCAATCAACATTACTCCTCCCTTCACACTTTCTATTGAGCGCGGTCTTGAAATAATGTCTGACGATGAATTTTTGGAAATCACTCCTCTCAATATCCGCCTCCGCAAGCAATTTTTGTCTGAAAGCGAGCGAGCAAAAGCAAAAAGATAAAGGGACGCTCGCTCCCATATCGGAGAAACAGAAAGCCCATCCAGCCATGGGCTTTCTTCGTCCTCGGTGCAGTTTCGGAAAAGCCGAACCCCTAAAGGACTGCTGACGCTTCTTCACATCCGCAGGGATGCGTTTTGCAAATCAATCGCTTCGCTCTTGATTGCTTTCAATCACCTACGTGGTGAGCAAACAGGGAGCATTCAACTACACCTCTGAATGTTCTCCGATATGGAAGCTCGCTTTTAAGTGAAAGAGGTAGTGTACATATTGAATTGGTATACTGTTTCTATGAAAAAAGTTTTGATAGTGATCGCTCTCGTGAGTGTTTTTGTTGCTGGATTTTTTATGTGGAATCAGCGTTCTTCTTTTTTACCAATAGCAGAGGGTATGCGCGTATACACGAATCACGGTGTTTCTTTTGCGTATCCTTCACATTATTTTTTAGAAGAGAATGTTAGTGAAAATGCTAAGCGTACTCGCTATTCAATAATTCTTACTGAGGATACAGAAGAAAATAAAGCCGTTCGAGAGGGGAGAGCGCCGGGGCGGGAAGGTCCAACGGCTATCATGATTGATATATTTCAAAATGATCTCGATCATTTGACGGCGGAAGAATGGATTAAGCACGTGAGTAGTTCAAATTACTCTTTGTCCACTGATTCGATTTTGACACCACGGCGTGTTGGCGCTATTTCGGGTTTTGCATACCGTTGGTCAGGTCTCTATGAAGCCAAAGCGGTTGTTGTAGCAAATGATTCATTTCTCTACGCATTTACCGCAACCTACCTTACACCGAATGATGTAATTCTTAAAGATTTTGAGGGAATACTTGAGAGCGTGAAGTTCAATTAATTGAGGGGTATACTGTTTGTATATGAAAAAGAAAACTATCCTTATTGTTGTCGCCGTCGTTATTGTTTTGGTGCTCGGAGGGCTAGTTTCATATCAATCATACAAGTCCGCTGGTCCAGCACTGTCTAGTGAACTCGATGGCTTCGCAACATGCTTGAAAGATAAAGGCGCAATTTTTTATGGTGCATTTTGGTGCCCTCACTGCCAAGCGACGAAGAAAATGTTTGGCGCATCAGCAAAGTTGCTCCCGTATGTTGAGTGTTCTACTCCAGATGGAGAAAGGCAAACACAGGAGTGTATCGACAAGGGAATCAAGCAATATCCGACATGGGTTTTTGCAGACGGTAGTCAGCTCACTGGCGAAAGGCAACTTTCTGAGCTTGCTGAAAAAACAAGCTGTGAACTTCCAGTCAAATAATTTATGGCTACTTTAGAGACGCTCAACTACTTGATTGCACTTGGTACCGTTCTGATGCAAGTGGCAACGGTTGCGCTTCTAGTTATTTTTTTCTTTAGGAAAAGTGCGTGGGCGCTACGTATTACAAAAATCGTTAGCGATTCAGGGCTTTGGTTTTCGCTACTCCTAGTCATAGCAGGTACGGCATTAAGTCTTGTATATTCAGAGTATTTTGGCATTCTTCCGTGCGGTTTATGCTGGCTTCAGAGGGTGTTTCTCTATCCGCAGTTAGTGTTGTTTGCACTCTCCGCACCAAAGAAAGATCATTACATTGCAGATTACTCAATCGTACTCTCGGTGTTAGGTGGGGCAGTCGCTCTCTATCAACATTACTTGCAAATGGGTGGAACGAGCACATTGCCATGCCCAGCATCTGGCGTTGCGGATTGCGCAAAGAGATTCCTCTTTGAATTTGATTACATTACATTTCCTCTTGTTGCATTTTCTTCGTTTGCGCTTCTCTTCGTCATAATGCTCTTTGTACGACAAAATCGAACTGCGTAATTTAGTTACGTATGCACATTAAAGAACTCGGGCATGTAGTGTTGTATGTTTCCAACTTAGAGCGGTTGGCAAATTTTTATAGAGATACTTTGGGTTTTACTGAAATCGCTCGAGAAGGGGGAGTCGCTGTGTTTTCTTCTGGACGCACGCACCATGAACTTCTTTTGATTGATATAGAAAAAGAACCAAAACCAAAGGAAGTTATTGAAACTGGCTTGTACCATATTGGTTTCAAAGTTGCTGATACCACGGAGGAATTAAAGCAGGTGTATAAGGAGTTGAAATCAAAGGGTGTTGAAATAATTGGCATGTCCGACCACACTGTTACTCATTCGCTGTATATCCTTGACCCTGACGGGAATGAACTGGAACTCTACGCAGATGTGAGTGATGTGTGGAAGAAAGACTCCCGTGCAGTTATGAGTCCAACTCGCTTTCTCAGCCTTGACGAATAGGTCTTTCTAGGATATAGTAAATAAGTACTCATTTTCTCCATTCGCTTTTAGAGGTTTGCCTCTTACAGAGCCTTTGGAAATAAGGGTCTGCTTAGAGCAGAATCCAAGGGCGCTGTATTGATTTTTATTTCAATAGTAATGCGCATGTATGAGGCACGCGCTTTTTTATTACACCAAAGCGCGCGGCGAATTCACGCTGTTAGTATTGAAATAAATTATATGTATAACTCAGATAGTAGTAGTAAAGGTAAATTTTCACGCGCTCCGCGAACTCCTCGAGCAGGTTCTTCTCATGCGCCAAGTGGAGAGCGAAGTGCATCACGCGCGCCATATAGTGGTGCGTCTGGCCCCAGCAGATCTTCTTTTGCGCCAAGCGCTCGTCCGTATCAAGGAGGAGGCCGTTCAAGTGGAGGAAGCGGTGCTCGCCCATATCAAGGCGGTAGTTCTCGTCCTTATCAGGGAGGTGGAAGCCGACCGCCGTACAGAGGCGGTGGCGGTTCACGTTTTGGCGGGGGAGGTGGCCGTTATGGCGGAGGTGGTGGCGGTAGAGGAGGAGGCGGCCGTTCGTTCGACAAATATATTGATGCGTCTCGCTTTGTAAATAAAGCAGTTATTACAGAAAAAGTAGAACACTTCGTTCCTGAGCACGCATTTGCAGATTTTAAGGTAGATGAGCGACTGAAGACTGCTATTAGTAAGAAAGGATATGTTCTTCCTACGCCGATCCAGGACAAAGCTATTCCTCATATTCTTCGCGGTGAAGACGTTGTAGGTATCGCAAATACCGGTACCGGAAAGACGGCAGCATTTTTGATTCCACTCATTGATAAGATGTTGAAAAACCCTGAAGAAGAAATTCTCATCATGGTTCCTACGCGTGAGCTTGCGCTTCAGATTGAGCAAGAGTTCCGTGGATTTGCGCCAGGACTTCGTTTGTACTCAGCGTGTTTTGTGGGAGGTGTCTACATTGGTAAAGATTTGCAAAAACTCCGTCAGAGAAACAATCTCGTTATTGGTACGCCAGGGAGACTCAAAGATTTAGTAGAGCGCCGTGCTCTCAATCTGTCAAAATTCAAAACCGTAGTACTCGATGAAGCAGATCGCATGCTCGACATGGGTTTCATTGCTGATATGCGCTTCATGCTTTCAAAGATGGAATCGGTGCGTCACACGCTCTTCTTCTCTGCAACACTCACAAAGGAAATTGAAAAACTCATTAAGGATTTCTTGACCAATCCCGTTACCATTTCAGTTAAGACCCAAGAAACCGCTGAGTCTATTGATCAAGATGTGGTTAACGTGAGCTCTAATGAAACAAAAATAGATGTATTGCTAGACCTTTTGAAGCAACCTGAATTCGATAAAGTGCTTGTCTTCGGAAAGACCAAGCATGGAGTTGAAAAACTTGCGAAAGCGCTCGTTGCGATGGGGGTGAGGGCTGAATCTATTCACGGAAACAAGACTCACGGAAAGCGACAAAAAGCATTGGACCTTTTTAAACGAGATCAAGTGCAGGTACTCGTGGCAACTGATGTTGCAGCACGAGGTCTCGACATCGTCGGTGTTTCTCATGTCATCAACTTCGATATTCCTTCAACATATGAAGATTATGTGCACCGCATTGGACGCACTGGTAGAGGTGGCAAGAAAGGGAAAGCACTTACTTTCGTTGAGCAGAGGGCCGGACGCCGTTAATTTTTTCTTTACTCTTTGACTTACGTTGAGTCAGCACGTATGATGAAAAAAGTCTCACGCTCTTAGTAGTCTGAAAAAAATAATCTATCTACAAGTATGGATACAGATACACCAGTAGTGCCAGATGTTCCTATGGAACCTGCACACGAAGTACCAGCTCCTGCAATGCCGGAAGCTATGCCCGAGAGCATGCCTTCAGCACCAGAAGGTACGGCAGCCTAAATCTTTAAAAAGCGAGGCTGGGGAAACCCAGCCTCGCTTTTTTGTGTACGATGCTACTCTTTCGATTATGTAATTGTTTTCACTGTTAAGGCAGTGTATTCTTTAGTGATAGATATATGGCTGAAACTGGTGGTGCATTAGAAAAACTGAAAGTACCCCAACGCCCACGCTTTTTTTGTGAGGGATGCGAAATGGCCGTGTATTTGGAAGACCCATGTCCACAATGCGATCATGAAGAATACAAGAAAACATTACGAGCTTTAGATAATAAGGAATAACTAATTTTTTATGAAAAAATACATTTTTGCCTTCTTACTACTGGTACTTCTTGGGGTGGGCGCGTATTTTCTCTACCCACTTCTAGCGCATGCTCCTGCCTCTACTATTTCTACACAAACAAGCGCCCCAACATATGTGCGCGCATCAGCTAACGACATAGTTGTTGCTTCACCAAAACCAGATGAAACCCTAGGTTCCATCGTTGATGTTTCAGGACGAGCTCGGGGAACTTGGTACTTTGAAGCAAGTTTTCCTGTTGAAGTTGTTGATGACAAAGGTGCAGTGCTTGGGCAGGGGATAGCAACTGCGCAAGACGACTGGATGACAGAAGAATTTGTTCCTTTTACTGCAACAATTACACTCACTACTCCTTATATTGGTCCTGCAACTCTTATCCTCAAAAAAGATAATCCATCAGGTGAGTCATCTCGTGATGCTTCTGTTTCTATCCCAGTAGTAATTCAATAGCGCTTTTTTATGCACGACATTGCGCACACAAAGTACCGAGCAATCATTGTTGCGTTTATTGTTTTATTTGTTGCCATTCTTATCCTTGCTGTCTGGCCTGATGTGAGGCGCACGGAGAGCGAGATTGAAAAAGAGAATGCCACTGTCCTTGCGAAAGTAATGTACCAGTGCAGTGATGGGAAAAGTGTATATGCTGTGTATGTTGAAGGTGCAGTAAAGCTTGAGCTCAGTGATTTGCGCGCTCGCACGCTTCCCCAGACAGTTGCGGGGTCTGGGGCTCGGTACGCCACTTTAAATGGAGACTTTGTATTTTGGAGTAAAGGCGATACTGCATTTATACAGGAAAATAATATTCTGACTTTTACTGATTGCATACGCTCATGATGATTCATCCTGCCTTTGTTCACTTTCCACTCGCACTACTTACACTGTATGTACTTATAGAGCTTGTACCTCTATCAAAATTTTTTCCAAAGGTTAGGTTGGATCAGGTGAAGTATTTTCTTTTGTATGTTGGAACACTCTCTATTTTTCCTGCTATTGCAACGGGCATAATTGCAGAGGGGTTGGTAGGGGAGAATGTTGTTCTCTCTGCCCATAAGGCAGGAGCAATGGCGATACTTCTCATTTTCTTGGTTTCTGCCCTCCTTGCACTATGGAATCAGTTCTATTTATTTCCTCGTCCAGAGCTCTTTCGGATGGCACAAAAATTACTCGCAATCCTTGGCATGCTTGCTCTTATAGTGCAGGGAGCCTTGGGTGCAGCGATGGTATATGGATATACTGCCGACCCCATTACTAGATTAGTCAGTTCATTTTTAGGTTTTCATTAGACCATATGAGGGAAGCAAATATTTCTGATGGTCGTTTAATTCGAGGTGGGGTGGGGGTTGGAGGCGCACCTTATGATCCTGAAATTAAAGCCCCGCTTTCTTTGAAGCAACTTGCAGTGTGGTATAGGAATCAAGCAGATATATTTTTTCATCGTGGTCAAAAAATACGTTCAAGACAGTGGCGTCAAATGGCTGAAGCTATAGACCCTAGGAAGCGTTAAAAAAAGAGTCACGGTGTGGCTCTTTTTTACATAGGCTATTTTATTTGGCTACTCTGTTACCACAAGTGTTCCCCACATGCCCATAGCGCGGTGATTGCCTACTGAACAATAGTATTCAAATGCGCCTGCTTTATCCGCGATAAATTCGACAACGGCACTCTGACCAGCACTTAATTTAGGGGTTGCGACATTAAATTCATCGAGTTTTAGATCGTGAGTGCCTAGAGGATTTGAAAATGTAATTTTTACATGGTCGCCCTTCTTCACTTGCATCGAATTTGGGGCAAATGAGAAATGGTCGCTCACAACAGTGAATTCTTTTACTCCCCCAACTGTTACCCCAACAGTAATATCGTTTGTTGATACTTCTCCAGTTTCCATACCTCCGGCAGGAAGGGAAGGGGTATCTCCCGTTACCTGAGTCTCAGTCTCTAGAACTTCAGTCGATGGCTTTTGTGATGAGAAGTAATACCAACCGCCTACGCCGAGTAAGAGAGCAACTACAAAAATGATCATTGGTTTATTTTTCATACATAGAGTATATCGTATTTAGTGTTTTTGTCCCTCTTGTTAAGAGGAATTTTAGTCAACTTTGCAGGTGTATATGGTGGTGTGTTATACTTTTCCTACTTGTATGATTATATAGGTATAAGTAATTAGTAGTATAAAAATATCACCATGACATACGACACAATTCCCTCAGCAGAAATTATTGAAAAGACAGTTCTGGAAGTGGGTGCGCGCAATGTTTCTGTTCACCTTGTGAATACCAAAGAAGAAGCATTAGAGAAGGTAAAATCACTCATTCCTGACGGAGCAGAGGTTATGACAGGTAGCTCAACTACGTTGCAACAGATTGGTTTTGTTGATTTGCTAAAGTCAGAAAGTCATCCGTGGAAGAATGTGAAAGAGGCTATTGTTGCTGAAAAGGACGGAGTTAAGCAAACAGAACTACGAAAGTTAAGTGTGTCTGCTGATTATTTCCTAGGGAGCGTTCATGCCATTACTGAAGACGGACAGACAGTCACCGCTTCTGCTTCGGGGTCTCAGATCCCTTCGTATGCATTTACGAGCGATAACGTGATTTGGATTGCTGGTGCACAAAAAATAGTGCCAACACTGGATTCTGCGTTTGTCCGCATTCGCGACTATGTGTACCCACTTGAGGATGCCCGTATGAAGTCGGTAGGTATGGGGGGAAGCGTGATTGCAAAAATGTTCATCTTTGAGAGGGAAGTGATGCCCAATAGACATATTCATCTCGTTCTCGTGAAAGAGGTGTTAGGGTTCTAACAAACATCTTTGACGTGTGTAATAGCATACGTCTGATACATTCTTGTTCGTGTGTACTCACAAACCACCGTATAGTATAAAATAACGATCGTTATTTTATACTATACGGTGGTTTGTTTTATTTAAACTAAGAGAGTGTGTGGGTGCATGGAGGCATTCGCATACCTGTTGATTTGCAGGAAATCCGATTGAAATTTTTGTTGAGTTGTCATTTTTGGAGTATTAAATTCATGAGACAATGTCTTTTGTATGCGTGTAAAGATGCAGTATCCTCCCGTTGGCGTTCTCGATGTACTTCGTGCCATGTGGCAAGGATTACGACCTGACGGCTGGCTTGTTGTCGCCACGCTTTTTTTGTTTCTTGTTGCCAGTATTGCAGAGGTCTTTGTTCCAGTTTTGTATAAGCATTTCTTCGACACGCTCACAGCTCCTCTTGAAAAGAGCATCGCTGTTGTAACGCTACTTTCTATAATCACAGGAGTATTAGCTCTCAGGGCTCTTCGGTGGGCTGCAAGGAATATTGGACTTTTAGGATTGCAGAAGATCGAGCCAGACACCATGGCTCGCCTGCGGCAGATGTCTTTTGAGTATCTTGCACAACATTCACTCGGTTTCTTTTCGAATAACTTCAGTGGCAGTCTCATTCAACGAGTAAGTCGCTTCGCTCGTTCATTTGAAAGACTTGCCGATACTATCGCGTTCAATTTCATACCACTCGGTGTCACTATTATTGGTGCCGTCATTGTTACATGGAGAGATACACCGCTTCTTTCGCTTATCATTATGGGTTGGATCACTGTATTTTTTACTTTCAACTATGTGTTTGCAGTATGGCGCGTTAAGTACAACATTCGTATGGCCGAGGCAGATTCAAAAACAACCGGCATGCTTGCTGATTTGTTTGCCAATCAAAGTTCGATAACCTTGTTTGCAAGTCTTAAAAATGAAGTAAAGCGCTTCACTGCTGTCACGAATGCTCAAGCAAAAATTACACGCACCACATGGAATATCAATTCCTCTTTTGATGCGGTGCAGGCAGCGATTATTTTCATTGCAGAGTTTCTTATTTTCTATTTCAGTATTAAGTTGTGGCAGGAGGGTTCAATAACGGTAGGTACCTTTGTGTTGGTACAAGTGTATATTATTGCCCTTGCGGGACAGCTCTGGGATTTCGGACGCATTATTCGCACCGTCTTTGAGGTTTTTGCAGATTCAAAAGAAATGGTGGAGATGTTGAAGTTACCTCATGAAATAAAAGATGTAGCGGATGCCGAAGAACTCTCGGTTTCGAAAGGGGAAATAGTTTTTGAAAATCTCACCTTTAATTTTGGTGAAAATAGGAAGGTATTAGAAGATGTTGATCTCTCGATTTCTGGCGGTCAGAAAATAGGGTTGGTGGGTCCATCTGGTGCAGGAAAGACCACTATTCTTCGGCTTCTTTTCAGACTCTATAACATCACAGAGGGTCGCATCCTCATTGATGGACAAGATATACAGAAAGTGACACAGGAGAGTTTGCGCCGTGCAATTGCGGTGGTGCCACAAGAACCTGTGCTTTTCCATCGAACACTCATGGAAAATATTCGCTATGGCAGACTCGACGCAACCGATGCAGAAGTAAAAGAAGCGGCTCGTCTCGCAAATTGTGCGCAGTTTATTGATGGACTCCCTCTCGGCTATGATACCTATGTGGGCGAGAGAGGTGTAAAGATTTCTGGTGGCGAACGACAAAGGATCGCAATAGCACGGGCTATTTTGAAGGATGCGCCAATACTTATTCTTGATGAAGCGACTTCGAGTCTCGACTCTCATTCAGAAGTACTCATTCAGGAGGCGCTCAATAGGCTCATGGAAGGCAAAACTACAATTGCTGTTGCACACCGACTTTCAACAATTCGTCAGATGGATCGTATTCTTGTACTTCAAGGTGGTCATATAAAGGAAGATGGCACTCATGATTCGCTTCTTGCAAAGCCAAGTTTGTACCGCGATTTGTGGAATCTTCAGGCAGGTGGATTCATTACAGAAGATGATGCTGTCTCTGAAGATAAAGAATCAGAAGTTTTATGATTCTAGGTATTACGGGGACGATTGGTGCCGGCAAGGGGACTGTTGCAATGCACCTTAAGAAGAAGGGCTTTCACCATATTTCTGTTTCAGCTTTCTTAGAAAGTGAGGCGTTACGCCGCGGGCTCATTCCAACGAGGGTTGTGTGTCGTGAGATTGCAAATGAATATCGTGCGAAGCACTCAACTGCACTCGTGGAGGCAGTGCTTGGCGAAATTAATTCAGTGAAGGAAAATATCGTCATTGAATCACTACACTCAGTTCCTGAGGTTTTGTATATTCGTAATCTTGGCGGAAAGGTGCTTTCTGTTGATGCGCCACTATCTGTTCGCTACGAAAGAATACAGAAACGCGGTGAAGAAAAAGACGCCGTCTCTTTTGATGATTTTCTAAAAGAGCAGAATAAACAAATGGCTTCTGAAAATCAGGACGAAAATAACCTTAAGGGGGCTATTGGTGTAGCAGATTTTCATATTGAGAATGCTGAAATTTCCGAGGGGCTTTTTAGGAAAATTGATGATATTCTTGAACAACTACATGAGTCCGTTTGATTTTATATACCCTGGGCGTTTTATGATTATCGGCAAAGATGCCGGTGCATATGTGGTGGTGTATGGTGCAACAGGGCGGAGTCCGTCGAGTTTGGCGAGGCGGTTTGTTCAAAAAGGGAATGGCATTTTTATGGGTGGTGTTGATGAGACGGTCAAACAGGGGAATCAAGAGCTTCTCGAATACCCGGCTGTCCAAATGTTCGACAACGGTATTATTGTTGCAAATGGTACGCACATAAAACACATAACAGAACTTCAATCGCGGGATGCTCGTCAGCAACTCTCCTATGCTCTAACTGAAGAGGCATATGAGCCAGATGAGTATCGGACACCGCGCATTACCGGATGCGTTATTGAATCTTCAAAGGGGGTGGATGGGGCACTTCACATTGTGCGCTCTGCATCTGATGGTATTGATCACGCTTCCTGGAGTCTCTCCTTTGAAGAAGGTGTAGGTTCATACATTGGTACCTATATAGGGGACGATGTAAAACCTACCCCATCGTTTGCTGGCGATCCGATTTCTGTACCGCTTACATTCGGTTCCGCAAAAATTGCAGCGAAAGGAATATTTGATTTATATGCCCCAAAAGTAGGGCAATTGGATTATCGTGTCGGCGTTATTGCCATTTATAAAAAACTTGGAGAACAGGCGGAAGTTGCTATAGTAAATCGTATCTCATGAATGACGACATTGACGATATTCAGATGCCCGCAATGAATCCTGGTGGTAAATCGGCGGCTCTTGTAGAGGACGGCTTATCTCCAAAAGAATTTGAAAAAATAGTTGCTGATGCTTTTCTGTTAGTTCCAGAAAAATTTAGCTCAAAAGTGAGTGCTAGCGCTATTGTAATCGAAGATGCGCCGAGTGATGCCGTGCTCCGTGAGCAGAATGTTCCAGAGAATTATACGCTTTTCGGTTTGTATAAGAGCGCAGAGACTGGTGATGGGGTAGTTATATTTCGTAATCCTGTTTTGCACGCTGCCGCTCACGAAGCTGGGGTTGAAGTGGAATGGGGTGCTCCGACCGAGCCAATGAAGCGACGTCTTCGTACTATTGTGCGCGACATCATCTGGCATGAAATTGCACGCCACTTTGACATGGATGAATTTGAGATAGGTGCACGAGAGGAAGCAACAACAAACGAATTTAAGTAGTTAGTTTGTCGAATGAGTTTTTAAAAGTTCAGCGAATTTTTCCTGAACTTTTTGGAGTTTTGGTTCGATGATTACCTGGCAATAGCCTTGATTTTTGTTTCTTGCGTAGTAGTCGAGATGCTCTTGTTCCGCTTCGTAGAATTTTGTGAGAGGCGCTACGTCAGTCGCTATAGGTTTTCCTTCCTTTGATGAACTATTGAGTTCTTGTATAAAAACTTCAGCCTCTTTCTTTTGTGTATCGTTAGTATAGAGAATGATGGAACGGTACTCTGTACCCACATCATTACCTTGGCGGTTTACTTGTGTAGCGTCATGCGTTCCGAAAAATACAGTAAGTAAGTCTGAATAGGTGATTTGTGAGGAATCAAATTCAATTTTTATTACTTCGGCGTGTCCTGTGTTCCCATTTGAAACCGCATAGTAGGTCGGATTCTCGGTTGTGCCTCCTGCATAGCCCGGGTTCACTGAAATCACACCTCGAAGCATTTTGAATACTGCCTCCGTGCACCAGAAGCAACCCCCACCGAATACTGCAACCGAACGCGATTTAGAATCCATAGGTTAGCAATTGTTAGGTTCTCGAATGTGTTTACGGATAGGGAAAAAGAGAAGTGCACCAGTAAATTCGAGACACGCTACTGCTATAACTACCGTATGAAAACCTATCGTAGTTGCGAGGTACCCACCGATTGCTGCTGTTGCGGCCGAGGCTAGGTCGAGCATGGTGAAGTACAAGCCCCACATTGTTGCTTCTTTGTTATCTGGAATATATTTAGTAAAGAGTGCCATAAATGAGGGAAATTGAAACGCATAGGCAAGCCCAATAAGGAATTGTGCAACGTAGAGTTCCATTGGAGTTGAGATGAAGAGGAATGAGAGGGGTATGAAACTTGCAAAAAGAAGACTTCCAAAGATAAACCAGAAGTCATCTCTGTCTCCACAAATTTTATCAATAATGAACGCTGCTGGAATTTGGGCGATGCTTTTTGTAAGGAGGTAGATAGCGATTGCGATGCCGGCCACTTCAGCACTTCCGCCATCTATGAAATCAACAACGAAGAGTGAAAAAATTGGACCCAAGAGTCCTGCCGCGGCAAAGAAGACTACGTCTCCAAAAATTAGAAATTTTATGACCGGATTTGCTCGGAGGAGTTCTCCAAATGGAAAGAAAGATTGTCGTTTCATTTTTCTTCAAGATTAAGACAAACAGAATTAATACAATAGCGTTTTCCAGTTTCAGTAGGGCCATCTTCAAACATATGTCCTAGGTGTGACCCACATTTTGCGCAAACAACTTCTGTGCGTGTCATACCGTATGACGTATCTGTTTTCATTTCGACGGATCCGGCAATAGCATCATCAAATGACGGCCAGCCAGTACCAGAATCAAATTTCTTTTCGGAAGTGAATAGGGGATTTGCGCAGACCTTACAATTAAAGGTTCCTCGTGTGTCTGTATGGACAAATTCGCCACTAAAAGGAGCTTCAGTTGCTCCTGTTCTGAGGACTGCATATTCCTCAGGTGTGAGGCGTTTTTTTAATTCTTCTTCGCTCTGCATACCCATTGCCTCTATTCTAACAGGAGTATAATACAGAGTATATGAAAAAACTCTCACTTTTAGCCTTTCTGGCGTTAGTAGCTTTGGTGATTCCTCTTAGCATTGTGCACGCAGCACAAACACAGGTAGGTAAAACGGTCACTATTTCACAGGCGCTTCCCGAAAATGCCTATATTGCTGGACAAGAGGTATATGTATCCTCTACGGCGGAGAAAGATTTGCTCGGTGCTGGAGGAAAGGTTACGGTAAACGCTCCAGTCATAGGTGATCTTATGCTTGCGGGAGGTAGCGTTAATATCCTTGATTCTGTAGGGGGAGATGTTCGGGTAGCAGGAGGGGATGTAACGGTTGCAAAATCTGTTGGTGGAGACCTTTTTGTATTTGGTGGCACTGTAACCATTCTTCCGTCAGCAACTATTGGCGGGGATGTCATTATTTTTGGAGGAACCGTTGACATACAGGGCGCTGTGCAGGGAAGTTTGAAAGTGCATGCAGAAAGTGTGACGATTAATGGTGTTGTTATGGGGCCGGCTTCAGTAAAGACCACTGACTCGGTTTCTTTTGGAGAAAAAGCCGATTTTCGATCTTCGCTTGCGTATTCTGCTCCAATTGACGCAACGATAGCCGAAGGGGCAAAGCTGGGGGGCGAAGTTGTGTTTACAAAAGAAGACGGCAAATCTTCTAACGATAAGAACATAATTGCAGGAATTCTTGCCATTGTAGGCATCATGATGCTCATTAAATTCGTAGGGATTCTTTCTGTTGCACTGGTGATTGTCTACACATTTAAAAACACCTCACTTGCTCTATCTACGCAAACTATTCAAAGATTTTGGCCGATGGTTGGGGTTGGCTTAGTTGCAACAATTGTTATTCCTATAATCCTAGTCCTATTATTTGTGAGTGTGGTTGGTATGTATTTTGGGTTTATTCTTCTTGCGTTGTACCTTTTTGCACTCCTCGTTGCAGGTGTCTTTATGTGTATTACTACCGGAGCCCTTCTCTCAAAGCTGATTCAGAAAGAAGTGAAGATTGATTGGAAGTGGACAATTCTTGGTACTGTGGTAGTATTTGTGTTGCCGTTCATTCCTTTTCTGGGCTGGGTGGCGATTCTAGTTCTTTTCTTTGCTTCCATGGGTGCTGTCGCAATGAGCCTCTGGCGCGATGCGAAAGTGAAGATGGAAGGGTAGAGATTTAAGAAGGTAGTATAATTCATTAGTAAGTATTAGTATCCATTAACTTACATTCATTATGTTTGAAAGTACAAAAGGTTTACTTAAAAGATTTTTCGGTGAAGGAGACGTAGCGAGGAGGGGTAAAGCTCTTGGGCAGGATTTAAAGGACAACCCAAAAAAACCAGCTCCTTTTCGTTAGTCTATGTCCTCGCTTGGTGAAATAGCTCCTGATTTCACACTTGCTGATCAGGACGGGAAGGAACACACGCTCTCAAACTACCGTGGGAGGTGGGTTCTTTTGTATTTCTACCCAAAAGATAACACTCCTGGGTGTACTAAAGAGGCCTGCATGATTAGAGACGCCTTCCCTCGTTTTGAAGGTGTTCACGCACATGTGTTTGGTATTTCTGTTGATTCAGTTAAAAGTCATAAGAAATTTGCGGATGAGTATCAGTTACCGTTCTCGCTTCTTGCTGATGAGCAAAAAGAGGTGGTAGGGAAATACGGCGTATGGGGCGAGAAGAAAATGATGGGTCGCACCTACATGGGCACCAAGCGCACTTCATTCCTGATAGACCCAAATGGCATCATCAAAAAAGTGTACGAATCCGTAAAGCCTGAAGTGCACGCAGAGGAAGTTCTTGCGGATCTTCAATCATTCAATGCGTAAACTGTTCGCACGACGTGCTCGTGCAAAAAAGATCGTTGCGTATTTGAAGTCGACGTATCCAAAACCGAAAAGTGAACTTCTCTATCAAACACCATTTCAATTTCTCGTAGCTGTCGTTCTCTCTGCACAATGCACCGATAAGGTAGTGAATAGAGTAACTACTCCGCTCTTTAAAAAATACAAAACCGCTTCTGATTTTGCACGGGCAAATACTAGGGTGTTTGAGAAGGAAATTTCTTCAGTCACGTTTTACAAAAATAAAGCTCGGCATATTATTGCCACAGCAAAGAAAACGCTCGAGGATTTTGAGGGTAAGGTTCCAAGAAGTGAGGCTGGTCTCGTTACTCTTCCAGGCGTTGGGTATAAAACTGCACACGTTATTTTGAATGAGCTCTACGGGATATCTAAAGGGATTCCGACAGACACTCACGTGAAGCGTTTTGCCAAGCGGTTTGATCTCGTTGACTCGAACGATCTCAAGAAGATTTCTAAAGAGCTTGAAGTGCTTATTCCAAAAAAAGACTGGAAGTATGTAAATAACGGTCTTGTTTTGTATGGGCGGTATGTGTGCCCTGCACGGCCTCATGCATGCAAAGAACACCCTCTGACACGGTTATGGCCTGATGCCAACAAGCGTTGGCCGAAGACGAGGTTATAGAAAAAATTTGACAGCTTGGTTTGAGATGGTACAATCAAAGCATGAGAGGAGGCGAACACCAACATGATGAAGATTTTCTTGGATCGTATGAGGGAGACGGGGAGAAATATAAAGCACATCAACCCAAGCTCGTGTCGGCTGAGCTTCGTAAGAAAATCATTACTGCGGCACGTGTCACTATTTGGACATGGCTTGGGGTTGTTGGTGGTGGTGTTGCAGGGGCGGCAGTAGGCGGACCCGTGGGAACGGTTGGCGGAATGGTAACTGGAGGAATTGGCGGTTTTGCGCTTGGCAGGGCACTAGTGAATTCTGAAAAGAAGCCGAAATCTTAAGGTTAATCTGTCTTGTCTTTCAATATATTCTCAAAACCCGAAAGATTACTTTCGGGTTTTTGTATACAATATGAATATGAATATTCAAGATCCTGCTGTTGTGAAAAAATTTCGCAGGACTGTATATATTTTTTTTAAAAATAACGGGAGGTATACGTTGCCATGGAGAAAAACTAAAAATCCATATCGGATTCTGGTCTCTGAAATAATGCTCCAGCAGACCCAAGCAGATAGGGTGATTCCAAAATATAAGGCGTTTATAAGAAAATTTCCGACGGTGCACACACTCGCAAAGGCACCTCTTAGCGAAGTACTGAGGGAGTGGCAAGGCTTAGGTTACAACCGTCGAGCGAAAATGCTCCACCAAGGCGCAAAAGTCATTGTTGAAAAACACGGAGGCAAGATTCCACTTCTTTACAATGAGCTTGTCGAATTGCCGGGGATAGGAGACTACACTGCAAAAGCTGTGCGTGTGTTTGCGTGGAATGAACCGGAGGTAATGATTGAAACCAACATCCGTAGCGTTTTTATTCATCATTTTTTTCCAAATAAGGTTGCAGTAAGCGATGAAAATTTACACCCATATATGGGTGAGTTTTTGGATAAAAATAATCCTCGGGAATGGTACTCGGCGTTGATGGACTATGGGAGTCATCTGAAGAAAACCATTCCCAATCCGTCCCGCAAGAGCAAACACTATGTGAGTCAAAAGCCCTTCAAAGGTTCAGACAGGGAAATACGTGGGACGATACTCCGCTCACTTGTTTCACGGTCGAAATCTTTACCAGTCCTTTTAAAAGAACTTAATTTTCCACAAGATAAAATAAAAAGACAAATTACTGCACTCAAGAAAGAGGGCTTAATTGTGATTCGAAAAAATAAAGCACAGTTACCATAACTACTCCGATTAATCGGAGTAGTTATGCTTTAATGCTTGGTCTAAAGGGTGTCTTTGATACGAAATGAAAGAGGTACGCCGAGTAGAATTACTGCACCGAAGACGGCGAAAGCATATTCGAACGGAGTGTAAAAAAGCATAATACTTCCAAGAACTGGACCTATAATCGTGGCGCCTTGCCGAAGCGCACGGAAGACACTGATGAGTTCACTGTCTTTTGCTCCAACTTTTTTGAAGAAGTATGTTTCAGTTGCAATTTCAAGCAGTGCCCCACCAATGTGTATGCTAACCACCAGAAGTGCGAGCACAATAAGTCCTGCGCCGTTAGCTAATGACAGCCCAAGGAAGCTAACTCCAGCTATTACAAATCCTCCAATAATGAACTCCTTTTCGCCAAATTTTTTGTCAGCTAGATATCCTATAGGAACCTGTAGAAAAATATATGGCAATGAGGAGAGTGCGATTATCATTCCAATAGCTGCCCACGAGAGTCCTGCGTGGTTATGTAAGTAGAGAGGGATATAAATATTACTCCACACGAATAGAAATTGAAGAAGTACATGTGCACCCATGACGGCGGTAAGCGATGAATTTTTCAATACCAATGTGACTGCATCCCATACTTTTACATTCGTGTGTTCTACATGCGTAATGCCGGAGAAGAATCTAAATGAAAGATAGGCGCACGCAAGGAATGCCCCTGCGCTAATTATAAAAACACGCCAATAATCACCATTTGTTAACGCACCCGCAATTATTAGGGATGCTATTGCGACCGCAACATTACTTGCTGTTAAAAATATTGCGCGCGATGAGCCAGTACCTTCTTCGTTTGAACCGACGATTTTTTCTAGAATGACATCAAGAGCAAGTGCCACTATCCAGCCCGCAACCCATGCGACCATAAACAATCCGAGAATGAGAGGAGTGGGAAGCTTGAAGGAAAGACCAATGAGGGCGAACGCTGCAAAGCATGCGGAAATAATGAGTACGCGATGAGTGCGAAACTTTCTGAACAAATGTGGGGTTGCCAACACAGCAAAACCCGCCAAGATTGATCCAAAAGCAAATACGAGTCCGACAGCAGACTCAGGGATGTGCGTTGCGAGAAAAGTGGAGTAAACGAGATAGGGAAGATACACGCCCATCGCACGAAGGAAGTTGCCAAGGTGTATGGCATTACCTGAAAGATATTTCATCCACGGAGTATACCTCGTGAGGTATACGCCCGGAATGCACTCCGGCTTTAAGGTCTGGGTAGTGGGTAATAAAAATGTGCTAAACCCGGGTTTAGCACAAAAAAAAGTGTTTGTCTGTCAGATAGGAGGGCTATTTGGGATATTTTTTGCGTTTTAGTTCCACAATTTGTGCTCCTTTAGGCCACTGTGCTCCCGAGCAGTATACGCACACATAGGTGACGGACCCCTTATAGAGAACTTTATGAGACGGAAGTTTATCGGGATGGTTAACACAACGCTTAATTCCCTCTAATTTCCATGGCATATATTTAAACGCCTATTAAGACTGGTATTACCATTGGACGCTTTGATGTCTTCTGGAAGAGGTAACGCTCCACAGTGTCAGTAAGGTTTGCTTTTATGTATTCAAGGTCGACAGGGTTCATGCCGAGGGCGAGGTCTTCCGTGGTTTTCTTTATGAGTAGACGAGTTTCTGAAAGCAAACCTTGAGACTCCCTTAAATACACGAATCCACGCGAAATAATATCGGGAGATTTCTTTAAGGTGCCTGTGCGCAAGTTTACAGTGGCAATAATGACGAACATGCCATCTTGTGCAAGCGACTGGCGGTCTCGTATAACCACTTCCTGCATGTCACCAATAGCAAAGCCGTCCACCATCATAGGATTTGAAGGAATTTTTTCCTTACGAACCGTCATGGTGGTGCCGTTTTCAATTTCTATGACGGTACCGTTATCAGGTAAGACGACATTTTCTTTAGGAAAGCCACTCGCAATCTGCGCATTGGCATGATATTTGAGCATTGAGAAGAATCCATAGGCTGGCATGAAGAATGCTGGGTTCACTTGTTGGCGCATCCAAACAAGTTCGCCTGTATTTCCGTGCCCTGTTGAGTGAACATCTGAAGAGCGATAGTGGATGAGATTTACATTGTGTCGAAGAAGATTGTCTTTTAGTTTTTGCACGCGTACTTCATTACCAGGAATAACTGATGAAGAAAGAATGATGGTGTCGCGCTCAGTAAAGGCAATGTTCTTATGTTTTTTTGTAGCGATACGCATCAGGGCTGCGGTGTCCTCACCTTGTGAGCCTGTAGCAATAATGACAATGCGATCTGCTGGGTAGTCATTGATATCTTCAGCGCGAATCATGGTGCCTGGCTTTGGGGTAAAGATATTTGCACGCTGAGCGATTTCAATGTTTGTCTTGATAGATCTACCTTCAGTAATTATTTTCTTACCGAGGTTTTCAGAAACCTTGATGATGTGAATCATGCGCTCAAACTGGGACGAGAATGTTCCGATGATGAGGCGCCCCTTCACTGACTTAATGATGTCTTCAAGGGTTGTATAGACGCGCGATTCAGGAATTGAGAAACCATCTCGCTCAGCGTTTGTAGAGTCAGCGATGAATATAAGATTTTTATCTTTTCCGAGCGCACCCCAGTGTTTTTCTTCCTTCGGGGTTGGTATGCCGTCTTCGTGTTCCAATCGTAAGTCCCCAGAAATCACGATGTTGCCGTGCTTGGTTTGGATTGAAAGACCCATAGCGTCTGGAATGGAATGGGTAACAGGGAATGTTTTTACTATGACTGGGTCTCCTCCAGGCAAACTCACTGAAACGCGTCCACCGGGCTCGATGACTCGAACATCAATGTCGGCAATGTGTGGAAATTCTTCCTGGCGACGCTTAATCATCAAGGACGTAAGGTACTGCGTATAGATTGGTGGATTACCAATACGATCAATGATGTAGGGGATACCGCCAATGTGATCGAGGTGTCCGTGTGTTATGAAAATACCCAAGATGCGATCTTTGTTTTCTTCAAGGTAGCGAGTGTTTGGAAGTATGTAGTCGACACCGGGGGTTGCCTCTTCTGAAACGAATTGAAATCCAACATCTGAAATAATGATGCCTTGTGGCAATTCAAAAATCATCATGTTGCGACCTACTTCCTCAACGCCACCTATTGGCATAATGCGAACCGTGTCTTCATTCAATGGAGGAAGTACCACGCGGTCGACTGCGTTCATGTCGCGGATTGAAGGCTCTCTTGGTGGGGGAGTTGCACGCATTGGGCGGTTATTTGAACGAGGTCGAGCGTGCCTTCGTGGTCCATTACCTGGAGCGCCTTGAGGCCGCCGAGGTCCACGTGATGGTCCTTGTCTTCCCGAACTTGGAGCGCTTGGCCTGGCAGGTTGCCCCATTCCTCTTCCAGGGAGTGCGTTAAATGGGCGCGCTCGGCCAGTGCGAGTATTTTGAGTAGGGCGCGGTTTATCTCTTGACTGTGGGTTTGGACCTCTAGATGGAGTGTTCATGTGTTTTAAGTGTGTTTACTATTTTATTTTTTTAATAATTTTTTTGAAGATGATTTTTGTGTTTCCTTTTTTAATACGGTGATATTATTTTCTGAAAATTGGCCAGATTCGTTCGGTTTTAAGATACCAATTGTCTGCAGTGTTGAATCTGTCACTCGGATTTGCAATGGTTCCAAGTGTCATACCTCCGAGATTTTTTGGTGTTACATACACGAAGTATGGTGTGTATAAGAAAACGGCAGCGGTATCATTGGTTATGTCTTTAGCAATTGAGCGAGCTCTTTCTAGTCGAAGCGAAGGGTCAGCTAATGTGCGTAGTGCAGTGAGCTTCTTGTCTGCCTCAACATTAGCATAGAGTGCAATATTAAGACCTGGGTCGTTACGCTGACTTGAGTGCCAGAAGGCAAAAAGATCCAAGTCTCGTCCCACAACTAGACCAAACAGCAGGGCATCGTATTTGCGTGGACGAATAACTCCAACATTCAAATCATTTTGATCAAAGAACTTCAATTCTACTTCAGCACCAATCTTTTTCCAGTCTTCCGCAACGAGCTCTGCTGTTCGTTTCAATTCAGGTACATTCGAGGTTGAAAGCGAGAAGGAAAGTCTTTGGACTTCTTTCTTTTTCCCACTTCCGACTGTTTTTATAAAAACACCGTCTTCCCCAGCTTTCCAACCAGCTTTTACAAGAATTGCTTGCGCCTCTGCCACTCGAGTATCGGAAGATCGCTGATCTTTCACAATATTCCCAATAGAATCAGGAGGGAGTGGCCCGTCGATGACGGAACCGTGACCTCGAAGCACTGTACTCACTAGAGCGTCTTTGTCAACTGCACTGTTCAATGCCTTCCTAACCGCTGTCTCGGCAAAAATCTTATTTTGGCTTTGATTAAAGAAAATACTGAATACTCGTCCCAGTACCGCTTCGTTTATTGTGTGTGCACCAACAAGGTTTGTTGTAAGAATAGAATGAGCTCCATCAACTTCGCCTTTGTTGAGAGCATTTTTCAAATCGTCTCCATTTGCATATATTTTGAAAATAAATTGCTGTATGTAGGGAATCCTTGTGCCTTCCGAAACGCCAGTAAAACGATATTCAGTTGGAATGCCAGAACTATTGCGTTTCAGATCGGTCACTTTATATGGCCCAGACCCTATAGGGTTTGCATTTATCGTACTGAATGGAAATTCTTCGGGAGTTACATTTTTCCAGATATGTTTTGGCAAAATACCCAGTGTCATATTTTCCAAGAAGGGTGCGTAAGGGCTTTTAAGTGTAAATGAAATTGTTTTTGGATCAACAACTGTTATGCTCACACCCTCCCAATCTGCTCGGCGCGGACTTTTAATATTGGGATTTCCTGTTGCCTCTACAGTAAATGCAACATCTTCGGCAGTCACAGGAGTTCCGTCATGGAAACGAGCACGATCGTTTAATGTAAATGTGTAGGTTAGTTGGTCATCGCTTATTGTGTATGACTCGGCTAGGTCAGGCGCGAGTGAACCGTCTTGTTTTGCACGGAGTAAGCCTGAAAATACTAATACCGTGAGATCTCGGTCAGTATCAGAAATAGCTAACAATGGGTTGATAAACCGAGGTGACTCAGCAAGTCCTTCTGTGTAGGTGCCACCTCGTGCGGGTACTTCAACGGCGAGCGCCAAAGAGATGGAGGCGAGCATTGATGCCGTACTGAAGGCCATAAGCACACCGAAAAACCCAATAACCAACCAATCAGATGGCTTTAGAACAACTGATACTGCCTCAAGTTTTTGAAGCGAACGGGTTGTTCGATTTTTGAGAAATGCACGAAGAAATGCTCGTAGTGATGCCATTTGTATGGAATGAGAACGAATCGCGTCTTAATTGACGGGCGATTTTGAATTACTAAGCCGTAATCAGCGCAAGTAGTGCCGAGAGAGCAAATAACACCGCAAGAACGATTGAGCTTCGGAAAAGGAACAGCTCTGCTCCGCGTCTGGTGTAGAAACTTTCTTGTGTACTGTCGCCAAAGGCACCTCCCAAGCCTGCTCCACGCTGTTGGAGAAGGATTGCTCCTATAAGGAGAATTGAGAGAATGACTTGTGCTCCTGGAAGGAGACTGTGAATGAGAGCCATAGTGCCTGTTCGCTAGGATACCACGGCCATTGAAAAAGAGGCAATACTCCTGTTGATGAGACATTGAAGGAATAGATAGAGTGTGACCGTCACTTTATTGACTGTACAAAGGCGTTTCCTTATACTAACCAGACATCATGGGTACATACTCATGCCTTTAGTTCTAACGAATTGATATCAGATATGGCTAAAACGAAAAAGACTTCGTCTACAAAAACTAGTGTTCAAGCGAACACAGGAGTATCTATTCGCCCTTTGAGTGACAGAGTAGTAATCAAACCACTTTCAGCCGAGGAGGCTGGGTCGCGAACACTTTCGGGTATCATTATTCCCGATACAGCAAAGGAAAAACCTGAACAAGGGAAAGTTGTTGGAGTAGGTCCTGGTAAATGGGATGAAGATGGTGAAAAACGAATTCCAGTATCAGTAAAAATTGGAGACAAGGTAATGTTCTCAAAGTATGGCTACAGTGAAGTAAAAGTGAACGGTGTTGAATATTTTATTGTGAACGAATCAGATATACTCGCAGTTCTTAATTAGCCAATAGCCACTAGGGTATAGGGTTTAAATTTCCCTACACCCTACACCCGACACCCTAAACCCTAATCACTAACAAAAACTAATCATGGCAAAAAAAATTCTTTTTGAAGCAGACGCACGAAATGCAGTAAAGACTGGTATTGATATTGTTGCGCGGGCAGTAAAAGTTACGCTTGGGCCTCGAGGACGCAATGTCATTCTCGATAAAGGCTACGGTGGACCACACATGACGAACGACGGCGTCACTATTGCAAAAGAAATCACCCTCAAAGACAAATTCCAAAACATGGGTGCAGAGCTCGTGAAAGAAGTTGCAAGCAAGACTAATGATATGGCGGGCGATGGCACCACCACTTCAGTTGTTTTGTTTCAAGCGCTTGTTGATGAAGGTATGAAACACACAGCGATGGGCTTGAATGCTATGGGTATTCGCACCGGTATGGAGCACGCTGCAGAAGCTGCGGTGAAGGCACTCAAATCAATGGCAAAGCCAGTCGCAGGAGACAATAAAGTCATCAAGCAGGTGGCAACTATCTCAGCAGAGTCTGAGGACATTGGTAAAACAATCGGTGAGGTCATAAAAGAAGTTGGTCAAAATGGTGTGGTGACCGTTGAAGAGTCACAGTCGTTTGGTATTGAAAAAGAAGTTGTAGAAGGTATGGAGTTTGATCGAGGATATGTTTCGCACTACATGATTACGAATCCTGAAAGAATGGAAGCGGAATATCGTGATGCACCTATTCTCGTTACTGATAAAAAAATCGCTTCAATTCAGGAAATTCTTCCAATATTAGAAGCCATTGCAAAGACAGGCAAGAAAGAGCTCGTCATTATTGCAGACGATGTAGAAGGGGAAGCGCTCACAACATTTGTGGTGAACAAACTTCGCGGAGCTTTCAGTGTGCTCGCAGTAAAAGCCCCAGGATACGGCGATAGAAAGAAAGACATGCTTGCTGATATCGCTTCGACAATCGGCGCTACTGTTGTTTCTGAAGAAACAGGTATGACCTTAGACAAGGTGGATATTTCAGTTCTTGGTCGCGCACAGAAAGTTATTGCAACAAAAGACTCAACAATCATTGTTGGTGGAAAAGGAAAGAAGTCTGTAATTGACGCACGTGTTGCATCTTTGAAGAAGCAACTTGAAGCAATTACTTCTAAATTTGATAAAGAAAAAATTGAAGAGCGTATCGCAAAGTTGTCAGGTGGCGTTGCAGTTATTCGTGTTGGTGCTGCGACAGAAACCGAAATGAAGTATTTGAAAGATAAAATTGAAGACGCGGTGAATGCCACGAAAGCTGCCATTGCTGAAGGTATTGTTCCTGGAGGTGGTACTGCTCTCGTCAAAGCTGCAGCAAAAGCTGAAGCAGATGCAGATTGGAAAAGCATGTCCAAAGAAGAGGAAATTGGTTTTCGCATCGTTCTTTCTGCTCTCTTGAAACCCCTTAAACAGATTGCAATGAATGCAGGCAAAGAGAGTGGGGAGGTGATTGTTGAGGCAGTAAAGAAGGCAAAAGGTTTTGCTGGATACGATGCAGTGAAAGACGAAATTGTTCCCGATATGATGGTTGCTGGAATCATTGATCCAGTGAAAGTAACTCGAGGTGGGCTTGAGCATGCAGTTTCCGCAGCAGCTATTCTTCTTACTACTGAAGTTGCTATTGCGGAGGAGCCTGAAGAAAAGAAAGAAGTGGGTGGCGCTCCTGGAGGTGGAATGGACTACTAGCTAGTGGTTAACGTTTAGGTAAGAAAATTAATTCATTTTTAAAAATCCCGGCATTTGCCGGGATTTTTAATGGTATAAAACTATACGATATATCGTATAGTTTTGAATGTTCTGAAAATTACTATGCGGTAATTTTCAGAACATATACCGGTAGCATAAGCCGGCGGTTGGAGGTTGAAAGTGCCTGTCCGCTCTTGACAAATCTAACTTTTGGGATTACTATCCTAGAATAAGTTTTTATATTTTATTTTGAAAAGTATGGCGAAATCAGAAGCATTGGATAAATCTCCTAAGTCAGAGAAAGTAGACCCGAGAAGTGACAAACAAGAGTCGGCTGGTAATCAGGAGCATCCATCTGCTGACCGTGAACCGCATCCAGGAAATCCACACGGCGAAAATTTTGACCGTTGGGAATGATTTTAGCACCCGTTGTTAGCTTCTCAGCTCTGAGGTAGTGTTTTTTGTATTAGAGGTTTTATTTATTGTTATAGTATCGAAATCATGTCTCACAGAAAGTTTGAAGACCATTATCCAAAAGATCGACATGAGGCTCGTGGACTCAGAGGCAGTTTCAAGGGTGCGGCTAAATGCATTAGGGATGGATGGGCGGGCATTCTTCGCGAATGGCGCAGGAATGAAACATCAAAAGCATAAATTATTGGGAAGATTAAAAATCTGATATAATAGAAGGAATATGAATATTCTTTACATTGTTCTTGGCGTAGTTGCTGTCGTTCTTGGGTGGCTTGCATTTGCATACAACAACTTTATTACTCTTCGCGTCCGTGCCAAGGGAGCATGGTCTGACATTGAAGTGCAGATGAAGCGTCGCTACGATCTCATTCCTAACCTCATTGAAACAGTAAAGGGCTACGCGACACATGAAAAGCAGGCATTCGAGAATGTAAGTAATGCACGCGCTACCGCTATGGGTGCATCATCAGTTGGCGACCACGCACAGGCAGAAAACATGCTCACGGGAGCATTGAAGAGTATCTTTGCAATTGCAGAAGCGTATCCAGACTTGAAAGCAAACCAAAACTTCTTGGAACTTCAGCGTGAACTTTCTGACACTGAAAATAAAGTAATGGCATCTCGTCGTTTCTATAATGCCAATGTTATGAGCTTGAACACTGCTATTGAGCAGTTCCCGGGAAACCTTATTGCAGGTATGTTTAAATTCACACAAATGGAACTCTTTGAGCTTGCTGGAGGCGAACAAGCTGCGAAACAACCTGTCGTAGTGAAATTTTAGCCATTAGCCACTAGGGTGTAGGGTTTAGGAAGTTTCCCTATTGGCTAAACCCTAATTACTAACCCCTGCTTCAATGTCCACTCTCTATCAAGATCAATCCTCAAACATTCGAAAAACGTGGCTTCTCATGGGAGTGTTTCTTATTGTGGTTATTGGCATTGGGTGGGGAATTTCTTGGTACTACAACTCCTCAGCGATTCTCTATGTTGCCGTTGCTTTCGCACTAATGATGAATGTGGGGAGCTACTGGTTTTCTGACAAAATTGTTCTCTCAATGACACACGCTCGTCCTGCGACACGTGAGGAATTTTTTGACTTTTATACTGTTGCTGAAAACCTTGCTATTACTGCAGGTCTTCCGCTTCCAAAACTTTTTGTCATTAATGACCCAGCGCCAAATGCATTTGCAACTGGTAGAAATGAAAAGCATGCGGTGGTCTGTGCAACGACAGGGCTTTTGGCAATCCTGACTCGAACTGAACTTGAAGGAGTGATAGCCCACGAAATGAGTCACATAAAAAATCGCGACATGCTTGTGATGACGGTTGCTGTTGTTCTCGCAGGCTTTATTGCGATTATTGCGGACATGTTTATCCGTATGTCTTTTTTTGGGGGAGGAAATCGTGATAACGACAGCAAAGCAGGTGCTCTTTTTGCAATTCTAGGTATTGTTGCCGCAATTTTGGCACCCATTGCCGCACAACTCATCAAACTCGCTGTATCTCGCAAGCGCGAATTTTTAGCGGATGCATCAGGGGCACTTCTCACGCGCTATCCTGAAGGTTTGGCATCAGCTCTGAAGAAAATTAGTTCATATGGTGCTCCAATGCGAAATGCAAATACGGCAACTGCACATCTTTTCATAGCAAATCCTTTTGGCGCTGGCGCAATGAAAGGTGTCACTAAATTATTTATGACTCATCCTCCAGTTGAAGAGAGGATTAAGGCTTTGCTTGATTGAGAGTAGGCGAGTATACAAAAACGGTACAAGAAGTGATTTGATATATCATATCAGTGATACGGTGTATCAAATTACTTCTGCGTGCAGAGACACCACTAAAGTTTCACAAGATGTTTCAAAAATTCCAGACCAGCTCCAGCAACCGCGTGCACACCGACCTCTACACCTAGGTGCTTTATGGTCTCTACCACCCCAGTTGCTCCTGCCGCACCTGTAGCAACTCCTATGATTTTTGTTTTTTCAAATGCCATACGGGTGAAAGATGAGGGCTGATAAAAATCGACCTTTCATCTATAAAACTCAAGTTTTCACGCAAAGGTTGCACAAAATCGACTTTGTTGTGCAATAAAAAATTCCCCCAGATGGGGAATAATAAGGTACACCTAACAAGCGAGTGCACTCGCTTGTTAGGTGTAAATTCGCTATCCAACTTTCTGAGAGCGTCCAAAAAATTCAGCAAGAAGCGCTGCACCCTTGCGACCCTCTAAGGACTGTCCCCCGAGTCGTGCACCAAACATTCTTTCTGAGCTGGTTACTTCTGCCATAGAGTTTTAAAATTTATTTTTTTATAAAATATCGACCTTTCATCTATATAACTTTTGGAAGTGTTGGAAAGTTACACAAAAGCAATTTGTGGGGCATTTTCTCTATGCTGGAAAGAGCTCCTCGTGTGTGCACGGGAAATAAATTCTGTTTCATGCACGATACGCAGTTCAATAAAGAATCTATCTCGGCGCTTTTGTCGATTTGAGAGCAGTGTGTAGGAATATCCCGTTGCTTCAGGTACTGATTTTAGTGGTCGTTTTTCTACAGTATCTGGTTTCATATTTTGAAGTGCTTTTGCAAACACTTCCTCTTGTAGTACTGAGGATTCTGCGTTCAAGTTCCGAATATGGTATATAAAAGAACACAGGCTGAAATGGAGGCGTCGGATAGCGGTTTATTCCACCACCTTGGAAAGGTGGCGTACCGAAAGGTACCGAGAGTTCGAATCTCTCCGCCTCCGCCAGAATTCGGAATTTAAATTTCCACAAAAAATAGTGTCGATGTGAAATTTAAGTTAGAATAGGACACATGCATTTTGAATACATCAATGGAATAATTTTTCTAGCATCTCTCTGCGGTCTTGCTGTTGCAGTGTACATTCGCTATAAGAAGACACGGAAAGAAATACTTGTGTGTCCGATACATTTTAATTGCGAGGATGTAATACATAGTAAGTACGCAACTGTACTCGGTGTTCCTATAGAGATTATTGGTCTTTTCTACTATGGATTTCTTGCGCTCATATATGGGACAGCGGTAATGATTCCGGGGATTATCACCACACCGATAAGTACAGGGCTCACTTTTGTCACCTCTCTTGCGATGGCGTTCAGTGTATATTTATTATTTGTCCAAGTGATACTGAAGCAGTGGTGTGCATGGTGCCTTCTTTCTTTCGTATCATCCGTCGTAATTTTTTATTGCGTTGTTTTGGTGTAAGCGAGCTCTCGGGCTTAGTGACGGGAGCTGAGTCTCCGTCTCCGCAATGATTCCAGGAATTGACAGATTGATTTACTATTTTATGGTATGATTTCTGAATGGGTTTTCTTGAGAGTATAAGCAGACGTGGGTTAGGGGAGACTGCTCGCAAACTTCGTGAGAATGTTATGTGGGATGTAGCTGACGGAGTCGCTACTGCTCGACCACCACTCAAAGTGGAAGTGTCTATTCCTCCAAATGCTTCTGAGCTTCCTATTGTGGACTATCTCTTCAATCCACTGGGCGATAGTGAAGATTTCCAAAAAAGATTATGGAAAAAAGTCCAACTTCTTTCTCCTGGAACATATGTGACTCGAGACTACGTTGGTGACACAAAAGAAGGAACAGCGCACCCTCATTATTTTGTTATTGATAGGAATGATGCAGGGGCAACGTTATTGTTTGTTGACCCAGAACATTATTTAAATAGAAGTCCGAGAAAGGGGAAGCTTGTTCGTGAAGGTGATATCCGCCCACAGGTGTGTAACCTAATGGCAGTGCGTTTTCAGGAAGGGCAGACCAATCCTGACGTTGCTATGACGCGTTTTCGCACCGGTACACTTCGTGATCCAGCACAGGTCACATTTGAGGCACAACTTACAGAGGCGAGGAATCTTTTTGACAATCAAGGAATACCAACCGAACTTGCTGGACATGAAGAAGAAATTATTCTTCGATTGGTTGTCGAGTCTTCTGCTAACAAACCCATGCTTCTGCAGTCGAGGTATGCAGACAAATCTAAAGACTTAGAGAAATTTATGAGGAAAGGGCAGGGGACTTCATTTCTTCGAGGTAAGGCTCGCTCATTTTGGGGTCTTATGGGTGAATTTTCTGCGCATCTAGATAGAGGCGAATTTAAGTTGCAGGCCGAACATCAGGTAGCTACGTGATAAGAAAATTATTTGTAAGCATATCTCCTCACTTCTAAAGCCCTATTTTCATATGAACGTAGGTTATACTGAGTCTTGACTAACAGTAATATTTTTTTATATGGAAGATGTCACCATTAATTATTTGTCACTTTTTGCTGCCGCTATTACCGCAGTGGTATTAGGATTAATCTGGTATTCGCCACTTGTCTTTGGTAGGCAATGGATGGCGGCGTCAGGCATGACTCCTGAAAAAATGGAGGCGAGGAAGAAGCACGCATCTTTTGGTCTTATTGGTGGATTTCTTTGTCAGATTATTACTGCGTATGTTTTGGTACATTTCGCGATTTTGTTTGATGTTGCGACAGTACCTCAAGCCCTCGCGTTTGCATTCTGGGCATGGCTTGGATTTACCGCAGCGACATCACTCCATGCAGTTTTTTGGGAAGGGAAGCCAGCGCTATACTGGGCGATAAACGCAGGCTATCAACTTGCAACATTCGGAGCGATGTCTTTGATACTCGCACTGTGGCGCTAACATCAAACGCGTGGTATAATATAGATAGCACCAGGTAATCGCTCTTTCACAAGAGAGGAAAGTCCGAACACTTATCGTTACTGCTTTGTAGTAACGGGATGGTAGCGGGTAACGCCCGCACGTTTCCTTGACGCAAGGAACGAGTGCTGCGAACAGAAACGCCGGAGGCGAAAGCCAAGGGCTCCGTTGTGATTTGAAAAAATCACAACGGATGAGATTCACCGTAAGGTGAATATGCAACGGCTAAATGCGTACCAGAGTGCAAGGCCGTGCCTCGCGAAAGCGAGGAGTGCCGCTAGATTTCGACGGTAACGTCGGAACCAGATAAATGGTTGCCGTCCAGCCCCAGTTATATGAAAATAAAACTGGGGCTGGATACAGAATTCGGCTTATCGGTGCGATGCGTCAAAAATTGAGACACCCTCGGTGAAAGCCGGGGGTGTTTCTCTATTTCATTGAATATAAATATATGCCCTAAAAGCAGGGCTTTTTTTATATCTGAGCTCTAATTTTTATATGATACACTTTTTACATACACATTTATTATTAGTGTTATATCTAAAGAATGTATGCAGGATTCTACAAATAGCGTTACTCAATCTCAGTCTATTCTTGGCAAGCTCTCGGGGTATATTGTTGTTGGTCTTGCATTTCTAATTCCAGTTTTCTTTATTCCGAACGCCTCGTTCCCGTTTCAATTTTCAAAAGTATTTCTTGTTCTTGTTGCCCTCGTTGTTCTTTGGCTTCTTTTTTCTGTACAGACACTCCGGAAGGGCGCACTATCGTTTACATGGTCGCGGTTCATGTTTGCGCTATTGTTAGTACCCGCGGCGTATCTCATTGCCTCAATTTTTTCTCCCGTTCCATCCGTATCATTCTTCGGATACCAACTTGATCAGGATACTTTCAGTTTCGCCGCGCTTGCAGCAATTCTAGCAATCGTTACCGCGCTCGTAATAAAATCAGAAAAGCAAATCTTTTCTGTCTTGTTTGGCTTCTTGATTGCTGGATGGGTTGTATTGGTATTTCAGTCAATCCAGTTGTTCTTTAAGAGTCCAATTTTGCCAGCTCTATTTACATCACCAGCAGTAAACACTGTTGGTAGTTGGAGTGATTTTGCTCTCTTTATAGCACTTCTTGCATCACTCATACTCCTTGCTATGGAAGCGCTGACACTTTCCGCTCTTGCGCTCATTGTTCTGTCCGTAACTCTCGTTCTCGCATTGTTTGTACTTGCAATTGCTAATTTTTCTCTCGCGTGGCTCATCCTTGGCGGGGTGGCGTTCGTCATGCTTATTCTTACCTTTACGCGTAATCGTGGAAGGGCATTAGGTAACACTCTTCGTGCAAGCGGTATTGCGGCGTGTCTCACGCTGGTCATTGCAGTTTTCTTTGTCTTCTTTGGTGTCGAATTAGGAAATAATCTACAGAACTATTTCCAAGTACAATCTTTGGAAGTGAGGCCTTCAATGCAAGGTACTCTTGGTATTTTGGAGCATGTGTATGAGAAGAATGCATTTCTAGGTTCCGGACCAAATACATTCTCTCAAACATGGCTTGTTGCTCGCGCTCCAGAGATTGTTGCCACACCATTTTGGAACGTTGATTTTGTTGCAGGCTTTGGGTCTATTCCCACCTCCTTTATTACTGGGGGGATTGTAGTTGGTCTTGCATGGCTCACCTTCATTTTGTGGTTCTTGTATACTGCCGCTCGCGCACTTTTCACAGTGCCGGCAGGTGAAGATAGATCGTACTTCTTAATTGCTGCGACATCTCTTGCTTCAGTGTTCCTCATGCTTGCGCATATTTTCTATGTGCCAAGTGCGGGATTAAGCTTACTTATGTTCCTTTTCATCGGGTTGTTTATTGCGTCCCTGAAAGGCACCGCATTTGCACGCCCAATTAATATTGTCTTCTCGGAGAGTCCGCGTTTCGGCTTTCTATCGGTGTTAGTTGTTGCGGTAACTCTCGTAGTTTCGTTAGTTTCTTTGTACGGTGCTGGTGAAGTGTATGCAAGTGCATTGCAAGAAGGGAAAACAGTGTTGCGTTCAAATGCAGGCGACCTTGCTGGCGCAACAGCCGCAGCTACTCAAGCTGCAGCACTTTCCCCTCAAGATCGTTATTACCGCATGTTAACCACTCTAGCTCTTGCACGCTTGAATGAAATCGTTCAGAAAGGTGGGTCAGATAAAGCTGCGCAAGATGCGTTTCAAGCTGGACTTTCTGATGCAGTTACTGCGAGTACAGCGGCTATAAATGCAAACCCTACGCGTTTTAGTAACTGGATGTCGCGGGCATCAGTGTATGAGACCGTTGTTCCGTTGAAGATCGAAGGAGCCTATGAAAAAGCAGTTGAAACTCTCGAAGAAGCACGGAAGTATAATCCTAGCAGTCCAGAAGTTGACTATCACATTGCTAACTTGAAAGCATTCAAAAATGATACTGCGGGTGCACGCACGGCTGCTCTCGCTGCACTTGCAAAGAAGGCAGATTACACGCCAGCGATCCTCCTATTGGCTCAGCTGTCTTTGAACGAAGGGAAGATTGATGATGCCATTGCTGCAGTGAATGCCGCCATTGTCTTTACTCCTCAAGATTCATCGCTGAAGTATCAGCTCGGCCTATTGGAGCTTTCGGCAAAGCGCTATGAGAAAGCGGCAGCTTCGTTCATGGCGGCACTTGCTATTACTCCCGACTTTGCGAATGCGTCATTTTTCCTAGGGCAAGCTGATGTATTTTTGGGTAAGAAGGAAGAAGCCCTTGTAATCTTCAAAGCTCTTCAGGAAAAGAATGCTGACAATGCAACCTTAAAAGGTGTTATAGATGCTCTTGAAAAAGGCGAAAATCCATTCGAAAGTGGTACCGTTGCACCTACTGAACAACCTCCAGCTGGTGTATAGGACGTGTCTCGGAAATACTACCGTTAGGATTGCCCGAACGTCTGATGTCGTAAGTAGCGTACTGTACGTAGAGAATATGAACACACAAAAATTAACACTAAGAGCGGAAGCTTCACAATAGAGAACTCTGATATGGTGCGTGCCGTTATTGAAGCAATGACGAGACCTATCCGTGGTCTTCATGAGGCAGCATATGTGTTGGCAGGCTTTTCCGTTCTCTCGCAAGTATTAGCACTTGTTCGCGATAGAACATTTGCGCATCTTTTTGGGGCAGGTCCAATACTCGATGCGTATTTTGCTGCATTTCGGATTCCTGACCTTGTGTTTGCCTTCCTAACCTTGTTTGTGTCTTCTTTCGCGTTGGTGCCACTCCTCTCAGGTAAAGACAAAGATGCTCAGGGGGTCATTGTTGGCAATGTACTCTTTGCTTTCGGCGTGAGTGCGGTTGTAATTTCTGGACTGTTATTCTTCGCAATGCCATTTATTATTCCGTTTCTCTTTCCTGGCTTTTCTCCTGAAGTTGTTACGGACACTACTCTTTTGTCGCGCATCATGTTGGTTCAACCAGTGTTGTTAGGTCTCTCTTCAATCGCGACCTCAGTCGTACAGGTGCTCCGTCAATTCATCATATTTGCGCTCGCACCAATTCTTTACAATGTAGGTATTATTGTGGGTGCAATATTCCTATATCCAGAATTTGGTATTGCTGGTCTTGCATGGGGTGTTGCTCTCGGGGCGCTGTTACACGTGTCTGCACAAGTGATTCCAATACTTGGACATGCGCGCCACATTGTACGCCCTTCGTGGAATTCAATCCGTGCATCCATTGTTGAAGTTGCTTTGCCGTCAATGCCTCGCGCGCTCGCATTGTCTGCGCAACAAATTTTACTTCTTGTATTTGCAAGCATCGCTTCTTTAACTGCTGCGGGTACAGTGTCGGCACTCGCGTTTGGATTTAATTTACAATCCGTTCCTCTTACTATTGTTGGTGTTTCATATGCGGCTGCAATTTTCCCCGCACTCTCCGCTCTTATTGCAAAAGGGGACAGGGGATTATTTATGCGTGAAGTGTGGGCAAGTGTTCGCCACATTGTATTTTGGACATTTCCCGCCATAACATTTATTGTTGTTTTGCGTGCACATATCGTTCGTATCATTCTCGGCACAGGTGCATTTTCATGGGATGACACACGGCTTACCGCGGCAGTGCTTGCGTGTTTCGCAATTTCCTTGATTGCGCAGTCCGTCATACTTATTTTTTCCAGAAGCTATTATGCGGCACATTCAACACTTGTTCCTATTGTGGTGAATGTCGGTGGCGCAATTGTAGCGGGTGTAGGCGCATACATTGCGGTCATCTGGATTGCATCTGCCCAAACACCGCGATTTTTCATAGAAGCACTCCTCCGAGTTAGTGATGTGCCTGGGACATCAGTTTTGATGATTCCAATAGTGTATTCGCTAGCGATGCTCGGTGTAGCGTGTGTCTTCGGATATCTTTTTGCGCGTCGATTTGGTTTTGAAAAAGGAGTGTTTCATACTCTCGGTTCATCCTTCGCGGCATCTATAATCGCTGCCACAGGAGCATATGCAGTATTGCAGATTTCCGCTCCGCTATTGCCCACAACCACATTCTTCGGTATCTTCACACAGGGCGTCGGCGCTGTCTTGTTTGGAAGTATATTGTGGCTCCTTGTTCTCTTTGTTCTAAAGAGTCAGGAATTGAAAGAAATTCACACTGCCACCATGCATCTTCTTAAGAAGGGATTAAAGGCGTGGTGAAATTTTTGTCGACTGTATTGCATATTGAATTAATTGCCCTATGAAACATATTCGTAATTTTTCTATAATCGCGCACATTGACCATGGTAAAAGTACCTTGGCTGATCGCATGCTTGAGGTGACCAATACTGTACCTACTCGGAAGATGCGTGAGCAGGTACTCGACCAAATGGATTTGGAGCGAGAGCGTGGCATCACTATAAAGATGCAACCTGTTCGAATGAACTACGCTCTGAATTCTACAAACTACGTTCTCAATCTTATTGATACTCCAGGGCACATAGATTTTGCATATGAAGTATCTCGCGCGCTTACTGCTGTCGAAGGCGTACTTCTCTTAGTAGATTCGACGCAAGGCATTCAAGCGCAGACACTTGCAACGCTTGCTATGGCACGGGATGCTGGATGTGTCATTATTCCTGTCTTATCAAAAATTGATATGCCGGCGTCAAGGGTGCCGGAAGTTCGTTCAGCTCTGGCGCGACTTCTCGATGTTCCAGAGTCGGAAGTCTTGTCAGTCTCAGGAAAAACAGGGGAGGGGGTAGCAGAATTACTTGTTGCCATTGTTGAGCGTGTACCACCTCCCACTACTTCATATCCTAGGGCAGGGCAGGGAGGGAGAGCGCTCGTGTTTGATTTTTCATATTCAGAACATAGAGGGGTGGTGGCGTATGTGCGTGTGACTGATGGCGAGTTGCGCACTAAAGACACAATCTCTTTCATGGCAGTGGGAAAGAAGATGACCGCACTTGAAACAGGATGGTTAGTGCCAGCAGAATTTCCTACCCCGTCTCTTTCAGCGGGTGACATTGGATATGTGGTAACGGGAATAAAGGAGCCTGGAGTTGCGTTGGTGGGTGACACCATTAAGGCAGGAAACTCTACCTTGCCTGCCTACGAGGGCTATAGCACCCCTAAGGCTGTGGTGTGGGCCTCTTTGTATCCTGACAGCCAAGATGGATTTACGCTTCTTAAGCAGGCACTTTTGCGACTCAAGCTCTCGGACGCAGCGCTCTCATTTGAGGAAGATGGCTCTTCAGTTCTTGGAAAGGGTTTTCGATGTGGTTTCTTAGGTATGCTCCATATGGAAATCGTGACTGAACGCTTAACGCGTGAATTTTCTATTACCCCAATCATCACTACACCTTCAATTATGTATGAGGTGACTGATACAAAAGGTAAGACAGAACAGATTTATACTCCAACACAATTTCCTCCGCACGGCATGATTGCATCAGTTCGTGAGCAGTGGGTGAATATCGCAATTATTATTCCACCTTCCTACTTGTCGCCAATGACGCAACTGCTCTATGAGTACGAAGCAACCATACACTCTGCTGATCTGTTTGGTTTGTCAGGATATGGAGACGACAGGCTTCTTATTAAAGCCGAAATGCCACTCCGTGAATTAATGCGTGGATTTTTTGATCGTTTGAAAAGTGTTTCTTCTGGTTTCGCATCACTCTCGTATGAGTTCGGGGAGTTTCGTCCTGCGACCGTCACAAGACTTGATGTTCTAGTGGCAGAAGAATTAGTGCCTGCATTTTCACGGATTATTTCGGAGCGTCGAGTTGAAGAAGAGGCTCGTGCAGTTGTAGAAAAACTTGCGAATACTCTACCTCGTCAGCAATTTGTTTTAAAAATACAATCACAAGCGAATGGTCGTATTATTGCATCACGCTCTCTTTCCGCTATGCGTAAAGATGTGACGAGTGGTTTGTACGGTGGAGATGTTTCAAGAAAAAAGAAGGTGCTTGAAAAGCAGAAGAGAGGAAAGGAGCGACGAGGAGGGCATGCAAAAGTACAAATACCACCAGAGGTATTTTTGAAAATGATAAAACCAGATAGCAACTAGCAGGGTTTAGGGGATAGGGTTTAGCGTTTAGGGAAAAATTCTACAGAGGATTGGTTGTTTTTCCTAGTTCGTCTAAAATTTGTACGTTTGGTAGCGAAGCAAAAATTTTTCCTGGTACTGCGAGCTTTGATTTTCTAATACCGCTTCCGATGATCACATACTCTGAATCGGCAACGGCTTTATCAACGAGTATTAGCCAATCAGTCGGTAGACCAATAGGAGTAATGGCTCCATATTCCATTCCTGTTTCCGTGACTGCTTGTTCCATTGGAGCAAATGATATTTTACGGGCATCCAGCGTGCGACGGGCAAGCCCATTTATATCGGCTCGTGTATTGCCCAAAATAACGCACGCAGCGAACCAAGTTTTTTCGGCTCTTTTTGCTTCCAAAATTACACAGTTTGCTGCTTGATTTGTTTTTACTTGATACTGCTCGCAAAAAGCTCCGGTATCGGATAGATTTGGATCTATTTCGACAACCCCAATTCCATCTAGGTTAGGAAAATTTGAGAGGGCTTTCCCAACTGACTTCGCAACTAACTCCAAGTGCTCTTGAGTAGGAAGTATCTCGAGGATGCCAAGATGGATGTTCATTGCCCTAAACCCTAGTGGCTATTGGCTAATTAAATACAGGGAAGTAGAGCAAGATCATGCTCACGATGACTAAGACCGCTACAACGCTCCAGACTATCTGAACCTTTCCTTTGTGTTTTTTGTCGAATAACATTGAGACAGTATACTAAAAAGTGAGGGTTTAGGGTATAGCGTTTAGTATTCAGAATCTTTTCACTAACCACTAACCACTAACCACTATTTCGAATGACTCCTAAACAATGGAAGCGGCTCTTTGCTCGCACTCTGCTCTGGGCAGGTTTTTTGGTTGGTGGGGCAATTTTGATTGTATTTGCCTTTACCACATGGCATGTGTACACCAAAGAGAGAGATGCTCGCATTCAACATAAAAATGAGGTGCATGCGCTATCTGAGCTTTCAAATCGGAAGGTTGTACTCACTGAAAATCTACAAAAATTTGATACTCCACGAGGAATCGAAGAAGAGGTGCGCAAACGCTTTCCTGTAGCAAAACCAGGAGAAGAGGAGATTATGCTCATTGCCCCAAAACCGACCCCAAAAGCAACAAGTACTTCTAATACCGCTTTTTGGAAAGGATTACTGGACTGGTGGCCGTGGTGAGGGAGGCATTTTCCTCTTCTATCCTGTAGAATGAGAAGGAATTTACGTTTGCGGGATTAGTTTAGTGGCAGAACTGGTGCTTCCCAAGCATCGGGCGGGAGTTCGATTCTCCCATCCCGCACAAAAAGCTCCTGTGATATACTATCCAAACTAATAAATTAAAATTCTATGGATCAGCCAACACAGCAAAAAACAGTCGCAATATACTCAACGCCTACCTGCCATTTCTGCCAGATGACGAAGGAATTTTTCATTGAGAAAGGAATAGAGTTCACTAATTATGATGTCTCTAAGGACCTTGAGCGTCGACAAGAAATGTTCAATATCACCAGCCAAATGGGCGTTCCGGTGACTGTTATTGGGGACGATGTAGTTATTGGTTTTGATAAGGAAAAGCTTTCAGAACTTCTCAACATCACCGTCTAACAAAAAACCCGCCCCTGGCGGGTTTTTTACAGGTTGCTCCTGTTTACACTGAGCGATCTTGCGAGTCGAAGTGTGCCCTCAGCCAGAATCGAACTGACATCCTCTCCTTAGGACGGAGTAGCTCTATCCATTGAGCTATGAGGGCAGTGGGCAAATGTCGCGTGCCCTAGTCTAACACGGTGCTATACTTTTTTGCATGGATGAACAAAAATTGACTGAGATGTATGAGTTTACAAAGGAGAACAATCACATGCTCAAGGCAATGCGTCGTGACGCGTTCATTGGAGGCATTGTGAAATTTGTTGTGTGGGTGGTTCTGTTTATCGTGTTGCCCTACATTGCATGGCTCTTTATTCAGCCGTATTTGCAGGGAGTATTAGACACCTATCAGAATGTTCAAAAGACAACGAGTGCGGTGAGTAACACAACAAGTGTTAATCTTTCTAAATTAGACGAGCTTTTAAAGAAGTTTGGGGGTGGGCAGTAGAACCTAGATTTTAGCCATAAATTCGGCTAGAATACGCAGATTGCTGGGATAGCTCAGTTGGTAGAGCGCGCCCCTGAAGAGGGTGAGGTCCCCGGTTCGAACCCGGGTCCCAGCACACTTCGACTCACTTTGTTCGCTCAGTGTAAACACTGGCGAATGAGGTGAAGTACCTCGAGCGTGTCGAGAGGCACTTCGACTCACTTTGTTCGCTCAGTGTAAACACTGGCGAATGAGGTGAAGTACCTCGAGCGTGTCGAGAGGCACTTCGACTCACTTTGTTCGCTCAGTGTAAACACTAGCGAATGAGGTGAAGTACCTCGAGCGTGTCGAGAGGCACTTCGACTCACTTTGTTCGCTCAGTGTAAACACTGAGCGATAGTACAGTGGAGAAGTATCCTGAGCGAAACGAAACCCTGAGTTTTATCGAAGGGTGAGAGTAGTCGAAGGGCATCCTATGAATTGGTATGTGTATATGGCTCAGGCTCGAACTGGCTATTACTATGTCGGTATTTCTCCGTATCCTGATAAAAGGATTTTAAAGCATAACAATGGGGATGGTTCACAGATGGCTCGACAGCAAGGGCCGTTTGTCTTGCTCTACGTTTCAGAACCATATCTAAATAAAGCAGAGGCAAGAAAAAGAGAAGCGCAGATAAAAAGGTGGAATAGAGAAAAGAAACAGAGATTGATTCGTGGGGAGTGGGACTAGTGGTTTCTTGATGTATTTCCTTATAATCCAATTCTTGGTAGTATGAACGTACAATAATTTATATGGATTTTAAGGATGTTCCTAAACACTACGCTTCTCGTTCGCATGAAAAGATGCAAGAAGTTTTAATGAATCCAAGTGCTCCAGGGCCTGCTATTCATTACTACATGATTCGAGGGGGCTCTGATCAGCGCAATGTGACCGTTTGGGAACCAGGGCTTGTAAATGGTGAATATATCAAGACCTATGGCCATTATCATGTTGGCGACCTTGATGAAAACTATTGGATTATTCTTGGAGAAGGTATTGCCCTTCTTCAGAAACGCGCGCTTGATGCGTCAGGAAATCCTCAGGCGGATGTTATAGAAGAATTTCGGGCGCTCTCTGTGAAAGCGGGGGACAGCGTGTACATGCCAAAAGATTTTGGACACTTGGTAGTCAACACGGGGAAAACATACTTCGTGACTGCCGATGATAGCCCTGTTGATTTTGAGGAGCGTGATCCAGTGTCTTTACCGGGACACGCTGACTATAAGCCAGTACAACAGATGCAGGGATTTGCGTACTATGTTATTGAGAAAGACGGTAAGCCTGCGCTCGTGAAAAATCCAAAATACAAAGAGATTCAGAAAACTGATTTTGGTGGGATACCAGTTGTAGGGTAGGGCACACATATAAAAAACCGCCCTCAAGGGCGGTTTTTTATTTAACCTTTCACTTTGAGCTTTGTTTGACGGTTCTTGTTTATTTTTGGAAGTTTTAGTGTAAGGAGGCCGTGTTTTTCACTCGCCTCAGCTGAGTCGACATCAATTTCAGCAGGAAGGACAATGGTTCGTGCGAATGCTCCCCAATAGAGCTCTCGATACACATACCCATCTTCGCTCACTTCCTTCTGGTCAACGCGCTTTCCCTGTATAGTCACCATGTCTCTAGTGATAGCAATATCCAAGTCTTCTGGTCGTACCCCTGCCACGAGTGCACGGATCATGATATCTGAATCATTCTGGTATACATCAACGGTAAGCTGTGCGGCACCTGGCTCTTCGCGTTCAGGAACAGTAATGGGCCCGCTGTCTTCATCATATGAGTTATTTTGTACCGGTGTTTTTTCTTCAAAGGTATCGAAGTCGTTGTCGAAGTTCGCACCAGTAAGTCGATCAAAGAATGAGGGTTTTTTTGCCATAGTACTAAAATGATTATTGGTTTCTTCTTCTCATAAATATCTTTTCCCACCAGAGTGGACGGGCTAGGCTTTTGATGCGCTCAAGTGCAAGTAGTACGAAAATGATACCGAACCACACGCCTAGAAAAACCGTGAGTGTGGCACCTGATCCGCTAATGATTATAAGGAAATTAAAGAATGCATGCAATAGAATCGCGAGGATAACTCCTATGACTCCGTACCAAATTTTCTGAATTCGTTCGCGATAATATGCAAATGCGAGTGCTCCGCCAATCACCGATGATGAAAGCACATGTACCAGTGTTGCACCAATAAAGCGGAGGTTTCCAGAAACCAAACCTTCAAAGATTTGTCCGTTAGCTAAAGGATTAAAGATAAAAAGTGTATTTTCGAGTGCGGCAAAACCTAGCGCAACAGTAATGAGGTATATTGGAAAATCAATAGGTTCATCAGCATCACGCTTTCGGAGAATCATTACATAGGCAATCAAAAATTTTGTAACTTCTTCAATTCCTGCCCATATAAGGATGAGTGGAAAACTCATAGTGAGATATGTAGCAGCTACTTGTTGAAAGGGAAGTACAATGAGAACGCCCACCATGCCCGAGACAAATGCTAAGAAGATGAGTTTGCGTGGTTCGGGGCGCTTCGAGTCTTCAAAGAGCCAAAAGGTAAGCCAAATGAGTACCGGTATTAAACTCAGGAAGAATGCAGCAAAGGCTGACTGAGTGCTCATAAGAAAAGAGAACATATAAGTATTCTAACGCCTGAATTAGAGGTTAGGGTTTAGCCAATAGGGTATAGGGGGAACTTTTATACAGATGTTCCCTAAACCCCACACCCTAGTGGCTAGCTTCTGGCCAGGGTGCGACCATTAGTAGATTAGTCTCCTTTTGAGGAAGGTATGTCCATATCTCTTCAGTTACGAATGGCATGAATGGGTGGAGGAGCTTCAGGAAGCACTGCAGTGTTTCGTAGAGGAGTTTTTGCCTTGATGCTTTCTCTACATCGTTGCTCTCTTTAAGTATCGGCTTTGATGCTTCAATTATTTCATCTGCGAATCGGTGCCAAATGAAGTGGTACAAAATATCAAACGCAAGGTCGATTCTGAATTTTTCAATGTTTTCAGAAACACTCTTTGTCATCTCGACTACTTCTATAGCTACTAGTTCATCTTCTTTTGTGTACGGAGCATCTGGAGTACTTCCGCCACCATTCTCAAGTACAAATCGAGCGATATTCCAAATTTTATTTGCAAAGTTTTTGTATCCTCGTATTTTCTCTTCAGAGATTTTACTATCAGTTCCTGGTGCCATGCCGGCAATCAAAGAAACCCTCACGGCATCCATACCGTACTTTGCTGCCATATCCAAAGGATCAATGTTGTTGCCTAAGGATTTTGAAATCTTCCTTCCTTGTCCGTCACGAACTAATCCATGAAGATAGACTTTTTTGAACGGTACCTCATTGAGGAGGAATCCACTCATGAGAATCATACGTGCTACCCAGAAGAAGAGAATGTCGTATCCAGTTTCTAGAATTGAAGTTGGGTGGAAAGTTTTTAAATCTTCTGTTTTATCAGGCCAGCCCAAAGTTGAGAAAGTCCAAAGCCCTGAGGAGAACCATGTATCCAGAGTGTCGGGGTCTTGTTCCCAACCTGCACCCTCAGGCGCAGTTACTCCGACGTATGTTTCTTCACACGGCTTGCCGTGAGCGTTAGTCGAACGGTACCATACGGGTATACGGTGCCCGAACCATATTTGGCGTGAAATACACCAATCACGAAGGTTGTCTATCCAATGGAAGTATGTTTTTTCGTATCTCTCAGGTGTAATTTCTACGGCTCTCTTCTCGACAGTCTCACGCATCATTTTCTTCAGAGTCGTCTTCTTTCCATTTTTTTCAAACTCGGTGTTGACCCCTACAAACCATTGACGCTTTATTTGAGGCTCTATAGTGCCTCCACCACGGCTATTAGTCGCGATGTTGTGGACATATTTCTCATCAATTTTATCAATGAGCCCTTTTGCTTTGAGCTTCTCAATGATTAGTGGACGAGCTTTTTTGATGTGATTACCTTGAAATTCTCCTGCTATAGGGAGGAGAAGTCCGCGGTCGTCTATGACTTGCTCTATATCAAGCCCATGACGCTTCGCAATCTCGAAGTCCACTACCGAGTGTGCGGGTGTAATAGTCATAACCCCTGAACCCATTTCCATATCAGCTGCTTCGTCTTTGATTATCGTTGCGGTGATGGGGCCGTTTATCCACTCAAGATCAAATGTCTGACCATGCTTCCATTCTTTATAGCGAGCATCTTCTGGATGCATCACAACATATTTATCACCAAACTTTGTTTCAGGTCGTACCGTGCCGATGACAAATGGTCCGTATTTGAAATAGTAGAATGGAACGGACTCTTCTACATAGTCCATTTCATCATCCGAAACAGTAGTTTGGAGTTTTGGGTCCCAGTTTACGATTCGGTATCCGCGATAAATGAGACCAGCGTTGTACATTCGTACAAAGGCCTCCATGACGGCATGGTATCTCGCGCTATCCATAGTATAGGCATAGCGAGAAAAATCTAATGAGGCGCCGACACGTTTCATCTGCTCAACAATAGTTTTTTCGCTCTCTTTTACGAATACGTCTATTCGTTTTAAAAGTTCATCTCGTCCGAGGTCGTGTCGGGTTTTTTTCTCTTTCTTATAAATCTCTCCTTCGACTTTTGATTGAGTGGCGATTGCAGCAGAGTCGGCGCCAGGAATCCAGAGTGTTTTTTTGCCACTCATGCGAGCGTGGCGAATAAGTATGTCTTCAATAACGAGCATCAATGCTGAGCCCATATGGAGAATGCCGGTAACATTTGGTGGGGGAAGTATCATTGAAAATGACTCCGCGCGTTCTTCCGTACCTTGTGGTGTAACAATAGGTGGGAGGTTGTCGGGATTGAAATAGCCACTTTCTTCCCAGCGTGTATAGATGGCCTCTTCCGTTTCTTTTGAATTATATGGTTGTAGGAATTTTGGATCCATAATAGAGAATGTTACTCTCCAAGCTTTAAATTCCCAAGCGCCGACAAATTGCTTGCGGTATGTGTTCCCGATAGGTGACGGAGATAGCCAGCTACACCAATCATGATGGCGTTATCACCAGTGAGTGTTACATCAGGAAATAAAAGTTGAATGTCTGAAAACTCTTCGTCTATTAATGCGGTAAGTGCGCGCTTGATTTCAGTATTTGCAGAAACACCGCCACCAACCGCTAGGATTTTTGGCTTAGTTGCCTCAAGTGCTCGTTTGGTTTTTATTATCACGACATCGCGTGCTGCGTCTTCAAATGCTTCTGCTATTTGTTCTTTGACTTTATCGTCAATTTTATCCATGTCACGAAGCTTATAGAGCACTGCGGTTTTTAAACCTGAGAAAGAAAAGTCGCATGTATCGTCCTTCGCCATTGGCCTTGGAAAGGAGATTTCATTTTTTTCACCCCGTGCCCGTGACCTTGAAGCAACTTCAGCAATCTGAGGCCCTCCTGGATAGGGAAGGTCAAGGAGGCGTGCCACTTTATCGAATGCTTCGCCGATGGCATCGTCTCTTGTTGCCCCGATATGTTCGTAGACAAAAGGCTTTTTCATTACCACAAACTCTGTGTGTCCACCTGAAATAAGAAATGCAAGGATAGGGAAGCGTATAGCGTATAGCGTATAGCGTTTAGGGTGAGGAAGAATTTCGGATTTTTCTGCTGACTGCTGACTATCTACTTCCTGCTTCAGCAAAGCAGAGAAGATGTGTCCCTCCATGTGGTCGATCCCAATGACGGGGATATTCCAAGCTCGTCCCAAGCTTTCGGCAAAATTAATACCTGTCCAGAGTGCCGGCTCAAGACCGGGGCCTTTTGTTACCGCAATGAATGCGATATCAGGTTTTTCAATTGAAGCGAGAAAGTCTTCTATGTTGCTTTTGAATGTTTGGTCGCGGATATTTTCGAAAGAGGAATCATTTACAGGAGTGTCTTTGGTCCGTGACTTCCAAAGTCCGCTTGCCTTGAGGGCCTCAGTTGCAAGTGGCGCAAGATTGTTTTGGTGTTCACGTTTTGCCAGATTGGGATATACCCCACCGTATGGAGCATGAAGGGTTGCTTGCGAGTAAAGGGCGTTTCCGAGGGTGGTGAACGACGCGCTCTCAAATGATCCTTCGCACTCAAGAATAGCTACCCCTGTTTCATCGCAACTGGTCTCAATGGCTAAGATTTTCATGTTCGGTGTATTATAGCGTAATGCCAAGAAACGACCTCCTTGTATGGATGGACCTCGAAATGACGTCTTTAGTGGACGTTACCAAAGACTCAATTATAGAAATTGCGGTGGTTATTACTGACACTAACCTCGCTGTTGTCGCTGAAGGTCCCGATATCATCATCCACGCTGATGCTACGGTTTTTGAAAATATTCCGTCGGATGTATTAGAAATCCACAAAAAAAGTGGAATTATTGAATCTTCCATTTCGAGTGTGATTACCACCGAACAGGCTGAAAGGGAGGTCCTTGCATTTGTTGAGGCACACACCGCCCCACAATCAAGCCCGCTTTGTGGAAATTCAATTCATATGGACAGGATGTTTCTGCGCCTACATATGCCCACTCTTGATTCCTATCTCCACTACCGCTGTATAGATGTCTCAACCTTAAAAGGGCTTGCGGAGCGTTGGAATCCCAAAGTATATGAAGAGTGGAGGTCGTCGCGAAGTGAGAAAAAACACCGCGCCAAAGATGACATCCTTCAATCAATAGAAGAATTAAAGTTTTATCGTGAACATTTTCTGAAAATATAAAAATAAAAAGCGTTACTCCTCCGATTAATCGGAGGAGTAACGCGAAGCATACAAACATATGAAATCCCTCTGGCGTGAAGACTTTCCTAAAGACACAAATCCTCTCCATTTTTTCCTTTTTTGCTCACGACCACACTGGAAGCCGGCGATCATTGCCCTAGTTGCCGTTATTGTTGCAGGTTCGTTTTCAGCCTCGGTTGTCTACGTATTTAAATTGATAGCCAATGCCGCTGTAGATCTTACGGTGGGTGGCTCGTACAGTGCCCTCGGGTGGGCGTGTGCAATGTATGTTCTTTTTCTTCTCCTCGCAAAAGCATTTTGGCGCATTTCAGGATTTGCGGGCATGCGTTGGGCAACGGGTGCTCGTGCCACTGCCCGTCAAACGCTCACATCGTACGTGACACTCCACAGTCGTGCCTATTTTTCTGATAGGTTTGCAGGTTCAATTGCTAACAAAATAAGTCATGCGGGAGGTGGCATGCTCGAAATAGTTGAAAAAATTCTATGGGATTTTCTTGAGCTCATTGTCGCTGCGATAGCGAGCCTCATCATTGCATTTTTTGTCTCTCCTGTAATTGCATGGATTCTTCTCTTTTGGCTTTTCACTGTGGTGATCATTAATGTGTATTTTGCACGCAAGCGTCGCCCGCTTTCTATGCACGCCCAAGCGCTTGAAACTAAGTTGACTGGTATGACCGTTGATCTTCTTTCCAATATCACGACGATGCAGGAGTATGCACGGCGCGAATTTGAAATGGATAATTTTAAAGATGCAATATTGGAACGCCGAATGGCAGGATTGAAGAATTGGGGTTTCAGCGAGTATGTCCTTGTGCTGAATAACATTTTGCAGTTTATTTTTGGCAGTGCAATGCTTTTTATTGCGGTCACACTTATGCATAGCGGTGTTATATCGTTGGGCGACATTATTCTTGTCATCGTGATCATATTTAGAATAGAGGGTCACTTACAGAGTCTGGGTAACAACATAAACCGCATGTCTAATACATGGGGTGAAGTAGAAGAGAGTCTTCGAGAAATAGTCGCACCGCATGAAATTGCTGACGTTGCTAATGCGAGCACATGTAGTATTTCCGTTGGTGAGATACATCTTAAGGATGTAAGTTTTAAGTATGGCGATATACCAATATTTGAGAAACTTAATCTTTTGATACCTGCAGGACAGCGCGTGGGTATCGTAGGAAGAAGTGGTGCAGGTAAGTCGACCTTAATGCGCATTCTCCTTCGGCATCATGAACTTAACAGTGGAGCAGTTATGATTGATGGCACCGATATAGCTTCAGTTACGCAAGACAGTCTTCGTTGTGGTATATCGGTGGTGCCACAGGAGCCGTTACTCTTTCACCGCTCTATTAGTGAAAATATCGCCTACGGAAAGCCTGATGCATCGCAAGCAGAAATAGAGGAGGCCGCACGCCTTGCGCAGGCTGATGATTTTATTAAACGACTTGAAGAGGGATACGGGTCGCTCGTTGGTGAGAGAGGCGTGAAGCTTTCAGGAGGTGAACGTCAGAGAATTGCAATAGCGCGCGCCATTCTCAAGAATGCACCCATTCTTCTTATGGATGAGGCGACGGCTTCTCTGGATAGCGAGAGCGAAGTTGCCATTCAGAATGCTCTCAAAGAGCTCATGAAAGGAAAGACCGTTATTGCTATTGCGCACCGACTTTCAACTTTGCGTGAGATGGATCGAATAATTGTTATGGACAGAGGAAAAATAATTGAAGAAGGCACGCACGAGGAATTGGTGAAAGCAGGCGGTACCTATTCGGAGCTTTGGAATCACCAAGCGGGAGGATTTTTGCAGGAGGGGTAGAGGGATGAAAAGAGGATTCGGTGAGGGATTCGGTCACCTCGAAAAAACGCGACGGCGTTTTTTCTCCTCGACCCCGGAATTTTAGTTTTTCCTGCTGAAAAAACATAAAAATTCCCTTCGAGCCCCTCACGTGATGAGATTCGGTCACAGATAATTTCTTCGTCGTCGCTCAGAAATTTCCGCGACCCCGACTCGCGACCTCGCCTGAAGGCTCGGTATCCGCTCCGTCTTTCGAATCCCTTACCGCATTACAAACAATAAGTGCCGAACGCTTTTGCGTCCGGCATCTTTTGTTTTGTGCGCGGTGAGGGATTCGAACCCCCGACATCGTCAACGTCAATGACGCGCTCTACCAACTGAGCTAACCGCGCAAGGTGAAGAAAATGTTCTCGCAGCGCAAAGTGTCCATTTCTTCTTTCCGAACGCCTGCGTGGAGAGCCTAGGCTCTCCACGCAGGTCCGAAAAGAATAGCCTCTTTTAAGGGCTTTTTCAAGGGTTACTGTAGCGCACTGTGGTTGCTTGACGATTATAAATCGGAGAGTACGCTTATAAAATAATAATTAAAAATTATTTTTTTATGGGTCAGTTTGTTGGTTTTGGTGAGTCTCGAAAAAATAGAATAGTAGGCAGTAATGCTCTTGCTCGTCTTGTGAATGCAGGATTTAAACGCACTGGTCCTAAAGGTCCTCAGCGGAAAGCTTTTGAAGCCGAGGCTCAACAATACTGGCCTGAGGAACATCGACCAGGATAGCTCTCAGATTTAAATATTTTTCGATTTTTTTGACAAAGATAAAAATTTTTGGTATTTTTTTAGTATGAATATGCTAAATGAGAGAGGACATTTTGATCATGGAAGAGAAGTGATTGTTTCCCCTCTAAAGTCTGTACAGGTATCGGAAAAAATCAGAAAAGAACTGGAGCGACGTGCTCGAAATTCAGCAAGAATTAGAAGTCAAAATGCGGCGAAGGCAAAGAAAAAATAGTGTGCAAAAAGGTGTAGAATAAAAGAGTCTCAGTAGTGAGGCTCTTTTATATGAACCCTAAGGATATATTAAATAGTGGCGGTATTCTTTTGTACCCTACAGACACCCTCTACGGACTTGGTGTGGATGCGTTGAGTGTTGAGGCCCTCAAAAAACTTCGAGTGCTTAAGGGAAGAGAAGATGGCAAGCCGATTTCTATTGTTGTTGCGGATATGAAGATGGCGGAGGAGTATGCGGAAGTGACACCGCTCGCACTAAAGCTTGCTGAAGCATTTCTTCCAGGGAAGCTGACACTTATTCTGAAGGCTAAATCTAATCTTCCTACAGAACTTACTGCAGGAACTGGCACTGTTGGTATTCGTATTCCGAACCATATTCTTTGTTTAAATATTGTGCGTGAGCTCGGACGACCTTATACGGCAACGAGCGCTAATGTAAGTGATATGGATTCGAAAAGCTCTGCGCAGGAGATACTAACGCAATTTGCTGATCGTGCAGGAATGATTGATCGCGTAATTGATGTAGGTGAACTTTCAGAGTCGCTTCCTTCAACTGTTGTGGATGCACGAGGTGACATGCCACACATTCTACGCGAAGGAGCTATTTCGAAGGAAGATATACAAAATGTTTTCTAAGTTAGGCAACTTCTTCGCTCATTTACTGAATAGTCAGTAATAGTTGATCCTTTTTCTATGTATAGCGCATACATATTCTGTATAGTTTAATTTAACGATCGTTAAATTAAACTATACAGGTGGTTAGTGCTTAAAGGAGTTGATGGGGAACGGGAAAAGTAAGAAATAGGAAAATGTGGAAAGATTATTCGTTGGAAGGGGTATCGGAATATTTATTTCGGAAATATGTCTGTGAGTTCATCGGAATGGTAAAAGAGTGCGCCGAGCTCTCCAAACAAGTATGCTTTTCCACCTGTGGTAATTTCGCTACCTGCTGTTATTGGGGAAGGGTTTGGCTTTGAGGCCTGAAAACCAAGGTTAAACAGCGTTACTACCGTGCCAGGGTTTTGCGTAATGTCATACCCTGCCTGCTTCCACTGTGCCTCCACTTCCTTTATGAAGAGGGCTGTATAGAGGTATGAAAAGTAGTGGTCTTTTGGGTCGGTGAGACGCCTATACAGCTCTGCGTCATGTTCTACGCCTTCAGGGTAGGCAATAAGTGCTCGCATATTGGGCCCTGGGAAAAATGGAGAGGTGACATTTTGAGTATTGAGCTCAATAGCATTTGCAGTCTCTTGTTTGATGCCTGACACACCCAATGAAAACTGTGCGAGTGAACCTAGAATTTTTAGTGGCTCAAAGTAGCTTTTAAATACTTCTCGCTCCGAAGTAAAGAAGCGGATTTGCTCAGGAATGACGACAGAAGCAATCATGCGCTTTGATACGCCTGTTTCGGCAGACACCCTCGCAATTATTTCCGCATCTTTGCGGAGACCCTCTCTGACGGTATCCCATTCAGGAGTTTGGTTCCACGCGCACTCTTTGTGGGTAGTATTGAGGCAGGGAATGCTATTTGGATTTCTATCAAAAAACTGGTTTCTTTCTTTAATAGTTCCTCGTACATTCAAAAGTCCAAATTGCATACCCACAAACACTAAAGTAAAAGCCACTCCAATGAGTGCAAATATGCAAACAAGCACAAAGAATATTCTTTTCAAGATGACCGGCATATTTTTATTTTACAGCAAACGGATTGAAATTGGTGGCGGTATCGTAATAATCTTCTTGCTCTTTCTTTTTGAGGAAAGTAATAACTTTGTATGTGAGCGGAGTGAACAGCACTTCTACAATGGTTTTGAAAATATAATTAGATACTATCAGAGTCACTAAGAGCGTTCCCGGCAATACACCCCAAAATGCTATCAAAATGAAGAGGGTGCTATCGACAAGTTCTCCAACCACCGTTGAACCGATAGTTCTTGTCCAGAGTAGTTTTCCTTTTGTGATAATCTTCATTTTTGCAAGAATGAAGGAATTTGAAAATGATCCACAGAAGTATGCGAATAAGCTTGCGAGCACGATGCGTGGAGTGAGACCAAGAATAGAATCGTAGGCAGCCTGATTTCCCCAGTCCGCCGCTGGCGGCAGGGCTCCCACCACCATAAATACTAATGACATTACTAATGCAGAAATGAAGCCGAGCCATATTACATTTCTCGCTTTCTTATAGCCATACACTTCGGTCATGATGTCGCCGAAGATGTAGCTGAGAGGAAAGAGGAGAGTTCCTCCGTCAAAAGTAAACCAGCCGAAATCAACAATTTTTGTTGACGCTATGTTTGAGATCAGTAACACTGATACAAAAAAAACGCTCAGAGCGGTCAGATATTTATAACTTTTTTCCATTTGGTTTTATTGGGAATCGGTTACGGTTCAGTGAGTATTTTATCTTTTATTCTCGTTTATGCCCAGTGGCGCGACGATACGTCGAAGTTTTCAGGATACGTTTTGTGGTCACCCGTCACTAAGTGTATTGCTTCAAGTTTTCGCAATCCACTAAGTGCGCTCGACCCCGCCTCGCCCGTCGCAGGCGACATGGCTCCGGCTGTCACAAAGTTAAAAAATGCCGAACAGTCGGCATGTTTTTATACTTTGTGACCCCACCGGGAATCGAACCCGGGTTCCAAGCTTGAAAAGCTTGTGTCCTAACCGTTAGACGATGGGGCCGAACGAGAAGGAAAATGAACTTCAAGATTCATTTTCTTCGAGAGAGGCCCCGCTTAGCCGATAGGCGACTGGGGCCGAAGCAGAAAATATAGCATCCAAGGAGGTTAATCACAATATTTTATTCACAGACAGGTTAATGTATTACGACTCGAAATAGTATAATAACAAAATGAATGCTAAGAAGGTTCCTCGTGGGAAAGCAGGAGGTCTTGCGCGCATACGAGTTCATGGGAATCCTGGAACGACCGCAGGTAGGCGCCTAGGGGGTTTAAACTCTTTGAAAACTCATAATTCCAGAAAAACTGGATTTAAGGTTTTACGCCCCATAAAGAACCCACTTAATTCTTCTGAACTCGCAGAACTTTTAGGAATTTTAGCTGGCGATGGACATCTAGGCGTATATCAAGCAACGGTGACCACAAATTCAGACACTGATCGTGAACATGCCGAATACATAAAGATGTTGTGTGAAAAACTATTTTCAGTTCCTGTAAGAATTTCATACAGAAAAAAACAGAAAGCTTGTGTTGTGGTAGTTTCATCTAAAGAAGTTTGCCGTTTCCTTGCTCGCAAAGGTATGACCCAAGGTCATAAGATTCGTTCTGGCATGCATATGCCACCTTGGGTACAAGCCCGTAAAGTATTTCGCCTTGCATTTATTCGAGGACTTTTTGATACAGACGGCAGTGTGTATGTCGACATTCATCAAATTAAAGGGCGTATATATAAAAATATAGCAATGATGTTTTCAAATCGATGCCTTCCCCTACTAGCTGATTTTAAGAGTACTTTAGAGTCAGTTGGGTTGCACCCTACCCAAAAGACCAAATATGCGGTATTTTTGAGACGGAAGAAGGAAATTCAGCAATATTTTAAACTTATCGGATTTTCTAATTCGAAACACAAGCGGAAAATACTAGCTCATTTTGTTTCCTAATGGAGAGGTGGCTGAGTGGTCGAAAGCACCGGTTTCGAAAACCGGCAGAGGTGAAAGCTTCTCGGGAGTTCGAATCTCCCCCTCTCCGCAGAAAGAAACTTCCGAATCCGAAAGGTGGGAAGAAGCCCGCGCCGAAGGCGCGGGAGTGGGCAAAAGAGCCCGTCGCGAAGCTATGAATTGGGAC